>JACLAD010016810.1_pt1 | contig 36463 bp, 70 predicted proteins | sample 8027901 | NCBI WGS metagenome assembly JACLAD01 (sample SAMN15725071, study PRJNA655200) | protist metagenome | isolation source: fluorescence activated cell sorting (FACS) single amplified genomes of... | place: Spain: Blaines Bay Microbial Observatory, Mediterranean Sea | collected 2016-07-05 | reverse complement strand
ACTACTCTAAGTACTTCATCACTATTAGGTTGCACTTACACCTATAACTACGCTTATTAGGCATTAGTTATCAACATCAACACTTATATGCTATCTAGTTTGTAATACTTACTTGATGTAAATACTAATGTAAAGTATTGTTCAGTCTGATACTATTGAAATACCCTTGGGTGTTAAGTGCCCGCGTTAGTTATCAACATCAACACCTGGTTACTACGCTTGCTTTTAACTAATGCGCAACTAAGCCTCAACTTTTGTTGGGGCTTTTTAATACAATGATTAAAGATATCTGTTTGAACTAATGCATAACAAAGCACACGCACAAGCGTTTAAAGACGAGCGCATGGAACGTATGACTAAACGCCGCTCTATGCCTAATGTTTCACCTAAACGTGACCCACGCCGTGATGGTTATAGAGACCCTGCACGTGCTGGTGAAGCAATGACTATGGCTAAAGGACAACGGACAATGGGTGCAACTCAAGGACCAAGAGCTTCTGCCTACAGACAGGCTGCTGGACCTGGAATGCTCCCTCGCTAATTCCCGCTTATCAGCGGGTATCAAGTCAAGTGTCCATTTGCAATAACATATGCCTCAGACCATTGTTGGAACTGAAGTTGAGAATTGTGTTGAGTATCAGTTAGAACAGAAAGGTTATAACGTTGAAACTCAAGTACAGGCTTCCGGTATTAACCAAGACTGGAGCCGCATTGATATTGTCATCATTGATGACGAACACGACTTAACTGAAGCAATATCTCTTAAGTACCAAGACGTTCCTGGTACTGCTGAAGAGAAGATTTTATATGAAGCTGAAAGCTTATCTTTGATGTGCTACGTCCACAATTATTACACCGGTACTATTGTTCTTTGTGGTACTGGGTGGTCACCGTTTAAATACTATTGGTTTTTAAATGTATATGAACCGCCCTCTAATGTAAGAATTATTAGCTACGATTGTTTTGTCAAAGAATATATAGCAGGAGAATAATATGCCAGCCGCTTCTTTAGCGGCTTTAACTGCAAATACTGGCAATAGAACTGACCTGTGGAATACACCACAAGAAATTGTAGATAAAGTCGTTGAATACTTTGGTGGTCCAGTTGAACTTGACCCTTGTAGTAATTCAGCAGAGGACCCTAACGTTCCTTGCTTACGTTGTTTTACTGAAGAAGATGACGGACTTTCATTCCAATGGAATGCTAACTCTGTTTTTATGAATCATCCTTACAGCGATAGTAAAAGTTGGATACCCTACGCTCGTCAACAATTTGACGAAGCTAATGTACAAGAACTGATTATGCTTATTAAGCTTGACATCAGTACTAAATGGTACCGCAGTATTGCCGACCGTCCTTGGATTGCTATCAACAAACGATTGCGTTTTGGTGACGGTAAAGGAGCAGCTCCATTTCAATCTGCTTTGTTTTACCTTGGTCCAGACCCCGGACAGTTTTTTACTGTCTTTGGTGACTTAGGGACTTGCTACTTAGCTGTTTAAAAGACTTGCCCGCTTACCAGCGGGTATCAAGTCAGGTGTACCTTGACACTTGACCAATGGAACAAAAGATGATTCTCATCTCTCGTGACGAGTGTGAGCAACTTTTGACTTACTTAGAACGAGCACGTGGTTATTGCCGAAACGCAAGACCGGTGTCGTTTCCAATGACAACTGAAGAGATTCACTCTGAACCTACAAGTTTTTATAGCGGAGCTAGCGGCTACGCTCTCACCACTATGGGACTTGTAATTGACGCACTTGAGCGTCATATGTAATTTACTAACTGTTGATATGTGTGAAATCGTTTTGACCTACTTCATCGTAGGAGCTATGGAAGTAACTCCTGGCTTTATGCAAATTGAATATATGAAAGCAGAAGCAGGTAATCCTGCTGCTATTGAAACAATCTTTATACCAACAGAACATTACCTGTCTTGTTGGGATAACTGACACAATTGCCTGGGTAATCACCTAGGCTATTTTTATGCCCAGGTGGTGGAATCGGTAGACACACCAGACTTAAAATCTGTTGACTATTAGTCGTGCGAGTTCAAGTCTCGCTCTGGGTATTGGCAGTGCTAAAAGAGAAGCTATCCCAACCAGGGATCGACGGGCTCAACATTGCCATAACGCTTCGTTAGCAATCTGGTGAATGCAGCAAACTCATAATTTGCCTAAGGCTGGTTCGATCCCAGCACGAAGCACCTATAACAACTATTACTAAATATGACTACAAGAACATTCGACCAAGCATATTACAAAGGGATGTTTATGGACATCCTTGCTGATGTCGCTACTTATGACACGGTTGAAGAAAACCGTGAGAGTATTGGCTTAATACTTGCAGGTTTTATTGAAGCTATAGATGATTGGATGGTGTATCACGATACCGCCTGCCGCTCATACAAAGAGCTGCGTGACGAACTACTGGGTGACGTCTACGGCACTCCAGAAGCTGTCTTAGCTGAAGAGATGTCACTTCCTGCTATCCCTGCCTTTCCTTCGCTTAGAGATGCCAGAAGAGTTGACTGAAGAAGAGCAGCTGCGTGCTCGTATCCTGCAATCGCTTGACGATACTGAATACGATTATCACACTCTTCCGTTTTACGGTATGGTTCCAGACTGGCAACCACGGTACTGGGACCTTGCTAAAATGATACGCCAGTATTTCTCGTTAAAATAAAACCATTGCATTTTATTGTTTAATGGCTAAAACATACGACGAAAAAGGTTATTTTGGTAAACAGAATTATTTAACCGAACAAGCAGGGCGCTACGGTATTGACCTTGATGAATATGAAGTAAACGGTAATAACTCTGGTCGTGAGTTTGGGGATGACCTCAAAAGTATGGCCGACTTAGAGAAAGAAATTGCTCGTAATATGTCTATGGACTATGACGTCCGTGAAGCCATTGCTTCTGGCGTTAACTCCGGTAATGATCGCTTTAAAGACTTAGGCGATGGTATTTCAGACATTGACGAAGCTTTTGCTGCTACTAAAGCAATGAAGCAGACTCATAAAAAAGATTTAGGTAATAGTGGTAACTTTAGCAGCGCTAATGATTACAGCAATGTCTCTAGTTATTTAAATAAATCTGCAGCTGCTTCAGCTAAAGATGAAATTATGAATGAAGTCAATAATCAAATTAGTCAAGCTATGACTCGTGATGATGATGATAGCTCATCTTCAAAAACAAACACTAATATGACCTATAACGAATTCTTAGGTCTCGAAGGTGAAATAAAGAAAGCTAGTAGTGGCTTTGATGCTACTGATACCGCAGCGCAGCAAGCACAAAATATGCTTTTTAACGCTGTCAACGATATTGCCAGTGATGAAGACAAAATGAATAAATCTAAATATAATCAAGACAAGTATAACCTTGAACTTGGCTCTACTAGCATTTTTAACTGATTATGGCTTTCTCTGAAGAAGAACTAAAGAACTGGGGCATCACTGCTGTCGAAAGTGGCACTGAAGATGAAGGCGTCATTAACGATGGTAAAGGTAATTATTATAAAATCAATAACTTTGAACGTGGTCAAAGTGAAGGCTTAGATGAGGACAAAGGTGCTGCCTTTGGTTCTTCTCTTTATGAAGATGCAAAAGCTGAAGGCTATGACGTCACTAGTTTCAATACTATTAATGACGTACAAGGCGCTCTACGTACTCTTACTGGCTCTACAGGCAGCGGTGAAGAGCAGACACAACCAACTTTCAATGAAGCTATCGAGCAAGGCATCCTGAGCCCACAAGCACAGGAAGCGATTGAACGCGTTCAAATTTATAAGGACGCTCAACCTAATGTGCCGTCGATGATTTTCAATAGCACTGGTGGTGTAAACAGCACGCGCGAAGAAACTGGCGCTACTGCATCGGATAAAGCTGCTGTATCTGCTATGAACCGCTTAGATGATGAACAGTTCAAACTGAGCCTTAAACAAGATATTAACAATAAAGTGCATAATACTATTGCTTCTAAATATTGACAGACTACGAGACTACGCTGACTACCGTAGTTTCTATAAACCTATATTTTAAATACTATATATCCCCTCCTTTCCTTACCCTATCCTCCCCTATGGGACGGACTATACATAAGCAGGTACTAATAAAAAAAGAAATATATAAGGGATTAGCGTAGTCTGCGTAGTCTTGCTTCAATTTTTAACTGTAATCCACTGCTATGACTGAGATGTCAGAGACTACGTTATTAGCGTAGTCTTTTTGGCATTTGATGTATTTACATCAGTTCAAATACCTATAATGATACAAATCGAAAGGGGTTCAGTGAAAAAGCGCATTAATGTGATCCTCGACACAGACACACATCTAGCTCTCAAGATATATGCCGCGCAAGTTGGCTCATCTATGAGCGATGTAGCGTGGGAAGCAATTCGGATGTATTTACAGTCACACTGTGAAAGTGGGTCCGAAAAGAGCTGAATGAATGCGGGCATAGCAGAACACCTTTAAAACGTGATGGCCGCTTATCAGCGGCTCTCTCGTTTAGTGCCGGTTTCGACCGGTGTCGTTTATAAAATGGTTCATTCAAAATGCCCGCAAATTTCACATCTGGCTGGCTCGGCAATGGCGAACGTGCCTGGCACGGAATGGGTGTCGTCACAGACGGAACCCTCCCTGCGCGAGAAGCGTTTGAAACAGCAGACGCTTTATTCACTGTCGAGAAGCGAGAGCTTCACGTTCCAATCGAAGTCAATCGACCTGGTGACACATACCTCGCAGGTCATGGAGCTGTCGAATTCCAAGGTTCAGGCAGCTTCGGAGTTGTCCGTACCGACACCCAAGCTTTGCTTGGGGTTGTCTCAAAACAGTACGAAATCGTGCAGAACGATTCGCTCCTTCGGATGGCCGAGTTCATCCGCGAGGAGGTTGACATGGACTGCGTCATCGTTCTATCGGATGGTGCCAAGGTCTGTTTTACCGCTACACTCCGTGGTGCGGAGACGGACATCGTCCCTGGTGACACAGTAAAGCGTCGTATCGTGGGCTACCTCGGTCACGACGGCAAGACTGGTTGTGGCGCTAAGTTCACCAACATCCGTGTTGTCTGTCAGAACACACTGACTGCAGCACTTGGTGAGTCTGGTGCACACAGCAGTATCACTCACAAAAACGGTGCTAACAACAACTTCGATGCTCTTATCAATAGCATTGATGTAGCACGTCAGGACTTTGTGACTGAGTGTGAGCTGATGCGTGAATTCTCACGTCGTTCTATGGGTATTCAAGCCTTTGACACATTTGTCAATGAGGTTTATAACATTGACGAGGAACAAGTATTCCGCAAACGTTCTGCTTTGTCTCGTGCATTTCACGACGGCTATGGTTCTGAGTTTGCTCCTATGTCTATTTGGTCTGCGGTTAACGCAATTACACAGGTAGAAACAAGCACTCGTAATACGACTGTTGCCAAGGGTCGCGCTCAGTTTGCACGTGGCACCTTCGGTGCTGGCGCTCAAATCAGCAAGCGTGCCTTCGCTGTAGCACGTGACTTAGTCACTGCTTGATTATCATTGGGAGCGCACAATTGTGCTCCCTTTTGTTATACATTGGTAACTGTTAATTATGTATAAATGCTTAAACGTATTATTAGCGGTGCCTTTATTGCTGCTGCCTGTGTCGGCACAAGCGCATCCAGCGCAGGAACAATGTTGGCTTCCTGGTATGGTCCGTATTTCCACGGAAGGCTTACAGCCAACGGGGAAACTTACAATATGCACGGCATTACCGCCGCACATAAGACCCTACCTTTCGGCACAAAATTACGTGTTTGCTACGAAGGATGCGTGGATGTACGTATCAATGATCGCGGCCCTTACATTGGGCAGCGTGAGCTTGATTTATCCTACGGGGCAGCGAAAGCCATCGGCTTAGTTGAACCTGGTGTAGCAACAGTAAGTATTAGTTACCTCTAATACTTTTCTTAGAATACTGTGATATATCGCATATATTGCAGTGGAATTTACATCATCTTGGGGCGTTGAACGCGTCTGGGGGAATTATAGTTACTACAACACTGGTGAGCCTGCTGCTGACAAATACGCATTCGTTATTGACAGTGGCATCTCACTAGATACTAATGACCTCAACGTTAATACTGAATGGGCAAAGAGCTTTGTCCCTACCAGTAGTCCCTTTGATGATGTGATGGGACACGGTACTGCTGTTGCTTCTGTTATTGGAGCCAAAGCTGATGAGTATGGATTAACTGGTGTTGCTCCTGGCGCACAAGTTGTACCGCTTAAAGTCTTTGGCGACAGCGGTTATACAACTAATAAGCGTGTTCAAGACGCTTGTGCTTATGCAATGGAAGTTATTCTTGCTAATGATTTAGTTGACAAAGCAGTTGTCAACCTAAGTCTTGGTGCTAACACACCTGATGCTCACGAGATTATTGAACAGATGAATGCTGCTGGTATTGCTGTCACTGTCTCTGCTGGTAACTCAGCACGAGATGTCGATGGTGTATCACCAGCTTCTTATGGTCATTTAGAAAATGTCTATACCGTATCTTCAACAACTGAAGACAATCGCTACTCTAATTTCACTAACTTCGATGGTGGAAATGATGTAGATGACGTGGACTATGCGGCTCCTGGTTCAGGTATTACTGTATATAGTCCTAGCGGTGGACTTCGCACTGTTAACGGTACGTCGTTCTCAGCCCCTCATGTAGCAGGTTTGCTGCTTATGGGCGACATTACAGCAGGACCTACGTTTGAGTTATCTAATGCTCAACGTTCTGCTGGTATGGACGCTGACCCGTTAGCTTTATTAGCGCCTGAGCCGATTATTAAATACGTAGAAGTACCTGTCACTGTTATTGAGTACGTAGAAGTTCATCCACCACAGACAACGTTTGTTGGTGAGCTTGATACTTCTAACAAAATCAAAGGTTCAAGACTTGACGATGTAATCATCGGCGGTTACCGTAACGATGTGCTCAAAGGTGCGGAAGGTGACGATTATATTGTCAGCTTTGGTGGCAAAGATAAAGTCCGAGGTGGTAACGGAGAAGACACATTTGTTTTGTCTGTAGGCGACGGCTTTACTGTTATCAGAGACTACGACCCACTGGAAGACACAATCGTCCTACCGTCTGATGATTACACATTAGTCGAAGGACTTAATAAAACAAAACTATATATAGAAGATGATTTTGTAGCAAGAATTAACGGCTACCACACAACAATTGTGTGAGTTCCATAGTATATTAAGAACAAGTTAGGAGTAACCTAACACTCCTGACTGAACTACGAAAGGAGATTTATGTCTAAAACTATTCGAAACGAAAAGACGCGTGGCTACCTCGATAAGTTGCAAAAACAACGAGAAACGCGCAAACAAATCCGTGATTTGAAGTCATTTGATTGGTTAACAGATATCTTCTCTGATGAACAGCTAATTACAGCTGAAATTTGAGTACAAATGCCCTCCTATGTGAGGGTTTTCTCATTTACAATACTTAATGTAGGCTTAACCGCCGAGTTATACCCGAAACATCGTCTTTATTTAAAATGGCACAAAGCATCATTTCGGGTGCCCAGTCCCGCACAAACTACTGGGAAAATTTCTGTGAGTGGGTGACATCCACCAACAACCGTCTCTATGTCGGTTGGTTCGGTGTATTGATGGTTCCCACATTACTCGCAGCTACTATCTGCTTCATTGTGGCATTCGTTGCCGCACCTCCCGTCGACATCGACGGCATTCGTGAACCTGTCGCTGGCTCTTTGCTCTATGGAAACAACATCATCTCTGGTGCCGTTGTCCCATCCAGCAATGCAATCGGCTTACACTTCTATCCCATCTGGGAAGCTGCATCCCTCGACGAATGGCTCTACAACGGTGGTCCCTTCCAACTTGTTGTGTTCCACTTCCTCATCGGTATCTATGCTTATATGGGACGAGAATGGGAACTTAGCTATCGACTAGGAATGCGCCCTTGGATTTGCGTTGCTTACAGCGCACCTGTGGCTGCAGCATCTGCTGTGTTTCTTGTCTACCCATTCGGTCAAGGTTCCTTCTCCGACGCAATGCCACTGGGCATCTCCGGTACTTTCAACTATATGCTTGTTTTCCAAGCAGAGCATAACATTCTTATGCACCCCTTCCATATGTTGGGTGTTGCTGGAGTATTCGGCGGTTCTCTATTTAGTGCTATGCACGGCTCTTTGGTTACATCTTCACTCGTACGTGAAACCACTGAGAACGAGTCCCAGAACTATGGCTACAAGTTCGGTCAAGAAGAAGAGACTTACAACATCGTTGCCGCTCACGGCTACTTCGGTCGTTTGATTTTCCAATATGCTTCTTTCAACAATAGCCGCAGTCTCCACTTCTTCCTCGCCGCTTGGCCCGTTGTTGGGATTTGGTTTACTGCTCTCGGTGTCTCTACTATGGCTTTTAACCTTAACGGTTTTAACTTTAATCAGTCAATAGTTGATGGCCAAAACCGCGTTCTGAACACCTGGGCTGACGTCCTCAACCGTGCTGGTCTTGGTATGGAAGTGATGCACGAGCGCAACGCTCACAACTTCCCCCTCGACCTGGCTGCTGCTGAGTCCACTCCTGTCGCACTGACTGCACCTGCAATCGGTTGATGACACAATCTGATTTCCTGGGTGACCTGGCTTCTGCAATGCAGGAGCTGGGTTTTACTTCAGATGTACCGTTAGAGATTGCTATCGGTGGCACTCAAATCTATGAGATTGAGGGTGCTGGTACTAAATGGGCTCCCGAGAAAGGTACCCGTAAATATAACAATGACGCCTTTATTGTCATTCGCAAGCCGCGTCCTGTTGTATCCTCCCAACCTGCTGCTTAAGTCTGTAGGACTATTTGTCCTTAGGCTTTGCGTAGGTGTATTGCTGATACATCACGGCTATGAAAAGCTTGCCAATATTGAAAACTTTGCTGAGGCTTTCGTAAAGCCCTTGCACCTGCCATTTCCTATTGCACTGTCATATGTAGCAGCAGCATCTGAGATTATCGGAAGCTGGCTACTGATTACTGGTTTTATGACCAGGCTTGGTGCAGTAGCGATAGCAGGCACAATATCTGTTGCTATCTATCACGCCATCATTACAAGTGGATTTAATATCTACTTACTTGAATTACTGGGGCTTTACTTTGGTGGAGCCGTCTGTATTTTTACACTCGGTGGCGGTATGTTTGCGATAGATTATTTACTCTTAAAAAGAATAAACTGATGACTACTATTCCACTTACACAACCACGTACATCGTGGTTTGATTTATTAGATGACTGGCTTAAACGCGACCGCTTTGTATTTGTGGGTTGGTCTGGACTTCTACTTTTTCCCACTGCTTATCTTGCAATTGGTGGCTGGCTTACTGGCACGACGTTTGTCACTAGTTGGTACACCCACGGTTTGGCAAGCTCTTACCTTGAGGGTGCTAACTTCCTTACGGCAGCTGTGTCAACTCCTGCTGACGCTATGGGTCATTCTCTTCTTTTACTTTGGGGTCCTGAGGCTCAAGGAGATTTCGTCCGGTGGTGTCAACTTGGAGGGCTTTGGGCCTTTGTTGCTCTCCACGGTGCATTTGCTCTGATCGGCTTCATGCTGCGTCAGTTCGAGATTGCTCGACTGGTAGGCATTCGTCCGTATAACGCAATTGCATTCTCTGGACCGATTGCTGTATTTGTCAGTGTGTTCTTGATGTACCCACTAGGACAAAGCAGCTGGTTCTTTGCACCAAGCTTTGGCGTGGCTGCAATCTTCCGTTTTCTGCTGTTCTTGCAGGGCTTTCACAACTGGACCCTCAACCCCTTCCATATGATGGGAGTGGCTGGCATCCTTGGTGGTGCACTGCTGTGTGCAATTCACGGCGCAACTGTAGAAAACACTTTATACGAAGATGGTAACTCCGCTAACACCTTCAAAGCCTTTGAGCCGACACAAGAGGAAGAAACTTACTCAATGGTTACGGCTAATCGTTTTTGGTCGCAAATTTTCGGTATTGCGTTTAGCAATAAGCGTTGGCTTCACTTTTTTATGCTGTTTGTCCCTGTTATGGGTCTTTGGACTTCTTCCATCGGAATTATCGGACTCGCACTCAACCTTCGTGCATACGATTTTGTAAGTCAAGAGATTAGAGCAGCTGAAGACCCTGAGTTTGAGACGTTCTATACCAAGAACATTCTGTTGAACGAAGGCTTACGTGCTTGGATGGCACCTGTTGACCAGCCACACGAACAGTTTGTATTCCCTGAAGAAGTGCTACCACGAGGTAATGCGCTTTAATTATTCGTTAGCCTCACATTAGTGGGGCTTTTTTATGACTAATTTTATTTACACAATCACAGCAATCTTGTTAGCCTGTCTGGTATCGGCTATTTATCTGACATGGACTTAACACAACAAGAACTGCTTGAAATAATGGCTTGTGTCAAATACTACCAGAACAGACATTTGTCTGCTAATAACCCTCGACATCAAGAATTTGATGTTATTATTAAAAAGTTAAATAAATCTTTACAAGAACAATATGACCGTAACGACTGAAGATGGCGGACGCCAAAACTTGTTTGCTAAAGAACCCAAAATGTACGCACAGGAGATTACCGTGACTCACAATGAATTTGCTGAAAAACTCAATGGCCGTTTGGCTATGCTTGGCGTTATCGCCGCTATTGGGGCATATGCCTGCACAGGCCAGCTGGTCCCCGGCCTATGGTGATTTATACATTGGCTGGTCTTCTGGGTTCTACTCAGGGCCAGCTTTAATGTATACAATTTTTAAATGGTAAAATAACATATAGTTATTGCTTTTGCTAAATGGGCAGAAAAATGCGGCGTCGTTTAAGAAAAGCAGGCGAACGAATGCAGTCTGGGATTGGTGGTCAGCAGCAGCCACAGCGTCCTCCTACTAAATCTCCTAACTATGGCGGTAAGTCTGGTGGGACTGTTTTCAAACCTCCTGGCGGACCTGGTACGCCTACGCCACCTCCTAAGTATGGCAGCGGTGGCGGCGGGGTTATGCGTCCTACTATGTGACCAAAGACCTACTAAATCTCAGCCTACATTTAAGCATTAATCCGCGTAAATACCCACGCTTTGCCGCTTACCAGCGGCTATGATTAAAGGGTGGGCTAAAGATAACAGCCCGTTGTTTATATCTAACTAACAGATGCACATATCTGGACCACAACTCACTGAACTCACTGAAGTCATTGAGGACACAATTGAATATTTCTGCGACAAAGAACAAGTATCAGGCGAACTAGCTTGGACCGTACTGGAGTGTCTCGCTACAGCAAAGATTGCTGAGCTTAAGGGAGAACTTGCGGCCGCCTGATTTAACTGACAAATGAATACAGACTGACCCGCTTATCAGCGGGTATCACGTCTTGTGCCTCTTAGAGGCTCTGTACACCTTACTATTTTTTATATACAGATGACCACTTCTACTCTTTCCACTGACCTCGCTACTTCCATTGTTGCTGAACTTGGTGGCTCTAGTCCTACCAACGTTGAGATGATGATTGGCGTTGGACTTGTGAAAGATTCCGATGCTGTGTTCTTCCAGTACCTGGGAGAAGAGCAGACCCCTACTGCATTGGTTATGCCTTCTGGCAAGCCTTGCACCCGTATGGCTAACGTCCGCCTTGTTGGTGTGACTGTTGCTGATGACATTGGTGAGTTCAACAGCACCAAGCTGAACCTGTTCCTTGAAACCTCTGCTGGCCGCCAGCTGATGCTGACGTCTGGTTTGCAGACCATCTGGTCTCAGTGTGTGATTACTTCACTCATGGGCTTGTTCAACAGCTACAGCGTGGCTGAGCCGTTCGTGCTGGATACCTGGAAAGGTACTTCCAAGATGCGTCCTTGCTTTGCTGCTATCCGTCAGGGCAACGTCAAAGTCTCCGACCAGATGATGTACGACCAGCTGCGTGACCTGCGTGCTGACCGTGCTACTGACAAGCTGCTGTCTGTGATGCGTGATGCAGTTGAGATTCTCAATAATGCAGTCACTGGTGGCTCTGTCGAACCAGTCACTGTGACTGAAGAGACTGTTGTTGCTGAAACTGACCTTTTTTGATCGATACGGTCGCTGAACTGCGTGCCACACGGAGGTATCTTACCTCCTTTCTTCTCAATTTAGATGTAAATGTTGATGAGATGACTGTAGGCACGCTTTTACATACTCTGGATTATTTAGCAGAGAACCCAAACGAATACCTAGAGCTAATCAATGAATGACTATGACGTGCTCGATGTCGTACTGCTGTGCCACGCGGCACTGGCACAAGACTCACCTGAGCTTCCTGATTTTTATCTCAACCAAATACTCAATCTTATGTTTGGCTACCTCACTAGTGAGCAGCGAGCAGAAGTTGAAACCTACCTTGCTGAAAAGAAGTATCTACCACCTGTTGACTTGATCCTATGACTCAAGAGCTTGCAATCGATGATCCAAAAGTCAAAGATATGTATGAGGAATTTGTAGAGGATTTTGATCCCTCACCTCAATATGCTTATGACGATTACGCTTCACTGCCAGATTTTGATACTTGGTATCACTTTATTTATTTAGACCTATGATTGACTACGACGTTGTCTATGTAGACGACAGAGGCGATAAACAAGATTATCAAGTCACCTCTACTGATGTACGCACAGCAATGAACAATGTATTTGAGCTGTGCCCAGATGCTAAGCGAATTATTCGCTGCACACAAAAACCAATGTTTGAGGACTAATGTTCAAAACACAAACTGAGATGGAAGCTATTGCAGTTTCCAAGCCCACAATGCGTACTGTGATGAACCCGCAAACGCTTGAAGAAGACCAGCACCTCGGTTATGACGCTGAGGTGCAATACAAACGCAAAGAAAACACTGTGCGTTTGATTATATGTAGCTCACTTGATACAGTACGAGTGGGTGAACCTGTGATGATTTCATATCATTCAGGAATGAGATGCTACCAACATAGCCGCCACGTTGTAACATCGAATGAGGAGAATTGCTTTGGCGGTTACTTTTACACTGACGGTACACCTGCATAATTAAATGATGAAACAGTATCACCTTTATGTTTTTACCCAAGACTCTTGTCCTCCTTGCGCACGGCTCAAGGATTATGTCGAAACTCTCGCAGAGAGTGAAAAAGCTGAGCTTGACTTTGTCCCACTTAAGACGCCCTCTGGCCAGCGTACGGCGCTTGCAGAGGAGCTTGCGGTGGAACTTACGCCAACACTCGTTGTCACACATGAGACTATCTTTTGTGAGATTGCAAGTGACGACGAAGAATACTGCGAGCTGGAGGAGGAATCTGTAGAGCGCTTTGTTGGCGCTACTGCAATTATCGAAAACCTTGATTCAACACTTGACGCATACACATACTCACACCCTGAATGACTGACAGCGAACGCGAAGAATTTGTATATGATCTCGCCAGCTATTACGTAACTAAGACAACCAACGCTGGATTAGTTGCTATGGCTATCGACCGAATATCAGAAATTCTTCTTAGACTACCTGATGATGAGTTACTTAGGACTGCTCCTTATGAGTTAGTTAAAGTACCTCAGAAAACAAAAGACAAACGCAATAAAGCAAAACCAAATGGATTTTAATGAGTAAAAAAGCGAACGTTATAGAAGCTAAAGGCACTATTTTTAAAGAGAGTGGCAACGGATATTTCAACGTAGAACTTGAAGAACCTGAAGGTCATAATTGTTTGTGCCGAGCATCAGGGAAACTTATCACCCGCAAGATTCAATTGCTTGTGGGTGACCGAGTCACAGTTGAATTAAGTCCATATGACTTGACACGAGGGCGCATTACTTTGCGCGATAAATGACCGACAAAACACTAAACTGGTATAACGCAATTAGTTTAACGATGACATTAGGAGAACACGCAAAGACTTTCAGAGAAGTCTTTAACCAAGAGTGCCTTGATAATATCTCACGCTATGGCTTTATCAAAAAGCAGCTGTGGGATATGCAAGTAGGTCTCATCAATGAGGAATCCTGTGAGTTCCTTGATGCTGCAGAAGAGCTGTATGCAGACCCTGAAGATAAGGACAAACGTGAGCACTTAGTCAAAGAACTGAGTGACCTTGTATTTGTTTGTTATCAGTTTGCAGCGGCATTTAATATTGATTTGGATGAGGCAATGTTCCGCGTTTTTGAGAGTAATCTGTCTAAACTAGATGAACAAGGGATGCCTATCTATCGAGAAGATGGCAAGGTTCTCAAAGGACCTAATTACCACGCACCAGACCTCAGTGTCTGTGTGCCTGAGCCCACTCCTACTCACTATGACACCAATGGAAAATAATGTAATTGCCCGTACTGGTCGGGTACAAAATTGGATTGATGATCCAACCAGTCGGTTACCTGTGTCGTGCACAGTGTTTGTTGTTGAAGATTCAATGGAGGGAGAAAATGGAATTGAAGCCAGTTGGAGATTTGTATCACACGCTCTACGATATGGAGCAGGCGTTGCAGTCCATCTATCTAAACTCAGAGGAGCTGGAATTGACAACGGCAAAGGACTCGTTGCGTCAGGGCCTGTATCGTTTGGCAAAATCTATAGCTGCCTTAACGAGCAACTCCGAAGAGGAGGAGTTTACAAGAATGGAGCAGTTGTGCTCCACTTGGACATTTCCCACCCCGATATCCTTGAGTTCGTCAACTGTCCCAGACACGAGCTGCCCTGGGCCAAGCGTTGCGTCAATGTAACGACTGCTCTGTGGGATGGCGCTAGTGAAGATGTTCAAGATGCAATTCTTGCTGGTATTGCCCGTGGTGATATCTGGCTAGCCAAGATTCGCAGTGACCAGCACGGTCAGCGTATTTACGCGAATGTTTGCCTTGAAGTCTTCTTGCGTAGCCGTGGTACCTGTCTGCTAGAGCACATTAACCTTGGTGCTTGCCGTCCTGAAGATTTGCCTTCTGCTTTTACTGCAGGTATGGAAGAGTTAGTTGAATTACACGGCAAGACTGGTGTTGAGAAAACAGGCGAGTATCTTGTACAAGCGGCTGACCGTCAGGTTGGCTTAGGTATGCTTGGCTTGGCCAATCTCCTTGCGCTGGAAAGGGTTACATACAAGCAGTTTGCTGAAGCTTTGCGTCAACATCTGTATCCTATGGATGATTGTATGACGACTCCAGCTGCTCGTAAGATAGTACAAGCACTTCAGCAAGGGATTGATTCAGCAGCTGCTGTAGCACGTATGGCTCGTATGGACCGTGCGTTTGCTATTGCTCCTACTGCGTCTTGTTCCTACCGCTATACAGATCGAGCAGGCTATACAACAGCCCCTGAATTGGCACCACCAATCGGGCGCACAGTTGATAGGGACAGCTCTACATTCGGCGTCGAAACATTCGATTACGGTGAAGTTGAAACAGCTGACCAAGTCGGCTGGGATGACTACAAACGTACTGTCGATGGCATTATGGAAATGCTTAATCGCACAGGCCTAGCACACGGCTACAGCTATAACTCTTGGAGTGATGTTGTTCAGTATGACGAAGCGTTTATTCAAGATTGGTTGCGTTCACCGCAGACCAGCCTGTATTACAGCCTTCAGGTTATGCAGAACACACAAGACAAGAGTGATGCTTTAGCAGCACTTGACGGTAACTTCGGTGAGATGTTCGGCTTTGACGACATCGACCCTGATGATGATGATATCGTCAATGTATTCAATGACCCTGCAGCCTGTGTTGGCTGCGCCGAGTAAACCTAATTAATAGAACAATGAAAGCAGAAACTCCTTACATCCACTTGCATCAACGTAAGCGTACTTGGACACCAGTCCAGGTGAGTGCTGGCATCTTAAAAGATGGTGGCGAAGAAGTTGTACAACGTGCACTTGCCTTGCGTTGTCTTGAAATTCCTGTTGGTGATTTTATTGAGGAAGCAATGCGTGGTGATTTGCCTGATGTTCGTGGCTGTAAGACGCTGCTTCAATCTAATGTAATTGATGAACAAAAACACGACATTGCACTTGATTATGCAGCTGAAGCGCATAAAATCCCCGTTCGGTTTGAGAAAGAAGCTGAGCGCATTAAAGACGCGTGGCTGGAACTCGACCGTCATCCGGTTCTTAAAGCCGTTGTACTGGAGAGATCCGTCTTCTTCGTTCTCCTACCGATCTTTCGATTCCTTGGAGACACAGGACTACGTACAACCAGTGCAGACATCAGCCGAGATGAACAGACTCACGTCGCAGCCAACACCCTTGTCTGCGAAGAGCTCGGTCTTAAATCTGACAAAGAGCTCAATAAGCTTAGGCGAGCTACGGTTGCTTGGGTGCTTCAATCCTTACAAGGGGAGAGCACTGAAAGGCATCTTTCGCAAAACTTCTGGATGGCAAGTTCAGATAGCTTGTATACCCGTGGTAAGGCGGAGGGTCTCTTGAGCACTCGTGCTAGCCGTATGCCTGCGTTCTTTGAAACTAATAACGTTAATCTGCCTCAATATGCTTAAATCATTATTAATGCTTATGGGGCTGTTTATTTTTGCAGCTCCTGCTGAAGCACATCGTCGTCAATACTATGGTCCTTTTCTTGTCTTGCAGACGGGACATCAGCATCATCCACGTCAACCTAAAGTTCGACTAGATGAGCACTGTGTCTGGAAACCTTGGAAACAAAAAGTAGTTTGTAAGTATTGATGAAAAAATCTGAATATCAGCAACAGCTGTTAGACCTTGTTGAGAAATACTCTCAGCAACTTACAGTTAAGCAGCTGCGGCAACTTATTGCTAAATATTCTTAGTTAGCCCCTTGGCCATATTTTTCGTTAAAGTCTTTGGCCCAATCATACTGACCATATTTACTCATATACTCATCACTAGTCTGATAATTTTTCAGCGCATCTTGTTGTTGTTGACCTATTTCCATAACTTTGTCAAAGTCCATTAAGTCTTTTGAACCAGTGAAGTTGCCACTGTACAGTGAATGATTATTGTACCAATTATCGTAACCACCGTACTCATCGTACAGATAGGAATTCATTGCGCTTTTATCTGAGCCACCATTAGCATGACGTGCCATTTCCTGATGACTGTAGTCGTATCCACTATCGTAAAGTTGTTGAGCAATTTCATTTTGCGAAATCAGGTAAGGGTCTTCGTTCCCTGCAGGACCAGTTACTTTTGGATTTCCTCTAGCCATACTTCTTTCGTGAGTATCACGAGCAGATTGCCTTCCGTATACATTCTTTGGCCCAAATTGTGCTTTATGAGCTTGAAGGTCTAGTCGTGATTGATTGTAAGCTTCTCTTTCTTTATCTCTATCAATTTGTGTCTGCTCATATGCAGCTTTTTGATCTGCTCTGGTCATTTGTTGATAAGTATGATTATTTAAACCGCCTTCTTTTAAAATTGCATCGTATTCGGCATCACGGGAACCTCCACTTTTTAAGTACGCACTGGCTTTTTCTTTAGCTTGTACTTTTGCAGCTTCAGATTCTTTCTTTTGCTGTATAGGAGCATTCTTTGATTCCCACTGCTCTTTAGTCAATCCCTTTTGCATAGTTGAAGGAGTTGAACTATCAGAATTTTTATACCAAGATGGGGCTTCTACTTCTCCATCTTTAGTAGATGTAGTAGGCGTAGGTGTAGGTGTAGCTGTAGGTGTAGGTGTTGGTTCTGAATTGTATTTTGGGATAGTACTTTGTCCTGTAGACCTGTTATATTCTTTCTTTGTTTGGCCAGAAGCTTCACGCTCTTCTTTTGACATATTGTCCCAAGACTTAGCCATTTCTTTTACTATTAACTAATGCTCTTTTTATTGTAATGCACAACGCCAAATTAATCTGGATAACACCAGACGCTGAGGCACTTGTCGGCAAAATTGCCCGAGTGTCTAATCCAAAAAATGAGGACAATCCTAATGTTGAACGTCTTATCAAATATCTCATCAAGCACAAGCACTGGTCTCCGTTCGAGATGGCGTCAATGTGCGTTGAGGTACACACAACTCGTGCAATCAGTGCACAAATCCTTAGGCATAGATCGTTTACCTTTCAAGAATTTTCTCAAAGGTACGCTATCCCGACAGATACGTTCGCTACGGTACTCCCTAATCTTCGACGTCAGGACGAGGAGAACAGGCAAAACTCAATAGATGATTTGCCTGAAGAGACTAAAGACTATTACAGGCAGCGAATTGACGACCACTTCCGTGAGTCAGTCACTTTGTATGAATCACTGCTTCACTCTGGTGTAGCTAAAGAATGTGCTCGTTCTGTACTGCCATTGAATACGGTTACTCGTTTATATATGTGCGGCACTATCCGTAGCTGGCTGCATTATGTAGACCTTCGTGCAAGCAACGGTACGCAGCGAGAGCATATGCAAATTGCTGCTAGTATTGGAGAGATTCTTGACACAGAGGTTCCAACAATTGCTCGCGCAATGTGGGGCTAAGGATTATGATTGTATCTGATACAGATATCAATCATAAGAATGAACTTTATTGCAGCAACTGTTGAACTTAGAACCCATTCCACAGATTCAGTCAGCGCTTATGGGCTTGACTATCGCAGTGCTGACGCTGTTGTGCCCGCTAGCAGCGGTAGCAACGAGGTCCGACTTCGGCTCCTCTGCTACAACCGAGAGGGTGCAAAGCTCAGCACATTTACCGATTGGAAAGAAAGCAAGCGTGCATTGATTACTGGTAACGTTGTCTTTAGTGATGATGCAAGTCAACCGCTCGACCTTATTGTTAGTACTATTGAACCTAATATTCCTCAAGATATGTACTGCAATCAGGTGGTACTTGGTAATGCTTTCTTTGGTAGCGACGAAATTAAAGAGCGTAAAAACGGTCAATTAGCAGTCAAGATTGGAACAACGCTTGACAACTCTGATGTGACCACTTGGCTTTTTCTTGAAACACACGAATCCCGTAAATCTAAATTAAATGACCGTATCCGTAAGGGACGCCCTATCTGCGTCCAAGGCTATTTCCGCGAATATCGCAAAGAGGGTGATACGTCTCCCTATCGTGCCATTGTCGCGTCTGACTTCACTACTCGTAAGGACCAGCGGAAAGCTGGACGGCGTCCAGAAGAGAACGGAAGCGCGGCTGGCTATGCGGAAGTCGACCCCACGCCCGATTATTGACCCGTGGCGTAAGCGTGCTCCTTATTGGTGGGAGCATCCGATTTATCAAAACGCCTATAGCAGGCCTAAAATACGTTAAAAATTTTTTAGCCTTTTTTTGCAATTAACTGTTGCCGACTTCTTTCACGAGGGTCAGCTTCAAAGTCTGCGTACTTTGTAGTAGGCAGCAGTGATTCACCTTTACATGGCAGGTTAGGGTCATCTAACTGTCCTGTTAATCTTTGACCTGCTAATCGCATATTAAAGAACCTCACATTTAACTATTGTATTACTTATATTAATAAGGTCTCTTATGTAAACATATGACGCTACAAGTATTACCTCCTGAGCTTATGGAGGCTCCCAAAGATAAAATTGAAACTAAAGAACCACAACCGTATTGGAAACCAAGCAGCCTTAAAGATGGAGAAAGCGAAGAGTTTCGCTTGCTCGGGTGTTACGAGACGGGCCACGCAATTGTGGGTTGGCAGTATGCATCCGAATGCCGTGATGCTAAGACTGGTGACCTTCGTTTTAATGGCTACGTCGTTACTCGCACTCATCCTGGGCAGCCAGATGACATTGCCCGAGAAACCGACTGGTCCAAACCCGACCGTCCCAAAATCGACGGCACTTATGTCAAACCCCGACGCTTCCTTGCTTGGGTTGCCACCTCAGCAGAGCGTGGACGCTTAGAAGTTATGTTCATTGAACAGAAATCTTTGCGTGAACAACTAACTGAAATTCTCCAAGAAATTGAAGACTACACCTGGACTGAAGAAGGTCTTGCTAACTTCTCAATTAAAATCAGTCGTAAAGGCACTGGCCTTGAAACTGCATATAGCATTCTCCCTAAGGTACGCAAGGTGCCGGAGAAGATTAAAGCACAATGGGCTACAGAAAAAGACACCATCTGGTTACCTAACTTCTTTGAAGGCAAAGACCCATTTGATGGCAAGCAAGTTGATGAAAAAGGTATTCCTGCTGGCGGCGTAGACAAACGCGGTGCCACTGTAATGCCTACCACTAAAACACAAACTACCGAAGAGGAGACTGAATTCTAATGTCTAATGTAAATACTGATGGGCTCCCGCCCGAAATGCAACAACGCATTGCTCAAATTATCGAAGGTGCTAAGCAGAAAGCTGTAGCTAACACTCAGCCTCAACCTGAGGCACCACATCAGGCTGCTATCCCGCAGCCAGCCCCAAAGGTACCGAACCTGATGGACCATACTATTGCCCTTAGGCAAGAAGTAGCTGCACTTCGTCAGGAATTGCACGCTGTGGCTCAGGTAACTGATGCTGTTGGTCAAGCAGTGGGGCAGCTGTATGCCACATTTCAAAGCCAAACCCAGCCTACAGATTACGGCCCAGAGTATCAAGAGGCGCTCGCGGCCCATCAACAAACACAGATGAACGAGGACTATTGATATGACAGACCAGCCGTTTCGTATTCAAACGGCCTCTGGTTACCGAAAGTACCTTTGTAGCGGGCTCTATATGCCGTCTGTTACAACGGTACTTTCTGCTACTGAGAGTGCCAAAAGTAAAGCAAGTCTGAAAACGTGGCAACAGAATAATCCGGGTGCGCTAGAGGAAGCGTCAACTCGCGGCTCGGCTATTCACTTAGGTTGCGAAAACTATTTAAGAGGGTTAGACCCTGGAGTACCGGATGAATACTTACCGTTTTGGAATGGCATTAGCCAGTATCTTGACTGGTTTGATGTGCTTCATTGGAGTGAGCGTCCGCTTCGGCCTGATTGGAACCATCTGCGTTCTGATGACCGTGAAGTTGCCTACGTATGGTCAACTGAGCACTTATATGCTGGTTGCCCCGACCTCATCGGTGAGATTGGTGGTGTACGAGTTATTGCTGACTTTAAAACTAGCAATGCTCCTTATCATTCGTCTTTCCCTGCGCGTGGTGACCGAATTGGCTTCGGCGGTTTTAGAAAATATACAAAGTGCGCTCAGCAAATGGCGGCTTACCGACTAGCACTTGAAGAGAGAACAGGTTATCATTGCGATGTTGCTTTGATTATTGTTTCTACTCCCGAAACTTCGCAAGCAATATTTATTGATAGCGACCAACTGGACTTGCAAGAAGCAAGGTTCCTTAAACGATGTAAACAATTCCACGACTTAGAGAATGAAGCTGAAGATAGCAGTAAACAAGAACTGCCTGAACAAACAGAGCCAGCCTGCGCGTGATTGGCTGAACATATATGAAGATCTTGACTGGCTTTTGGGTTGGGTAGCAGCTGGTTACGGCTGGACTGCTACTCACTTCCGTGACCGCCACCGCAAAGCAGAGAATGCAAGCGGTTCTAATATGGTAGTCATTGATATCGATGGTGATACAACGCTAGCTCGGTTCTGGAGCAGCGATACTGCACGTCAGTGGTGCGCTGCTACTTACACCAGCAACAGCCATAGCGAGCAGGAGCATCGCTTCCGTGCGCTGTTTCCCTTGTCTATGGAGCTCAGTAGCCCTAGCCAACACAAGGGTGCTTACTGGCTGATTGTTGACCGTCTGCTTGCTGACCTAGGTCTTGAGCAACTGTCCGACAACTGCGGCCAGAAAGCTGAGCGACTGTGGTATGGCAACACTAACTCTGAAGTTCAACTTAACAAAGAGTTTGAACCTGTACCCCAATTTCTGCTTGAAAGTATTGACTATCAAGAAAATCTAGACTTCGCTAAGACTGATGTCACTGACATTGATGTCAAGCGTTGTCAGTGGTTGCTACAGAATTTCCTACGTCCATCAGAAGATGGTGAGTATGAAGAGTACTACGTACCTGTACTTGCTGCTTGCGCTGGTGTGGGTGAAGCTGTCTTTGACCACTGGGTTACGTGGGTACTTAAAGGTCATCACGGTGAGAAACCTGAAAATATTTTGCCCTTCAAGTGGAGAGGTCTCGGTAACTACTCCGGACCTACTACACTTTATTCACTTGCTAAAAAGCAAGATGCAAACTGGACATCTAGTTTGCCGTCAGAGCTGAGATTTAGGGCAGCTGGATCTGCTGCTGGTTATACAGAAGTAGATCCGCTAGTCAGCTTTGACGATGTATTTGCACACAACACTGAACCTATGGATAATGTCATTGAACTTGAACCACTACCGGATGCAACTCAAGCTGCGCGAAAGCGTGGCCGTCCCAAAAGAAGCAGCGATGATGCGGCTAAAGAGAGGGAATCAGATGTCGAGAAAGTCAAGACTATACTTCACGACCTCCGAAAGAATGAACTCACTGGCTCGATTGAGTACACTGACCCGGTAGGTAAAACTATTATCTTGCAAGGTAATGACCTTGACTTGATGACCACTAAGCTTGCTTGTGAGCACGGTGTATTTATTCCGGAGCCTCGCATCAAGTCTGCTATTCAATATGCAGCACAGAAAAATCAGTACTGTCCTATCCGTCGGTACCTTGACCATTGTGCAGCACACGCCAAGCCACACGCTGACTGGGAGAAGATTGGACAAGTCTTTCTAGGTAATCAGCACGCGATTGCAACACTTGCGATGCAGCGGATGATGATTGGTGCTGTAGCTCGTGCATATAACCCTGGTTGTTCTATGAGCTGGCTACCAATCCTTGTCGGTGCACAGGGTGCTGGTAAGTCACAGTTCAGTCGTAGCCTTGTACCTGATGCGTTGTTTTCAGAGATTACAACACCTCTTGATACATTAATGCGTGAGCAATACAGGCTACACGTTGCTTGGCTATTGGAGCTACCTGAGATTGATAACTATTTCAATATCAGAAACATTGAGAACTTTAAGAACCTTATCACCAGTCGCACTGATGAAGTACGTTTCCCTTACGCAAGTCTTCCTTCTAAGCTTGCTCGTCGGTTTGTGCTTATCGGTACTACTAACCGCAACCAATTCCTGGTGGATAGTACCGGGAACAGGAGGTTTGTCCCCTTGGAGATTGGTGGTGGCTTTCAAATTCCTTGGCGTCAACTTGCTGAAGAGCGCGACAGTATGTGGGCAGCTGCTGTAGCTGCTTATCGTGATGGTCAACCTTATGAGTTCAACGCTGGTGAGATTGCACAGATTGCTGAGTACATCCAAGAGTTCGGTGACCCTGACCCCTGGATGGATAAGATTGCATCTTATGTGATGATTAGGCAAGAGGTAACTGCAGCAGACGTACTGTCTAATGCACTAGAGCTTGACCCTCGTCAACAAGGTCGTAAGGAATCACGTCGTGTTGCTGATTGTCTGCAAGCTATGGGTTGGCGACGTCTAGTCACTAGCCGTAAAGATACAGAGACCGGTAAGAAACGTTCGGTACGTGTATGGCAACGTCCTAAAGATGACCCACTGCCAGAGAACCCAATGTTGAACGACTTTTAAGTCACATCACACTACATATTTCACTACACTTTAGTTAAACAAGGTAATAAATAATGCTTGCTAATGAAATTAAACTCGGGCAACGTGTCCGAGTTGCTATGAATGGAATGACTGCATTGATTGTAGGTCGTCCTGAGTATTACACACCACGTGCAAAGCTTGTTCGTATTAAATATGAGAACAGCACTCGCTATGAATATATGATTCACACAAAGCTAGAGCTGTTACCTACTGAAGAACAGTTCCCAGCACACGGTGGTACACATCAACGTAAGGAGAACGAACTGTGAGTGAAGCTAAACCTAGTACTAAGCGTGGCGGTCACGCATATGGCAGAAGGCATCAGACGATGTCTAACACTGCTGAAGAAGGTGAACTTTGTATCTATACCGGCCACTCCTTAGGAAGGTTTAGTACTCACTCAATGCGATACGATAGTCATCAAGCGTGCGTACGTTGCGTAGCTTCGGCTCGTGAAGGTCGCATCAGTTTTGATATCGATAGGCTACTCCAACGTGAGCGCCGTCGTGCACTAAAGTTCTGGAGCCAAGTTGATATTGGCGCACCAGATGAATGTTGGAACTGGCAAGGCTGTGTAAACAACCGCACGAAACAACCACAGTTTGCTTGGCGTAGACATGCCATCTCTTCATCAACACAGCACCACCCACAGCGAGTTGCGATGTGGTTTACTTGGGGTGACCTTGGATTTACTGGTGTTAAAACTACTTGTGGCAATAAGTATTGCTGCAATCCTTTCCATCTTATTCCGCAGCGTGTCGGCGTCTTTGTCGATAACGATTCCTACCTGGAATCATTTGAGCTAGCTTGTCAGGTTCATACACTAAAGCAGCAGATTGCTGAGTTTGTAATGGAAGAAGCGCTTAAGCAGCAGCAAAAAGAGATTGATGAAGCTCTTGTAAAAGAACGTGCTGAAATGTTATTTAACCCAGATACTGAATATGACGAGCGATTTGAAGCTGTTATGGTTGACTTGTTGAATGGTAAACATATTGGCCAAATCACTCCCGAGGACTCTGATTTACTAGGTAATCCCATTGATAATGAAGATGACCCCACGAATGAATTTTAAATTACTTATCCTAATTAGAGAGTCAATTAATTATGTCAAGACGTACTGACTTACTTCAACAACTCGTAGCTTCCGACAAGTTCGGTAAAGAGAAAGAGCAAGAGCAACAATTCCTGTTAGCTACTGCGGAGTTAATTCTGTCTGACCTTATCGACATCGCTATGAACGGTGTTGAAAAACAAGGTGCAGGCTCGTTGATTATCAACTTGCAGAATGATTCAACTACATTTATGAGCGGTCACGCTATTGAATTTGATATTCATACAGCAGAACGTGAAGAGGATGAAGAAGTACTGACGTTTCTTCGCAACCTGATTGAGGAGATTGACGAGAATGATTGGTCTAAAAACGTGTTGATTACTCTAATTAGTGATGCTGGAACAAGAACATTTGCTGTCGAAGCAGGTAGGAGCCAAGAAAGCCTCCGAGCGCTCGCAGAAGAATTTAGCGGACAAGCTTAAAGCGTCTGGCTTAAAGCTACCTTTATACCCTACGCCGCAGCTTATTGAACGTGCCCGTCAGGTAATGGGTGGGATTGATTTTGACCCTACTTCTGACCCTGTGCAGCAGGTTCTAGTCAATGCCACTTCTGTTCCTAGCATTGAAATCAATCCGTTGCAGGAGCACTGGCACGGCAACGTATGGGTTGCACCTAAAGGTGCTGTCCGTAACTCACGCATCTGGTTAAACAAAACGATTAATGAGTACCGCAATGGTTATATTAAATCGTTTGTTTACTTTACTAGTGCAAGTGAGTTGCTTCGTGCTGCACCTGTTGTTTGGGATTACCCTATGTGTATTCCTTTCAAACGAGTTAAACAACTTCGTGCTACACCCAATGGGTTTGAATCGGTGTGCCCTAGTACTTGGAACTTCATCATCTACGGTCCACCGTTAGATGAAGCAATCACTGACATCGATAAAGTGACGTTGTTCTACAATACGTTCCGTGATGTCGGTCGTATTATCTACAACGAGTTTGCAGGTGACAACTGGTCTAAAGACCTTGAGTACTTTGAAGACAACCGAGGTGAAGTATGAGTAAGCACCTCAAGCAGAGTATCTTTTATGTCTTACCTTCAGGCATCAAAGTACATCCTTGTAGACTTATCCAACGTGATGGTACGTTGATGTGGAAGCACGCTTGTTTGTATAACAATGTAGCTGCTTTACCTACAGAAGAAGCGCAAGAGCAGCACATAATAAAAACTGCTCAGCGCTTAGAAGAGCTGAACAGTTGGGTGTCCCATGGACTTGAGCCTTGGGAATGTTTTAATGTAAGGGCTTGGTACCAACCCGATGACACTGAATTAAATGAAGGTATCAGTGTTTATTTTAATCACATAACTCACGACCTAGACTACACATACGATAATTTATTGCCACACATCCAGTCTCACGAGACACTTGAAGTACGCAGCAATTATCTATTCTTCCGTCGGTGCTAACGTTAGGCCGCTTACCAGCGGCTCTTTCAGTCTAGCGAATCAATAAGACGATTTAAATACCAACGTGCTTTTTCTGCATCTTCTTTAGCATCAATCTTGTGCCATAGACGTAGCAGATACTTGAGTACTTGTCCTTGAAGAAAGCCAGTCTTTGTAGAAGGCGCTTCTTCAATTGCATCTTCAATTACATCGATTGCTTCAAAGCGACCTTTAGTGTAATGACTTGGTGAGTTGACTGCATCGTATGCATCTGCAATGTTAATTACTTCAGGTGCTAGTTCCATCCACGCACGATGACCTTTGTTTTCATCAATCTTGAATTTAAATTCATTATCCATTATGTAGTCGCACTATTGTGTTTCACTACCTAATATAGGGTAGTAGATACATAATCGTGGATATGCAAAGTCCTAAAGGTGACCCAACTTATATCAAGAATAAAGAGAAATACTTTATGGATATAGCTAAAGCTGTCGGTGTTGCTTCAACGCATCCCAAAGCACCTGGCGGTTGTGTCATCGTTCGCGACAGAGAAATCGTTGGCGATGGGCGGAGTGTTTATACAGACTCCAAAGTTGAAATCGATTGCCTTACATATGCAATCGCTTGTGCCTCAAAGAATGGCACACCATTGACTGGTGCTGTTGTTTATACAACACGCTATCCATTCTCGGCTTCTATCTTTCAGTGTTACCTCATGGGTATTCGCAAGATTGTTATCTTAGCGCACCAGTGGGAGCCGTTCTATAAAGATGAGTTCCGCCGCGCAGCACGTCTTGCACGTGAACTGTGTATGGCTATTGAACCATTGTTTGAAACTGAAGATGAAAGGTTTGGTGTTAGCAAAGCTGAGGTCAAAGTACCTGATGCTGAGCTTTATACAGATAACCCTAATCAACCAGATGAATATGACCCACAATCTACTGACGAAATAAATGACGAAACAACTACTGTTTGACCTTGAGAGCACCGGCTTACTGCGTCGTGGCTCCACAATTCACTGCATTGTTATGCGTGATATGACTACAGCTGATGAACCCATTGTCTTTGACTACAAGCCTGAGCGTGCAGTCATTCAAGGTATCAAGCAGCTCGAACAAGCTGATGAACTTATTGGCCACAACATTATTAACTATGACGTACCCCTCATTAAAGAACAGTTTCCAGACTTTGCACCCACTGGAAAAATGGTTGATACGCTTGTCCTTAGCAGGCTTTACTACCCTCATATTGCTGAGCGAGACTATGAGCGTCGTCCAGTGGGAATGCCGCAACGACTCTACGGACGTCATTCACTCGAAGCCTGGGGTTATCGTCTGAAGTGTTTCAAAGGAGACTTCGGTAAGTCTGACAGTAATGACTGGTCTACTTATACCCCAGAGATGCTGGACTACTGCATCCAAGATACGCAAGTGACACTGCGTTTGTATGAACTACTCAAAAGGAGAATGCAAGATTATGCCTGATCACGTTGAACTCGAGATGCGCCTAGCTGAACTGATGGCGCAACAGGAAGCTAGTGGTTTCCGCTTTGATTTATCTGCTGCTGAGACTGTGAAAGCACGTCTACAGAAAGAAGCAGAAGATATTGAGACACAGATTAAGCAGACGTATCTGTATGTACCCGGCAAGGTGTTCACTCCTAAGCGTAAGAATGCTTCTAAGGGCTACCACAGTGGCTCTCCAATGACCCATTTACTTGACTTCAACCCTACTTCTAGGCAGCATATTGCTTGGGCTCTACAGAACTTCCGTGGTGCTCGCTTCACCAAGGTGACAGAGACTGGTAAGCCTAAGGTTGATGAAGCAACACTCAGTGAGATGCGTGACGTTGCACTGTCTCAAGGCAACCAACGGCTTCACGATGAGTGCGAATGGTTTATTCGTTTGCTGACATTACAAAAGTGGTTGGGTCAATTGTCAGAGGGTACAAACTCCTGGCTGAATACAATTGAAGAAGATGGTTGCATCCATCACAGCTGCAGTCTTGCTACCCAAACCGGTCGTAACGCGCACCGTGGTCCTAACCTTGGTCAAGTAGTTTCCGCACCGTGGGCACGTGAGTTGTTTGTTCCACATCCTGGAATGGTAATGGTGGGTGCTGACTTAGAAGGCTTGGAACTCAGATGCCTTGGTCATTACCTCAGCCGCTACGACGATGGAAACTTTGCTGACGTTGTACTCAATGGTGATATTCACCAGCAGAACGCTGATCGTGTTGGCTGTACAAGAAAAGAAGTCAAGACTATCACTTATGCTTTTATTTATGGCGCTGGTGACGCAAAGCTTGGCCACAGCTTATCTCCAGAACTATCTGACGCACAAAAGAAGACTCTCGGTGGAGACCTTCGGCGTAAGTTCCTCGATGCAATCCCTGGTTTGGAGCCGTTAATTGATGCAGTTAAACTTAAAGTTAGGTCCACTGGTCGTCTTAGGGGCCTTGATGGGCGCCCTATATTCTGCAAGGCCGAACACGCTTCCCTTAATTACCTTCTGCAGTCTGCCGGAGCTATCCTCAGTAAACGATGGGTGGTGGTCGGACAAGACTTACTCGATGAAGCAGGGCTCACTTATGACGTTGACTATACCCGTTGCGCCTACGTGCACGATGAAGTTCAACTTTCTGTAGTACCCCAAGAAGTTGATAGGGTCAAAGAGCTTCTAGAAAATGCTGCACCAATTGCAGGTGAGTACTACAACTTTCGTGTACCGATTGCTGCTAGTGCAGACAGTGGTGATAACTGGGCGGCAACACATTAGATACAATATTACTATTAATGTCTAGTTATCATGTCTGTTGTTAAAAGATTTGCTAGTCAAGTATTTAATGCATTACCTGACAGAGTAAATATGTTTGGGCGGTATATGACAGGCTTAGGTGGTGAGGGTCTAAAGCTAGATAAAGGCACAGAGAGAGCCTTAATTGCTGGTACAGAAAAGCCTCCAGAAGCAATAGTAGAAGAGCCTGAAATTGATATGGAAAAGCACGTATCTCAAATTAACGCAGCTAAGTCGGACAAAGAGCGATTAAATATAATAATGAATCCACCTTTGACTGGTAAAACAACTCAAAGAACTGTTAAAGCTTATGGTCCTGGAATACCTGCTTCCGGTCCTGTGAGTAATCCATACAACAAAGGTTCATCTCAACGTGCTACTCAAACTTTAGGAAGATACAACGCTGAAGTCACGCCGGAAACCGTAAGAGTTACAGACACTTATGATATGGTTAATGAGTTTGAAGACCCTGACCTTGTAAGTGGTAAGTTTCAACCCGGTAAAGCTTTGAAAAATTTAATTGCCACATTTGACCACAGTCAAACATTTGATCCAAAGACTAATACTCTCACCAATTTAAAAGAGAAGTATGGAGATGATAGCCAAGGCTATAACACACAGAAAACTGCTCAGGATGCTAGCCCTACTCATAGTAAAGCCACTCAACTAGCCAGGTCACTTATGTATTTATTGCCCGTCAAGCCAAAAGGTTATGACGTTGATTACACAATTCAAAGGTAATAATTATATCGCGCAGGGGTTCTAAAAATCTTAAATGGATAAAGCTATTGATTACTTACAACAGCAACACCCTTGGCTTACTTATGCCGAAGGATTTGCTTTAGTAATGGATAGCTATGAACGTCATAAACCAGAAAATAAATATAGTGGTATGACTAAAACATTGATTGATATTGATGTACGTATCTTTGGTCGTGAGAAGCGTGAGCAGTTAATGAATAGATTGGCCGTTATTCAAGAGTGGGCTTAATGTTCGCCGTGAACCAGTAACAATCGTTACAATTTATATAAGTGCGTTGAACCTTTAGCTAGGTCGCAAGTAACCCGCAGGGGCGAAGCAACGGGAATTCATTCACACTTATCGAGAACAACTTATGTCTAACCTGACCGTACAGGGCTTAATTTCTGCCCGCAAAAAAGAGCTGCGCAATCAAGCTGAGCGCCAGCATCACATCAGCAATGAACTGCAGACTATGACTTGGACTAAAGAGGACAAGGCTGGTCGTTGCTACACCTACCGTGGTGTGCAGTACTGCTACAACTGAATAACACTTAAGGCCCTACTATCGTAGGGTCTTTTTTTTATATTTTCTTAGAATAGTTGTATACTAATACTCTTATGAATAATGCCAATAAGAAAGGCTGGAGAATTAATAAATGAATTTCAAAATCAGCTTAGAGAAAGCCGTTTATCTGCTAATCGTAGCCAGCCTATCGGTGCTGGTACTTATGGAGTTGTTTATCAATCCGATGAGCCAGGCAGGGTAATTAAGCAGAACCATCCTGGTGGTTATGCAACTCCTGAAAGCATGATTAAAGAAGCAGACTTACAGGATGCAGCTGCTGCATTAGGTATTTCACCTCATGTCCATGGTGTTGAAACTTTCCCTGAAGGAACTACTCGTATTGAGATGGATGATGTCCGTCAAAATTATGTACCTATCAAAGAAGACGCCTCTGGCTTACCTTCAGACCCGGTAACAAACATTCGTACTGCTCAGCAGTTAGGTCAGCTGGCTCTAAAAGGTATTCGTTTAGAAGATAGAAGAGCTGCCAATATTATGAAACACGGGATGACAGGTCGTCCACTACAACTTGATTACGGTATTGCTGGCCGCATGACTCCTGACCAACAAGCTGCTCACTTGGCTAATGTCACTGCTGATGGATTTGCTGCTGCTGGTATTGATGAAATGGGCTCTATCCTTAGAGCTACTGTTATGGATTACTTAGAAGGTGGTGACGTTGACGAAGCTATGGATTTAGCTAAGCAAGGCTTTAGTAGGCTTCAAAAAATTAAAGCTCCACTTACTAAGAAGACTATGAATTCTGAAGATTATCAAATGGAACAAATGCTTCAAATGATGGCAGCTCAAGCTAAAGAACGAGGACTTGTTTAATAGAGGCTGTTAGTCTTTATTGATAAATCCCGTATTGCGCCATATCTTTTGTTGGCCTCAGTGCTTCTGAACGTCTGACCTTTGCACCTTCTTCTCTGTTGCGTGCTTGCTGTAAACTTAAGCCTTGAGTAAAGCCACCGGTACCAGGGCGCTGGCTGGTGTGTGCAATAGGAGTGTTCTGACGCTGGCTTATTGCTCCGCGACGTGCACGAGCACCAGCAATCTTACGAGAGCGTATCCTATTGTAATCAGACTTGTCCTGTGCTGATAACCGACGACGGTCAATCGGTTTAGTTCTAAGGTTTACTGCCACTCTTTCTTCCGATTAAACGGTGTCGTTTCTATTATCTCACATTCTACTTGATAGCACTCAACCCATTCAGCACAGGGGTAAAGCAGCTCATCTGGCATAGCTTTTGCCAACATATCAATTGCTGCTAACTGATGTGGGTCTCCTGTATAAGCTTCAAATATTTTACGCAGCTCAATCACAGACCTAGCTGTTCGTTAATCTTAGTCACGCTCTTAGCAACAGGCATCAGAATTTTTAGCGTCTGCTGCGACATAGTCGTGTTCTGCTCTACAATCTTTTGGTCTACAGTTTCAATTACAGTATCTACTTTCTTCTGTAGCTCTTTTGTTTTGTAGTCTGAAAACTTCATACCAATCAACAGGGCCAGCACTGGGCCGACTACATATTCCATAACTTAAATAATAGCTGCTCGTAGTCTAACTATATTTATACAAAGGTGAGACCATCATCATCAAGGTCTTCGTTCTCCCATCCAATATCATCAATGCTTTGCGGCATTGCTTCTTCACCTTCAATATTCATTTCAAGTAACTGAACGAATGTCTCCTCACTAATGATTTCAGGCAAGCCTTCTTGCCGTTCATCAATTTTAAAAAGAATGCCCCCGTTACGCAGAGCATTCTGTACACCATTCTTTTGTTCCATCCGAGACTTAAGCAAGCGCAAGGCTGTCTTCTCTAATGCTGGGCGGCTCATCCGGCTCACTTCGTATCGTGCCCGCGTTAGTGCAAACCTCTGCTCGATACTTAATTGGTCTGTCATCTAATTCTTCCTCAATAAATCGTTTGTTCGAAATCCATTCGTCGATAAGTTCTTTTGCAACTTCGTTATAAAATTGTTGCGCTTGGAACCATACTAGCCAATGCTGTGAACCTTTTGAGTGGTTACAGCTTTGACAGGCCGGGATTAGATTACTTCTTAGGCTCGAACCTCCTCTTGATTTCGGCTTTAAATGGTCCAGTGTCGTAGCACGATTGCAACGACAGTAAGCACAAAGTCCGCCCCAGCCATATTTAATTGACTTTCGGAACTTACGCTTAGCAACCTGTTTAGATAAACAGGTGAGGTCAAACATAAGGTCTGACCAGTCTTCTGCGATTCCCATACGAGTTGTTGTTAGGCAACTGCCTACACGTTAACAACTTAACGTCTCTTTACTTACAAGGCTTATTAACTAACGCATCTAATTTCTGTTCAATCCTCACCATATGGCTTTCCATTCTGTCGAGCACGCTATTGAAATCTCCTTTAGACACAAACGATTCAACCATCCGTAATTCAACGCCATCAAGCCGTCTATCTAAATCGTGAATACGGTTATGAACTCGTGAAAACAAAACTGCACCTCCTGAGATTGTGGCGATGACAGCTGGAACTAATACTTCAATCATCCTTTTTTACGGACTTGTGTGTATACGAGATAGTCCAGCCGTCTTGACCGAATTCTCCTGTTTCTTGGAACTCCCAGTCCAGCTCGGGGTCTGGCTCTGGTGTAGCAGCTTTGTACTCTTCTATGGCACTATCCATTTTATGCCCAAGAGTTGTATAGAACTTCTTTGCTTGAATGAAGCGTTTGAACTTCTCTTCCGGTGAGCGAGTATTGAACTTGTAAATCCAATACCCGTCATCCGGTATGTTGCTTAGCTCTTTTTTCCGGGTTTAATCGTTTCAAGAGCATTAAGCACCAGCTGAATAACACTGTTTGATTTAAGGGGAGTCAAAGCAATGATTTCAGAAGCAGCTGCGACTACAATCCAAAAGATAGCAGATTCGAATACGGCCATTGTTATTACCGGAACGTTACCTATAGTTTATCAAAAAGACTACGCTAACTACCGTAGTTTTCTATAAACCCTATTTTTAATTCCCTGCCTATCTATTTATTTTTCCAGTTTATAGTAAATAGCGTAGTCAGCGTAGTCTTTGTAGTTGCTCCGCCATATCTTCAAGCAGTACATCGCCGTAGCTTGCCGTCATACCAGATGGTTTGTGTCCTACTACAGCCATCGCAATGCTGTATTCAATTCCTGCTTGCCGCATACGGGTGATGAACGAGTGCCGTATGCCGTGAGCTGATATACCAGTAGCTTTCTTCAGCTTTCTGCTGAAGTAATCCCCAGCATTAGGATTATCAGTGAAAGGAAACTGATTGATATAGCTGTAATAGCTTGGATGTATAGGTACGTGTCGTTGTGTGTAATCATTTTTACATTTGCGGATGTGATTGTGTTCGATATTTATATAGGGTATAGCAGAATCAGTTACAAAATCTTCAGGCAACAAGCAGGCAACTTCACTTATCCTGAAACCATGTAACCAGACTGCCATAAAGAGTGGGTCGTCGTGAAACTGCTTGAAGTAATCAAACTGCTTATGTGGATACTTTTTCTTTGACTGCTTTAACCCTTTGAGTAATCCACGCCAGGGGTTGTACTCCAGCATTCCCATCTCCAGTCCTCGCTCCCACATCGAGCCGAGATATCCCAGTTGAGTACGTATGTACCCCTCTGCGTAGTCAAGTTCTAGTAGTTCGCACCTGTGGTCGATACAGAACTCACGGTCAATCGTAGAAGTGTCTACGTGCTCGAAATGCCTAGCCGAATGTTTCCATCCGTACTGAGTTGAGGCTGCCAAGCGCTTATATGACAGCGCTCGTTTACAGAGTTTTGAAACCAACATTGATTGGATATAAGCATCACCAATGCGAATCTACCGTTGACAAACGAACCGCGTGGGCTTTACCTTGGGAGGTTCAGCACGCGGGTGTTGTGTAATGGTAACTCCACACTGATGGTGGCTCGCTAATTATACTACGGATTCACCGTGATGTTCTTTCTAAATGTAGTGGGGTTGTTAAGTACTTCACCTTCTTCAGGTCGTGCCTCGACCCGCAAGAAGACTTCACCTACTCCCGCTTTAATTGCTTTGTAATTCATACTTCCAAAGCCTTGATTCGATGGAGTTATCTCTAATTCATCTGAACATCCCCAAGTATGGAGCACACTTAAACTTGAAGGCTCTCGTCCAGTAATATTTGCAACTGCCTGAGATGCTGACTCTCCAACTACATAAGTATCAGGTCCTTGCAGATCTAATGTGCCAATGTCTTTTGTAACTGGGTTTACTTTTGTACTTACAAGTGCTATATCACCACGACGGAGTGGGCATAAGTAATCATCACCTGCTTGTAGGTTCAGATCATTTGTAACAAAGATGCGATTGATATGCTCCCTCGCTTTATCACTATCAAATGTATAGTTACCACTACTTTCTTCAATAAGTAGATTTGGGAATCCAGTAGAGGATGAGATATAAATGCTTTTACCATTTGCTGTATCATCTACACGAGCACAGTGCTCATAATCCACACGTGTGCGTGTACTCCACCATCGTGGTACTGACCAATAGTTAACAGGCCTGACTGTTGTACTGGGTTTAATGAGCTTTAAAGTTCCACCGTCTTCATCGGTAAAACTTTCCATACTTGTGATACGTAGTTTAGCCATTACTTAGGCGTCAGCTTCTGTGCCGTGCAGTTTTTTTAGCCACATCATCTGGCTGCCTACTGTGCTGTTGACCTTTACGCATTGATGCACGTTTGCGTGCAGTAGAGCGTGCGTATTCTTTATCAGATAAAGCAGCGCGAGCTTTCTTAGGTAAGTACCGCTCGCCTGTTGCTTTGGAACCTTGCGTTGAATTCTTACCAGACTTAGTGCCCCACTCTTCTTTTGTCCAATTGCTTAAGGACTTTTGTGTTGCGTGCTTAGCCATCAGGGGTCTACTCCAGCACCAATATATCCGTGACGTTGAATAGCTCCATTCAAAGTTCCGTCCGCTACAGGGTCAGGAAAAATTAATTCAGATATTAATAAGTTAAGAGGATTACCTTTTAAGATTGCTCCAGCTTTACGGAATTTTCCTATTTCATTTGTTTCACCTAGTTTCTCTCTAACAGGTGCAATGATATCAGGTCCAGCTTGAGTGACAGAAATTAAATTAGGCATTAGTTTTTATATCCTCCACCTTTAGATTTATATTCTTTAGCCATCATCTGCGCTTTACGAGCAGACCACTGACCTGGGCTACCACCTTTGCCGCCAGCTTTAATGCGGTTAAAGATTGATTTACGTAAACCAGGCTTGGTGTAATTACCTGCTTCGTTGACGCGAGACTTTTGTTTTTTACCGGAGAGTTTTTCTCCAGCCATACGTTGTTTAGCCATAATTAACAAAGTCAGCTTGAGTGAACGGGATTGTTTTACCAAATGCTGCTGCAACGTCACGTTTTATCTGACGGTCCATCACACGTTTAGACTCAGCTTGCTGCTGTTGCATTTTTACAAGCTGCTCTTTAATTAGTTGGTCAGCAAGTTCGGCAGAAGTCATTGTTATTTACCAAAGAATGCCTTGTGTATTTTCATACCTTCTATTCTAGCTTTTAAAAATGTAGCCATTACTAACAATTCCAGCGACGACGTGCTGCTTTACCACGTTCACCAGTCCATCCTCTGCTACGAGCACAGAATGACTTACGACGGTTACCGTCTTTAGTACCTGGTTTGGCGTTAGGTGCGGGTGCTTTTAAGTTAGAGCCAGTGCGTCTATTAATAGAATCACGACCTTTTTTTGTTAAACCTGCGCCTTCTTTAACAGATAGTTTATGCCCGCCTTTAACGGTCATGCCATCCATAGCACCTTTCTTCTTACTTTTAGTGTAAGATTTAGCGCGTGATTTGGCTTGTGCCCTATCCGCCATAACTAAAATGTAAAGCCTTTACTTATTCTAACGGGTCTTTTTTGCCGGAACATATTGCTACAGCACGCTTGTAGTACATCGTGTCTGTTTTACTTGCTTCTTCTAATGCTGCTTTTACTGTTTTCCAATTCTTACGTTCTTGTTCATCCATTATTAGTAGAGATAAATTCCATCTCAGCCGCCATTTGGTCACTTAAGTTAGACACCTGTGCACAAGCACCAAGGATGAGTCCACGCTGATTTGGTGTGAGATTAGGCGCATCTTCTGCATCTTCAGAGAGGATACGACTGATGTCACCTAGACACATAATAATTGCTGGTAAACCCCACTTTTCAGTGAGGTTATGTAATACAGACAGAAGGGGATTGTCTCCACTTTCGACTGCTTTCCAGAACTCTTCGCGTTCGTTGGGTGACATAAACACTCTATCTATTA
>JACLAD010003308.1_pt1 | contig 36506 bp, 38 predicted proteins | sample 8027901 | NCBI WGS metagenome assembly JACLAD01 (sample SAMN15725071, study PRJNA655200) | protist metagenome | isolation source: fluorescence activated cell sorting (FACS) single amplified genomes of... | place: Spain: Blaines Bay Microbial Observatory, Mediterranean Sea | collected 2016-07-05 | reverse complement strand
TGGCCGAGAGCGCAGCCCGCCGTTTCCGCCCGATCCTGATGACCACTCTGTCGACGACGTTCGGCTTGCTGCCGATGATCTACGAGACCTCATTGCAGGCAAAGTTCCTTATCCCGATGGCGATCAGCCTTGGTTTTGGCATTCTTGTCGCGACACCAATTCTGCTGCTTGCGGTAACTGCAACGGTCTTGATCCTTGATGACTTTGCCCTGCCGTTTAGGAAATTGCGCCGGAACAGGCACCGAAATCCGGAAACTATTGGCAAAACAATAGCGTGAAGAGTCTTGTCTATAGTTTCCGGATTTTGACAAGTGGTGTTATTGTTACTACCTGCCCCACAGCTAGGTGGGACCCAAATATGTTTATTCCTAACCCAAGCGTTCCCTCTCGACATAAGCCCTCAGCCACGCCCAGTAATGAGCTTGATTGCGGATGGCCTGTGCCATGCGTCGATGGTTACGGATAAGCCGTGTCCCAGTACAAACAGAACAGATGCGGCGGAAATTGTGTCTAGACCGTAACAGAGATCATACACATCAACCTATAATTAACGCCCTACTCTCTTTGGAAACTCTCCCAAGGCAACACGCTCTATATATTGCTCAGCAATCCTAAGGTGCCTTTGAACAGCCAACTGTTTACGGCGCTTGATTACACGCTCTAGATCTCTGGTTGGCAGTTCTTCTGCTCTTAGCTCCTACGGTCTCTCCATTCACTGATATGTCTGCGATGACAGCAAGCTCACTGTTATGTGCTGTTGGGTTTTGCTGTTTTGCATCCCAAACCAACAAATGCTCATGCAGCGTTCTCAATACAGGCTTGGTTGCCACAGGATACTTAGCTTGGCTCGGTGTTTTTTTGCGAGCTGCCTTCTGAACTTGAGGCTCCAACAACCGCCTAATCTGCTTCATTAATACAGATAGTTTGTTCTCCAATGGAACAATCAATGTGAGCGTGTTTTGGTCGGTTGAACACTGTGTTCAACTGAAACACTGTGTTCAACCGACACATGTCTTATGGGTGGCTCAGCAAATAACTCTGCGTGTTCAGTCCACCAACTCCAAAAATCACCTTCATGGACATTGCCAAAGTCAGCGTAGAAGTCGGCATATTTGCCCCTGCCCGCGCTCTCACAGGTTTGTCTATATCCTTCATGACGGCGCAGATACTCCCACCAGTAATAGTAGACTGAGCATTTCCAAGCAGGCGCACCCTTATATGGCGGCTCTACAGCGCGGCGATTGATTGGCCGCTTTCCCTTCAAGGGCGGTGCATAGACAAAGAATAGAGGACGGTTGGCACGAGACTTTTTCATAAAAATATGATGCCATATCTATTTAATCAAATGAATAACAATTTGGCGTCATTTTCCATGCGATATTCACTACATCGATGCAATCACGCATCACAACAAAACTCGAAAGGTGAATACCATGACTAAAACACAAACAACCAAAACTGCTTCAAACCATACCAACATCAGCACTTGGATTGATTCACTCACAACCAAGCGTGAAACTTGGGAGAATGGAACTTACAAAGCATCAAATGAAGAACTCTATGAGTTGCTTGATGAATGTGTAGATCTATTCAAAGAAGTTCGCGCACATCGTTTGCTTGTCAAAAAGCTAAACCTCATTCTCGAAGAACGCGAGATTATGATGCGGAGCAATACCAGTCTCGCAACAAAAATTGTGCGACTGATTTTTGGAGATTGCGGTAAACGCGCATACACCTATGCTCGTGTGCTTACTGTAGCAGCAGAGCAAAAAGGTGAACTGCAAAGCATGAAAAGCTTTGTTGCAGAAGCTGGCGGAATTGAAGAAATCCGTAAGTCACAAAATGGTCAATCGCCAACTCAAAAGAGAAGCGAGCAAATCTCCTTTGCTGTTGAGATATTGGAAACGCGACTTGGGCTTGTTGAAAAATTCAAAATTAGTGAGGAATTAGCACCTCACAATGAAAGCGCCTATGAGTTCTCTGTCGCGATTGTGCGCAAGGAGCGCAATGGAAAGGCCAGCATTGTGTTTGGCACCAACAACCAAACAATACTGAAAGCAGCATTTGCACAAGCAGGCAAATCCTTGAAGAGCGTCAAACAGTGATTGCTGAAAAAGAAGCAGCCTAACAAGAAGTCAGGTGACTGGGGCTTTTGCACCTCAGTCACCTGCTCTTTCAAGCTCGGAGGAAAACACCATGCTTAACCAAAACTTTCAGCCAGAACAGTTCTCAGACCTTGTGTTTGAGGAAGAGTGCATCAAACAGCGTCTTTTTGCCTACGCCAGCGGCAAGCGTGATGGGCACATCATTCTTTATGGAGACTATGGCACTGGCAAATCAACTGCAGTTAAGATCATTGCAGAGTCTAGATGTAATGATGAAACCACTGGCTTTGTTGATGTTATCGATGCCCGTGACGCCAGCATAGAGATGGAACGCTCTCTGCTTCGGCTTTCAAATGGCTTTAACATTCAACAGATGATGGGAGTTAACACGCCATATGCCGTGATAGATGAAGCGGACCAGCTTTCCGACATCAATCAACATCATCTTCGTGCATTCATGGACAACGCAATTGGCTTTGTGATTTTGACAACGAATCACATCCATGCACTAGATAAAGGAATCAGAGACTGGGCGGATGAAATTGAAATAAAGAGCCTTTCTCCCAGTACTGTCTGTGAAAGGGCAAACGAGATACTCAAAGCACAAGGCATCAATGTTGAGCAGAAGTTTTTACTTCGGCTGCTTTCAACAACAAGTGGCAGTTGGAGAGATGTGGCACGAGCGTTAGATGACTTTATTTACTCTAAAGCCTCATAGGAAACTAAGTATCATTTTTACCAAGCCTCACATAGCCTGTCGGTCTTTCCCTCAAACAAATGAAAAAACACTATCAAGGTGTATGGATTCTATATATTTCCATACACCTCACTTCTTTTGACGTTAGCGACCTAACGGCGGCGATGGCCTGATTGGAGCAAGAGCGTTCTGTTTAGCAGTAAAGTCCTGTCTAATACGCTCATAGTCGCCAGCACTGATAGCTGAAGTCGTTACAGGGTTAGCTGTAGGCAGTGCCTTTTGTGGTGGTGAAGGTGGCGATGTGACAGATGGAAATGGCCTCACTTTTGACTGTTTTATTTTCTTGGGCTTCTTTGATTTTGGTTTATCTGCTGGCTGAAGGCTTTTTCTAACACGCATTTCTATACGATCAGTTAGGTCATGCGTGGCTGTAGACAGAGTTTTGAGATCATCCAGTGTTTGCTCAAGCGGCGCTTCAAAACTGAGCTTCTTCACGATGTCGATCAATCGCCTCATGTCATCTTTGTAATCCATAACGAAACACCTCTAATCGTATTTATCAATTTGAGATTGGATCTATTTCAAATTTGTTAAATAATTTTGGACTGATAAATGGAGAGATTTAAATGGAAATAATTAAAGAACACATCGCCAGTGGAGTTGAGTTCAATTACCTCACGAGTGTATTCGAAATTTTCCAAGCCCTCTTCCCCTCCAAATTGATCGAGATGGGGATATCCAGGAAGTAGAAGATGCAACTGATTTATTCCGAACTTCAATGCATCTAGGGTTCGACGAACTTTACCTTCCAGACCGTGAAGTTGTTACAGCAAAATCTGGCGGTGATGATGTCAGTTTTTCTGCCACTGATTTTGTGCGCTGGCAACTTGAGCGTTTCAGAGCTGAAACACTCTATTATCTAATTAACAAAATTGACTTCAGCGTTGATGATTTCATGGACGCCGATGAGGAATATGAGAGGGACAATGACTGTTATCCAGATGGATGGTTAAGCGAATACGAAGAAGACAGCAAAGCCAAAGGACTGGGGTTAATTGAACGAATGCGTGTGGAAAATCTGATGATTTTTATAATGATTTAGTCTTGGGCATACTCGATGAAGAATGTGGTCTGTTAACACATGCCGAGACGGACATCCTTCAAGATTTCAGTCAGTCGTCGAATTATGATGATTGGGCTGTAAAGTTAGGTCTTATTTTCAAAGGAAAATTCTACCCCTACATTGAAGCCGGAAATGACTCAAATCTCATGATGGACGACTTCAAACTCTACCAAATCTGGGTTCGGAACTATGATGAGGATTAGATCAACCTGAGTGCATAACATTCATCCAACGTGAAACACATTCTGCGTTTATTGTGTTATGGCAGGCTTGGCTGTATTTGAGAAAGTCGTTGCCGAGAATCTTTTGTCTCTTGGTCGCTAGGGAGATTAGCCTCTCGCCATAATACTGAAGCTTGCTTGCCAACAGTGCCATGGTTGCAATGCTTGGCTCAACATCATGGAATCTTAGGCCTCTCACATAGCTTTCGCTTCGTGCCAGCCAGTCTTTGCTGAACTCATTTTCTGTTGAGACCAATCCCTGTGATTTCAGCAGTTCAAAAACTTCAAATAAAACCGTTTTTGACATGGTTTTCTCCTCAAGTTGATAAATAACAATGTCGACAGATTGCTAATCACTACAAAGTTATTTAGCCAATGCTGTCGCCAACAAATGAGATCAAGGCTGGCACGCCAATTGATATGTGCTGCTAATCCGTTCTGATGTGAGACGGTATGCAATCGAACTGCTCATTGTTTGCTTCTTCGCACTACCCTGTGCATTGCGCAGGATGCCTTAAATGCAATCCCACTGGAGAGACATCCATTTATCCTGAAAGATCGGAAGAGATTTGACATTTGCGAAGTCGGAATGATTGAGACGGAACGCCGTCTAAAAGTGAAGCGGATGACAACCTCGCAAGAGACCCGCTATCGTGTAGGAGTGCCTCGCTATTTGGGTCCTATGCGTGCGTGAACGCTGGTAATAGAGATGATAGCAAAACCTGCTCTTCCAATTTGGTTCAGTAAAATAGCCTGACATGCGACTTGTAATATCAACAGGACGCAGTTTAGATCAACGCCAGATTGGCGTTGATCTGACTGCTCTTTGCAATCTCGAATAAAAAACAATCAATCAAAAAGAAAACATGCGATGCGCAAGCAGAGCATTCGTAGATGCGAAGCAGATGCGATGTATCGATACCCAATAAGTCTAGCTATCCAGTTCTTCATCAAGTGATCTATCAAATGCCAGCAGTTTTTCTGAAACACCTTGGCTTTGATAAAAATCAAGAAGATCACGTTGTGTGAGAATGCCTGATTCTAGATAGCGTTCCAGATAAGTGCCTGTGTGTTCCACTAACTGCCGTGTTTTCTCTGATTGATGGATGATCTTTCGTGCGCTCTTGATGATGTTCTCTGCTTGCGTGCGTGTGTCTGAGATGAATGATAATACCGTTGGATCAACCTCACCTTGCTTAGGCTCACTCTGTGCAAAATCCCTTGCTAGAGCATAGGCCATAGCCAGTGTTGCATAGTCATTGCGCCGCGTGCTCACTATCACCACAAAGCCAATACCACCAAGATAGGCAACACCCTCTGCACAGCGTTTCTGCACAGACCCATCCACACTGTCTTCGTCAAAAACGATGATGTTGGCTCTGCTGTTGCGATTAGCAGCTGTTTCGATCAATTGGCTTGCTGCGGTATCCGTTTTGGCAGTTGGGTCTCTGTCTGCAAGTTCTCCAAGCCTAACGCCTTTGTTCAGCTTGACTTCAATGCCAATCACACAGTCTGGGTCACCATCTACGCGAACCAGCACATCACCAGTTTTGTTGTTACGGATTGCGCCTGAAGTTGTGCTGGCATCAATAACTTCATCATTGTCAAAGCCAGCTGACGAAGCAAATTCACGCACAACTTCTAGCACTTGGCCTTCAGCTACAGCGCCTTTGCCGCTGGTTTCTCGGAACCTGAGCTCACGCAGATCATAGAGAGCCTTGGGCGATGAGAGATGCTTGCCAAGCTCACCTTCAGTTTCTCTGAGGAAGTGACTGATCTCACCCTTCATCTCGGCCATTATGCCTATGCCAAGCGCTCTGATAACAGCAGCTTCACAGAGCACTCAAACAACGCGAATGGCCAAAGAAGAACTTGCCCAACTCAAAGTAATTACAAGCTTGCGAGAAGGAAATCCTAATCAAACGCACCCAGCTAGTCGTCACTCATCAGCAGATTGCTGAGCTAAATATTCCTTCTTAGACAGCTCATAGCGTTTACCTGTGAGCATATCTTTGCGAAGCCTTGGTGTTAGATGGCTGTAGTGACGTTCTATCATCTGGATTAAAGTGCCCATCTGAATAGCAAGCGTATGGATGTCCATGCCATCGTTCAGCAAAGTAAATGTCGCATAGGTGTGTCTAAGGCTGTATAGCGTGCGAGCCTGACCTGTCCTCGGGCATATCAACAGCTCATTCTCTCTAAGAAAATTCCTAAATGTTTGGTAAAGAGTATTCGTGACTGTTCCATCTCTTAAACGGAACACAGGCAGATCCAATCGCTGCTTTAGCAACTCTTCGAACTCTAGATGCTTTATATCCTCTGAGCGCTCATGGATGCGCTTGAGATAATTGATAGTGCCAGAACTACAGATGATATCTCTTCGACCCGTCTTGCCACTCACGCTCATCTCAAGATAGATCTGTCCTTTGTCTTCAAACTGAGTGATGTGCTGCCATTTGAGGTTTTGCGCTTCTGTGCCATGCCTCATGCCAGTATTGGCCATGATCAGCACATAGTCTCTCAGTAGCTCGCGCATGTGGACTGACTTAGGATGTTGGGTTTTGTTGATCCAATGCGGCAATTTACGGATCATTGAAGCATATTCTTGTTGGGTGAAATCTGGCCGTCTCTCGCTATCCCTGCCCTTGTTGATCAGTGTTGGCATCTGTGTTTTGTTCATGAAGCCACGCGCAACACTCTCATCAAACACTCTATTGAGAGCAGAGTTATGTGTATTCAGCGTTGATACTTTGGGCTCCCTGCCCATCTGCTGTTCACGCCAACGAGCAAATTTCTGGAGTGTTTCGTAAGTTATGCTTGTTACATGCATCTTGCCAAAGAAAGGAATTAGATATTTCTCAAGCACGATCACATAGTCGCGATAGACTTTCTTACCAACGCCACTTTCTAGCTGCTTGTTCATTTCGGTGATGCAAAGTTTAGCAACATCAGAAAAGCGTTTGGACACAACTGGAACGCCATTCTTTTGGCGGAACTTGTATTCCAAATAGCTGTCAGAAGCGGCCTGCTTGGCTTCGTCTAAGTCACTTTTGCCAGTTGAGATCCGAATATATTGGCCGTCTATTTGGAACGCCGCCTGCCATTTGCGGCTTCTCTCACGCCTGTAGAGCTTGACTGCTCCATCCATAATCAACACAGAATCTTCAAGCAAAACAGGCATCTAACACATCCAATCACTATAAAAACGATATAGTCTGGAGTGACTGGAAGCCAATCAAAAAGTGTGTAAGGGGTGTGTAACGCAAAAATCGCCTCAAACTGATTTTTGAGACGCTACAATTCATTGATTATATTGGAGGAAATGGTAGCGGAGGAGGGACTTGAACCCCCGACGGGCGGATTATGATAATATCATTTATAAATTAAATGTTTAATTACAAGTATTTATACTGTAAATTAATTGGTGCGTTAAAAGTGCGCTATACTATGATACGCGGACTACAAGCCACCGTGTTCAAACACGGTAATCATGCCCCTGCTAATCGCAGAACGCAAACATTTATGCTGTTTTCCAGCGAATATTTGCCCGCCATTGCGATTGAAAATTCAACCCTAAGAACCACTACTCTCACTATTGGTGTGCACTCAAACACTGCATGTTAACATGGCATTTATTTACAAGTGACCAAACAGTACTGTTGCAAACACAGTGTTTGACTAGCGAAACTGTGGATAAGTTTTCGAAAACGCACCGAATACCTTGAAGTCATACTACGCCGACGCGCGCACATTTGTCGATTGGTGCGGCGAAAGAAATATTGAACCGTTCCCAATAAGCTCCGAGATGCTCTGCGCATACATTGAATGCCTGCAAGTGAATTCCGCCTACAGCTCGATCTGGCGGCGGATTTCGTCGCTGCGCAGAATCAACAAGCTTCTAGGGTTTAAAGATCAGACGCAGACCGAGGACGTCTATCTAGCAATACGCCGATTGAAGCGCTCGAAGTGCATGGAACAAAAACAGGCCGTCGGGATCAACCACGACATCCTGATCAAGATAATTGCCGCCCAACCCAACACACTCGCGGGCACCCGCAACCGCGCCCTGCTATCGTTAGGCTACGACTTCCTGGCACGCCGATCCGAATTCGTCGCAATCCGGAATGGAGACCTGAAGTTCACGCCCGACGGCGCGCTGAAGGGGATAATAAGGAAAAGTAAAACCGACCAATACGGAAAAGGTCGGCTCGTATTTGGCTCCGAAAGGAGTGCGAAGTTGGTCAGAAAGTGGCTGAGGCTAAAGCCTAAAGGAATTCAGCCCGTCTTCTGCGCAATTAATCATGGGAAGTGTGAGGACCACGCCATATGCGACCGAAACGTGAACGACATCATTAAACGCAGCGCCGTGAAGGTGAAGAGGTGCGAGCGGCCAAGCGACTTGGAGGTTTCGGGTCACTCGCTGCGCGTGGGCGCCGCACAAGATTTATTGATTAAGGGCTATGACCTTGCCGCAATCATGCGCGCCGGCGGGTGGTCTGATCCGAGTACAGTCTCAAGGTATTTGCGGTTTTCACAACACAACATTTGGAAATAGACAATTATTTTTGGTAACCAACCGATTGATGCCAGCGCCATGCGTCGGTTATCATGTTCTGAAGCGATGACCGTTTTGGCTCCCACCCCAGTTCAACACGAGCCAATTCAGAACCCGACACCAACTTTGTGCAGTCCCCAGCACGTCGCACGCCTTTAGTAACTGGTACATCGCGGTTGGTAACCAGGCCTGCGTGATCAATCACTTCTCGGACAGAAAATCCGCTACCCGTTCCCAGATTGAAAACTTTATCCGGCCCACCTTTTTCTAACCATTTCAAACCTAATATATGTGCATCTACTAAATCGCACACATGTACATAGTCACGAATGCAAGTCCCATCAGGTGTATCGTAATCAGTACCAAAAATTGTGATATTATCTCTCCTTCCAGCAATTGCATCTAATATCAAAGGAACCAGATGTGTCTCGGGCTGATGGAATTCCCCAATTTCGCCATCTGGATCAGCTCCAGCCACATTAAAATACCTAAATATGACATGTCTTAGGTTCGAACAATTACTCAATTGTTTTAGAATTTCTTCGACGGCTCTTTTTGACGCGCCGTATGCATTGATTGGGCGTTGTTCACTTACTTCCGTCAAGACAACATTATCTTGATCGCCATAAGTGGCGCATGTAGATGAGAAAATCACGTTGTCGCATCTATGCGACACACACGCTTGAAATAAATTCAGTGATCCAACGACATTATTACGCCAATACTTCTCTGGGTTCTTAACACTTTCACCAACCTGGCTTAATGCCGCAAAATGCATCACTGCGCTTGGCTGATACTTCTTAAAGACATTCTCAAGTTTAGATTGATCAAGTAAATCTACGTTTTCAAGTGGACCGAATTTGACCACATCAGCCCAACCCGTCGAAAGATTGTCGACACAAATAGGTGTGTAACCTGCTGTTTTTAGTGCCCGGCAAGCATGCGACCCGATATAACCCGCGCCACCGGTTACTATAACATTAATGAGTGCCATATTTTGCAAACTTAAAATTTAGTAAGTGCATCAATTGCATCAGGTATATCGTAATGATGGTTGCCAACGAAAACCCCGTTCAGGTCAACATAATCTGCATTTTTCAGCTCTCCAGAAATTGAATAATCAAAATATTTCATCACTTCATTTTTAACAAAGTTTCCAGATACAATCGGTCTGCATTCGAACCCTAACTGACCAAGTCTTGCGACCACTTCATTCCGGGTGAGTTTGCTGTCAGGTTTTATAATAAGTGAGAAGCCAAACCAACTCGAGCAACCTAATTCCTCTTGTATCAGAAAATGCTTATTATTATGCATACTTTTCTTAAACAATTGCCCATTTTGACGCCTGCCCTCGATTAACTTTGGAAGTTTCTTAAGCTGTTCAATTCCCAAGGCGCCCGACATTTCAAGAGGCCGCAAGTTATAACCAGGCAAAACAAATTTGAAACTTTCTTCGAACGGATCATCTGACTTTTCACCGGTCAATGTATTGATTTTGGGTAGATTCCTTGTCCAACCGTGTGCCCTCAACGCAAGCATAATGTGATAAAGCTCTTCATCATCCGTGAGGACTACGCCTCCCTCCATTGTTGAAATATGGTGCGAGAAAAAACAGGAAAATGTTCCCATTAAACCAAAGGTACCAGTAAATCGATTATTGAAAGTTGCGCCCATCGACTCACAATTATCTTCGATTATCAAAATATCTCTGTCGCCAATAATACGATTTATTTCATCAAAATTGTTAGAATTACCCAGCAAATTGACCACCATTATCGCTTTAATTTTATCACTAATGGCGTTGGATAAGGCATTTAAATCGTAATTTAGCGTGTGTAAGTCAATGTCCACGAACTTGAGGTGTAATCCATATTGGCTCAGTGGATAGTATGTAGTTGGCCAGCTTACGGCTGGCACAATGATTTCGTCACCAGCGCATAATCTATGTGCGTCGTTAGACGTGTAAAACAACGCCGCAGTCATAATAAGGTTAGCCGACGACCCAGAATTCACCATTACAGCGAACTTTGAACCAAAATATTTAGCAAAATCTCTTTCAAATTTTAAGACTTCTGAGCCCATTGAAAACTGATCTGATTCAATAACCCTATGTAATGCGGTTAATTCGTCATTGTCCCACGAAGACGTCGCTAAGGGATATTTGTACGTCATGATTTTTCTCCCGAAAGATAAAATTCGTATGTCTTTGCGAGGCCATCCTCAAGCGAAGTACTTGGTGTCCAACCCCAATATTTTTGACGCGAAACATCCGCCAGTTTTTGTTTCATTCCAACAGGTTTATCCAGAAGGTGAATAAATTCGCCGTTCCAACCAATCATGCGCGCTGCTGCTTGATAATATTCATTAACGCTGTAATCATAACCCAATCCGCAGTTAAAAATATCAGGTGCCGCATCAAAGTCTGACACAGCTTGCCAAATTGCATCAACTAAGTCACCCGCATACATAAATTCTCTTCTTACTGTACCATCACCCCATATATCCACAGTTTGCTGACCCTTCATTTTCGCTACATGAATTTTATGAATTATGGCGGGAACTAAATGTGAATTTTCAGGCGAGAACTTGTCAAATGGACCATATAAATTACAAGGTATTATCGTTTTATAATTTAACGCTTGATGCTGCCGTGAGATATATTGGCATAGCCTATCAACCATAATCTTTGCTAACGCGTATCCTTCATTTGTTGGCTCTAATTCACCTGCAAGAATTGAGTTTTCAACTAACGGATTTTTAGCATTTCTGGGGTACATACACGTAGACCCCAAATTTAAAAAATTTTTGATACCAGCATCTCTTGCCGCCAACACTAAATTTCTCCCGATTAGTAAATTGTCGTCCAGAAAACTAATTGGGTCAGCCATATTTGCTTGAATTCCACCAACCTTACCTGCGACATGAATTATAAAATCAGGCTGTTCAGCTGCTAAGTAATTGGTGACAGCATTAAAGTTTTTGAGGTTTAACTGCTTGGAACTTGGACATAATATTTGATATTCCACGGCGGCTTGATGCAGCAATAAATTTTGCCCAACCATACCGGAGGCGCCAGTTATTAAAATTCGCTTCATAAAATCCTCAAACCTCAGACGACGAAGGGATCGCCATTCCATTTTCTCTCAGAAGTCTAGCGCGTTTTGCAATTTGAAGATCACTATTGATCATCTCCAAACACATTTCTTTAGCACCAATTGTGGGCAGCCAACCCAGCTTTTCTTTTGCCTTACTTGGATTGCCCAATAAAGTCTCAACCTCCGATGGCCTAAAATATCTAGGATCGATGCGCATTATAGTATCCCCGACAGATACGAATTTTGCAGCTTCTCCATCGACACTGCTAACTACTGCAGTTTCATCAATTCCAGTCCCTTGAAATTCTATAGATATTCCCAACGCTGCGGCGCTCCATTCAATAAACTCTCTAACAGAATACTGAACACCGGTTGCAATTACAAAATCCTCTGGTTTATCTTGTTGGAGCATCAACCATTGCATTTTTACGTAGTCTTTTGCATGTCCCCAATCACGAAGAGCATCAATGTTGCCCATGTAAAGGCACTGATCCAAGCCTTGTGCTATATGTGCAAGTACACGAGTGATTTTTCTAGTGACGAAGGTTTCGCCTCGTCGTGGAGATTCGTGATTAAATAAGATCCCGTTGCAAGCATAAAGCCCATATGCCTCCCTATGATTCACTGTAATCCAATAGGAATATAATTTCGCAACAGCATATGGTGAACGTGGATAAAATGGCGTCGTCTCCGTTTGTGGTACCTCCTGAACAAGACCGAATAATTCAGAAGTAGACGCCTGATAAAAGCGCGTTTTGTCAGTCAATTTTAAAAACCTAACTGCTTCCAGCAAACGCAGAGTGCCGATTGCATCAACATCGGCAGTGTATTCGGGGCTATCAAAGCTTACAGCAACATGTGACTGAGCACCTAAGTTGTAAATTTCATCAGGGCTTATGTCAGCGATCAAACTTGTCAAATTTGACGTATCAGTAAGATCTCCGTGGTGTAAATGAAGCCGGGCATCTGCTTTTTGAACATCTTCGAAAATATGATCTATCCGCTGCGTATTGAAGCTTGATGCTCGTCGAATAATTCCATGCACTTCATACCCGTAATCAAGCAAAAGTTCTGCAAGATATGAGCCGTCTTGGCCTGTAATTCCAGTTATTAATGCTTTTTTCATTATAATCCTCCGCTATTTTGGTTGTTAAGAATCGAGTCAATAATACGAAATCAACATTTATATGTGGGTTAATAAAGCAAACTAAATAAAAACTTTTCTTAATCGAGATACAGTCTCATTGATTAGAAAAAACTTTAAAATGATGTATGTAGTATATTTAACATTGAACTCGCGTTAGCGATTTCCTTCCAAGATACAATCCAACAGAAATTCTTTCCATCGCTTTTCCTTCATAAGCGTTTTTATCCCATCATATTTTTGTGGAAAGACTGGTTCATTACTTTTTCGCTTACCTTGAGCATCTCTACTTAGTAGAAAATTGTATCGAATACCTGCTCTTATGCCACATTGAATATCAGGAACACTATCCCCTATCAGAGCAGATTTGACTAAGTTTAAATTGTAGATTTTTGCTAATTCTAAGACCATACTGGGCTGTGGCTTTCTACAAGCACATAATTCACTAGGTAAATGGGGACACCAGCGATAATCTACAACTGGGCAGCCAAAATCTTGGAAAATTCCTAAGATGTATCCCATGACTTCCAAAAAATCTTTTTCGCTGTAAAAACCCCTTCCAATTCCAGACTGATTTGTAATAATGAATATCTTAATATCGTTATCGTATGCAGTTTTGACTAGTTCGAAGATTCCATCGCAAAATGTTACGTCTGCAACAGATCCAACATAACCATAATCGACATTTACGACACCATCGCGATCAAGAAAGAGAGCCCTAACCATTTAGAATAGATGAAATGGTTTTAGACGTAGAGAGATCGAAGTTAAAATTCACTGTGCATACTTTGCCGCCCGTTTTTTTCAAAAACTCAGCACCCACAATATTTTCGATCGAATAGTCTTCGCCTTTGACTAATACATCAGGTTGAACCTTCTTGATAAGAGACAGCGGAGTCTCATCTTCGAAAATTATCACTTCGTCTACACAACTTAATGCTTCAAGCACAAATTTACGATGTTCTTGCGAATTTACAGGGCGCCCGCTTCCCTTCAGACTTGCGACAGAACGATCTGAATTCAAACCAACTACTAATCGATCCCCCATAGCTCTGGCTTTTTGCAGGTAATCTACGTGCCCTGCATGAAGTAAATCAAAACAACCATTAGTGAAAACAATTTTCTCTCGAGGCTTCATTACTCTATTTAATTCATCCAACGATGTGACATGAGTGCCAAACGTTGTTACGGAGATCCCTGCAATAAGATTAGAAAACTTAGTTGCTTCTTTCCTTGTAAAACCCTGAGCCAACAAATGCCCCAAAACCGCAACCACAACGTCACCAGCTCCAGTAACATCAACAATATCATTTGCTGACGCATTGAAATGAACTGGACACTTGTCATCAACATACAGTTTCACCCCCTTTTCACTCATGGTCAACAATAGCGAGTTAATTGAAAATCGTGAGATTAATTCCTGAATTTGTTCATCTTCAAAATCGTTGCATTTGTCGATTACGGCCGATAGTTCCGACCGATTTGGCGTGATTATGTCGGCACCGCTATAACGGGACCAATCAGTATTTTTAGGATCGACGATAAAACTTTTGGAATTTATACGAACTAATTCCATAATCTTTTCAGATACGGTACCCTTTGCATAGTCGGAAACAATAACTACATCAGCGTTCTTTAATTTTTTAATGCAGCCCGTGACTAAATCTGAGGTAAGTTGGGGCTCAACTATTGCCTCAGTATCAATTCGTAACAATTGTTGCTTGCTCACCACCAGGCGCTGTTTATGTATCGTCTGGTATCCATCACATGCGAGGTTAATATTTCTGATACCTTCTTCATCAGATATAGACTTCCAAAAATTCGCACATTCATCGTTGCCAAGCTGGGTTATTACGGTAACCTTGTTTCCTAAACGAGACAGGTTCAGTGCAACGTTTAAACAGCCTCCCGCCCTCCTCTGTTGATTAACACGCTCAGCTACTAAAACAGGTGCTTCCGGACTTATTCTATTAGAAGCGAGAAATTGATATTCATCAATGATTGCATCACCTACCACAACAAAACTTTTACTCACAGCCAAACTCTTCATCAACTAAGGCACAAATACAGTGAATGCAAAATATGTGGAACTCTTGGATCCGCGCGGTTTTCCCTGACGGGGCATTTATCTGTAAAAGATCTGTACTGTTCAACGATACCGGCTGTTTCCCAGTAAACATAATTGGAATCCCGCCCTTTTTCTCAGCTGCCATACACGCTTCAATGACGTTCCTTGAACTACCAGAAGTTGATAAGCCAATCACTACATCACCATTATTGCAAAGGGCATCTACTTGTCGCGAGAAAATGAATTCGAAACCAAAATCATTCCCGATTGCCGTCAGTACTGATGTATCCGTACTAAGAGCGATAGCTGGGAGCGCTCTACGTGAACCGATTTCAAACCGTCCAATAATTTCCGCAGCAAAATGTTGAGCATCGCCTGCGGATCCACCATTGCCACAAATTAGAACTTTTTTCCCCAAGTGAAGTGCCGAGATTATTTGCTCTGCCACTTGTTGCACTTGTAATAATGCTTCAGCACTATTATTAAACACGCTCACATGTTCATTCAAAAATGTTGTGCAATTCATGCTTGATCTAAATACTCCATGTGTGAGGTCGCCCTGAGAAGCGCAACGTTTACTGCCTTATAGTGAAATTTTCTAGCCTTTTGAGTAAATCGCCCTCTAAATAAAACAAAAACAGGAACAGAAAACAAATTCGCCAAGTGCAAGAAAAAATTATCATAGGTAACAACGGCATGTACTCTGCGCTCCTTAAACATCTTTATTACATCCGTAATAGAAGTTTTCCCGCGCCAATCATCATCAACAAAGGCATATTCACGAAGATCGGAAGCCTTATCATTAGCTGAGCCAATATGAATGATTTCAAAACCTTCATTTTTGAAATGTATACATTTCTCATAAAAATTGGTTTCACTGCAGAAGAATTTTCTAAACCATCCACTATCAATATAATTGTTAAACAAAATATATTTCTCACCATCAACAAGCGTCTCTTCAACCGTGTATTCTTGGTACTGCACGCCCAGTTTATCACAGTAATCCATAGCAATTTCTTTCGACAGCGGGCCTACATAGTCAGAGTTATCAATAAATGAGTAGTGACTGGTAGACTGCTTTAAAAATAAATTTAAATACATTGGTTTAAGCGAAATATAATGGCAATCGCGTCGCTCAACGCTGCCAACTGGTATATCTAGTGCATTAAATACAGAGATGGATAAATAATCAGACTTAGGAAAATTTGGTGTCCTTTCACTTTTTGACAGCGAATGTACGAGGTCGAGCAAGAAAAGTCTATCACCTAGGTGCGTCGTTGTGTGACCGATATCAAACATCACCTCACCTCTAGAACGATTCTTCTTATTATTATGAATTTTGAATAATAGGTTATTCAAAATTTTATAAATAATATAAAATATATTATACATTTGATTTCCGACAAGTATTATAAATCATTTTTGCTAAAAACTTTGGTATCAATATACATGCTTTAAGGATTAAAAGAGATATCCTCGAATCTTTGTAGAGCTTTCGCAAATTTTCCATCACTTCTTGCTGATCAAACATACCACGCGAATGGCAACGAATTATAGTTTTGCAAATCGAGATTAAAAAAGTAATTTTGCACCCATTTAATAGTTTGGATCGAATAATCCAGCTTATGCATTATTCCAAACAATCCAAACAAACGAGATATAATAATTACTTGATCGGCACCTGCACCCCACCTTGCGTTGTTATCTCTCATTAATACTAACCGTTCTCGTTCAATATATCCACCGTATTGATTAGCAAGCTGCAAAACGAGAGGTATATGTAATGAATCTGTGCCCAAGTACTCGTTTAAATTACACTTGAGAGCTTCTTTACGATCTACTATAATGCTTGATACTAATCCAAATTGCAGATCTGTAAACTTTAGGAATTCATTACCGTTTTTTACCCTTCCTGTAATTGTAATGTCTGATCGATCGTCGTCATCTATAATATTTAATTTATCATCGCATGCAAAATAGTTCACGAAACATAATGGACACCTATCATCAATATCTTTAATGACACGTACAATTTTTTGAAGTGCATTTTTTGTGATTGCATCATCATCGCACATGAACCAAACAAACTTTCCGGTAGCTGAATTAAGTAAATTATACAAATTGCCATCCAGCCTCAGTGACTTGTGTGGATTATCGATCATTTTCACTGGGATAGATGCAGCATACCGCGACACTATATTTGCCGTTTGTCGCGTAATGTCATCGTCATGATTATTGTTAGAAACAATAATTTCGAACTCTTCGGATTCGCACAGCTCCATTGATTCACACAGTGATAAAAGTAAATCATCCAAAAAATCTGCACCTTCGAAAGTTGGAACACAGATAGACAGAATTTTATCAATCATAAGTCGTCTCACGTATAACTGCTTTCAAGTTTTCACTATATGTACTGTATGAGATAGGCATATATCTTTGCCCTTGCTCGTCTTCTCGGTCAGACAAATGTATGAAATAAAAGCCTTGATATTTTGACCAAATCTTTGAAAGACTATCCGAATAGGCAGAAAAAACACGCAAGTTAGAACTTAGAAACTCAGCTATGATTAACGAAAAACTCTCTGCGACAGAAAAATTTAATAGTGTCGGTTTATAGACGATCTTTTTTGTTTGTACGTAATCATTCAGCGACTGATAATCCTTAAAAATTGCGTCAGGGCCCTGAAAATCTCGATTTGTATCTGATATTACCCAAAGTGTCGTTGTGGGTCCGTTTATTTCATTATGATAAAAAGCTATTGCTTCACTTATTCTTTTTTCAGGGCTATCCCGCGCAATAATGATGTATACCTCATCTAAGTTATAACTTGTTGTGCTAATATTTAGCAATTTTTTCGTTATTGGTTCACATGGGTTATTCAAGACATTGATACTACAATCTTTTAATTTCAAATCATCTACAAGTTTTCTTCTTATCAATTCAGTGACAACAATCACTTTATTCTTTCGCAAACTAAGCTTCAGTGCATTTGATTTCAAATAACTCATAAGTCCTGGTCGATTGAAGTATAGGAGGTATGGATCGCAGTGCTCATATAAATATAAATTCCTTTTAAATATTACATTCAACAATCCAAATACAATAATCGGCTTAGACAAAAGTACAATTATTGGTTGGCCCGTGCTTGCACGAAAAAGAATTCTCAGTGCCATAAAAAACAACGAAATCGTTCCCCAATTTGCCATCATTTTGCTTTCTACATTTGGGTTTGAGCATTCTTCAGAGGAATATAGAATATGTTTTTCTTTTACACGTGATAAATAATTTTTCATTACCCTTTCGCCACCACCTGTATGGAGGTCTTGAACAACTACTATCATCCTACATTTTCCCAAAACTGTTTAAATTCATTTAATGAGTAAGTTTTTTCAACTAAATCGATGTCTACTTTTGGTTTAATATTATCCAAGAGTAGTAGTTCTTCATAAAGGCTATCTTTGTCTAAGTTGTAGAGTGTCACGCCGTCAATGTGAGATATTTCTCTGCACCCCGGAGTGTTTGGCAGAATGACATGCAACCCCATACTCAGCGCTTCAAGAACTAGAAATGGAAGCCCTTCAAATCTTGAACAAACGATAAGTGCTTTATAATTTGATAAGAAAGTGGGGTCTATCTTTTGATAGCCAATAAGGTTTAATTGAGTCCTTCGCAAACTTTCAAACACATTAGAAGAAAACTTATCAAATGGACCTTCGTTTGTCACAACATCGACCGATACTTGAAAACTGGATGGAACTAACTCAACCAAGCGGTCTAGCCCCTTTTGGCGTATGCAAGGACCACAAAACAACAACCGTTCTCCAACTAACTCTGGTCGCTCGCGCACTGGGATAGCAGGGTTGCGTAAAAGGTAAGGTTGAGCCTTCCTAGTTTTGCCTGCGATTTTTACGATATTCTCATATTCCTCCACACCACAACCAATAATGCCAATTGAGCAATGCCGTATCACGATCCGGTTTAAAAAATTCCGAATAGGCCACTGATAGTGCATTCCATTCACTATTCCGTGCGGGATATAAAAAGTTTTCCCGCGACACAGCATTATTAGAAGGCAAAGGGTAATTTGCGAATGGAATACTTTCACCACACTTTCATCTCGAACGATCGTAAGGTTACGAAAAATAAACGAAAAAATATTGACTAATGTAATTCGGCCGATAGCGTCAAAAACCTGATCAACACGAATTTCCTTGAGTAACTCAAAGTATTTACCACTACCACCTGAATTTAACTTTGTATTAAAATGATAAATCAATATTCTCGTCCTCAAACAAAAAAAACACTTTTTATTCTGAGTTGTAGTTTTTTGAGCACAACCTTAATTATTCTGGGACTTCGCAGTATGTAGTAGAAATTTGGTTTTAATTTATCTAACCTGCGTTTCCCAACGTTATTCGACGACATTACGAAATCAATAATTTGAGTGATTAAATTATATTGACCTATAACTAAATTCTTCGCTTGAACGCTTACCTCTTCGTTGTTGAAGCCATCGCTTCGTATGCGTGCTACAATTTTATCATAATCATCAAATATAAAACCCGACAATGTCGGAAAGTAGTCGTTTATGTTCGTGCAGCCTACATAAATAAAATGGCGATTTAGTAGCACAACATCAGCTAATTTTTCGGTCCAATAATCGTCCTTACATTCGTTTTCGATTATCAACACATACTTATACTGTAAAATTAAATCGTACTTATCATCAAACGATTTATATCCTTGGCCAAATACATCTATTCGATTTCCAACGCCTGACGTGTTTAGAAGTTTTTCCAATAACTCACCGCGTTTCTTATGACCAGGATAAATCATCTTAGTCGTGGAGATGACCAATATACGCTCATTATTGGGTAGTTCAAATTTCTTTTTCGCAAAGTAATTAAAATCGAATCCTTTGCGCAGGCAACGCACGTGACGCCCATTAACGGAGGTCATTTTAAAGCCTAGCCACCATGTATGTGTGGGCTTTACAGTAAGATTACCCAAGCGCTTTTTATCACTCGACCAGACATAGTCAAACTGATTTAGGAATCGAGCTGATATCTCGTTCTTCAATTCATTAGGCTCAAGGGATATATAAAGCTTCGGTACATTTTGCCCATTAAGTAATAGCTGCTGTTTTAATCCAGAGCGGTGTAATACAACAAGAAAATCGCATTTCTGGGGAACTACGTCCTGTTGAAATGTAAATTCAACAAATTTAGAGTTCTCCGGATTCAATTGACGTAGGAGTTCATTGGGCTCACCAGACATAATGATGTTTACAATTTTCTTTTGCATCTCTTTATTTTTCTGTCTGCAAGAAACGAAGGCCAAGCAGCATAAAGGGCAAAACAAATATGGAAAACACGTTAGCTCCACCAATTACATTTCCTAAAAATAAGCCGCTAAGTATACTAAAAGTGCTTCGCATACCAATTTTATATATCATAACGATACGGATTATAAAGTATGTACCTGCAAATAACCCAATTAATCCAGCTTGCATATATGTGTTGAAAAAGAAAGATTCAAAGAATGAAATGTTGAATTTTGAATAAAGTACCTCTTCTGCAAACCCATGTCCAAACAATAAATCACGTACAGTCGTTGCTGAATTTATTGCTACCAGATAATATCTCAGCCTTGTAGATGCACTTCCATCTATTTGAACGCCGGCAAGCAACATTTTAAGCAATACAATATATAAACCTAATACTACTACAATACTTAAAAACAGACTACTTGTGACCCATCTCATGGAAAGGTTTGGCTTTGACATAACATGATAGGAAACTAAAGCTACAACATTTGATAAAATATTTGCCCTGGAAGCTGTAAACACACCAAGCACAAAAAGAATAACCAAGATTAGCCTGCGATTATTTATATTTTTCGAGCACAAAACAATACTGAACAAAATAGATAATAAAGATCCGATGACGACGCTAGTGGTACCATTTTCATAAAATGCCTTAATCCTACCTAAATCATAATTATACAAAAAATCCAGAATTGATACTTTTCCACTAATCAAGCTAAGCGCAACATTCAGAATATATATCGTGTAAATGGCGCAGATTAACGAGAGCGCCCACGTAAGTACGAAACGACACGTACTGTGGCTTAAGCAGCTCATCAATATAAAGGTTGTATAAAAAAGTACTAACATCCTGATAGGAATAATTGCATCCATCACATTGTTATTACTAATCCCGTGAAAGAGACCTATTATTGCTAATATATAAAGTGACATAAATAAATCGTAGTTAATACGAAATCTCGTAAATATTAAAAACGGTGCTGATATATATATTATAACTTCAGAAACATATAAGTTTACATTGCCAAATGATATGAATGGTAAAAAACACGCAAATACAGCAAGGATTATTACGAAGACTATCGGAGTTCGATTAGTCAACATAGTGATACTTAATTCTATTTATAATTTTTCTAAAACTGGAAAAGTTACAGCTTCCTATATTGAAGAGTATACTTTTCAACAAAAAGAACTTGAGAAAGATTTTTTTATAGCTTTTTTGTGCAGAATCTTGATCGTCGTGTATTCGATATCCAATAGCAGGTGAACCGAAAAATAAATGATTTTGTTCTATTAATTCGGATACTAGAAAAGCGTCTGTGTGTTTCCCAAAGCGTTGATCTAGAAAATCAATTTCTAATAGCCTCTTATTATACACTATCGCTGGATAACAAACCGCGTGTCTATTCAGTAAATATGCAACTGAGATTTCAAAAATATCTAATGTTCTTCTTTCGTTATTTGAGATTTTGTTAACCTTAAATTTTTCATTTACCACTATTCTATCGTTACAGGAATATGAGCCGTAACCTGGATTCGCCATAACATTGTAGATATAGGTTTCGAAATCGCTGATGAAAATTTTATCATCATCATGCAATAACATACATAAGTCTGTTTCACAATTTGCGTAGTTAGTATGAGCGTGCATGTGTGCATCACATGTCTTGTGTATTTTAAGAATAACACTGCGACTTTGACACAAACTTTTTAGATGCTCTTTATATGCAGCATCCTTCGTGTTTGTTGATACAATTACATGCGCAGTGTTTTTAATGAATGTCGATGTTGATAAATCTAATATTAACTTTTCTATATATCCTCTTGGGCTGTTGGTAAGAATGAAAATACTAATTTTTTTCATTTTAAACGTCTTTTTTGTTGAAATACGACCACGTATAAAAAGAACAAATAGGCAGGCTAACAACAATACAACCAATTGGAAATGCGAGCAATGCAAATCCAAACGCTCCTTGAAACACTACCAATGCAGAAACATGAACGATGCTTAGCATACAGCCAATAATTATAAATTTATAATCCAATAAATCCATAACCAGAATGAATTGATTAAGCGGCATCATCGCAATGATTAATACTAACCAAGTAGCGATACTTATTATATTTTTCAACCCAAACTCTAAGTCTTGGCCAGTCCAGTAAAATATAATATATGAACTCAAAAAAATATAAAATACAAAGGAAAAAATTGATATTATAACGAATAATGTTAATATGGGGATAAGTTGTTTTAGCATAACTTTTCGGCTCCCATCCTTAACACTGATAAACTTTGCAACCGCCCAAGAATTGAAATAGCCAAGTAACCCTAAAATTACACCAGCAAGTCTAAAATAGATACTGAAAATAGCGATAAAGCTTTCAGTGGCAATGTATGATAAAATAATTGGGTTTAGAGTCCACACAACGTTCGCATTGAGGCTACTAATATAGTATTTTATTTGTCTAAGGATAATATTCTTGATAGAGGAAAGAACCCCAGCAAAAACCTTTATATTTATTATATTCCTCATAAAATAACTATGAAAAATACAGCTTATGATTATGATAATTACAAGACGTGCAACATAAAAATATTCAACACTACTTTCTACACTCATTACTATTAATAAAGCTAGAAAGTTGGCATTAGCCAATGTGAATGCTAACATACGTTCATTAGCTATCTTACCAGCTTCTAAAAACTTAATTCCAATGATAGCAGTACTGAGTTGGAAAATCGCACTTATAACAAACAAAAGTTGATAAAAACTTATAATTTCAAAAAAGTAATATAGAGGCCAGATTATAAAGATCAAAAATATACAAGTGAGTACAGATAACATATAGATACAAGTTATCAAATTAACCCCATTTGAGCTCTGTTCCCCAGAAAGTGATTTAGCAGTACTATCAAAACCCCAATTATGATTTAGAACAAAGTGGAAAATAGAGGATAAAATAATAAATTTTCCATATTCTTCCAAACTAAATACTGTTAGGAATAACGTGATAAATATAAGTGAGCCGATTGTAGTTATCGGGTCTAAGACAATCGGCCATCGATTTTTTATTATGCTCAGTAGACTAATGTTCAATTTAACACTTATTTTCTAAGTTGAGATTGCCGCATAGTTTCATTAGCGATCAACTGTTTAACGAATTGCTGTGTGTTATTGTTGCAGTTTCGATAGAAATTTTTTGATGCTTGTGGTGATGACATAGAGTCTTGATGTTCTTGAGTTGTCACCATCGCACCTTGCAATTTTGGCCTGTGACGTCCCACCCTAACGTGACAGCAGAAGTGCGTCCACAATAACCTTAACAAATGCTAAGAATTCATTTCCGAACGACCTGTGAACCTTTCAGAAATGAATTACAGTTAGATATCTGAGATCGCATAGTTATATGTGTGCGTAATTCCCTCTATGAGCGAAAAGTTGTTGGTGCATCCTAACTGTTCTGTTTTTACAGTCGAAGGAATATATCTGTCGAGTCCTGTGGGCGATGTATCAACACCCGATGAAAATCTTAACGACAATTGGGGTGCAAGCGTCGCTTTTATTAGGGTAGCTAATTGTCGAATAGTAATTTCCTCGGAGCTTCCTATATTATATATCTCATTACGCCTGCCATTTATCATTACTGTTAGAAGCCACACCGCAAGATCAGCCCCATGTAAATATGAGCGAACTGAACTTCCATTAGTATTTAATTTTATTGGCGAGCCATTCACAACATTTTGAATAAAATTTCCGAAAGCGAACTGACCATCTAAAGGAAGTCCGGGACCCATGAATGTAAAACAACGAGCATAGTTGACATGTAAGTTTTCTTGGTTCCCATAAACGGTACCCAGCATCTCCATACACCTTTTTGCTTCGCCATATACAGATCTGATATCTGTTACGTCTGGAGCGCTACTAGTATTTTCGTCTACGTACATACAAGATGAATCTTGACGTCCATATGCAGCACCCGAGCTAATTAATAGCGTTCGTTTGCATCTATTTAATTTGGAAAATTCAAGAATATTTTTTGTACCGCAAATAATTGTATCAAACATGTCAGAGTAATTATTATGACTTGCAATTGAAGTATCTGTAGCGCCATGTATTACATAATCACATGCTATATCTTCAGAAGAAAAATCGCGAATATCTCCTATAATCCAGTTTAACCAATCCAAATCTACAAAAGAGGGGTATTTTGTTATAAACTTGTCCGGATTTCTGCTGACAACTGTTACGCGTGTGCTGATATCTGTCTCGTCATTTATGAATTTGAATAACGATAGTAACCAGATCCCAACAAAACCTGTTCCTCCAGTTATTAATACTAACCTATTGTCCAACTCGCTCAAATTTATTGGGAATTCATAATTTATGAAATATTTCCCAAATTCATGTAACTTATTCATCGGGTAAATACTTCCCATGTTTAATAAGTAGTTCATCCGAAATTGGAGGAAGCATCGAACATAACGGCAATGATTCTAAACTTCCATTTGAATTTAGTCTAGTCGACACAGACGGAAAATTAGTCTGTTCAGGATCGACTTTCACAATAAATGCTTGTGGACCTGATGTTTCATTCAAAAGCCTATTCAAATTACCACAATTCTCAGATCCCTTTTTTATATATTCAACAGGTATTTCATACGCCTTAAATAAATGTTTCCAATCAGGAAATGCTAATCCAGTTGCAGGATCACACCCTAAATAAGCACCATTGAAGAATTTCTTCTGTGTTGCTCGTATTGACGCATACCCCGAATTGTCAAATATAAATAATTTTATATTCAAAGAGTGTTTCTTCAGCAACGCCAACTCCTGCAGATTTTGCACGAAACCTCCCTCACCTTCCGTCGCAATAATTTTTTTATCAGGACACGCAAAAGCCGCTCCTATGGCTGTTGCCAAACCATATCCCATGCTTGCGTGTGCTGCACTTGTAGTAGCTTTCTGATTTTTTTTAATTTCTGACATCTGTAAAGCCCCCGTGAAGGTTCCACCACTCGAGCAAAAAGCTAATACGTCAGTTGCATCACTGGCTTTAGAAAGATTTTGCAAAAATATAAACGGATTTATGTGTTTCGATTCTTTTAGGTTAGCGACTTCTAATGCTGGGAAGGCCGCTAGGATCTCATTTTTGTATTTTCGCCATCCAATTTCATCATCCCACACTGGACTACTTGATATCCGTTCCAAAGAGTAATCTGGATTACTGTTAACATTTAGTTGTGCCACAATTCCATCCTTTTGTAACTCGTGTTCAGATGGAAAAATTTTAACTAATTCAGCCTGAGGGCAAAATTTAGTATAATTGAAACCAGTTTGTTGTAAGTCTAGTTGCGCACCAATCGATATTACTAAATCAGCCTGACCTAATATTAAATTTGCAGCTCGTTGCCCCCCCCATGTTCCAGTTCTGCCAACATAAATAGGTGAACTATTTGGTATACGATCAATAGCGCTGGTAGTTGTGGCACATGGAACTCCCAATTGCTCTAACTTATAGAGCTCTTCTCTTACAACTTTTCTAGAACATAATCCCCCAAGCAAAATAACTGGTCGTTTTGAAGACGCTAATTTTTTTCGAATATTTTCAAATTTTTCATCAAAATTTTGTTTTGTAAATTTTGTAAATGTATTGTTTTCTGATAATGTTTCTGGATCAATATTCATTCCTTGGACATCGAGACAAACTTCAATCATCACCGGACCAGGATGCGGAAAAACCGCAGAACGGACAAGTGACAAAAACTTGTTTTTTCCTATTGGGGTTGTTAGGCGTTCAGATTGAACTGTGATGTTTGCCACCAGTGTTCGTCCATCAACTTCTTGTACGCCACGCTGCCGTTGAGGGTACTCTAGCAGATCCGAGCTTTTTACTTGGCCCGCAATGACAAGTAATTCACGGTGTTCTACATAACAACCTGCAATCGCAGTTACAATGTTGGTAACCCCAGGTCCAGTAGTTACCAAGGCAAAGGCTTTACCCTCATTATCGCGACACTCATTAAAATGCTCTGCGCATACGCCGGCGGAGTGTTCATGTACCACTGGGATGCAGTCGAAAACGGAGCGAAACCCGTCAAGCAAATGCATAATGCCTCCGCCTGCTACAAAAAAACAAGTAGTGTAGCCCTCTTCTTTCAACCACGAGGCAACGAGTGACGAATATTTCATGTTAACCATCAATATACTTATTTAAATTAGAAATATCTCTGTCTGAATCTATCCAGAGACGCTCTCCACTGGACAATATATATTTTAGTACATTCCGATTACCCAAAAAGTGCAGAAAGTCTGTTTCCAATTCAGTTCTACCTTGATTTTTAAAATGCAAAAACTCAGACAGATATCTATGAAATTGCTCGGCTTGACCAAATAATTCACCAGCGAAAATATAACTTACATTCGCAGGATACTTGGAACTAAGACTAGATACGCTGGAAACCTCATCTGAGAAAAAATTCACAAATACTTGGGGAAATCTACTCACCACAGGGTGAATTGTCATTCCTATGCTTTCATTTTTAAGTACATATTTGTGGACACTATTCTCAATCTCGAACACAAATATATCAGGATAAGTAAATAGTAGGTTTCCGCAACAACGTTCGCTGTTAATGAATGATACAAACTTCTCAAATGTAGTAGAATTATTGCCGCATGTTAGGATGGTGCAATTATACTTGATATCATTTTTTGCAAAAATATTTTCATATTGATTATGTTGATCATCGTCACAAAGGATAATGATTTCGTCGATTTTTTCAAATCGGTCAGATAAATGATGAATATACGCCTCTATCATTCTTTTAGAGGTATTTATAAACTTTAAAGGCTTAGGAAACGATTTATCTCCGCAAATTGAGCCACCGCCAAATAATATTAACTTCATATTAATTTTCTTTCAACATTTTGTTTGTAACGCTAAACTCGTTTAAAATTATACCGTGATTAGTAAACAAGCTGCTCAATTCAGATAGAATTTCATCATGTTTTGTGACGATTAGCGTGATATCTTGCTTTGACACTTTATACTTAATATTAAAGCCGAGTTTCAACAAAATAGGCAGATACGATATCACATCCCACAAGCGCACTGATTGAGCCACGAAGGCCAAATGTCTCCCTTGCAAAGTATTCAAAAGTCCAGCGCAGCAAGAACCATAACGATATAGGCCAGCAGTGTGTTCATCAATCACATCAAGAATTTCAACTCTAAGTTTTTTGTTAGCAGGATTTAACACTGGTGGATATGCATAATACACAGTGTTTCCATTAAAGACATTATCTTTGCCTCGAGACCAAATTAATTTTTCTTCTTCATACACCAGATATATTTGTTCTTCTGGTACACAAATAAGGGATGCAATGATATTACCTGCCTTTATTAAGCATCCCATATAACCATAAAACTTAAAGCCAGAAGTCAGGTTGTTAGACCCATCCAAGGGATCTAGTAAGCAAAATGTTGATTGTGCATCAGAGAATATTTGCTCAGTATCACAATCACCTTCTTCCGAAATTAATATCACGTCTTTCATGTTTCGTGAAAAGAATTCTTGTGTAATATCGTGTAATATATTGTCGAAGTTAGTTACCACATCTCGAGGTTGATTATTTTTCACTTTTTGAACAACTAAATCCAAAGAAGCGGATGCTGTGAATGAATTAGTTATTAATCCAGCTAATCTCGTAAAGCTCATGTAAATTGACCTTTCAACTGTTTTTCTGCTGCGATAAAATTTTTCGAAATAAATTCTAATTCAATGGTTCCTTGTTTTAATCCAACATGATATTTTAAGAAGTCTTCTGGTTCAAATAGTGAGAAATGCTTCATCACATCAAAGTCCTTATCACCTTCAGGTGCATAATGAAGAGCAGCTACTATTCCATACATCAAATTTATTGGCTTCACTCCATTAACTAACATCATTCTTAAGGCTCCGATCAAACGACCTCCTGGATTTAGTTTACGAATTGGCTCACGTGCGACCCTAGAAATGGGATCGTACAATAACAAATTACTAAACCTTTTTACCTCTTTTTGAGCATATTCTTCCATAAACTTATGATCGTAATTTGTTTCAAACTTTAATGCCAATAATATCTCCGCCAATAGTCCATCAATAATTTTTCGTATACGTTTGTCTTGCATTGCTTCATGAAGATAAGAGTAGCCCGCAAGATGTCCTAAGTATGCTGCAACACAGTGAGGCGTATTGTGGATATAAAGTTTAGCATCCCATTCTTCATTCATGCGATCAACAGATAACCATTCTACATCTGGTAGATATTTAACGAGATCCTTATTTATATTACTCGGCTTTTGTAGATATAGAATGCCATTTTCCGTGTGTAGTGAATTAGGATCTTTCCTTAAGTTTTCAGGACTTGCAGTATACGAAGTGATTACGTCTGGTACTCCAAAATATATATTGTCAATTGACAGATGTGATTTCATTTCTTCAACTGTTGTAGGATCATTTTCTAATGAAAATATCGGACATCTAATTTTATTAAATCCCTCTGAAAGATGTTTAATGTTACGGGGCCCTACAGAAACAAAAACGATTTCATATTTGGTTAAATTCAGTTCATTAATATTTGCAGTAAATTGTTTTGGCTGGATATGCCTGCTTTTTAATACATTTCCATCACTCATATAACTAACATAACCATGTCGATTAAGAATGCTTGCACAAAGGGTGTTATTTGCATCAAAGAAATCAATTTCAAAATTATTTAACACCCAAGGGACGAAGCCACGACCAATTGCACCAGCACCGATAATAAGCGCATGTTTCTTATCAACTTTCATTCAAATATTCCTCTATCTGTAGATACATGAGTTCTTGAACATCATTTCCACCAATGTAAGCCTTATACCAATTAACTGTTTTAGAAATTGCTTTTTCAACATTCCATTTAGGAGACCAGTTTAGTAGCGATGAAGCTTTTGAAATGTCTAATTTTAGATACTGTGCCTCATGAGGCCCGTCGCTTTGTTCAGTGTTCCAACTAGCACCGTCTCCCCAAATCGAACAAACTGTGTCAGCAATCCAACCAACGTTTTTACAATCCGCGTCGTAAGGACCGAAGTTCCAACCACCATTATAACTGTCTGGTCGCTCATAGAGCCTCTCGGCAAGCCGTATGTACCCAGATAGCGGCTCCAACACATGTTGCCACGGCCTAGTAGCATTCGAATTCCGGATGTTTGCAGAAACCCCTCGTGAAATGTCCCGTAAAATATCAGGTAATAAGCGATCAGGAGACCAATCCCCGCCCCCAATAACATTGCCCGCTCTTGCTGAGGCCAATCCAATATTAGCACTCTGATAAAATGATTTTATGTAAGACGTAGTGACCAATTCTGCACACCCCTTACTTGCACTGTAGGGATCATGACCACCCATAGGCTCATTTTCACGATATCCCCACATCCACTCTTTATTCTCGTAGCATTTATCAGTTGTTATATTTACAACAGCCCTCACTGACTTCGTCTTTCGAGCAATATCAAGTAAATTTACGGTTCCCATAACATTTGTTGAATAAGTCGAAAGAGGATCCTGATATGATTGCCGTACTAAAGGTTGCGCCGCCATATGAAAAATAATTTCTGGCTGAAACAGTGAAATAGCATTGTTAAGTTTTTCATAATTGCGAATATCGCCGTATTCACTTATTAAAATCTCTCCAATGTTACCAACATTGAAGAGGTTTGGTTGCGTTTGGGCCTCAAGTGAATAGCCGTAGATCTCTGTACCCATATTTTTTAACAATAACGTGAGCCAGCTACCTTTGAAACCTGTGTGTCCAGTCACAAAAACTCTTTTATTTTTCCAGAAGTTATTCATGTACACTTACCAGACTTTCCATGGAGCAGTTGAATTAGACCACAGATCACCGAGTGCTTGCTTATCCCGAAGAGTATCCATAGGTTTCCAGAAGCCAGAGTGCTGAAACGCCATCAATTGTCCATCTTTTGATAAATTTTCTAGCGGAGCTTGCTCCCAGGTGGTTCCATCACCATCAATATAATCAAATATATTTTTATTTAATACAAAATACCCCGCATTGATTAACGAACCATCACCTCTTGGCTTTTCTTTAAATTCGGAAACCTTATTATGGCTCACCGTAATTGAGCCAAATCGACCTGGTGGATAAGTAGCTGTCATAGTGGCTAACTTTCCGTGACTAATGTGAAAGTCAATGGACTTGCCTATATCGACATCTCCAACCCCGTCACCGTAAGTAAAACAAAAATTTTCATCATTTCCAATGTGCTGTTTTACCCTGAGAAGGCGGCCCCCAGTCATAGTTGCCTCGCCCGTATCAACTAAAGTAACTCGCCATGGTTCTGCGCGCTCATGATGTACTTCCATTTTATTATTACGAAGATCGAACGTAACATCTGACATATGCATAAAGTAATTGGAAAAATATTCCTTAATGACATAACCTTTATAACCGCAGCAAATGATAAACTCGTTGACACCATGGTGTGAATAGGTCTTCATTATATGCCATAGTATGGGTCTACCGCCAATTTCTACCATAGGCTTTGGCTTCAAGTGGGTCTCCTCACTCAACCTAGTACCCAATCCCCCAGCAAGAATAACAGCTTTCATCTTATACACCTTTTTTCTTTAAAACATCGGCTAAGATTTCTACCATATAGTCTAAATGTTCATTAGTGAGCCCTGGCCATACGCCCATCCAAAATGAATTTTCCATTATTTTATCAGTGTTATCCAGGGAGCCTGAAACCCGGTAGTCAGCATTTTGAAACGCGGGTTGTTTTATGAGATTACCAGCAAATAACAGCCTTGTCCCGACCTTTCGTTCTTCTAGCTCTGCTGTTAACTCTCTCCGTGTAATTCCAACAGATGCTTTCAACGTGAGCAAATATCCGAACCATGACGGGTTTGTACCAGGCGTGGGTTTAGGAAGAATGAAATAGCGATCGAGTCCCTGATCTATTAAATGCGCTGTCAGCCCGTTAAAATTTTCTCTGCGCCGTTGAATGAAGTAATCCAACTTATTTAATTGACTTAGGCCGATAGCGGCCTGCATGTCTGACACCTTAAGGTTATATCCCACATGACTATAAGTATATTTATGGTCATATCCATAGGGTAGGTCGCCAAGTTGCCATTCAAAACGTTTCCCACACGTATTGTCCTTTCCAGGTTCGCAATAGCAGTCACGCCCCCAATCTCGAAAACTTTCGCAAATCCGAGCTAATTTCATACTATCCATAAGGATTGCACCACCCTCACCCATTGTTATGTGATGCGCGGGATAAAAACTTAAGGTAGCAAGTTCACCAAAGGTACCAACGCCTTTTTCTGTCCCATCTTCTAGTTTAACAGTTGCGCCGAGAGCGTCACAACAATCCTCGATGAGATATAAATTATGCTCCACACAAATCTTTTTGATCGCGAGCACGTCAAACGGATTACCCAGGCTGTGCGCAATCATAATTGCTCTAGTCTTTTCTGTAATGGCATTACGCACAGCGTTTACGTCAACGTTGTGCGTTGCAATATCCACATCGACAAACACTGGGACGCAGCCATTTTGCACAATAGGAGCTACTGTCGTTGGAAATCCTGCCGCAACAGTAATAACTTCATCTCCCGGCTTAATACGGTCTTCACCAAGTTTCCACGAAGTTAATGTCGAGAAAGCTAACAGATTTGCAGCTGAGCCCGACACTGTTAGTTTAGATAATTTCTTTCCAAACTTCTTCGCTAATGTAGGTTCAAACTGTGATGCAAAACGCCCTGCCGTTAGCCACATATCAAGGGAAGCGTCAATCAAGTATGCGCAGTCGTCGGCATCTAATACTTTACCCGACGGTGGAATGTAGGTTTCGCCAGGTACGAATTCCACTTTTCCAAATTTCTTATCAAAGTAACCCTTACTTAATTCGATTATTTCATTTTTTGATACCATAAAACATCTCCGTTAGGTTCTGGCGTAAACATCTTCGTACCGAATAATATCGTCTTCGCCTAAATAATTTCCAATTTGCACTTCGATCAAAACCATTGGAAGTGTACTTGTGTTTTCCATGCGATGAATTGCGCCCTGTGGCACGTAAACTGACTGACCTGCCTCAACCAGAATGATCCGCTCGTCAATAGTGACTTTTGCGACACCTTCTACGACAATCCAGTGTTCCGAACGGTACTTATGGCTCTGCAAGCTGAGTGAAGCGCCCGGATTGACGCAAATGCGCTTCACCTGAAAGCAGTTCGATAGAATGAGGCTCTCAAACCATCCCCATGGTCGGTGATCTTTAGGGAAAACTTCGGCCTGCGGTACAGCACACTCCTTCAGGTGGTCGACAACTTTCTTGACGTCCTGCGCACAGCCTTTTTGAGCCACCAAAACTGCGTCTGGCATCGAAATAGCAATAATGTTATCCAACCCTAGCCCAACCAGCTGCTGCGATGGATTTTCTGAGCACAACAATGAATTCTCACAGGCAATGGCATGCGCCGCATCACTGACCGCATTTCCATTTTCATCCTTTTCAAGCTCCGCCCAAACCGCGTCCCAGTCACCCAAGTCAGACCACTTAGAGCTGTAGGCAACGGCAACCAGATTATCGGCCTTCTCCATGACTGCGTAGTCGATACTCTCTGAAACTAGCTCAGACCAAGCCTCAGGCTGTAGTCTCAGAAAGCTCAGGTCGGCCTTGGCTTCCGAGACAGATGTAGTCACAAGGCTAAGAGTGGACGGATCAAATGCCTGAAAGGCAGCAACCATGTCCCGGGCCCTGAAAAGAAAAATACCTGCGTTCCATAGGTAATTGCCCGATTTCAGCATACGCTCAGCGTTTTCTAGGTCGGGCTTCTCTACAAATCGTGCCACCTTCTCCACGTCAGAAACGACATCTGTGTTGTTAGACAACTCCAGGTATCCATAGCCAGTCTCCGGATGCGTCGGATTAATTCCAAAGGTGACCAATTTCCCATGAGCGGCCTGTTTGCGACCTTTGTTAACTGCCTGATGGAAAGCATCGGTGTCTGGGATGACGTGATCTGACGGCGCCACCAGGAGGATGGCGTCAGGATCATTATTCATGGCAAAGACACTCGCAGCTAAGATTGCCGGAGCTGTATTCTTCGCCTCTGGCTCGATGAGTATTGTGCCCGGATCAATGCCCACAGCCTGCAACTGCTCACCCACAATAAAACGAAAATCAGAGTTTGTGAGCGTAATGTGCGGCGCAAACTCAACTATTGCGGGTGACGTGAGGCGCAGTGCCGACTGTTGAAAAAGAGTATGACCCCCCATCAAGTTAGAAAATTGCTTAGGATAGGACTTGCGGGATAGTGGCCAAAGGCGCGTGCCAGATCCGCCTGCTAAGAGTACTGGGTATATTTTACTCATCGGTCACTTTCCTTCGTCTGTACTCATAATGAGATGCTCGCATAAACCCATCCACAGATCCACAATCGAACCGCCGTCCATTCAGGCGCACGGTTTCGACCGAGCCCTGCTGCGCATGGATATTAATTGCATCTGCCAATTGAATTTCCCCGCCTGATCCCGCCTTGAGCCCCCGCAAAATGTCAAAGATATCAGGCGTCAGGACGTATCGTCCAATAGAGGCTAGGTTTGACGGTGCATCATGCGCATGAGGTTTTTCAACCAAACCCGCAATACCCGTGCCAGCCCCATTTGACACAACAACACCGTATTTTGAGATATCCGGCCCATCGACTTCCATCACCGAAAGTTGCGATTTACCACTGCTATCAAACGCTTGAGCCAGATCCGCAGTCACACCGGTTGCGTAATCTGTTAAAAAATCGTCCGCCAGCAAAACGGCAAACGGATCCCCACCTACGGCACGCTCCGCGCACAATACCGCGTGACCCAGACCCAACTGTTTGGCCTGACGCACAAATATGCACTCCACGCCTGCGGGAATGATATTGCGCACCATATCGGCCTGCGCATCTTTGCCCTTGGCGCGCAGCATGGTTTCCAATTCATTGTTCGCATCAAAGTGGTCTTCAATCGCGCGCTTATTTCGGCCAGTCACAAAAATCAGGGTGTCGATACCTGCAGAAATCGCCTCTTCCGCGGCGTATTGGATCAAAGGTTTATCAACGATTGGCAGCAGCTCTTTCGGCATCGCCTTGGTTGCTGGAAGGAATCGAGTGCCAAAACCAGCAACTGGAAAGACAGCTTTTCTAACTTTTCTATTCACAAGTATTTCTCAAATCTTCTTTTTTACGGCGTCCAAAAACTCTTATCAACCTACCCATAACACCCCAGTATCGGACACTTTAAGCCTGCGCCCCGCCTAACAAATCCGCAATGGCGCTCACATGTACCGCAAGCGCATCGGCAGCGCCTTTGCCCTCAACATTCAAGCGCACGAGCGGCTCAGTATTCGAGCATCTTAGATTAAACCGCCAATCCTCAAACGCCAGGCTCACACCATCAGTTTCATCGATGGAACGAGCATCCGCCCGATAGGCTGACAAGACGTTTTCAATCGCCCTGCCCGCATCATCAACTTTGAAATTCATTTCACCGGAACTTGGAAAAGCGGCAAATCGATCTTTCACCCATTCGCCTAATGAAAGTCCCGAGCGGGACACAAGCTCAGCAATCAAAAGCCACGGGATCATGCCGCTGTCGCAATAGGCAAAGTCACGAAAGTAGTGATGCGCCGACATCTCACCACCATAGACCGCTTCATGGGTGCGCATAGTCTGCTTTATAAACGCGTGACCAGTTTTGGATTGTACCGAGACGCCGCCCTTTTGTGCGACAATGTCTTGCGTATTCCAAATCACCCTGGGGTCATGAACAATCTGGGCACCAGCCTCTTTTTCCAAAAAGATGGATGCCAACAGGCTCACGACATATTCGCCTGGCACAAATTGCCCCGTTTCATTGAAGAAAAAGCAGCGATCAAAATCACCGTCAAATGCCACGCCAAAGTCAGCCTTCTCAGCCTTGACCACGTCAGCCGTCGCAGAATGGTTTTCTGACAAAAGCGGATTGGGGATACCGTTCGGGAATGTCGCATCCGGCACGTGATGCACGCGGATAAATTCTAACGGCGCACCAAGCTCAATTAATCGCTCCGCAATTGCATCAAATGTTGGACCTGCTGCACCGTTTCCTGAGTTCACGACAATTTTCAACGGCCGCAAGGATTTGACATCCACGAAACTTAGGACACGATCCATATAGGCCCGGCGTGCCTCCTTTGAACGATCAAGCTCTTTGCCGATCTCAGCACCACTCAACCACTCCTGAGAACCCGACAGTGCCTTGATCACTTGAAAATCACCTGAATCATCCAAAGGGCGCGAATGTGATTTGACGATTTTCATGCCGTTGTAATTAGTTGGATTGTGCGAGGCCGTGACCTCAATCCCAGCGCAGGCCCCGAATTCGGTCACCGCCCAATACATCTCCTCGGTGCCCGACATGCCAATATTTAAGACATCCGCACCCGCATCGCGTGCGCCTCGCGACGCTGCGGCTGCAAATGCTGGGCTGGTTTCACGCGCATCAAATCCAATCACCACAGATTTTGCACTGAAATGCTGTGCTACAGCCCGCCCAATGCGATAAGCGATGTCTTCATCAATGTTCACACCAATTTCACCACGGATGTCATAGGCCTTGAAGCAGCTAAGGTCGCTCACTGCTTGCCGCCTCTCGGTGCTGGTGTGGCCTCAGCGGCAAGACCCGCCTCTTCTTCAAGCGCTTCGATCTCTGCCTTCAACACTTCGAACTCTTCGCGCTTGCGCTCGATGAAGCTGTGCGTGAGGAGTGACTTTTCGCGGATGCCTTTTGGCGTCAATAAATAAGCATACTGACCCTTGCGCGGGTTTTTCTTGAAGTTGCCCAGTTTCACAAAGCCTTTTTCAACAAGGGCTGTGAGCACGTAATAGGCAGACCCATTTGAAATCCCAACTTCATCGGCAACCTGCCGCGTGGACATCTCAGGGTTCTGCGAAATCAATCGCATGACCTTCAAACGGATCTCCGCTTGCTGCTCTTCGCGCCGACTAGCCAAAATAACGCCCCGGAACGGCTACCGCACCAAGCCTCGCTTTCCGCGCAAGCTCGGGTGCTAAAGTATAAAATTGTAGGTCAAG
>JACLAD010001425.1_pt1 | contig 36540 bp, 36 predicted proteins | sample 8027901 | NCBI WGS metagenome assembly JACLAD01 (sample SAMN15725071, study PRJNA655200) | protist metagenome | isolation source: fluorescence activated cell sorting (FACS) single amplified genomes of... | place: Spain: Blaines Bay Microbial Observatory, Mediterranean Sea | collected 2016-07-05 | reverse complement strand
GTAAGTTTCATTTATGCGAAAATGGTACAGTCTAATAGACAAAGTTTATTCGCTGCCAAAGCTGGAGCAAGCTTACCATGAGGTAAGGCGAAATAAAGGCTCCAGAACCGTGGGAGTGGATAGGCAGAGCATGGCTGACTTCGGTTCAGCCCTGGAGGAGAACCTGTGCCAACTCTCCAAGGAACTGAAAGAGGGAAGATATAAGCCACAGCCGGTAAGGCGGGTTTATATTGATAAACCAGACGGGAGTAAAAGAGGATTGGGAATACCAACCATCAGGGATCGCATTTTACAACAGTCCCTACTAAATGTGTTGCAGCCTATCTTCGATCCCGAATTCCACCCATCAAGTTATGGATATCGTCCAAAACGAAGTGCACACCACGCAATTGCCAAGGCAGAGCGGTTCAGCCGACACTATGGTTTGAATCACGTAGCAGACATGGATTTATCAAAATGTTTTGATACACTGGACCATCAGCTGATACTGCGAAGCGTTGGGAAAAGAGTGAGTGACGGGAAGATATTGAAACTGATAGGGAATTTTTTAGAAGCCGGCGTTCTCGAAGAAGAACGTTTCACACCCACAAAGAAAGGGAGCCCACAGGGAGGAATTATCTCACCACTACTGATGAACATATATCTGGACGATTTTGACCAGTACATTAAAAATTCAGGAATTCGAATGGTGAGATATGCTGATGACGTTCTGTTGTTCGCACCAACCAAAGCTCAAGCCGGAGAATACATGGCAAAAGCCACTAAATATCTGGAAAAAGAGCTTAAGCTGAAAGTGAATAAAAACAAGAGCTGCCTGTCAGACCTCAAAGGAGGCATCCACTACTTGGGAATGGTCATCAAACCTTACGGAGTATCAGTATCCCGCAAAAGCATCAAAAGGTTCAAAGAAAAAGTGAGGTCTCTTACCCCTCGAAACAGAGGGAAAAGTTTAAAGAACTTCATTGGACAACTGAACCCACTACTGAGGGGATTTGCTAACTACTTCCGAATAGGACTGACCAAAAAGCTGTTCCAAGATCTCATGAGTTGGATCAGGCGAAGGTTAAGAATGATGATCATGAAAGGCTGGAAAAGCTGGAGACCTCTTCACCGACAACTAAGGCGTATGGGCTATAAGGGAAAATTCAAAAAGATATCGGTAACCCGATGGAGAAATTCCTCTACAACCTTAGCACATATGGCTTTGCCTAAGAAATACTTCTCAAATATGGGCTTGTATTCAATCGACTCAGTTGCCGGGAACACTTTGCATCAATACTACCAATTTGTGCTGAATAAGATTTAACATGAGCCGTGTACGAGGCCCGTACGCACGGTTCTGTAAGAGGGATGAAGATAATAAATGAAAAATTATTTATTATCTTCACCCTACTTGATTATGCGATATAACCACCCCGCCTTTCAGGCACCTCTCTGGAGGAGGGAAATCCTTTGGATAAAGTTTGTATATATAGCAGTTATAGGTGCTACAGGATTTGTATGTAGTAAGTCACAATGAGTTTGTAAACAGAAATCACGAAGTTCTGGGGATTTCAAATCAAAAAAATATCATAAGATAAAAGTGGTCTCATTTATCCATTACTGGACGTAACTAACGAAGAGGAACTGGTAACGGAAATTAAAGGTGGTGATATTGTTGTAAGTGCTTTTAGTTCGGGTTGGAATGATCCAGATATGCACGATGATCTGATTAAAGGTTCAACGGCAATACAGAAAGCGATATTACTTGCGGGAGTGCAACGTTACATTGTAATTGGAGGAGCCGGGAGTCTTTACGTAACCGAAAACATTCAAGCTGTGGATACTGATGAGTTTCCGGAATTGTTTAAAGCTGTGGCATTTGCAGCACGGCTCTTGAAATGCACCCCGGAATAACAACGGGTAGAACCGGAAATTATCTTCACGGCAGTCTTATGTAAAAGTTGTATCTCTGTAGAGGATGTTGCTGTAGTAATTGCAGATGAAGTGGACACCCCGAGATCCCATCAGACCATATTTACAGTAGCTTACTAAGCATAATAAGAATTGATTTACAACTTAATGATTCCTAAAAACCGCGTTTCCAGGCGTCGTTTTTCTTTTCTGTTATAGGGATTTAACAATTTTTGGAAGCTCATACCGGCGCGGATCCGAATCTGTGCCTAATTATGAAGATTACATTTTCAGAAATTTTTATAGTAACAATTCAATATTAAGCAGTTGTGTTCTTTTAGGAAGAAGTTTTGCTTGTAAAAACTATCCTTCAGCAAATGCATAAACTATTACGTTCAGGCACCATTCTTTTTCTGAAGAACTGAAACTGGATAAATCTACTCTATTACATAAGACTTTACATCCCTTTCTGATAACCTAAAATATCCAAATGCAAAATTTTCGGGATTGGTAGTATTGACAATATTACCTCTTACAATAGTTGGTTGTGTTTGAAAAGGACCTCCGCCGCTGCCGGCCTGTGATCTTAGGATAAAAAGATATTCATAGAAGCCTCTGGAGATTCCCTGGAGCTCGAAAAGCACTTCGTCCCCCTGTTCCAACTCTTCATCACTGAAAAATGCAAAACTTTGATTTCCGTCAATTAATTCATCGTCATAGATCTGGATGGAAAGATCTTCATGAAAGAATCGGAAGAGATAATAATCACCTTTTCCGGCAGGATCTGTATAGTAAGCTTTGAGTTCTATATCCTCTCCCGAAAATCCGCCGTTGTTTTCCTGTTCGATATAATCAATTACTGGGGAGGTTACTATTGATTCTGTAGCACGATACACTTCATCCTCATAAATGACCTCAAGTTCATAAGTCATGTTAGGTTCCGGAGTAAATCCGTCATTTGTAAATAAGCCCGGTTCCGTTTCTTCAAAAAGAAATTCCATACCCGATTCATCAAAAACTCTTACACTTGCTCCTTCTGCCGGTGGTATTTCCTCCTCAAAATAGGGGGCAGTGGTACTCAGTTTGATGAATAACGGATTCTGAATCTGATTAAGATTCCAAACCAGTGAAGCTTCTATGACGAGTCTTGGCTCAGATTCCTCCAGGTCTACATCCACTACTTCCTCACAGGATGCTGTCACTACTATCAGAAGAAAGAGAACGAATTTTTTATATAATTTCATGGCTAGAATTTAAAATTGTAAGTAACCGAAGGAATAATTCCGAAGAGCGAAAGCCGTACGGCCTCATTCGTTCTCGTGTCTTCATTTTGCCTAAAGGTTAGGGACAGCGCATTCATCCTGTTATACACATTATAAATCCCAAAATTCCAGGAGGATTCAAAGGATCCGTTTCTTTTCTTTTTAGGCGTATAGGTGGCTGAAAGATCCAAACGGTGATAAGAAGGTAGTCTATTGCTGTTTCTTTCGGAATACACCGGAATGGTTAAATGCTCAAAACGATATTGCGCTGTGGGATACGTGGTAGGTAATCCTGTCTGGAAAATGAAGTTGGAACTTAGTTGCCATTTTTCTGCAAGCTCATACGTGGCGGTAAAAGAAAGGTCATGGGTTTTATCATATCCGGTAGCATACCATTCACCGTTATTAATGCCAGGTTCAATCTCGGTTCTGCCGGGAGTTCTTTGTTCAGATCTTGATAGCGTATATGCCAGCCAGCCTGAAAAACGTCCTCTGTTTTTCCGAAGTAATAATTCCAGTCCGTAGGCACGTGCTTTCCCCGGAAGGAGTACCTGTTCTATGGCATCGTTAGCCACAAGGTTTGCCCCGTCTATATAATCCAGTCTGTTTCGTAGATCTTTGTAATAAGCTTCAATTTCCAGGGAATATAATTCATCCTTTAAATTCTGAAAATAGCCTATGGCCACCTGGTCCAGTAACTGTGGTTCGATATATTTTCCGCTGGGTGCCCACACGTCAAGAGGAGTGGGAGAACTGGTGTTTGTAATTAAATGCAGGTACTGCGTCATGCGGTTGTAACTGATTTTCACCGATTGATCATCATTAAAGCTGTAGGCCATGGCAAGTCGTGGCTCCAGATTTCCAAAAAACCTTTCCACTTTATTTTTTGAAAGGGATTTTGTGTCAACAGGGTTTACACTTTCATATATTCCGAAAGTTTCATTATACCTTACAGCGACATCATTGGAATATAGATTTAATTCATCCTGACCTAACCTGAAAAAGCTACTGTATCGTAGTCCGTATTCTGCAGAAAAGCTTTCAGAAAAAGTGTGATTAACTGAAAAATACGCAGCACTTTCGAAAGCATATTTTTTAGTGAGTTCTTCATAATTTATCCCTGAACTTTCTGAATTAGGTTCAATTTCACCCGGGTTAAATTCGTAATAGGTGCTTTGTAATCCGTAATTTAATTCAAGGTTCTCATTTACGTAATGGTCAAAATCATATTTTAAATTGAGATTTTTAATTCCGCTGTTCCAGTTAAACCCGACAAAATCAAGCGTTAATCCATAGTAGTAGTCACTATATATCATCGAAAGATTTGTGAAAATGTTATCTTTTAGAACGTGATTCCACCTAAGATTAAAAACGGTATTTCCATAAATGTTATTGAAGCTTTCGCTTATGTTGAAGACATCCCTTCCAAAATATCCCGAGAATAACAAGGTGTTGTTATCATCCAGTTGGTAGCTCAACTTTGTATTTAGATCGTAAAAGTAAGCAGAATTATCATTGTCTGTAAGCTTCAAAAATAAATGTGCATAGGAGCTTCTGCCTCCCACCAAAAATGAACCTTTATCTTTGACTATAGGTCCTTCGGCCAGTAGACGGCTGGAAATCAATCCTATTCCTCCTGTGGCTTCAAATTTTCTGCTGTTTCCATCTTTTTGAAAGATATCCAGGACGGAAGATACCCTTCCGCCGTATTCCGCAGGAATTCCGCCTTTGTATAGTTTCAGGTTTTTGATGGCATCCGGGTTAAATACTGAAAATAACCCGAACAGGTGGGAAGAGTTGTAAATAGTAGCTTCATCCAGCAGAATCAGATTCTGGTCGGCTGCACCACCACGAACATTGAATCCCGAAGAACCTTCTCCGGCATTTGATACTCCCGGCAGTAGTAAGAGAGATTTCACAATGTCTACTTCCCCAAACAATACCGGCAACTTCTGAATTGTTGCAATTTCAAGTTTGTTTACACTCATTTCAGGTTTTTTGATATTCAGCCGTTCCACATCTTCTGTAATAATTACTTCCTCAAGACTTTCTGATGCTTCTTCGAGTTCAAAATTGAGCGTTGTATTTTCAGTTATTGAGATTTCTCTGGAGATAGAAGTGTAACCAAGATAAGTAACTGTAACCGTATGAGTACCTTCGGGTAACTTAATGGAGTAAAAACCGTACTCATTACTGGTGGTTCCTGTTCCCAAATCTGGAAATAGAATGTTTACTCCTGTGAGATTTTCATTATTGGCTTTATCTTTTATAACTCCTTTTAGGTTGAATGTTTCCTGTGCTTGGAGGAAAGAAAAGTAGAAAATAAGGAGTGCCGTAAATAAATTTTTCAAGTGAAATTTTTATGTAAATATACTATTTACAATATAAAAATGTAGTTTGTTAAATTTTAATCGATGTTAATTCAAACAGAAAGAGGAGTTGGCTAAAAAAAACAATATCTCAGGCTGGTCACTATTGCTTTTTATTAATCAAAAAGAGATTTCATCACTTTGCCCAGACCTTTAAACATAAGAAAAATGGCCCCGGCCATAGCTGAAATGGCAAGAATTAGAACAGGAATAAACAATGGATGTTCCTGATTTTTAAATGTGCTAAAAAGAACAGCGGGTCCAATAAAGGCTAACGGTAAGGAACCGGCCATTAGTTTGATCCCGTTCATCATCGTTTTTTTATCCGTATGTTTCCTGTCTTGCATAGTATAAAGATCTATACAAATTTAGGAAAATATGTTCGGTAGACATTTACCTCTCTATTAAAAAAATATTTTGTGTTGAAGTAAATAAATTTTTTATATCTTAAACGGGATTAATATAACATTTTGTAATTCAACATTAAAAAAAATGTACACGGGTAATCCTGTTGTCCGTACAGTGATTACTAATTTTATCATAATACTCTGTTTTTTGTGAATTAGTTGTTTAAATTTGATCCGCTAAAGTTAAACAATGAATCAGTTTTCAATTTCACAGCTTGCTCAGTATTCCGGTATTAAGGCGCATACAATCCGGATATGGGAACAGCGGTATCGTGCGCTTCAGCCAAACAGATCTGAAGGGAATACGCGCTACTATGATAATGACCAGCTAAGAAGGTTATTAAACATTGTTAGCCTTACAGAGGCAGGATATAAAATATCGCAGTTGGGAGCCATGGAGGATAAGCAGTTGTTTTCCCTTATCTCCGAGCTTGAAAAGAAACAAAGAGGTGGAGAGCTTAATGAATTTTATATCTCTCAACTGGTTGCAGCAGGAATGGAATTCAACGAAGTTCATTTTGAAAAGTTGTTTTCTCATTGCCTCTTGAAATATGGCATCCGGGATGCCTACTTACAAGTAATTTACCCAATGCTGAAACGCCTTGGCCTTATGTGGGCAAGTAATACGTTTCCTCCTGCAAGGGAGCATTTTATAAGTAATATTATTCGGCAGAAGTTATGCACCGCTATTGACGCACTTCCTCCAGAGGATCGTAATAATGAAACCTGGTTGTTGTTTTTACCGGAAAATGAGTTTCATGAGATAGGACTCTTGTTTGCAAATTATATGATTAGATCATCGGGACGAAAAGTGTTGTATCTGGGGGCTAACCTTCCTTTTCAATCGCTGTCCGGTGCTGTGGAAGAGGTTTCTCCTTCGAAGCTTTTAATGTTTTTGGTGCATTACGACCTTCCGGAAATCGCTCAGCAATATGTGAATGATCTGGAGTCTGTTTTTCCAGAGCAGGAAATTTACATTTCCGGGAACACGAAATTACTGGGTCAGCTGGAGGTTGGGCAAAATATTCACAAATTGGAATCTGTGATCGATCTTGAGAAAGAACTGGAATTTATGGTAGGTAACGAATTAGGAAATTAAAATGTCAAAAATAGCAGTTATTGGATCAGGTTTTTCAGGATTAAGTTCGGCGGCATATCTCTCTGCTTCAGGGCATGAAGTTCATGTTTTTGAAAAGAATAGCAGTGCAGGTGGCAGGGCGAGAAAATTTACTACTGAAGAAGGATATGTTTTTGATATGGGGCCCAGCTGGTACTGGATGCCAGATGTGTTTGAAAACTTCTTTAAGGATTTTGGGTTCAAGGTTTCCGATTTTTATGAGCTGAAACTTTTAGACCCTTCCTTTGAAATCATTTTTGATAAAAAAGAAACCCTTCCCATTCCCGATGATTTTAATAAACTCTGCAATCTTTTTGAATCTGTTGAACAGGGAAGTGCTGCCAAACTGAAGGAGTTTATGGATGAAGCACAGTTTAAGTATGAAAAGGGAATGAAAGAGCTGGTGTATATGCCCGGACTCTCTCTTTCTGAATTTGCCGATGCAGGATTCTTAAAAGGAGCACTTAGGCTTCAGGTATTTTCCTCTTTTAGTAAGCATGTGCGGAAATATTTCAGCAGTCCGAAACTGATTGCTTTAATGGAATTTCCGGTGCTTTTCCTGGGTGCCATGCCTCAGGACACCCCCGCTCTGTATAGCCTGATGAATTATGCCGGATTAAAATTAGGAACCTGGTATCCGATGGGTGGTTTTCATGAGGTAATCAAAGCTATAATGAAGGTAGGCGAGAAAAATGGTGTCACCTTTCATTTTAATTCAGAAGTAGAAGAAATTTCAGTACGCGACGGACTGGCAGACGGATTGATCGTTAACGGTAAAAAACTGGAATTTGACGGAGTGGTCGCCGCAGCCGACTATCATCATGTGGAGAGAAAGTTATTGCCGGCTACTTTGCGAAATTACAAGGAGTCTTATTGGGATAAGAAAACCTTTGCGCCTTCTTGTCTGATCTATTACATCGGACTTTCAAAAAAAATAAAGAAAATAGAGCACCATACGCTCTTTTTTGAGGAAGATCTTTTTCAGCATTCAAAAGAGATCTATAAAGATCCCAAATGGCCCGAGAAGCCTTTGTTTTATGTTTGCTGTCCCTCTAAAACAGATAGTACGGTGGCTCCCGAAGGGCATGAGAATCTTTTTCTATTAATGCCACTCGCACCAGGGCTTAAGGATAATGAAGCGCTGAGGGAGCAGTATTATGAACTTATGATGAGCCGCCTGGAAAACCAGGTAGGGGAAGAAATTCGTGGTTATGTAGATTTTAAACGAAGTTATTGTGTAAGTGATTTTATAGAGGATTATCATTCATACAAAGGAAATGCATACGGCCTGGCCAATACGTTACGCCAAACTGCAGTGTTGAAACCAAAGATCCGGAATAAGAAGGTGAAAAATCTTTTCTATGCCGGGCAGTTAACGGTACCGGGGCCGGGTGTGCCGCCGGCATTAATTTCCGGAAAAATAGCCGCAGAACAACTGGAAAAATATTTAAAAATTCAGAAGCATGAAGTTATTGTTTGATAATCTGTCTGCCCGGATAAGTAAGGATACTACCCAGGCATATAGTACCAGCTTCTCGCTGGGAATCTATTTTTTGCACAATCGCCTTAGAAAGGCTATTTATGCCATTTATGGTTTCGTAAGGGTAGCCGATGAAATTGTAGATAGTTTTGAAGGCTATGATCAGGAACATTTACTCGCAAAGTTTAAAAGTGACACCTATGAAGCCATAGAAAGCAGGATTTCTGTAAACCCTATCCTTAACTCTTTTCAGGAAGCGGTGCATGAGTATAACATTAATCCGCAACTAATTGAGACTTTTTTGACCAGCATGGAGATGGATCTTAAAAAAGTGGAATATACTCCCGAAAAATATAAAGAATATATTCTTGGTTCTGCTGAAGTGGTAGGTTTAATGTGTCTCCATGTTTTTACCGAAGGAAATATGAAGTTGTATCATGAGCTGGAATATTACGCCATGAAATTAGGTGCTGCATTTCAAAAAGTGAATTTTCTGAGAGATTTGAAGGAAGATTATCATACCTTGGGAAGAAGTTATTTTCCCAATGTTGATATGACCAATTTTACCGGGAAAGAAAAAAAAGAGATAGAACAGGAAATAGAAGAAGATTTTGTCCTGGCGCTCTGTGGAATACGTAAGCTTCCTCCGTCTTCAAAGGGAGGAGTGTATCTGGCTTATGTTTATTACCGCTCCCTGTTCAATAAAATCAAAAAACTTCCGGCACAAAGAGTGATGCAGGAAAGGATAAGGATCAATAACGGAAAGAAGATGCAATTGATGTTAAATAGTCTGGTAGAATGTAAAATGAGGATGGTATGAAGGTATTAATGTTGGTGTTTCTTTTTGTAGCGAGTAATTTCGTGATGGCAGATCCAAATATTGAACAGGTACGGGCGCTTTCAGAAAAAGCATCCATGAATGAAGACGCATGTGAAGAACTTTTGGAGCTTTTAGAGCCATATGATGCTTCCCGTCCTTTGCTATACGGCTACAAAGGCATTGCTACCATGGTCAAAGCTAAACATGTGTTTAATCCTTTTAAACGCCTGTCTTATTTTAAGCAGGGAAAAGCGATGCTGGCGGAGGCTATAGAGGCAGATCCTTCAAATATTGAATTGCGTTATCTTCGGTTTTCCGCACAGACAAAAGCCCCCGGTTTTTTGGGATATAATGATTTTCTTGACGCAGACAGGACCTTTCTTATAAAAGTTCTACCGGGCATTGATCATAAAGAAATGAAGAGTAAGGTAAGAAATTTCCTTTTAGAAGCTGAATCTACCACTGTGCAGGAAAAAGAACAAATTAAGAAAATAAGGAATTAAGTAAAGATTTTAGTAACTTGAAGTTATGGCAACTATTCTGTTAAACATAATTATTGTATTGGCAGCCTTTTTTGCAATGGAGGGGGTGGCCTGGTTTACGCACAAATATATAATGCACGGTTTGTTATGGACCTTGCATAAAGATCACCACAAAAAGGAATCTGCAGGATTTTTTGAGCACAATGATTTTTTTTTCTTGATCTTCGCCATTCCCGGTATCCTTTGTCTTTACTTCGGAATGGAGAACGGTTATAATTACCTGTTCTGGATAGGTCTTGGAATTACCATCTATGGATTATGTTATTTCCTGGTGCATGATGTTTTTATTCATCAGCGGTTCAAAATTCTTCGGAAAATTGATAATTTTTATTTTAAGGGAATTCGGCGTGCGCATAAAATGCATCATAAACATATAGGAAAAGAAGACGGGGAATGTTTTGGCATGCTTTGGGTTCCATATCATTATTTTAGGGATCAAAAAGTCAGAAAATGATCTTTACCTATTTGCTGGTCAATTTTTTCACGATCATAGTACCCTTCATTTTCTCTTTTCATCCTAAATTAAATTTCCATAAAACCTGGAATGCCTTTTTTCCGGCCGTATTTATCACTGGCGTTGTTTTTATCGCCTGGGATATGTATTTTACATTCTTAGGTGTCTGGGGTTTCAATAAGCAGTATCTCCTCGGATTTGAAATCTATAATCTTCCTGTAGAAGAAATCCTGTTTTTCTTCTGTATTCCATACGCCTGTGTCTTCACCTACCACTGTCTCGATATTTTCTTCGGAAATTTCCTGACCGGCAAACCGGAAAAGTATGTCACTTTACTTCTTGTAATTCTGTTACTAATGTTTGGCTTTATATTTTATGATAAACTTTATACGGTAACCACTTTTTTAAGTTTTGCTGCAGTGCTGATATTTGCAAAATGGATCTTAAACGTAAACTGGCTGGGTAAATTTTATCTTATTTATGCCGTGCTTTTAATCCCGTTTTTTCTGGTGAATGGGGTGCTCACGGGGACTGGTCTTGAAGAACCTGTAGTGTGGTATAATGAAAATGAGTTTATGGGCTATAGAATAGGTACCATCCCGGTGGAAGATACTTTCTACGGAATGGAACTTATCCTTATAAACCTACTGATCTATAAATATATTTTAAGCCGCAGAAAGATCTTTGCTTAAGCTGATTTACAATTTTATGAGAAAAGCTGATTCAGCGGTTGGTTTGTTGCTCTGGATCATTATTTTATAAGGTATCTATTATACCGGAAAATTGGCTAACGAACAAAAATTAATTTCAGAAAATATGAAAAGGACACTTCAAATTTCAAATGCAATAGCATTTATCGTGGTAGTGGTGATGAATTACCTTTCAAACACCGGCATTTTCAACGGAAACACTATGAGTAGCGTTTCGGCGCAATATGAAAATCTTTTCACTCCTGCAGGTTATGCTTTCTCCATCTGGGGACTTATTTATTTAGGGCTATTAGGATATGTCATCTACCAGGGACGAAGTCTGTTTCAGCAATATAAGGAAGGGGATGAGATAGTGATGAAAATAGGGTGGTGGTTTGTCATTTCCTGCATAGCAAATTGTCTCTGGATTTTGGCCTGGCTGTATAATTACACAGGAATTTCTGTACTAATCATGATTTTGCTGCTTTTCTCGCTTATAAAAATTATCCTCAATACCAGAATGGAACTTGATGATGTTCCGCTTTCCAGGATCGCTTTTTTGTGGTGGCCTTTTTCCCTTTATTCCGGTTGGATCACTGTGGCGTTGATAGCTAATACCGCAGCCTATCTTACGAAAATTGGCTGGGGCGGTTTTGGGATTGCAGAAGTTACCTGGACAGTGATAATGATATGCGCTGCAGGAATTATTAACCTGACCATTACCTGGACAAGAAATATGAGGGAATTTGCCCTTGTAGGTGTCTGGGGGCTTGTAGCCGTTGCCGTGGCAAATTGGGATCAACAACCGCTTATCCAGTGGACAGCCTTAATAGTAGCGGCGATTTTATTTCTTAGCAGTAGTTATCACGGCTATAAAAACAGGGAAACTGCCCCTCACAAAAAACTATAATGAAACATCCTGAAATAAACGTTTTTTGGTTTAGACGGGATTTAAGGCTTTTTGATAATTCCGGATTATTTCAGGCTTTAAAAAGTGGAAAACCTGTTCTTCCTGTATTCATTTTTGATAAGCTCATCCTGGATCAGCTTTCAGATAAACAGGATAAGCGGGTGACTTTTATTTATCAAGCTCTCGAGAAGATAAATACTAAACTAAAAGAATACGATTCTTCTCTGCTCGTGTTGCCCAATACGCCTATAAGTGCATTCCAGAAACTAACCGAGCAGTTTAAAATAAAGGAAGTGTTCGCCAACCATGATTATGAACCTTATGCCGTAGATCGTGACAGGCAGATAGAAAATTTTTTATCTGAAAACGGCATAGCATTTCACACTTTTAAAGATCAAGTGATCTGGGAGAAATCTGAAGTGATGAAGCCTGGTGGCACGCCATACAAGGTTTTTACACCTTATTCTAAACAGTGGAAGCATCATTATAAACTGGATCCTCCTCAGGAATTTTCATCTGAAAATTATCTTTCTGAATTCTATACTGAAATTCATCCGTTTCCGGAATTACAGGAAATTGGATTTGAAAAAGCCATTTTAGAGATCCCGAAGTTTTCTTCTTCTGAAGAGATTATCATCAACTACCATAAAACCCGGAATTTTCCTGCCTTGGAAGGGACGAGCTATGCAGGTGTTCACCTTAGGTTCGGGACGGTAAGTGTACGGCAGCTGGTGAAACTTGCTTCGGAGTTGAATGGGGAATGGCTGAATGAATTGATCTGGAGGGAATTTTTTATGATGATCCTGTATCACTATCCTGAAGTGGAGCATCAAAATTTCAAGAGAAAATATGACCGCATTCACTGGAGAAACAATGAGGATGAATTCAGGTTGTGGTGTCAAGGTGAAACCGGATATCCTATGGTGGATGCCGGAATGCGACAGCTCAATGAAACGGGCTGGATGCATAACCGGGTACGGATGATTGTCGCCGGCTTTCTTACCAAACATCTGCTGATCGACTGGCGCTGGGGTGAAGCTTATTTTGCCGAAAAATTGCTGGACTACGAACTTGCCTCCAACAACGGAAACTGGCAATGGGCCGCCGGAACAGGCTGTGATGCCGCGCCTTATTTCCGGATTTTTAATCCGTCTGAACAGCTCAAAAAGTTTGATCCGGATCTGAAATACATCAAACGCTGGATTCCCGGTTTTCGGGCCGGTTATCTGCCGGAGATTGTGGAACACAAATTTGCCCGGCAACGAGCTCTGGAAACCTACAAAACTGCCGTTCAGGAACTATAGGAGGCCTCTCTTTTTAATTTCAAGGTATTTGTTGATCGTATTTACGGTAAGATCTTTTGGCTTTGTCAGCACCGTCTGTATCCCGTATTTCTGAAGTTCTCTCGCCATTAGTCTTTTGTCGTACGCAAATTGCTCGGCAATAGTCTGATCGAAAACTTCGGGAATATTACTGGCTTTTGAATTTACCAGGGTTTCCAGTTCGGTATTTTCAAAAAATATCACCACCAACAAATGGCTTCGGTTTAAAGCCAGCAAGTAAGGCAGCTGTCGCTGCAGGCTGCTAAAATGTTCAAAATTGGTATAGAGCATTAACAAACTTCGGTGGGTGATGCGCCGTTTTACGTGCGCATATAGAAGTCCGTAGTCTGCGTCAAGAAATTCCGTGTTGATATTATAGAGACTTTCCTGGATATTGTGTAGCTGGGAAGCTTTGGCATTGGCTGGAAGTAATTTTCCAATTTTATTGGAGAACGAAAGCATTCCCACTTTATCCTTTTTTTTGAGTGCAATGTTTGAAAATGCAAGTGTGCTGTTGATAGCGTAATCCAGTAATTTCAGGTTTTCAAAAGGCATTTTCATTCCCCTGCTGCTATCTATAATGGAATATATTGGTTGCGATTTTTCATCCTGAAACTGATTTACCATTAGGTTTCCTGCTTTGGCCGTGGCTTTCCAGTTAATGCTTCTCACGTCATCGCCAATCACATAATCCTTGATCTGCTCAAATTCCATCGTATGGCCAATCTTCCTGATCTTCTTCATTCCCGGTAAAGAAACCCTGCTGTCAATGGCCAGGAAATCATACTTTTTCATCTGAATGAAGGAAGGATACACCTTTACCATCTGTTCATCTTGAAAGGAATTTCGCTTTTTGACCAGCTGTATTTTTGTGGAACTGTAAATGTTTAGTTTTCCAAAAAAATATTCCCCGCGTTCCACGGGCCGCAGAAAATATTCAAACGAAACAGACTTTTTCGCCGGAATTTTAATCTTCTTCAAAAAATCCCTTTTCTGAAATTGCACCGGGATTTCGTCAATTACCTCTGCATAAACATCAAAAGGAAAGCTGTTTTTTAATTTCACCATCACCGGATTTTCATCACTGTTGGAGAATTTCTCCGGAAGCATTCTTTCCGCAGAAACAGCATTCGATTTGAAAAGAGCAATACAGTCAAATAAAAAGATCAACAGAAACAGCACAGTTAGCATCCATAAAACCGGGTACAGTGCAGGAAACCAATAGGAAAACAGGAATCCTATAGCCAGGACAAATATGACTGCAAAGAACCTTTTGTGCAGGTACAGTGATTTTATGAATTTGATCAAGTTATCTCGGGATTTCTATAGATTGGGCAATCATTTCAATCACATTTTCGGTGCTCATTCCTTCCATTTCCCTTTCTGGAGACAGAATAATACGATGACCTAAAACCGGCACCAGCACTCTTTTGATATCCTCCGGAATAACAAAATCGCGGCCTTTAATTGCTGCATAGGCCTTTGAGGCATTCATGATAGCCAAAGAGGCACGTGGGGAGCCACCTAGGAACAAATGAGGATGGTTTCTGGTCTTGGTGACAATCTCTGCGATATACTGCAGCAATTTTTCCTCCACCCGGATCTCCTGAATTTGCTGCCGTAACAGCTCCAGTTTCTCCGGAGTTAAAACTGCTTCGATCTGTGATTGTGGAGAAGAGCCTTTGCGGTCGTGGTGTGTTTGCAAAATCCTTACTTCATCCTCCAGATTCGGATATTTCACCGAAATCTTAAACAAAAACCGGTCTAATTGAGCTTCGGGAAGTGCATAAGTTCCTTCCTGTTCCACGGGATTTTGTGTCGCCAATACCATAAACGGCGGCGGCATTTTGTATTCTGTTCCGTCAATGGTGATCTGTCGTTCTTCCATTACTTCAAACAGAGCTGCCTGGGTCTTCGCCGGGGCACGATTAATCTCATCAATAAGTACAATATTGGAAAAAATAGGCCCTTTTTTGAATTCAAAAGAAGATGTTTTTCCGTTGAAGACAGAGGTGCCTAACACATCGCTTGGCATAAGATCGGGCGTAAATTGTACCCTGCTGAAATCTGTTTTTAAGGTACGGGCAAAGAGTTTTGCGGTGATGGTTTTTGCAACTCCCGGAACTCCTTCAATCAATACATGCCCGTTCGCCAAAAGGCTTACGATCAATAATTCGATAAATTCTTCCTGACCAATAATGATCTTCGACAACTGGGATTTAAGGCTTTCAACTGATTGTTTCAGATCCTCCAGAGGAATCCTGTTGTCGAATTTTAATTCCTCGTTCTGTATTTCTTCACTTTCCATTATTTCTTGTTTTTAAAGCTGTCTATGGCCGAATTTAACTTCAGCAGTTCCTCTTTAGTGAGTCGTTCTTTGTCTTCAGTTTCCTGAATGATCCTGAAAAGATCTCTTACTTCCTCTTCAGACTTACCGCTTCCTGAAGCAAGTTTGGAATAAAAATCCTCATTTATAGGAGCAGTGGGTATTCTTAATTGGGTTCGTATGTATTCCAAAAATAACGCAATCTTCTTGGATGCGATCTTTTTATAGTCTTTTCTGTCCAGATACAATCCTGAAATAGTGCGTGTAAATGAATAGGTTTGATTTTCAAGTGGCTTTACCACCGGGATACTGCGTTGTTTTCTTTTTCCTTCAAAAAGAACAAATAGCAAACTTCCAATAAGTGCAAAATAATATGCCCATTTCAGTGCCTTATTGTTCAGCAGGATATACAGGGGAGAGGTGTAAAACGATTTTCCGGTTTTATAATATTGATCCCAGTACAACGTGTTTTCTGAAGGTATATAAGCAAATGCTCTTTCCACATAGGCTGCATTATCATCGTGCAGCATAAAATAATTACTAAAAGCTTTTGGAGTGGAATGCAGCAGGATTTCCCCTTCGCCAAAAGCCAGACTCACATAATTCGGCTGCGGATTTTTCAGCTTGAGAGTATCTGTGTAAAATTCTGAAATCCCTAAAATCTGAAAATCTACCGTATCTGTTTCCCTGAATATTGGAAGGTAAGTTTCTTTGTCAATAAGGTAAGGCTGTTCCTGTTTTAAATCGGGATCTGCCAGTTCAAGCATAGGTTTAAAAGAGAGTTCTCCCTGCGGGATCAACGCATCGGTTTGCAGACCCAACGTATCCAGAATTTTTCCTCCGAAATTTTCGGCAGCCAGAAAGAGTGTGTTCCCCTCAGAAACCCAGGTTAATAGCTTATTCAATTCGTCATCGTCAAATGTCAGATTATCATTCAGGAAAAAGTAGGTGCCTTTAGGGGAATTGTTGTTCAGGAATTCATAAGGCGGTAAATTCACTGTTTCAATTTCAAAAGGCTGGTTCTGGAGGTTTTCAAAAAGGACAAAAGTACCCAATGCAATTTTATCTCCTGCAGAATAACTTGGGTTCCAGTTCACAGGTTCGGGTTCCATAGCCTCAAGATAAGTGAGTGCCATGAGCAACAACAGGAAGATTCCCAGTGCTATTTTATAGGTTTTGCTCATCTCTCCTATTGATTAATTGCTGCATTTTTTCGAACTCATTTTTCGCCTTCGGATAATTTTCTGAAGTTACTTCAAAACTGCCATACCAGATGAAATCGTAGATCCTGGTAATTTTTTTAAACTGAATTTTAAGTGGCTTTTTTTCTATTTCATCCAGATATTCTTCATCGGTTTTCGGAAACTGATAATCTATGTACCCTGTCTGAGATAACTGCTGAAGGATAAGAAGGTACTGGTATCTCACTGCCAGCCGGAAATTGTCTGCAGCAACAGCTTCGTCAATCAATTTCCTGATATCCCTTGACTGTACAATCTCCTCCTCTTCGTTTAAAAACACACTTCCGGCTTTTGGGTTACTGAGGTAGGAACCGCCGGGATTTAATTTGATGAACAGCCAGACGGCAAATATCAGGATTCCGGCAAGGATGAGGTACGGCAATATTTCCAGCAGGAAAAGTACCAAGCCGCCTGGTTCATGGTCACCGAATAACCAGTTCAGGAATCTTTGCCACTGTAACTGCACATAACGTTTAAATTTTGTCCACCAGCTTTCCTGTGCGACTTCTTCGGTATAGTCAAATTCCGGCTGCTTTTTATAGGAAGCTATTTTTTCCCGGTCAAACTGTAGCGGAGAAGGCGATGCTTCGGCCGGAGCCTGAATTTCGCTTTGTTCATTTTCCGTAGTATCCTGCACCGCTTCAGGAAAACCGAAACTGTGGAGAGTAATAAACAGGAAAATGAAAAGAATTTGCATTATTTTTCTTCTGAAGAACCTAATTTAGAAATGGTTTCATAGGTTCCGGTGAAATTTTTCTTTTCGTTTAGATCATAATAAATAAAGGCCGTGGCCACAATGATAATGGTGGAAAGCAGGTACTGCACTAAATTGGAAAGGACGTTAAATACAACATAAACCCAGTCAAACAAAGTGGAAGGATCGGCAACGGAACCTTCCTGTGCCATGGTAAATGTTTTGATGAAATAATAGATGAACAAAGGAATTTGAAAGATCAAACCAATAATATACACCAGAATGGTCATTACCAGCAGGGTGAAAAAGGTCATCCACCAGTTATCTTTTATAAGCTTAAAAGCCTCTCCAATAGAATCTGAAATGGACTGTCTGCCAAATACCATGACAGCGGGAGCAAGTGAGAGCGGCACCCAAAGATAAATTCCCGGAAGCAAACACAGTATGAGCCCAAAGAACAGAATGATCCCACAAAGCACCAGGAGACCAAGAAGGTTTCCGAAATCGTATTTTACTCCCTGCTTTACTTCCTCTTCGATAACCTTTCCATTATTTTTAATATAGGAGTTAATGAAATGGAACACTGTGCCATATAACAGGACGTAAAAAGCAAGCATCGAAAAGAGCAGGACGGCACCGGTGATGAGGTAAGTTCCCACATCAAGGGTTTGCGCCATGTCCAACAGAGAAGTTTCCAGAGTATCAAGGCTTAAATAGGAATAATAGGTAAGGGCCAGTACGAGTACCAGAAAAGCAGGTCCTGCAATCTTAAAGATCAGTTGAAAAAGAAGTTTGTAATTTGATCTTAAGAAACTAAAGGTATCTGTGATGATATCTCCCAGTTCTCGTTGTTTTTTAAACTGAATGTAGTTTTCTGTCATGTTGAGGTTGTTTGTTTAGTAGGAAAGGATAGATCACGTAATAAAACAGGATAAGGGCAAAAGAGGTAGTGATGATTAAAATGGACAGCCAGTCGGGCATTTCAGTATGGCGTGTCACAAAACCTTCCAGGAATCCGGCAATCATGAAAAAAGGAATCGTACTTATGACAATTTTTAGTCCGGCTTTAACTCCTTTTACGAAAGAAGTTAATCTGGTGTAAGTTTGCGGGAATAACATACTTCTCCCAACTACCAATCCTGCACAGGCCGCAACAATGATTACAGAAATTTCAATAGCCCCGTGAATCCAGATGGTCCTTACCGATTCCCAAAGGAGTCCTTTTTCATAAAAGAAATATTGAAATGATCCTAGCATCACTGCATTCTGCATGATCATAAATACGGTGCCAAGGCCGAGAAAAATTCCGAAGACGAATGCATACAAAGCTACACGAATGTTATTGATCGTTATTCCCAGAAACATATCAACTTCTCCCATTTTTTTATAAACCGCCATAGGATCATCATTGGCTATATTTTCGAGGGTCATGTTTACATAAGCATCTCCCATGATGGATCTTACAAAGGCCCCGTCACTCGCAGCCGAAAATGCACCCACGGCCGAAAAAAGTACGAAGATGAAGAAAGCCAGTAGTAGTTGCCTGCGGTACTGGTAAAATTCCCTGGGGAATTCGTCTGTAAAAAAGCTGATAAACCGGCTCCGGGATTCCCTTTTGTTCCTGTAAATTTTTTGATGTGCATGCGAGGCTAAACTGTTGAGGTATTGGGAGGTATTGCTGCGGGGATAGAAGGTTTTTGCGTAGCTCAAGTGATCTGTCACTTCCAGGTATAATGCCGAAAGTTCATCTGGAGAAATAAATGAGTTATTTTGAAGCGCATTTTCAAATTTTAACCATTTATCCTTATTTTGCTTGACAAAAGCAGCCTCTCGCATTTACTTTTTTATTTGTCTCAAAGAAACGTATTAAATGGATAATTTTCAAATTGAAACCGCTCAAAATATCACTATTACTCAAAATGTTGCAGGCATTGGAGAGCGCATTCTTGCATATTTCATTGACGGTCTAATTATGCTGTCTTACGCCATTATGATAAGTTTTGTAATGGGCAGCCTTGAGATGTCACAGGGGGAAGAGTGGGTATTTATGCTGGTGATAGGATTACCGCTTTTTTTGTATTTCCTCGTATGGGAAAGTTTATGGAACGGACAAACTCCCGGAAAGGCCGCTTTAAAACTGAGAGTGGTAAAAATTGATGGTTCCAGGCCTGCTTTTTCGAATTACATCGTGCGATGGCTTTTGCGCTTTATAGACATCACTATTACCAGCGGAAGTGTAGCAGTAGTAACCATTTTGTTTAATGGAAAAGGTCAGCGGTTAGGAGATCTTGCGGCAGGCACCACTGTGATTTCTGAAAAAACTCCGGTAACTTTAAATCAGACGGTGTTGACAGAAATTCCTGAAGACTATCAGCCTATGTATCCGCAGGTAACCGTTCTTTCTGATAAAGATGTTCAGGATATAAAGAACCTGTACCAGAATTCTATGAGGAACAGTAATTACAAGATCATCCGGTCACTTTCTGAAAAAGTTTCCGACATTCTGAAGGTTTCTCCTGAACAAAAGCCAACCGATTTCCTGAAAACAGTAATCAAGGATTACAATTATTTTACCCAGCGGTAACTATTCGAGAATCTTTACATCCATGTAGATGTTCTTCATGGGCCATTCCTGGCTATCGGTTTTCACCTTGTTGATCTCATCTACTACGTCCATCCCCGAAATAACCCTCCCAAAAACCGTATGGTCATTGTCAAGGTGATGCGCGCCGCTTTCGCTTTGTACAATAAAAAACTCATAAGGAGAAGAGGCTTTTGCTACATTTTGTTCGCTGTATTTGGCTGCGGAAAATGCCCCGCGAACGTGGGTGTGTCCCGGTTCAAATTCACTCGGAATAAGATAATCCCCAATATGATGCCTTTTAATATTGGTGGAAGGATTATCTGAATTACCACCCTGGATTACAAAACCTTCGGCTACACGATGAAACATGGTTTCATCAAAATAATTATTCTTTACCAGGAAAATAAAATTGGCGCGGTGCAGCGGGGTATCATGGAATAACTGCACATCAATATCCCCAAATCGAGTAGAGATCCTTATTTTATCTTCAGGATTTTTTTTTCCGTATTCGGTCATAAAAGGAATGAAATCTTCCTGAACAATTAAAGGGCCTTCAGAATTTTGGAAGTCATTTGATGCTGAAGTAGAATTCTTATCATCATCTTTTTTTTCGGAAGAATTTTCTGTCTTTTCCGTTACTTCCTGTGTGGATGTAGCGCTCTTTTCTTTAGAAGATTTGTTATCTTCACAACTTGCCAAAACCAGAAACAGGCATAAAAAAATAGAAAGGTGTCGAAACATGGATTTTCAGGAATTTAAAAGTAAAAGTCCGAAATTAAAAAAAATAAAACTACCCGGAGAAGATGCACACTATAAATTAGCCCCTCTTCTGAGATTAAAGGAACTCGAAAAACCTAATTTTGAAAAGAATAAACCGAGTCAGGCTGCGGTGATGGCTGTTTTTTATCCAGATGAAGCTGCAAAAACCCGCTTTGTATTGATTCTTCGGAAAACCTATAAAGGCGTACATTCAAATCAGGTAGGATTTCCCGGAGGGCGTGTGGAAGAAGAGGATCGTGACCTGGAGGAAACGGCGCTACGGGAAACGGAAGAAGAAGTGGGAATTCCGCAGCAAGATATTCAGGTCCTGAAAAAGATGACTCAGATCTATATACCGCCAAGCAATTTTTGGGTGCAACCATTTATCGGTATTATGGATCATACTCCGGCGCTTGTGCCACAGGAATCGGAAGTGGAAGCGGTACTCGAAATAGCGCTGGAAGATTTTTTAAGCGATTCCTGCTTAACCAGGCAAACCTTAAGTACTTCTTATGCGAAAAACATAGAGGTGCCGGCATTTTTACTGAGCGGACATGTGGTTTGGGGAGCAACCGCCATGATGTTGAGCGAGATGAAAGAAGTGTTGAAGCAGGTCCTGTAAGTAATGAATTAGTATCTTTGTAATTCTGTAAAAATGAAACTGAGCGTATGGGATTGTTAAAAAAGAATCCTTTTGGACATTTTTTATTCATCAAAAAGTGGCTTATCCGAATTTTCGGATTGTTGTCCCACCGGCGCTACAGAGGTTTTAATGAATTAAAGATCGAAGGCTCTGAGATCATTAAAAATCTGCCGCATAACAATGTCTTGTTCGTTTCCAATCACCAAACCTATTTCGCAGATGTTACTGCGATGTTCCATGTTTTCAATGCCAGTCTTAGCGGCCGCGTAGACTCCATTAAAAACGTAGGATATCTTTGGCAGCCAAAACTCAACATCTATTACGTAGCCGCAAAAGAGACAATGCAAGCAGGACTTTTAACCCGGATTATGGCTTATGCAGGTGCGATAACGGTAGAACGTACCTGGCGGGAAAAGGGAAAAGAAGTGCAGCGGGAAGTCAACCCCAATGATACAGAAAATATTGGGCTGGCGTTGGAAGATGGCTGGGTAATAACCTTTCCGCAGGGTACCACGAAGCCTTTTAAACCCATCAGGAAAGGGACTGCCCATATTATTAAGAATTATAAACCGATAGTTATCCCTATCGTCATTGACGGTTTCAGGAGGTCTTTTGACAAAAAAGGAATCAGGATCAAAAAACGCGGAATTCTTCAGTCTTTTCAGATCAAGGAACCTTTGGTATTTGATTATGAGAATGAATCTATTGAAGACATTGTGGAAAAGCTGGAATATGCCATTGAACAACATTCTTCGTTCCTAAAAGTTATTCCGCGGGAAGAACTGGAAGCAATAGAGGAGGAGAACAAAAAACGGCAGTGGGAGTATTAACTTCTCGTATCCCATAGAACTTTCTGTAATTTGTTTATAATTAGTAACGCCACCTTGGTTATCGATCTGTTTCCTATAAAAATGCTTCTAAATCAACTTCAGATTCTAAAATTACATTTCCAGTTTGCTGAGTTCTTTGTAATTCCGTTTAAGCTTACGCAACAGGATTCCGTAGATCAATTTGTAAAAAAGCCAGATAATCGTTAGGAAAATCCCTAGCGCAATAAGCCCTATGAGGATGAATTTTATCCAGTCCAGAGTTTCAAAGGTGTATTTCGCTGTTTCCTCTACCTGTAAGGTTGCCCTATGGTTTTTAATAGAGAAGTACGAAATGATAATGGCCGAAATTCCTGAAGAAATCAATACATAGGCAATATAAATTTTCACAGTCTTTCGGGTATTCAAGATGTTCTTCATTAAGGTAGAAGCATCATCGGTAGTGGAGATTTTTTGATAATTTCTATAAAATCTATAAATAAAATAGAAGGTAATTCCATATCCCAGAACGTAAAAGCCGTATGTGAAATTGGTTAAATGGATCCTTTCCATTTCATCCCAATAGGCTTTATCGGCAACCATAATGCTAAGCACTGTAGATAGTAACAACTCCAGAATGCTAATAATGAAAATCCACTTAACAATGGAAGAAGACCTTTTCCACAGCATTTTGTAAATGTCATCGTAGGAGAGTTTGGGAAGGCTCGCCTCCTGCTTCTTCCAGTCTTGTTTTAAAATATCCAGTTCATCCATTTCTTGTTACGGATTTAAAATGCTTTTTAATTTCGTTTTCACTCTGTTCATTTTCACTCTTGCATTTACTTCGGTTATCCCCAACGTTTCCGAAATTTCCTTATATGACTGGTCTTCCAGGTATAAAAAGACCAATGCTTTATCAATATCATTTAATTGCTTTACAGCGGTGTACATCAGTTTTAACTGCTGTTCTGTTTCGTCATTATACTCGTCGGCTTTTATTCTAAAACTTACAGTATCTATATCCTGAGTTTTAATTCCCCTTTTTGATTTTCTGTAGAGCGTGATCGCTGTGTTCAAAGCGACACGGTACATCCAGGTACTGAATTTGGCATCCCCCCTGAATTTTGGAAAGGCTTTCCAAAGCTGGATCGTTATTTCCTGAAATAAATCATTGTGAGATTCCTGATCATTGGTATAAATGCGGCAGATCTTGTGTACAATGTTCTGGTGCTTTTCCAGATTGGTGACAAAACGATGTTCTAGTTCTTTCTCCACAGATTATACTTGATCTCCTTATAAGTGTCGCTTCTTGCCCGAATGTTACAAAATGCATAAAAAAATTGTTCGGGTGCAGTCATTTTGCTGCGGAAACAATAACTTTAGGAAAAATATAGTTTTTGTATGAACATTCCTATTTCTGAAAAACCAAGGGTAGTCATAATTGGAGGTGGTTTTGCCGGTATGTCACTGGCAAAAAATCTTCTGAAGGAACAATTACAGGTAGTTCTGCTGGACCGTCATAATTATCACACCTTCCAGCCTTTGTTGTATCAGGTTTCTACTTCAGGTTTGGAGCCCGATTCCATTGCGTATCCGCTTCGGAAGATTACCCGCCATAGCAGGGAAGGATATTTCAGATTAACCGAAGTAACCTCAATTTCTCCGGAAATTAATACGGTACATTCCAATATTGGGGATCTTGTCTATGATTACCTGGTCATTGCCACCGGATCAAAAACTAATTTCTTCGGAAATAAAAGTATAGAAGAAAATGCCATGTGGATGAAAACCATTCCGCAGGCTTTGAACATACGAAGTCTTATTCTCGAAAACCTGGAACAGGCCGTCATTACCGCCGATCCTGAAAAAAGAAAAACGCTGCTCAATTTTGTGGTGGCTGGTGCCGGTCCCACAGGAGTTGAACTATGCGGCGCGATTGCTGAGGTGAGAAATCATATTGTCCCTCGCGATTTCCGCGATCTGGACCCCAATGAAATAGAAATCCACCTCGTGGAGGGGCTTGATCGTATTCTGCCTCCCATGAGTGAAAATGCCTCGAAAGCTGCACGAAAATTTCTGGAAGAACTGGGCGTTAAAATTCACCTTAATACCATGGTAAGTGAGTATGATGGGAAGACGGTAAAAACCAATAAGGAGGATCTGGTATTTGACACCTCTACCTTTATATGGGCTGCAGGAGTATCTGGAGCACCTATCCAGGGACTTAATGCTTCTGCGATCGTGGAAAGAGCTGACAGGTATGAGGTGAATGTTTTTAATCAGGTGACGGGATATGAAAATATCTTTGCTATTGGTGATATCGCCCTCATGAAGAATGAGAAATATCCAAAAGGTCATCCCATGGTGGCACAACCTGCGATTCAGCAGGGAAAACAATTGGCTAAAAATATCAAGCGACTGCTTAGAAAAGAGGAATTAGTACCTTTTGAATATAATGACAAGGGTACTATGGCAACCATAGGAAGAAACAGGGCAGTAGTCGATCTTGGAAAATTTAAATTCAGCGGATTTTTCGCCTGGTTCGTATGGATGTTCATTCACCTTTACTTTCTGGTTGGCTTTAGGAATAAAACGGTAACTTTCTTTAACTGGGTGTATAATTACATAAACTTTGATAAGGCTGCAAGGCTTATCATCCGGCCGTTTAAAAGCAACAAGCGCAATTTGGAAGTGGATCAGAAAAAGGTGTAATTCAGTTTTTCTTCTGAAGGTTTTTCTGAAAAGCTGAAAAAAGCGGTTCATCTCTCCTTTTTGACGTTTCGGTCGCGAAAAGTTTCAAAAAGGGCATTTCAACAGCAACTTTGTCTTAAAACAAACCTGGATGAAGTTAATGTTTTACATGTTCCTTTTTGTCTTCGGAAATCTCTCCGCACAACAAATAGTGAACGGAAAAGTTACAGACCGGGCAGGAAAACCTGTTGCCGGAACCAATATTTACCTCGAAGGCAGCTACGACGGAACGACCAGTACAGCAGATGGATCTTTCGGCTTCGAAACAACTGAGAAAGGCCGGAAGACGCTTGTAATTTCCTATGTTTCTTACGTTCCTTTCCGAAGAGAAATGGAGATCACAGAAATGCGTAATCTCGAAATAATCCTTAAGGAAGATGTCCAGTCGCTGGACGCGGTGGTACTGAGCGCGGGCACCTTTGCGGCCGGAGACAATTCAAAAGCTTCAGTGTTAAATCCGCTTGATGTAGTCACCACAGCGGGTGTCGCCGGCGATTTCATTGCAGCCCTGCAAACCTTGCCGGGCACCCAGACAGTAGGGGAGGACGGCCGGCTTTTCGTGAGGGGCGGCACTGCCGAAGAAACCCAGATCTTCATCGATGGGCTTAGAGTTTTCCAGCCGTACACGGCTTCGGCAAACAACCTGCCGTCCCGGGGAAGATATTCGCCCTTTTTGTTCGATGGAATCACTTTTTCTACAGGTGGATATTCCGCAGAATACGGCCAGGCGCTCTCCAGTATCCTGCTTCTCAACACCATTGATGAACCCGACCAGAGCAAGACGGATGTTTCCATCATGACCGTGGGTGCGGGGCTTGGGCATACCCAGAAATGGGATAAATATTCCCTTTCCTTTAGTACGAGCTACCTTAATCTCGCGCCTTACATGGAGCTGGTGCCGAATAATAAAACTGCAGAATTTACAGATCCTTACCAAACGCTTAGCGGGGAAGTGGTCTTTAGAAAGGAGTTTCAAAACGGTCTTTTCAAGGCATATGCAGCCTATGATCGTACTGGTTTTGAAGTACTGCAACCGGATATAAACAGTAGTGAACCGATCCGTTTTAATCTGAAAAATGAGAATTTATATACAAATTTCAGCTACGAAGGTAGAATGGGAAACGGGTGGAGCTTAAATCCTGGGATTAGTCTGTCACGCAGCAACAATGATGTTTTAATAGACAACAGCAACATTAACAATTACGAAAACGCAGCAAACTTTAAATTGAAGGTTGGGAAGAGAATTGACAACCGTTTTAAATTACATTTTGGAGCCGAATACCTGATTCAGGATTTTTCTGAAGATTTCAGGGCACACGAGGAGGGAAATCATCATCTGGAAGTAAAACCTGCAATTTCGGCCGCCTATGCTGAAGCAGATCTTATATTTTCAAAGAACCTGGCGGCAAAAGTGGGAGTGAGAGGTTCTTACCTCCCATTGAATGATGAGCTTCAAATTTCACCACGGCTTTCCCTTGCATATAAATTCAACAAAGGAGGACAGTTTTCCTTTGCTTATGGAGCGTTTTTTCAGCAGCCGCAAATCAATTATTTGAAATATGATTCCAATTTGGCTTCAGAAAATGCCACGCATTATATTCTGAATTATCAATGGATAAAAACCGGATACACCTTGAGAGCCGAAGGGTACTACAAAAAATACAATCATCTGGTGACCTTTAACACCGAAGAAGCGAGGTATGGATCCCATTTTTGGAACGGCGGGGAAGGTTATGCTGCAGGATTCGATCTGTTCTTTCGGGATAATACGACCTTCAGAAATCTTGAATATTGGGCTTCCTACAGTTACATTGATTCTGAAAGGAAATTCCGCAATTTTCCGGAGAAAGCCACACCAAATTTTATAGCTAATCATGCAGCCAGTCTGGTAACCAAATATTGGATCAATGGCCTACGGAGTCAGATTGGGTTTACCTATAATTTTTCCTCCGGAAGACCTTATGAAAACCCGAATTCTGAAGGATTTTTGAATGAGCGCACGGGAAACTACAACAACCTAAGCTTTAACTGGGCGTATTTACTAAGCCGGCAAGAGATCCTGTATTTTTCTGTATCAAATATAACGGGAGCCAAAAACATCTTCGGATATGAATACGCAAAAAATCTTTCAGAAAATGGCATTTTTGAGAGGAGAATCATCACCCAGGCTGCAGACAGATTCTTTTTCGTCGGATTCTTCTGGACCATAAGTGCAGACAGGAATAGCAATCAACTGGACAACTTGTAATTCTTCAGAAATGACAGTTCATCCCTTATTTTCTACAGTTCAGGAATTTATAGTTTCTAAATGGGATTGAAAACCCCATTTTTGAAGAGTAATCTAAAACCAAACGATATGCAAACGCTTATTTTAACCTTGATTTTTTCTGTGGGAACCTTTCTCTGCGGGAATGCACAAAACTCCGTTGAAGTAGTTATTACAAATTTTGATAACGAAAAAGGAAATGCGCTAGTGGGGCTTTACAATACCGAAGACAGCTTTCTCGAAGAGGCGTGGCAATCAAAGTCTGCCGTGATCAAAGAGGGGCAGGCAAGTGTCATTTTCGAGAATATTCCCGATGGAACTTATGCTGTTTCGGCCTTTCATGATGAGAACGACGACCAGAAGCTGGATATGTTTTTAGGTTTCTATCCCACCGAAGATTACGCAACTTCCAACAACGCACCGGCTAATTTCGGACTACCAAAATGGGAGACGCAAAATTTGACCTCAGGAACGGCGAGAAAGTTATTCAGAAAATAAATATGATGTAAAACTGCATTTTTAAAGACCACAATTATGAGAGAGTTTCTATATACCTGTTTAATAGGACTTATTTCCGGATTCACAGCCAACGCGCAAAGCCAGTACGAAACCGCAATGAACCAGGCTTTTGAGCTTTGGCAAATGCAAAAGCCGATTGAAGCAGCCAATTTGTTTGAACGTATCGCGAAGGCAGAGGAAGATGAATGGCTGCCGTACTACTATGCGGCACAGGTTAATATCATAGGGAGCTTTTCTATGACAGACAAAAGCAGGAAGGAACAACAACTAAAAGAGGCGCAGGATCTTCTTAACCAGGCAGCGACTTTTTCCAACGGAGGTAATGTAGAGATAGATATTCTGCAGGCCATGCTACATACTTCCTATCTTACACTTGATCCTTCTGTCTACGGAATGAAGCTTTCTCCCGTGATCAATAATATTTATAACGAGGCATTGAGAAAAGCACCTGACAATCCGCGGGTGGTGCTGTCTAAAGCGGAGTGGGACATGGGCAGTGCACAATTTTTTGGGGAAGACCCCAAAAAGTATTGTGATGACCTGCAAACCAGTCTTAAGCTTTTTGATAAAATGGTCAAAGAGGAGAAATTTTATCCCGCATGGGGCAATGAGCGGGCGAAAATGCTGGTTTCCCGTAACTGTGCAGATAAGGGGTAGATTTAAAATACTGCTGTCCAATAGGGGGGATGATTCAATGATATCCCAAAAATGTTTTAGATATTCTGCTTTTATCCTTAAAAAGAGGAAATTAGCTTAAAATAATTTTTCAGATGAAATTAACGTTGCGTGTCATAAAAATTACTGTGATTATCTGTGCTGTGGTGATGTCGCTCAATGTCATTTTTGGAGGCGTAGGGGTAGAGAGGCTATATGATCCTGAAGCCTGGGGTATCGTTTTCTTCTACTCTTTTTCCCTTACTGTGGTAAACAGTCTTTATTTCACCTTTTTTGAAAAGAAAATAGGGTGGGAGAATGTGGATTTTAAAAGGGTATTATTTGCTACCGGTGGCTCGGTGATAATTACAATTGTCACCTATTTCTTTTGTCGGTTGATAGATCTTACTATGTTCAGCAATAAAAGTTTATCCCAATTTCTGGAAAATGAGAAAATGGCATATTATTTTTTCCCATTGATGTTCACCATCATTGTTTCCCTTTTTTTCCATGTTATCTATTTTTACAAAGCCCTTCAGGAACGTAAAGTTACAGAACAAAAAATCATAGCCGGTACAGCCTCAGCAAAATTTGAAAGTTTAAAGAATCAAATAGACCCTCATTTTCTGTTTAACAGCTTAAATGTCCTTACCTCCCTTATTGAAGAAAATCCTGAGCAGGCACAGAAATTCACTACTTCGCTATCCAAGATTTACCGGTATGTGCTGGAGCAAAAAGACAAGGAGCTTGTGAGCCTGGAAGAAGAACTGGCTTTTGCCGTGGTCTACATGAAATTATTGAGGATGCGTTTTGAAAACAGTATTTTCTACGAAATACCAAAAAACCTTTCCACCCCGAACGCCAAGGTCGTACCGCTTTCCCTTCAACTTTTGCTGGAGAATACAGTGAAGCACAATGTGGTAAGCGAAGGGCGGCCTTTAAAAGTCAGGATATTCGAAGAAGATGGATATCTGGTTATAGAGAACGATTTTCAGAAAAAGGAAGTTTTGAACAGGAGAAAGGGAGTGGGCCTACAAAATATTGTGGATCGTTACGGGCTCGTTACCCGAAGAAAAGTATTCATTGAAGAGGATCAGCAAAAATTCGCTGTAAAATTACCCATACTAACCAAACAAATATCAATTATGGAAAACAATGATGTGGAAGAAGATAATGCCTACTACAAAGCCCAACAAAGGGTCAAGGAAATGAAGGATTTCTATGGAAACCTGGTATCTTTTTGCGTGGTGATTCCGTTCTTAATTTTTATCAATTACAGGACATATTGGGATTTTCAGTGGTTTTGGTTTCCTTTGTTTGGTTGGGGGCTTGGGCTCACCATCCATGGCTTTTCGATATTTGGTTATGGGGCTGCCTGGGAGGAACGAAAAATACAGGAAATAATGGAAAAGGAACAGCAACAAAATAAATCCTGGAAGTAATGGAAAAGAACTATAAAGAAAACCATAAGTATAGAGCGGCAAAAAAGAAAGTAAAAGATATTAAAGGCTTTTATGTTCACTTGATCGTATATCTGTTTATAAATACGGCTATTATTGCCGTAAACAGTTATAAGGATTGGGAGGAGTTAGGGGAAATCTGGACTTATTCCACCGCCTTTTTCTGGGGAATTGGATTGCTCGCCCATTGGGTGAGTGTCTTTGGACCAAATGTTCTTTTTGGAAAGGACTGGGAGGAAAAAAAGATTCAGGAATTGATGGAAAACAAGAAAAGGAACACCTGGGAATAAGAGAAAAATATGAATTAAATGATAGAGGCTTTAATTATAGAAGATGAAAAACCTTCTGCTCGGCGTTTACAACGAATGCTGGAGAAACTGGAAGTGAAAGTTGTTTTCACTCTTCATTCTGTGGAGGATGCGGTTAACTGGTTTCTTGAAAATGAACATCCCGATCTTATCTTCTTGGATATCCAGCTTAGCGACGGACTATCCTTCGAGATCTTTGAAAACGTGGAAGTGAAGAGTTCTATTGTTTTTACCACCGCCTACGATGAATACGCTTTAAAAGCTTTTAAACTTAATAGTGTGGATTACCTGTTAAAGCCTATAGATGATGAAGAATTGGAAGCGGCTTTAAACAAATTCAGGAAAAACTTTACTCATGCAACAAGTGCTTTTGATATTGATAATCTGAAATCACTTTTAAACCTAACTTCTTCGGAATATAAAAAAAGATTTACCATTCAGGTAGGGCAGTATCTGAAACTCATAAATGTAGAGGACATCAGCTGTTTTTATTCTGAAAATAAAGGTACCTATCTGCATTCTGTGAACGGTCGTTGTTACCTGATGGATTCAAGCCTGGATAAACTAGAACCCGAACTGGATCCAAAAATATTCTATCGTGTGAACCGGAAGTTCATCGCGAGACTTTCTGATATTTCAGAAATTATCACCTATTCCAACCAGCGGCTGGAGGTAAAACTGAAACATTACAAAGAACAACAAATCATCGTAAGCAGGGAACGGGTAAAAAGTTTTAAAGAATGGCTGGAATGATTTTCCAGGAGAAGCAGAATTTTTCTATTTGAGGGTTAAACAAAAAAAGCGGCTGATAGCCGCTTTTTAAATATTCTGTAATTATAGATTATTCGGTAACCTCACCACAAGCAATTCTCGTTCCTGCGTCTCCGCTAGGTTGAGAAGTGTAATCGTCCACCCCATCGTGTACAATTACAGCAGTTCCAATAATATTTTTAGTATCGTCATCACATCCTATACACCATTGGTCTGTAGAAAATTCAACAGTTGCATTTCCGTCAGCGTCTGCTTCAAAGTTTCCTATGTCACCTCTGTGATATCCGTCTTCATCACCCCATTCGCCATGGTCTTCAAAAGTTGGGTTCCAGTGTCCACCGGCAGAAGTTCCGTCTTCTGCAGAACAATCTGCATTTTCATGCAAGTGAATTGCGTGAGTTCCTTCGGTTAAACCAGAAAGTTCAGCTTTCATGGTAACTTCTCCGTTTTCTTCAGTAAAAACTGCAGTTCCGGATACGTTGCTGTCACTTTTTGATTCAATCTCTACTCTTATCTCCTGAGGCTGATTTTGTTCTTCCTGGGCTAAAGAATCAGTTTGCGTTTGATTCATATGTTCATCTACTCTTTCTCCTGCAGATTCACTTTCATTCCTACAGCTGGAAAAAATAATAGCAGCAGAAAATAAAATGCTTAGACTAATGCGTTTCATAATATTCGGTTTAGATTAATTGTGAACTAAATTATGCAGAATTGCTGCATTAGCCAAATAATTTAAGGATAGCTTAACAGAAGAAGGATTTCAAATTTCGTAATATAATATGAAGAAAAGGAAATTTTATAGGAGCAGCAGGATTGTTCTTAACTTTTATTCCTAATCAAAAGCTTTAATGTGGAAAAACTTAAAAATACCAATAGTATACTTATCTGTGGGTTTTTAATTATTGCGGGTTTATATTATGGTTCTGGATTATTGATCCCTTTTACCTTTGCTATCTTTTTCGCCACTCTTGTGCTGCCGGTGGTACACTTTATGGAAATAAAAGCCGGTGCAGGCAGGATTACTTCCTCCTTTGTAGGAACCTTACTTGTTTTTCTAGGGGTAGGCCTTCTTTTCTTTTTTCTGATTAACGAGATGGGAAGATTTTTAAGCGATATCGTGGAGAGGAGAGATGAAATAATCAGCTACTTTGAAACTTTACGGAAAAATATTGCCTCCACAACCCGGTTTTCCATGGAACAGCAGGATGAAATGCTGCGGGAAAGCCTCTTGAGTATTATTAATGTTACCCAAACATATATTTCAGGTTTTCTTACAGATATTATAGGCAGTCTGCTGGATTTCCTATTGATCCTTGTTTTTATCTTTCTGCTGCTGGTAAACCGGAACAAAATGGTAGAATTCTTTATGATGTATATTCCGCAGGAGAAAAAATCAGAAACGAATCAGGTGATTGGGGAAACAAGCAGGGTAGCTCATCAATATCTTTGGGGGAGGATAAAAGTAATGACCATTCTGGCCATTATGTATCTCATTGCTTTTATTGCTTATGACATGCAGCACATAGGTTTGCTGGTTATTTTTGGAGCACTTATCACAATTATTCCTTTTATTGGACCATTTTTGAGCGGTTTACTTCCAATCCTGTTTATGATTGGATTTGGAGGCACTTATACAGAAATTATTTCTTTTACGATCATAATTGCCATTATACAATTAATAGAAAGTTATGTGCTGGAACCTTTGATAATGGGGTCAGAAATGCAGCAAAGTCCGTTATTTGTAATCATTGCCGTCCTTTTTGGAGGACTGGTGTGGGGACCCGCAGGTTTTATCTTATTTGTTCCTCTCTTTGCTATGGTGAAGATTATTTGTGACCACATTCCGGCTCTAAAACCTGTAGGTTTTTTAATGGGATATGAGCGGCCCGGCTCGGGAGGTGGAATTATTGAAAAAATAAAAAAGAAGATCCATTGTTAGTTTATCCGGGAGATACACTTGCTTTTCTTCGGAAAAAAAACAGAGTTTAAAGGAATTTTCCAACTGGTTTGATATGCCCGAACTTCTGCTGATCAATGAATATTCTTTAGGCCTTCCCATTCCGGAAGTTTTTTCTAATGATCATATTTCCCTGTGGCTGAAGCTTCCTTACACACTTTTTGTTCTCTTTCTTATTCCGGTGTACCGGAAACACTGGGGAGTGAAAAATTTTCTATGGTTTTCTGATATCGCTTTGATACTCAGTGTTCCTGCTCTTTGGCTGGAAAGCAGCTTACTGGCTAGTATGCTTGCAGTAGGGGTGCTGCTGCCGGAAATATACTGGAATATCGAACTGCTTTTCCGTCTTTTAATCGGAAAATCTCTGGCCGGACTCACAGATTATATGTTTGATGTTTCACGCCCTCTTTATCTGCGTATGCTGTCACTTTTCCACGTTATCCTGCCTGGAATTTTGATTTTTATGCTGGTAAGATTAGGCTATGATTCGCGGGCTGTCTTCTATCAGACACTGCTGGCCTGCATCATTCTTTTCACTACCTACAAGGTTACAGATCCTTCTAGAAACATTAATTGGGTATTTGGCTTTGGAAAATCTCCACAGCATAAACTGGGTTCCGGGTTCTTTCTTGTGTTGGTAATCTTAGCTTATATTTTCCTCCTTTTTGTGCCTTCTCATTTTCTGCTGGACTGGATTTTCAATTAGCAGAAATGATATTATTCGATTGCTTTTAAGCTGGTAGTGATTTTGATCTCGCTGTGCAGGGTACGATGAACAGGACATTTATTGGCTATTTCCAGGAGTTTTTCCCTTTGCTGTTCAGTAAGGTCACCTTTCAAAACTATTTCCCGTTCAAAAATATCTATTTTGGCAGTTGCTCTTTCGCAGTGCTCGCAATCTTCGGCATGTTTTTTATTGTGATTAACATGCGTTTCCACGTTTTTAACCGGCCACTTCTTTCTGCGGGCATACATCTGGATGGTCATGGAGGTACAGGCAGCAAGAGATGCAGAAATTAATTCGTAGGGGGTTGGGCCAAAATCGTTACCCCCAATACTTTCGGGTTCATCTGCAATAAAAGAATGTTCTCCCGCCTTTATTTGTGTCGTGAATCCTTCTTCTCCCAGGTTTGCTGCCACCTGATGTCTGGAAGCTATTTTTTCTGGTTTGGGAATATCGAGATATCGTAAAGCCCATGCTGCAATTACCTCTCCCACATATCTGGAATCAGCTTTATTGGTAAGCAGGTGGTCTGCTCCATCCAGAGAAATAAAACTCTTTGGGTGCCGGGCCGCGAGATAGATTTCTTCCGCATTAGAAATTCCTACGGTGATATCCTGAGGGGAATGTGTAACGAGAATAGATTTATCTAAATTGCTGACAATATCTTTTAATTTCTTTGTCTCGAGATCTTGCAAAAATTGTGCTTTTATGGTAAAATCCCTTCCGCCGAGATTGACAGTGGAAAAGCCGTTTTTCTCTATTTCAGAAATATTTGATTTCAGCAGGTGTTTGACATGCTGAGGAGAGGAAGGCGCAGCAATGGTAGCCACAGCCTTTACCGAAGGTAATTCCTGTGCGGCAAACAAAACAGCAGCACCTCCAAGGGAATGCCCCACCAACAGGGTAGGAGCCTTGTGCTCTTTTTCAAGAAAAGATGCAGCCGCTAAAAGATCTTCCACATTTCCGGAAAAGTTAGTGTCGGCAAAATCCCCTTCACTTTCTCCCAGGCCGGTGAAATCAAACCGAAATACACCAAATCCGTTAGCGCTAAGGGCTCGTCCGATGTTTTTTACCGCCAGAAAGTTTTTATTGCAGGTAAAACAGTGCGCAAAAAGCACAAAATTGTGTGGTTCCTGATTTAAAGGTAATTCCAGTACGCCTGAAAGTTCATCTCCGGCTTTGTTCTTAAAAGTATGTTTCGAGCTGTTCATATGTACGCAGTTGGTGTTTTTTTAAGATAGGTCAAAAAAGTGGAATCAGAAAACCAACCACAAAAAAACAGGCTGCAAAAAAACTGATGTAAGATATAAAAGGATCTTATCAGCTCTTTCAGCAGCCCGCTAATTTTGGCTGAAATTTATTTATTCCAGTTCCCTAATTTTTATATTTCTGAATGCAACCTGGTCCCCATGATCCTGTAAAGCAATATGGCCGGATCTTTCTTTTCCAAAATGTTCCCAGTCGCTGAATTTGGATTTGTCTACCATTTGATCCCATTCGTCCCCATGTAACGGAAATTCATTTACCTGAGTTCCGTTTAAGGTTACTGTTCCAAGGTTTTCTTCATAATTAATCGTGAGGATCATTTCATTCCATTCCCCTGCCGGATTTGTGGCATCTTCTGTTGATTCAGACAGATCGTAAAGTGCCCCAGTCTGACGGATAGGTCCATTTTTGGCATCAGGATGTCTTTCATTGTCCAGAATCTGGATTTCAGGGCCGGTTAGGTATGGTTCATTAAACTCTTCACCTTCCTGAACACCCCACATGATTCCGCTGTTTCCACCTTCAGAAATTTTCCACTCCAGGGAAAGTTCGAAATTGGTATAGGTTTCTTCTGTAATAAGATTTTCAGATCCAGAACGTTCTCCTTCAGCAGGAGTGAATACCAATGCATTGTCTTCTATGTTCCACTGGGTGATCTCATCAGCGTTATATGCCTTCCAGTGCGCAAGATCTTCACCATTGAAGAGCATAACCGCGTCATTATTTGAAGTAGTGTCTGTTTCTGCCATATGTTCAGATTCCTGTTCGGTCTGAGTATCAAAAGCCTGCCCGCTTTTGTCCTTACAACTCATTACTCCCAATGCAAGGGTGATCATGATTAAATTTACTTTTTTCATTGGTATATGTGTGTTAGTTAATTCCTAAAATCCTTTTTAATTTTTCCCGGTCAATTTCAGTACCCGCGAAATCGTCAAATTTTTTTTCTGTTGCTTCAATGATATGGCTCTGGATAAATGGCGCGCCTTCCCGTGCTCCCTGTTCGGGGGACTTGATACAACATTCCCATTCCATTACAGCCCACACATCACATCCATACTGGGTGAGTTTGGAGAAAATGGTTTTGAAATCTACCTGTCCGTCTCCCGGGTGGCGATAACGCCCGGCTCTGTCTATCCAATCTTCGTAACCTCCAAAAGTTCCTTTTTTTCCGGTAGGATTAAATTCGGCATCCTTTACATGGAACATCTTGATGAATTCGTGGTAATGGTCTATGTAGGTAAGATAATCCAGTTGTTGCAGTACAAAATGGCTGGGATCATACAAAAGATTTACTCTTTTATGGTTGCCTGTAGCTTCCAGAAAACGTTCAAACGTTACACCATCATGTAGATCTTCTCCCGGGTGTACTTCGTAACATACGTCCACGCCCTGTTCATCGAATGTATTCAGGATAGGCATCCAGCGATTGGCAAGTTCTTTAAATCCCATTTCTACCAGTCCGCCGGGACGTTGTGGCCAGGGATGAGCCGTATGCCAAAGCAGGGAACCGCTAAATGTTCCGTGGACATCAAGACCAAAATTCCGG
>JACLAD010014643.1_pt1 | contig 36566 bp, 32 predicted proteins | sample 8027901 | NCBI WGS metagenome assembly JACLAD01 (sample SAMN15725071, study PRJNA655200) | protist metagenome | isolation source: fluorescence activated cell sorting (FACS) single amplified genomes of... | place: Spain: Blaines Bay Microbial Observatory, Mediterranean Sea | collected 2016-07-05 | reverse complement strand
CAAATATTTTCGAGAACTTGCGCTATCGAATAGCAATAAAACAGCTAAGCAAAACACAAAAAAATGATTAATTTATTGAAATTAAATCATTTACTTATATTTCAAGTTCTATCACAAAGTAACTTTTGACCTCTTTGAGTAACCCAAAGAATCAGCGGTCGACCTGCCCACTTTGGAAACTTCCGACCAAAAATTTCTATTTTGCAGAGTGCAGTCGAAATAAAATGGATACAGCTTTTGTAGCTCGAACAGCTAACGCTTAGAGTTGGATTGAGAAAAGAGCAAAACGCATTATTCGTAAGGAAGGTCTCCCCATTTCGTCCATGACGAGTAGCAGGTGCTCGCTCAATTGAGTGATTCAGAGCAAGATAATCTCATTCAATTGGGTCAGGACGATTCAAAATTCTCAACAGAGGTGGATTATAAAATTGAGGAAAGAATCAACTATTGAGCAAACTTCACTGTAGGTGCTGAGCAGCACAAAAAAGGAGGATTTAATTCACACAGCGCGAGATGGTTTGCCCAAATGCTTTGCAAATGTTGAAAACAGTGTTGATAACAAAGCCAAACTAATTAGGACAGTGACTCCCTTTTCAAATTGTTCATATCCTCCAACACCTACGACCATTGCCCCTCCCAGCACACCAAATCCCATCTGAGTGGCTCCAACAATTCCAGAAGCACTTCCCCCAAGTTCTCCAGCAGACGAAATCGCTCCCATCGTTGTGGTTGCCATTATAAATCCAGCTGAAAAGCCAAAGAAAAAGCTGGGAATTCCTATCAAAATAGGGTGGCTCACGCTGAGTAAGCTGGGCAAAAGCAAAGCACTAATTGCAAAGACAGATAATACACCCCCTAGTTGAGCCATTCTTTCAAGGCCGAGTTGATGAACCAGGTGCTTTGTCAGGAAGTTTCCAAGAGCAAAACCAATTGGGCTGAACATGAACCAGAAACCAACTTCTGCAGTATTGACTCCCATTCTCTGATACTCAAAAGGAATGAAGCCAATCATTGTAAACCAGATTCCCACACAACAAGCGGAAGCCAGCATGAAGGCCAAGAATGATCGATTGGTCATGAGTGCCAGGTAATCTCTTGTAAAATTCCTCAACTCCACTCTTTTTAGTGGTTGGAGTTTGGTTTCAGGCAGCAGGATCATGTTCAATACAAGCGGTACCAATCCTGCCAGGAAGATTCCCAGCATAACCCCCCTCCAGCTAACCAGATCCGTAATCAGCCCTCCAAGAGCGAAGCTACAGATAGGCACAACGAGCATAATACCTGTGATCAGTGCGAGAGCACTTGCACCTTCCAAACGGCCATAAGAGTCATAAATAATCGCTCTGATAATTGAATAGACTGAGGCAGCACCAAATCCCTGAAGGATTCTTGCTAGAATTAACGTTTCGAATAATTCGGCCAAAGCTGCTATCAGGCCCCCAAGTGCTAAAATAGCTAGGCCAAAGAATAACGGCCTTCGACGACCATAGCGATCTGAGAGAACACCATAAAACAATTGAAAAACTGCTAGCGAGATAAAGTAAGCAGATAAAAGTGACTGGGAGTCAGACTCCTCAACGCTGAAGTGCTCTGTAATGGAACTGAGAGCCGGAGAAATGATCGTGGTTCCAACCGTGCCACAACCCATGTTCAAAACTAAGAGCCAGATGGCTACCTTTTGTGGCATGTCGGACTAGTTTTTGAGAATTGAGAAAAAAAGAGCTGGTGGCAGCTACTGTGGATCAAAAGAGGCTACTTGGATTTATCATTAGCACAGAGGGTCAGCTTGATTTGATTTGGTTCTGTAGCGTTTTGGGGATAGCTGGGGAACTCTTTTCTGACAGGAGTAAAATTTCTCACCTGAGAACCGTTGCAAACCGCTTTTTCCAGATTGTCACCATGGAATCCTCTCTCCATCCCAGGCGTAGAAGGCACCCAAAGGATTCTTGTCCACACTCTCGATGACATCCAGCATGCGTTTTACACTATATTCAGGAGTAAAGAGATGGTCTGGATCCATGTTTTTGGAAAAGGGGGAGCTCAGATTCGTATCTACTGTACCAGGATGAAGGGCAAGGACTTTGACATTTGGGCAACTCCGATTGAACTCAATTGCAATATTGCTCAGCATCATATTCAGCATAGCCTTTGAGCCTCTGTAGCTATACCAACCACCAGCGCGGTTATCCTCAATACTTCCGACTCTTGCAGAAATAGCAGCAAAGACAGCTTCTTTTTTGTGTCTCATCAACTTCATGAAATATTTAGCCAGCAAGACCGTAGGAAAGGCATTGACCCGCACAGCTTCAAGAAACTGCTCCTCATTAATTTTTCGCAGGCTTTTCTCAGGCCCGTGGTCACTGTTGTGAAGATAGCCAACACAGTTCACAAGAAAGTGAATTTCGGACACTTCCTCACTGACCACCCTCGCAATTTCGATCATCCCCTCTTCTTTGGTACTATCGGCCTTTATCGGGTGAATACGATCGGGGTAATTCTGTATCAAGCCCGCCAACTTCCCACTCTGAACTCCTGCCCCTGTGTCTGATCGATAAGTAACAAACACTTTGCTTGCACCACACTTGAGGAGCTCCTCAGCAAACTGAGATCCTAGTCCCCCGTTGGCACCATTGATCAACACATTTTCAAATTTATACATCCTCACTCCTTGTTTGATTCTCAATCATGAAATTTTAAATTTTGTTCGAGAGTAGCTTGTTCTGGTTGTCTTTTGAGAGATTCATTGCTTGGCAGAATTCATAGTGATATTTTCTAAATGAAGTAGTTCATTGCTTTAACTCAGTTTTGCAGATTAGGGTGAGCGCTTTTTTGGAAAAATACAGTAGATTGATTGTATCATCAGCGTCCTCTCTCTTCTACTAACTCATCAACTAACTGGGTGGAATAAAATGATCGTGCCCTCAGGCAACGTGTTGTTGCAGAACATTTCTCTGTTACTTGCCTGCTGATTGGAGGAAACGCAAATGATGAAACCAACTCAAATTCAATTAATAGAAGGCACTAGCAGTCCCAGTTGTTAGCTCGTTGGTTACAGCAGGCTTCTGAGGTACTGAAAAAAGAAAAAAGCAAATGAAGAAGAAACAAAAAAAAAGATTTCTTCTTTTGTGATGAATAATGTCAGTCAAAAAAATAATATAATTAATAACATCAATATTTTAAATACAATATTTCAATGGCACAACTTTCGGAGAGGTTGTCTTTACCAAGTATCAATTCCGATATTTATTTTTAACAACTCTAAAGGAGTATATCTGTGAAAAAATTGACTCTAATGCTGTTCATCCTGTTTTCAAGTACAGCAATTGCGATGGCCGGCGGTCACATGAAAAATTTGGTTGAGACGGCGGCAGGCAACGATGCCTTCAAGACCCTGGTAGCAGCAGTGAAAGCTGCAGGACTTGTGGAAACTTTGGCCGGCAAAGGACCATTTACAGTCTTCGCACCAACAAATGAAGCTTTTGCCAAACTCCCTGAAGGTACCGTCGAAAGTCTGCTGAAGCCAGAAAACAAGGACAAATTGATCTCTGTCCTCACGTACCACGTAGTCCCTGGCAAGATCATGTCCAAGGACATTAAGCCAAGCCAAATGGTCAAGACTGTCAATGGACAGCAGGTATCAATTAAATTGTCTTACGGGAAAGTTAGTGTGGATGGAGCCAATGTGACGGCAGCCGATGTGGAAGCTGACAACGGTGTAATCCATGTCATTGATACAGTGATTTTACCGAAGAACTGACCCTTTCTTCATCTATTCTTTGAGCGATCACTGGCCTATTTGGGCCAGTGATCGCTTCTGAAAAATTAGTTTGTATTGGTTACCTGAAAATAGCCTCCACAAACTCTCCCAAATGCCCCAAACATAATTTGAAACAATTAACCGATAAACCATGATTGATATCATATTAGGAAGTCTACTCATCTTTGCAGCAGTTGTGTTTGCAGCGCTGCTGGCGCTATTTGTATTGCTTTGGCCTCTGCAAAAGAAACGCGAGCACGACTATTGGTGTCACCGCCAAAATATCACCCATGGTCATGATCATGGGAACCAAGAACCTCATGTAGTTTGAAAAGATTATGTCTGAACATACTAAGACCTGGCCTGAACTGGCAATTGGGCTTTATGAAGCGCTTACAGAAAAGAAAGCTGAAATTACTTATCATTTTGAGGAGATGAAGGTTGAGGTCCCATCTGGCACAGGACCAGATGCAGAACATGCTATCTGGAAACTAGATGGTAAGTTGAGAATCAGCACAAAAACGATACAGTAAATCCGAAGTTGAATTTCAAATAGCTTTTAGACACCAACAAAGCTACCCACAATAAATTTTCGGTCTTTGGCAGGCCAGGATTGATTGAGTCTGTTGTAGCGAACCCAGTTCTAAAAAGTAAACTTACAGAGAAATAAACAATGGAGTTAGCTCAAAAACAATGTGTCCCTTGCCGTGGCGGGATCCCCCCGCTCAAGGGGGATGCTCTTCAGGCGCTGTTTGACCAACTGGAGAAAAGCTGGGAGATGATTGATGAGCATCATCTTCAGAAAGACTATGCCTTTGACTCCTATCGGGAAGCGGTGCGTTTCACAAATTTGATTGCAGATCTGGCAGAATCAGAAGGGCATCATCCTGAATTGTTGCTCTCTTTCCGAACAGTGCGTGTGAGCATCTGGACACACAAAATTGATGGCTTGGTGGAGAGTGACTTTATATTTGCTGCCAAGAGTGATCAGACTCACGCAAAGGAATTCTCTTCTAACCAGTAACGGTATTTTCAGTCATTCTCCGCTGTCAGTTCAACCATGATTTGGCACCAACTCTGAACACCAGTCATTTCATGTACGAATAAGTTGCATTCCAAGCAAATTTCTACTGTCAGGAATCCTCTCATAATAAATGATCACTGACTCAACCGGCCCTTGAGCTGCTGTGAAGATGTTGGGTCAGCGAACAATTGCCCCTATCTTTTGGGCCACAGCTTCACCCAGCTTGCGGTGCTCTTCATGTTCAAAATGGATCCCGTCCAGATCACTGCTCTTTATGAATTCTGAGGTGTCCAAAAATTCACATCCTCTTTCCAAGGCTTTTTTTCGAAAATACCTGCCAAAAAGTTGAGATTTTTCCAGCCCTCCCTGGAACATTTCCTCACAGTCACTGAGTTTTCCCAAAGGAGGAGGAGCCATCAGCAGTATCGTAGGACTTGTATTATCTGGGCCAACCGTACTTCGTTGAACATGCTCAATCAAAACGCCAACGCTTTCAGCAATATCGTGAGCCGAAACCGAAAAACGAATTTTTAGATCGTTAGTTCCTAACATGATTGTGATCAGGTCGAATGGCTTATGGCTCTCGATACAGGGAATGAGGTAACTCATCCCATTCTTAAAGCCTTCAATCGGATCGTCCCAAACCGTAGTTCGGCCGTTTAGCCCTTCCTCGATGATCCGATATCCCATTCCCAGTTCCTTTTGAAGTACTCCCGTCCATCTTTCTTCTGGACCAAAACGTTGCTGGCTGGACGGGTTGTATCCCCACGTGTTTGAGTCTCCATAACAAAGGATGGTTTTCATCAGTACCTTTCCTAACTATTTCATGTAAAAAAATTTGGGGAGGGTTTGCGGTTGGCTGAATGATGGTTTTGAACCTTTGTTCAGGATACTTTCGGTTGGCTCAGCGAGCGCTTCCTGTCGATTTTGTGATTTCTGCCTATTTCGACGTATTCGTCAAAATATTTTGGAAAATTACATTCGGAAAAGTATGAATTACATGCTTAGGTTTGTTGGCAACAAATTGCTGGAAAGCTGGGGTAGGCTGGTATTTGCGAGGGTCAGATACTGACGTGCGTAGTCTGGAATCAGTTGCAAGTCGGCTTTTTAGCAGATCAGCCGACCGGTGAGTGGGAAGTATCTAAACTCCCCACTAAAAGTGAAATAGCTCAGCTCTGGATTTGCTTGGACAATTCTGGGAATTGAATGCCAAACTCTTCGCGGCTAATTTCTTGCGCCAATGTTTCACCAGCATCTGTTTGAATGGTGAAAAAGATCTGGCCCAATTTGCCATTGTGCTTGATAACGCGCTTGCCTTCAGCCATTAGCACAACATCGCCCTTCAGCGCCTTGGAACTGTTGGCCATCGTGTAAGATTTGCTGCTACTGCAACCTCCACCAGCAAAGCTGATTCCAGCCGACGCTAGCGAAATGATTAGGACTGCTGCGAATTTTTTCATTTCAAAAAGCCTATTTGAATTGATTATATGATTTAGGTTCTCCCGTCCGGTTTTATCCAGACAGTGTTTACCATGAAGCTTACAAGAATTTAAACTTCAGGTTCTATGTTCAACTAAAAAATTTAGTTTTGCTAGCAATCAAAATTCACAATTGCTCATGATCACACGTAAAATTATGATATAATTTGATTTTAAAATTCTATAAATTTTGAAAACCTATTCGGTCAGAATGCGAGGAAATCAATATTTTCCCTCTCATTCAGTGGAGAGATCTGCCATGTTTGCGTATAAATCATAATCGCGCAGCGCATCAATTTTTGAAGGTACTCACAATTAAACTCCTACAGTCGCTCCAGGGTCCCGGCGGAATCAAGCCGATGATGGACATCGCCTTTCCACTGATGCTCTCCACTTCAACGGTAGCAATCATGTTGTTCATCGACCGCCTTTATCTCAAGCAGGTCAGCCAAGAGGCAATGAACGCTAGCTTGAGTGGAGGCTTTACTTCCTTTGCTTTTCAGTCGTTCTTCATTGGAGTGATTGGCTTCGGTACAGCCTTGGTAGCGCAATATTTTGGGTCAAAAAAATTTCATAACTGCCCCAGAGTGCTCACGCAAAGCATTGTATTTAGTTTTGTCAGCGCACTTATCATCCTTGCACTGATACCTGCAGGCAGATGGATTTTAGATACGGTAGGGATCTCTGATGGAGAAGTGGTGCAGGCGCAGGCTTACTTGACAATTCACATGGCAGGGACGGGGCTAGACTTATTTAGAAACAGCTTCAATAACTATTTTGGAGGATTAGGTAAAACTAGAGTCGTGCTGTTGGCGACCTTTGTGATGGCTCTTGCCAATATAAGCGCGAACTACGTATTGATTTTTGGAAAGTTGGGATTCCCTGAACTTGGAATTGAAGGAGCAGCATATGGAACTGTCTTCGCTTGGTTCGCAGGTTTGGTCACATTGTGCGTCATTTACTTCAGACAGATCAGCTTTCCAGAATATCAGCTTTTGCAGAGCTTTCAGTTGGATCTGGAAATTCTAAAAAAACTTGTCCGCTTTGGATTTGCCAGTGGGCTGGAGATAGCACTAATAATTTTTGCTATTGATTTGATGATTCTTACTTTCAAGTCCTACGGAGCTGAGGTCTCTACGGCTATTTCGGTAGGTCTCACTTGGATTCAAACGCTTCACATACCAGTGATCGGTCTGGAGATTGGTACGATGAGCCTGATGGGACGGTTTATCGGAGCTCGCGACCCGGACTCTGCTTCAGATTCCGTGTTCTCAGGCCTCGTACTAGCTTCCAGCTATGCTCTGATCGCTGCACTAGCCTTTCTGTTTGCGACTCATGCAATGGTTGGGATGTTTTTGGAACCCGATTCCCCTTCAGAAACAATTGACCTGGCAATTTGGGTAACACAACTCAATGCTTTCATACTACTAATCATAGCATGGTCCGGAATCCTTGGTGGTGCACTGCGGGGAGCTGGGGATACCTACGGGGTAATGACTATTTTTGCTGCTTTCTGGTGGTTCCAATTCTTTTTGATAATTATCCTAATTCGGCTGGTCAAACTTACCCCAGATCAAGTGTTATCAATTCACGTTTTCAGTTCACCGTTGCTTCTCATTGCGATGGTGATCCGTTTTCGGAGTGGAGTTTGGCGCAAACTTAAGCTGATCGATTAAAAATAGTCGTGTGTCCAGCGATGAATGTAAAAACTAAACAGAACATTGATAATACAAATTCTGGGGTTTGGCGCAGGTGGGTCGTAAAGACATATGAAGTAATCTCCGAGATTTGGAGAAATAACAATGCAATGTAATCACAGCGCTCATCCTGACTCTATTCGCTGTGGCACCTGTCGTGTTGTCCATTGCTACCGTTGCCAAGCCTGCCGACGGATCTTTCAAACAATACGACGAGGCAAAGATCCAGCCCTCAACAGGCCTGTCAAATATACCTAGAAGGGATGGGGATGCGAGCTATTGGCAGGGTTCTCGGTATCCATAACGATGTTCGAGTTTCTTTGAAACTCCACATCCATAAGCTAAACAATCCTTAAGCTCCAAAGCCGGGTGGTAGGGGTGGGGTTCAAAAATAAGGGATTCCTTATTTGGCTCCAAATCTTAGTCGAGGTACCAGGGATTAGATCTGTAAGTTAGCGATAACTAGATTGGCAGTGGGGGGTCAAATGGAAGCAGATCCTGCCTGGATTACGATTTGTAATCGATTGATGCGCAAATTTGACCAGGAGATGAGTGGGGAGATGCGTAAAAATTACTACGCCTCTGCTACGCAATTTTACTTTAGCGGGGATTGTACTGAAGCCAGCAAACCCAGGTTTTTACTGGTGGCCAGAGCGGGAATCGAACCTGCGACACACGGATTTTCAGTCCGTTGCTCTACCAACTGAGCTATCTGGCCGTTAGAAGGGATTTGATATAAACCCCATAAGATATTGGAGATTTTCCAGAAAAGCAAGTGATTTCTAGTTTCTCAAACGATAAACCTGGTGAAGTACTAATCCCATCAACATCAAGAAGGCAGTTTGCACTTCCCCATCCCGAAAGTTATTTTCAAAGACGCCAGCGACCATGAAGCCGGAAACACCAGCGAGAGCACCCCAGAAAATCGCACCTTCCCAACTTGAGGAAGCAACTTTTCTCAATGAAAGGATACAGGTTAATAAGAAGCCAAAGATGATTCCTAAGTAAGCGAGAAAGCCGATGATTCCGTAATTTAGCCATGTCTGTATGTAAATGTTGTGTACTCCTGCACTGGCATTGTTGTTAAATCGATGATTGTTTTTTTCAGCCAACGGTATCCGGTATCGATCCATGACATTTTTGTCATTGCCATAACCAATACCCCAAAGTAGATGGTCTTGAATTCCCTGAACACCTGAATCCCACATCAATAATCTATCTTTATTTGCAGCCACGTCTACTGCGCTGGTAAGCCGCTGAACCAATGCGTTATCTCTAATTTGCCAATTTTTGGTCTCTCCACTAAGAACCTGTTGAGCAATCCAGCCACCTAATCCCACCCCAATTACTAAGGAAACAATCCCAAGAATTTTTGAAATTCGAAACAACCAAATCCAAAACACAATCAAAATGCCCAGCCAAATGCTGCGTCCCAAAGATGATATTGCTCCAGCAAGCATCACCACGCTGCCAAGTCCATAAAACCATCGCCATTTAGTTGAAAGGTCCTTCACTGTTGTGAAAAGTGAGAAAAGCGGAAAGAGCAATAGTAAATAGCCACCGTATGTTAAGTGATGAGTGAAATTACCTTTTCCATGAAAAAACTGGGTACCATCAGTTGCCGTGAAATAAAGGGTAGTCAGTCTTCTTTCCGGTGAGCGAAGCCAGTCTGCTCCAGTGAAGTACTGAATGATTCCATAGAGCGAGACCAATAAGAGGGGAACAAATAGAAATCGTATGAGTTTCTGTTGATCTATTTCTAAAATTGCAATGGCCAATACAAAAGGCAGGAGTAGACGCCAGTTTGTCTGAGCGGAGAAAAGATGATCAATCCCAGGGTATCCGTTGAAATAACCGCTCAACACAGTCAAATTCATGTAAATGATTACTGGCCAGATGAGCCAATGCTTGTAGCCCAACCCTTTTTTTCGAATAAATCGCCAAAGGCTGATCAGGTAGATGAAGAAGATGGAGGCTTCAGATCCAGCAATACTAAAGGTGCTGAATACGAAGAGAGCATAGATGAAGAATCCAAGATAAGTGGAAGAATCAGTGAGAGACCAATTAGCCCAAAATTTGGCAGCCATCAAGTACGTGCCTCATAGATTGCTTTGTAAAGCTGATGAGTCCTAAAAACACGTTTCACGTAATTTCTAGTTTCAATGTAGGGAATGCTTTCAACAAATTCGTCGAGGTCTCGGTCAGGGAATCTCTTCAACCATTCTTTCATGCGACCAGGTCCTGCATTATAGCTTCCTGCGATCTGAATCACCTCTCCAAACCTTTTAGAAATCTGCCCAAGATAGGAAGTTCCAAGTTGAATATTAATCTTTGGATCGAACAAATCTTTCTCATCTTTTAGTTGCAACCCAATGATCTTAGCAACTCTTTTTCCAGTGTATGGCATCAACTGCATCAGTCCCCGAGCGGAGGCTGGAGAAACAACATCTGCCTGATAAAGGCTTTCTTCGCGCATAATTGCCAATGCCAGATATGGATCAATCCCAGCATTTTTAGAGAAGTTTTGAACATCCATCCAATAGGGCCTTGGATAAGCGAAAGTCCAAACTTGTTGATCCTGAATTGGAATACGCTTCAAATCACCAAGGTAGTGGTTTACAACAATTGTCTGCAATGAGCGATATTCCCCATATTCGTCAAGGACCAGACTACTTTTCCAGATCAATTCCTTGGGTGATTTTAAGTCGACTAAATTACGAATGTGCTTAGCCCCAATGTTCCCATCTCCGGCAGCCATCACGAACTCTGCAAATTCCAACTCTGTCCTTTCCTCGTTTGCTTTTAATTCAGGAGGGTTGTCATGCCAATAATCTTTCTCTTTGTAGGGTATTTTTTTTGGAACTAGACTGCTCATTGTGCGCAATGCCAGCATTCCATAAAATGTGTTCGGGTACCAACTGAGCAGGTTATTAAAAATTCTTTGAGCTCGTTCTTGCTTCTTTTCTAAGACAGCCAGCTTACCTTGCCAATAAACAAATTTTGCGGCTACTTCAGGATTATTGATGCCATTCCTCAGGCCATCATTTATGTACTTTAGGGAAGTTTCCCAATTATTTTGTTGGTAGTGATACCAAGCCAACTCCCAAGCTGCGATTTCCCCTGAACGCCTTTTGGGGAAATTTTTCAGAAGTTTTTTCCACCAAATCTCAGCAACTTCATCCTTATTGTTTCCCTTGTAAACCCTTGAAATCTCTAGCAAGATATCTTCATGTGCATCGGAGGAGGGATATTTTTTGCTGATTTGTTCAACAACTTTTGCCATGGGGTGTTCATCATTCTTCTTTCTCCACATGCGGGCCTGCCAATACAGTTGTCGATCCTCAGGCATTGAAAAATTTTCTGTAAAATACCCCTGTTTCATCAATTTTAGAGTCTTTGTGTAGAAGCGTTCCCGATGCATAGCTGCTGCGTAAATTTCGCCTAATTTCGCACGCTCAGATTTGGAAAGACCATTCAATCGAGTGGGCAAGTGTTTGATGAGATACATATCCAGCCTAAGCCGGCTGATCGTCTTCATTCTATTGACTACCATTGCTCCAGATGGTTTTTGCTGCTCTCCTTTGATTCTTTGATCTGAAGCTTCAGCGTCCTTCAGAGTATCCGGATTCATCCAAAGATTAGCTGTCACCTCAAAAGGGACAGCGACCTTTTCCCTTTCAGCTACTTTGATAAATTTCTCAGCAAGATCATATTCCTCAAAAAACCAATCTGGCTGATCAAGCGTCTTCTCCATAAAGCTATAAAGAAGATTCAACTCACTGGTGCTGTTGAAATGATTCTTCAGCATGAGACGAAGAGTGGGCAGATACAGTGATCGTCTCGGAGACTCTAGGATTTTTTCAATCGAGTTGAGAGCTTTGTCATGTTTTTTCCAGGTCAAATAAAGCCTTACCTGCTGCAGAGCCCAATAATCTCTGTGTTTTGGATCTGTTCGAAATCCCTTTAGGAAAACTTTCTCCGCCTCTGCATACTCCCCAGTCGCTGATAAGCTTTTTCCTAAAATGATTTGGGCAAGTGGAGATTGATCAAGAAGTCCTTTTTTGATATTCTCTTTGAGGTCTTGAATCAATTGTGCATGGCTTCCTTGCTGCATGAAATCTAGCCAGCGCTTTGCCTCCTGTGAGTCATTTGCGTACACAAAGGTTGAAGAGCAAATGATAAAACTAAGCAGCAGACCCAAAGAGCTGTTTCGCCTTAGGGCCAAATGCTCAATTTTAGAAGAAATCATTGGTCAGTAATTGGTAATTGTTATTGGTTTAAATCTCTTCCACAAAATGTAAGGGGCTGTACTTCAGGTGGAAGCGAGAATTTGACTAGAAATATAACTCGATTGCTAGGTAAAATTTAATGGAAGAACAGGATACAAACCGTGTTCCATTGATTGTTCGGCAGAGGCCACGCAACCTTGGTGCTTCCCGCAAGCCAGTCCCCTATCAACCGCCAGCAGAAACCTACGACCTCTTCAGTAATCCTAAAAGTCCCTTTCTGCAACGCTTGGTCACTGCTCCGACTGAGCAAACGAAGCTTAGTTCAGAAAAGCTTCAAAGCCTTTTTGAAAAAATGCAGGAGAAAGGCGGTTTTTATCGTCTTGCTTATCCCTCTGCAAAAGGTGCGCACGCAAAACGACGTATCGCGCCAGGAACTTTGCCAGGCAAATCCCCGACCTATGGGCAGCACTCAGAATCCTATGAAGCCCCTCAACGCCTACAGCATTTTGTTCAATTGTTCATGGAACAGGTTCTCTCTGATCTCAAAGAAGACCCGTTTAGCCTGACAAAATTAGTTCAAGATTTAGCCACACTCTTTGAAGAGCAAGAAATTCGAATACGCGTGTATGATGCGTATCGAACATTCAAAAGTTTTGATCAGCTATTAGATACCCTCACCAGAATCAGTGAAGATACGGAGATTGAAAATTTTGAACTCTTCTGCAGCGCAATCGTGGGCTTCTACAGCCAACTCAAACAGTAAGACAGCAATTTCTCCTTATAAATCCTCCCACGAAAATTTCCCTGATCCTTCCAGGCCTGCTTGGATTGAAGTAGATTTTGCGGCCTTGGCACACAACCTCTCAGAAATTCGAAACCGGGTTGCACCAGCTAAGGTGATGGCTGTCGTCAAAGCGAATGCCTATGGACACGGGTTGGTGCCAGTAGCACGCTTCTTTGAACAATCTGCTGTTGATATGTTAGGGGTAGCCTTGTTAGAGGAAGCACTTCTGTTGAGAGAGAACGGAATAGCTTGCCCGATCCTTGTCTTCGGAGGGTTACTAGAGAGTCAAGTTCCTCATTTTCTGCTCCATCAAATTGATATTACCGTTTCTTCACTCTCTAAATTGGAGCAGGTAGACAGATTGGCGCTGCACTTGGGCCGCAAAGCAAGAATTCACATCAAATTAGATACTGGAATGGGCCGAATTGGAACTCGTGCTAGTTCAGCTCAGCCAATGATCGAAGCAGCACTACTGAGTAAAAATTGTCAATTGATTGGAATATTTTCGCATTTTGCTTGTGCAGATGATCCACATGACAAGATGACTGCTCTTCAACTAGAGCGATTTGAAGAGGGCACCGGTTACTTTGAAAAGCTGAATGCGCCAATACCGATGCGGCATCTAGCGAATTCTGGAGCAATTCTCCATTACCCAAAAAGTTTTTTCGATATGGTGAGACCAGGCATTCTTCTCTATGGAATCCAACCAGATTCCAAAAGCCAGGTAGAGTTAGAACTCAAACGCAGTTTAACCCTCAAAGCAAAAACCGTCTTTCAAAAGGGAATGTTGAAGGGACAAACTGTTAGCTACGGTGCAACTTGGAAGGCTTCAAAGAACACGTGGATTAGTACTCTCCCAATCGGATATGGTGATGGTTTTATGAGAGCTTTGTCCAACAAAGCTGAGGTGCTTTATGAAGGGAAGCGATTTCAAGTGGTTGGTAAAATCTGTATGGATCAGATGATGATTGAAAGTCCTGAGATATGTATTCCAAATGATGCCGAGATGACTGTGATTGGGGGTAGTGGAGAGGAGATGATCACTGTGGAGCATCTAGCTGAGCAAGCCCAAACTATTCCATATGAGATTCTAACAAATTTGAATTCCCGCCTGCCAAGATACTACTTGTAGACTTTGCTTCACGCTTCAACACTTTGTGCTGAGCCGATTCGTCGCAAATTCGAGGAGAGTCTTTGTCAGGTAAACAGCAATTGCAACTCCAACAATCGCTGCACTGGTATTTGTATCTCCGTAGTAAGAGATGATCAGTCCAATCAAGCACATGGCAAAACATAGAAGTGTTGACCCCATCATCAATTGCTGCAGTGAGTATGCATTCTTTTCCAGCATGCTCGGTGGAATTGTTAAAAGTGCCAACACCAAAATGATACCAACCAAGCGAATAAGAATTACGACTCCACAAGCGAGCAGCACCAACACCAATGGATAAAACCATTTAACTGGTACCTTGGTCAATTCTGCATATTCGTGATCATAGGAAACAGCCAACAAAGGCTTATACCCTCCAAGAACGAGCAACAGAATAAAGCAGTCAATACCTGCCATCCAGAACAAATCTGATGTGGGAATTGCTAGAATACTTCCAAAAAGATAGCTCCCCAAATCCACCTGATAGCCTGGGGTCAGATCCATCATCAATACTCCAAAAGCCATCCCTGCAGCCCAGAGCAGACTCACAATCCGGTCTGAATTCTCTCGGTTTTGTTGGGTCCATTTCGCCAAGATGAGGGCTCCTCCAACTGTAAACGCCAGGGTGGTGGGAAGAAGCGGCCAACCAAGAAAAACGCCGAGACCTACACCCCCATATGCAAAGTGAGAAATTCCTCCTGCAAGGAAAGTCATCCTGTTAACAACTACGATTGAACCGAGAAGACCACATGCAATACTCCCCAATACTATGGCAAGCAAGGCATGTTGCATAAAATCATATTGGAGGGCTTCCCACATAAGCTGCTGCGTATTAAGTTGAACTAGGAGGCAGCTGCAAGAGTGGTCATTTCTGGCAGGGGACAATGGTGGTCTACGTCAGAACCACACATCACGTGGAGTGCGAGATCTGTGATCTCAGGTTTGGGATGGTAGTGAAGGAAGTGATTCACAGTCGCCACAGACTTGGCAATGTGTGGCACCAAGCCAAGGTCGTGAGTACTGACTAAAACAGTAGTGTTTTCGTTAACTCGATGTAGGAGATCATAAAGTTTTGTCTTAGATTGAAGGTCCAAATTAGCTGAGGGTTCATCCAACAGCAGAAGCCTTGGTTTAGACATCATTGCACGGGCAATCAAGACCCGCTGGCGCTCCCCGCCTGATAAAGCCTGCCAACTCCTATTCTTGAAATCAGAAAGACCTACTTCCTCCAAAACCTGATTGGACCTCTCCTTAACGTCTTTTGAGAAACCCCAGCCCCAGCTCCGGCTTTCATCACTGCCTAGGGCAACAACATCGCCTACCTTAATGGGAAAATGATGGTTTGATTTCGAATTCTGAGGAACATACCCAACAAGATCTGTACGTAGCTGGTGATGTTGTCCGCTAATCAGCACCTTACCTTGCAAAGGCTTCAGGAGTCCTAAAATCAGACGGAACAGCGTTGATTTTCCACCACCATTGGGCCCTATCACTGCAACAAGATCCCTTTCGGGGATTTGTAAGTTGATATTTTCTAGAACAATTTTCTCTGGTTCATAGGCAAATATTAAATTTAAAACTTCAACTTCACTCATATATTTTTCGTTTAGTTTTCAACAATTCGATTGGTGGCTTTTTTTAGAGAGTCATGCCAGTTTGCAGCAAGAGGGTCCAGTTCAAATATTTTTCCTCCAAGACTATCTGCCACTGTTTTTGCCATTCGAGAAGATCGTTGTGGTTGCACCCAAATATTTCGAATCCCCATATTTTGTGCTTCTTTCAATTCTTTTATCAATTCCGCTGGACTAGGCTCTTTACCCTCTAACTCTATAGAAAATTGCTGCAATCCATATTCTTTGGCAAAATACCCCCAGGCAGGGTGAAACACTAAGAACCCTTTTGGATTTCGAGACTTTGCTAGTTTTTCTTTGATTTCTTGATCTAATTCTTTAACCTCTGAGGAAAACTTTAGAAAGTTAGACCTGAGACTCTCACTATTGTTTGGCATTATTTCTAATAAATGGTTTAGGACCTGTTCTCCCATTTTTTGAACATTTGATGGTGCTAGCCAGATATGAGGATCCAGAGAAGTTCCTAATTGGCCTTCCTCATCGTGATGACCCTCCTCATCGTGATGACCTTCTTCATCGTGATGACCTTCTTCATCGTGATGACCTTCTTCATCGTGATGGCCTTCCTCATCGTGATGGTGGTGAGCTTCCATTTCTATCCGCTCAATTCCCCTTGAGATTGTCATGACCTTCATCGAAGGGTTCAAATTCACTAACCTATCCAACCAAATTTCCTCAGCTGCAATTCCACCAAGTTTAAAATAAACATTTACGTCCAACATTTCACGCATTTTAGACGGCTTCGGTGCAAAGGTATGGAGGTCCTGTCCTGCAGGCACAAGATGCACAACTTCAACTAAATCACCACCTATTGAACTCACAAAATTTTCAATCGGTGGTATTGTCACCGCAACTCGTATTTTCTGATCAGCAAATAAGTTTGGACTGTTTGCGATCAAAGCAAGATAAGTCATCAAAACAAAAAATCGATTCATGTCAGCTCTCAATAATTTTTGAAAGTTAGTTGCAAAAAAAACAATATTATGCCAATTTTTAATGAGATTTGCAATTCAGTTGCGTTTGTTATCGTCAACATGAAAGTTTTACAACTATGAAGTATTGTTTTGCTTACATATTTATTTTTTTCACATTCTTGATTGAATGCTACGCACAAAGTTCGTTAGAGGCCCACATTCATGGGGAAGCCAAGTTAAACATTGTTTTTGAGGGTCCTGAATTACTTATTGAGTTGAAGAGCCCTTCTTACAATTTGGTAGGCTTTGAACACGCCCCGAAAACGAACAATCAACTTGAATTGGTGGAAAATACCATTTCATTGCTTAAAAATTTTAAAAATGTTGCTGATACTTCTTCCGAGGCAAATTGCAAGATTGCTGACGCATCAGTATCCACAAGCATGAGAGGAATTCATGAGGACGAACATCATGAGGACGAACATCATGAGGACGAACATCATGAGGACGAACATCATGAGGACGAACATCAACATTCATCGAAAGAAATTCACTCAGAATTTTCTGCGACCTACTCTCTCATATGTAACAAACCAGAAAATCTAAAATCAATTCAGTTAGAACTTTTCAGCACTTTCGAACTAATGGAAGAAATAGCAGTTCAGATGATAATACAAGGAAAACAGGGATTTGCAGAGTTGAACCCAGATAATCCAAACTTAAAACTTTAGCAATTTCAAACACTAATTTTTCAAACTTTTGGCAAGTGAAAATCTCTCAGGATATTCGCCAGATCATCATTTTCCCTCGGTAATTAATTTTATTAGGAAAAGTTGTCAAAAAACCTCACAGAACCATTAGCAGAAACGAAGAAAAAGCCTACCAGAGAGGAAGCTGAGGGTGCAGTTCGCACTTTGATAGAATGGTCAGGAGAAGATCCAGATAGAGACGGTCTTTTAGGTACACCAGATCGCGTGGTCAGAGCTTACAAAGAATTCTTTGCTGGATACAATGAAGACCCTCAATCGTTGCTGGCAAAAACGTTTGAAAATATATCTGGTTACGATGAGTTAATTGTTCTCAAAAATATTCGACTTGAATCTCACTGCGAGCATCACATCGTTCCAATTATTGGCAAAGCTCATATCGGCTATCTTCCAAATGAAAGAGTCGTTGGTATTTCTAAGTTGGTACGTCTGGTAGATATCTTTGCTAAACGAATGCAGATTCAGGAGGCACTCACATCCCAAATCGCAGATACAATCCAAGAAATACTAAAGCCAAAAGGAGTTGGTGTTGTTATCGAGGCCGCTCATCAATGTATGACAACCCGCGGCGTTCAAAAATCAGATGTGAGCATGGTGACTATGCGTACCCACGGGTCGTTTCGTAATGATACCCAAACCCGCAGAGAATTCATGGCCATGATTAATCTTGAATATCATTAAATGATTTATATCCTTACGTAGTTATTTTATAACATAACATAACAAATTAAGTAGGATATGAAAAATGGGTCGAAAAAATAGATGGAGCGTTGCCGTACTGGAAATTTTGCAAACCAGTGAACAACCAATGTCAGCTTACGAAATTCTGGGAAAACTGAGGGATAAAAATCCTAAAATTGCTCCCCCAACAATCTACCGAACACTTTCTGATTTGGTTGAAAGAGGGCGTGCGCACCGGCTTGAATCACTAAATGCCTATATTGCCTGCAAAACCGACAAACATGATGAAAGTGCTGTAATAACAATTTGTGATGATTGTGGAGTTGTAAGTGAGCATATCGACACAGGCGTACTTGACGCGCTTTCAGCGGTCATTGCCAATTCGGGTTTTGCCCCTTCACGTCATGTAATCGAACTGCAAGGAGTCTGTGAAAATTGCGGCCATGAACAAAACTAAAATCAAACATGATTAGTAGGAAGTTTCGATTGCTCACAACCGGGGCCAGTTTGAGATTAGCAGTTGCTTTATTGTTGATTGTAGCCTTGTGGGGTGGCTTTTTCTGGGCAACTACCAACCCTGTGGGGTTCTAGTGCACGCTCTTCGGTTCAACAACCTTACTCTGGGATATGATCATCAACCCGCTATCCATCGGCTAGATACTGAAATTGCTGCTGGAAGTTTGACTGCTGTAGTGGGGCCCAACGGTGCTGGAAAATCGACGCTGCTTAAGGGTGTGATCGGGACGCTCGTTCCTATGGAAGGAAGTTTGGGTTTAGGCTCGTTCAGCCGGGAAAATATAGCTTATCTGCCGCAGCAATCCGATATCGATCGTTCATTCCCAATTACAGTAATTGACCTTGTTGCAATGGGCTTGTGGAGAGAAATTGGCCCATTCGGCTGGCTCAGCGCAGCACAACAAAGCCTTGTCGAAAAGGCAATTGCTGCTGTGGGACTATCTGGCTTCGAATCCAGAATCATTGGTGCCCTTTCAGGTGGTCAGATGCAGCGTGTTCTCTTTGCAAGACTGCTTCTCCAAGATGCACAATTGGTATTATTAGATGAGCCTTTCAACGCTATCGATACCCGTACAATGACTGACTTACTCAAGATTATCACACGCTGGCATGGAGAAGGGCGGACAATTCTGGCTGTAATGCACAATCATGATACAGTTCGTACTCATTTTCCACAAACGCTGATGATAGCACGTGAACTGGTAGCCCACGGACCGACAGAAAGTGTTTTAACTGCAGAAAACCAATTCCGTGCTCGACAGATGTGTGAAGCTTGTGCCGGACCACCCCATGTTTGCGGACGAAGTGTAGCATGATTTGGGATACAATATTTCAACCCTTTGCAGAATTTGGATTTATGCGTCGAGCACTTCTCGGTTGTATAGCCATTTCTGTTGGAGCGACGCCCGTAGGAACCTTCCTTATGCTGCGTCGGATGAGTTTAACAGGTGATGCGATGGCTCACGCAATTTTGCCTGGGGCAGCCGTAGGATTTCTCGTTTTTGGTCTTTCTCTAATACCTATGACTATCGGAGGTTTAACAGCTGGACTTCTGGTTGCGTTACTATCTGGATTTGTAACTCGCATGACAATTCTCCGTGAAGATGCCAGTTTGGCAGCATTCTACTTGATTTCGCTGGCGATTGGAGTGCTGATTGTTTCGACGCGTGGAAGTAATGTAGACCTAATGCATGTACTCTTCGGTACTGTTTTAGCGCTTGACGATGCAACGTTGATCTTACTCTGCTCAATCTCAAGTTTCTCACTAGTAACACTCTCTTTATTATTTCGACCTCTAGTTTTGGAATGCGCTGATCCGCAGTTTTTTCGTTCAGTAAGCGGACTTAGCGCAATCACCCATTTCACCTTTCTTTTACTGGTAGTGCTGAATCTTGTAGGAGGCTTCCACGCTATTGGGACACTCATGGCTGTAGGTGTAATGATTCTCCCCGCAACTTCAGCACGTTTTTGGGCTATCAGCATTGGTGGCATGATTGCGACTGCAGTTGCTATTGCCATGATTTCAAGCCTAATTGGGCTGTTGCTTTCTTTCTATTACAGTTTGCCGTCTGGGCCTGCAATCATTCTCGTCAACGGGATTGTCTACGGATTGTCGGTTTTTCTTGGTCCAATCGGCGGACTACTCACCCAAACAATAAATCAACAACAACTTAAAATCTAAAAAGGAAAATAGATGCCTTCTCGAAGAGTTTTAATAAAGTCTGCTATCGCCCTGCTTACTTTGCTGACAGCTAGCCCAATAGCAGTCCAGGCTGCTAATCCCGCACCTGTTGTAGCGACTTTTTCCATTCTGGGAGACATGGTTGAGCGCATCGGTGGTGAGCATGTAGCTGTCACAACGCTAGTGGGTCCGGATGGAGATGCCCATGTCTATCAACCAACAACGGCTGACGCACGAGCAATGGCTGAGGCTCAGGTCCTGATTGAAAATGGTCTTGAGTTTGAGGGATGGCTGGACCGCCTAGTCAATGCTTCAAACTTTGACGGCATACGTGTGGTCGCAACCAACGGAATCAAGCCAATTCCTTTCGAAGAAAGGGAGGGGCATCACGATGACGAGGGGCATCACGATGACGAGGGGCACGGTCATAACCATGGCACTTTTGATCCGCACGCATGGCACAGTCTTCGTGCTGCAGTTACATATGTTAACAACATCACTACTTCACTAGCCCAAAACGATCCTTCGAACGCTTCTGTATTTTATCTCAACCGTGAAGCTTATGTTGCTGAGATTGAAGCCCTCGATGAAGAGATTCAACGGATGGTTGATACTCTCCCAAGCGATCACAGAATTGTAATAACGAGTCATGACGCTTTACAGTATTTTGGCCAGGCATATGGGCTCAAATTTCTTGCACCTCAGGGACTTAGTACAGAATCAGAAGCCTCTGCAAAGCAGGTTGCAGGTCTGATTAAGCAGATACGAAAAGGGGGGATCAAAGCTGTTTTTGTAGAGAACATTGCTGATTCGCGTCTAATCGAGCAGATTGCCAACGAAACAGGAGCCAACATCGGAGGTAAACTTTATTCAGACGCACTTTCTGGAACGGATGGGCCTGCGTCTACTTACCTAAAAATGTTACGCCACAACAGTACAACTATTGTAAGTGCATTAGGTGATTGAGTTAAGTCTTATTGTAACGCTGTAATTACTTTACTTCGATAGATCTGAAATATTTGGGCTTACATAAAAAAGTTTTTAAATGCGATCAGAATTGTTGTAATCACAGCACTCAAACACTTTTAGAATTTGTAGAAGAGCAACCTCTGAGTGGTGAGCGTCCATTTAATACGATCTGTTGGAAAACCAAATATATTACTGTAACAGCATCATTGCCACAAGCTGGTGCCCCTCAAAGTGAGGCTGACAATGGAGCTACTTCTTCAATCTAGAACCAAACCCAACCTTGACCAGATACGAAAGATTAAAGCTACACTACGCCAAGCTCTGAAGCTCTCCGGGGAAGATACAATCACCGTTACTGAATTAGCCTGCTTAGAGGAAGATTGTGCACCCTTAGAAACCGTGATTGGCCTTCTTCGGGATGACCATCCACAAATTCAGCACAAGATCCACAAACCAACAAACTCCATTGATACCCACGATCTCAAAGAAGTTTGCAAAGCTTGGGGATTTGATTCTGCTGATATGGCTTTTATAACTTTTGACAAGGAGACTTGAATGAATAGTCCAAGCATAGTCCCAGTAACTATTCTGACCGGATTCCTCGGTTCAGGTAAGACTACACTGCTCAACCGAATCCTTAGCGAAGAGCATGGAAAGCGCATAGCGGTGATCGAAAACGAATATGGGGAGGTTGGTATCGACCAAGCCCTGGTCATCAACGCCGATGAAGAAATATTCGAAATGTCAAACGGGTGCATCTGCTGCACAGTCCGTGGCGACCTTATTCGCGTGCTTGGGAATCTCATGAAGCGTAGAGATAAGTTTGATTACATACTTCTCGAGACCACTGGCCTCGCTGATCCAGGACCAGTTGCACAAACCTTCTTTATGGATGATGAGATCGCTTCTGAATTTTCACTTGACGGTATAGTCACTCTGGTCGATGCGCACCACATTAACCAACAACTGGGCCGAAGCCAGGAGAGTACTGAACAGATTGCCTTCGCTGATGTAATCTTGCTCAACAAGACCGATCTAGTAAAAGCCGAAGAACTTGATGAACTTGAAACGAGGCTGCGAGAAATGAATCGGCTCGCTCGAGTGCATCGCTGTGAGCGGGCGAACGTAGCGATTTCAACAGTATTGAATCTTGAGGCTTTCAACTTAAACCAAGTACTTGCGGACCACCCTACGTTTTTAGAGCCTGAGTACCCATTTGAATGGACGGGAGTTTATGCTCTATCGCCTGGCAGCTATGAATTAAGCTTGGATGATGGTCCAGACCCAACCATGTCTTTAGTAATGCTAGAAAGACTGGATCCTAACGAAGAAGCATTGCAACAAGGTGCTGAATGGTGTGTGAGGCGCTACGCAGAACCAGCCTCTAAGATATCTCCTGGTAATATCGTTCCAATTGACCAGCATGTTGAGCTACAGCTACAGATTTCAGGTCAAAAAAGTTTTGCAATCGAAATTGACAAGCAAACATCGCTGGCACTTTTCGCTCAGCATACCGCTGAAGAATTTAATCTTCGCTTGGGCGCTTCAAATAGTGCTGAAGTACTACCAGTTTTAGAAAGAACTTGGGTTGCACAGCATGAACATGACGATGAAGTAGGCTCAGTAGCAATAGATGTTGACGGTGATGTTAACCCCAACAAGTTAAATGCTTGGCTTGGAAAACTTCTTCGGGAAAAAGGCATAGATATTTTTCGAATGAAGGGATTCTTAAGCATTGCAGGTGAATCTCAAAGCTTTGTGTTTCAGGGTGTTCACATGCTTTTCGACGGACAACCTGATCGTCCTTGGGGAAATGAACCACGGCACAACCAGCTCGTCTTTATCGGACGAAATTTGGATGGAAATACCATGAAGAGAGAGTTTGAGGCATGCCTAAACTAGTTAAAAATAAGGCGCGTGGTGTGCTCCAAAATGGCTTCTTTGCTACTGTAGATGACTATCCTATTGCGGGAGGGTGGGGGCTGAATGGAAAACTCTTTGCCGTTGGTGATGCAAGTGGTTCTGTTCAGGCCTTTGATGGAACATCCGGGCGGAAAATTTGGAAAAATTCCGAAGCTCACGTCGGAGGGATCATGAGTATGTCAGTCTCCTCCAATGGGAAGCAGCTCGCTAGCGTCGGGCAGGATGGGCAACTCGCACTCTGGGACTTTGCAGAGGGGCAACTGCAACATCGAACTGAAATTGGAAGCGGGTGGGTCGAGCATGTGGCCTGGTCTAAAAGTGGCAACCACCTTGCGGTATCCTCAGGAAGAGTAGTCACTATTCTGTCATCATCTGGTGACAAAATTTGGTCTTCAAAAAACCATCCTAGCACTGTTAGTGCTCTTGAATGGGTGACAGACCAGGAACTTAGTACTGCCTGCTACGGCCGTGTAACTTTTTTTAATACATCGTCAGGTAAGGAGAATGAACGTCTTGAATGGCAGGGGTCTTTAGTTTCACTCGCTCTGAGTCCTGACGGAAATGTTGTGGCCTGTGGCAGTCAGGATAAATCTGTTCACTTCTGGCGGAGGTCGAACGGACAGGATTCTATGATGTCGGGCTATCCTTGGAAGCCGTCAGAGTTAGCCTTCAGTCATGATAGTATCCTGCTTGCTACTGGAGGGGGGGAAGATATCACAGTTTGGAGCTTCGAAGGGAATGGGCCTGAAGGAACAACACCAGGGGTGTTAGAATTTCACAAGGCACCCATCAGTTCACTTGCTTTCTCACATCATCAAAGACACCTGGCATCTGGATGCCGCGAAGGTGGGGTTGTAGTTTGGTCATTAGGAAGACGTGGTGGTGGACATGCACTGGGGGGAGCGCCAGTTAATGGCTCTTTAGAAAACGTCTATTGGCGACCAGATTGCCGCAGTTTAGCCGCAATTGACTCCGAGGGAGGGATCACAGTTTGGCGAGTTAAGAAAAACTGAGGATTCGTTTGTCAAAGTGGTAACACAGTTAATCTAATTCCCTCGAAATTTAATTGATAACTAAGCCATGATGATTCGATATCAATTATTTAAATACTATTTTGCCAAATTTATTTTTCAGGATTCCAGGTTGAGTATTATTTGAGAATGCATTTAATGCGATTTGGCTGGCGACACTTTCGACTTTTCTAATTTCTTGAAGCCAAATTCATCAAAAATATTAACTTCACCAATCTCTAAAAGCTTAAGTGTAGTGATAATGCTTTTACCACCCAATGATGTCGCAAATTCAAGGGCGCTTCTCAATAACTGATACTCAAATTCCCTTTCTCGTTGATCATAATGAAGAAAAAAATATTTGATTTCTGCATTTTCTTCAGTTGACCAAACTAAAAAGATCGATCCTCGGATTTGCCCCTCTTGCTCCAATACCCAAATTTTTTCTCGAGGTCCTTTTCCAAGAGCAAAGTTCGTCAAAATTTTAGCAAATTCATATTCAAATGGTTCTGCTGAGCCAAATTTTTGATGAATAATCAGTCCATAGAGTTGGATTAATCCCCCTAAATCACCAGGTTTAAGTTTGTCTCTGATGACAAAGCCCCCAGTTCCTGAACCACCATGTGGCTTTGATTCGGCAGAGTCAAACACCAGTCTTTTCCCAAAACTCAGAGCCGCATCTTCTCCGTATCCAATCTTTCTATAAAAGTGCTGGGCAACAAAATTTGAATAACGAAGCTGCAAATTCACTTTTGGACAGCCAAGTTTTTGAAGGCCATTCTCCGCCGCCTCAACTAATTTTTTACCGATTCCTTGACGTTGAAAGTTTGGTAAAACTCCTAGGTAATTCATCCAACCGCGATGACCATCGTACCCGGCCATGATGCTGCCAACTAGCCTGTCCTTTTCGAAAGCAACCAAAAGGAGATCCGGTTGAAAACTTAATTTTCGCTGGATGTCCTTTTCAGGGTTATTCCATGACCGTGTAAGTCCGCATTCAAGCCACAAATCAATAAGTTGCTGGTATTCGTTGGATTTAATCGGCCTAATTTCAATATCAAGTTTAGCTGCTGAATCCAAGTTGAACCTCAACCAAGTTGACTAAACATCTATAGTTTTGAGACTTAGTTGCCAGCATCTCGCTCATAAACCTCTACTTCCATTCCGGTCAGAAAAAATCCCCCTTCAGGTGCATAGTTCAGGTTGTCGGTATTGGGTAACTCGCTGACATCGATCTGTAGTTGACCAGTGACCCAAACAGCATCAAATAATTTTTCTACGTCAACAGGTTCATGCATTTTCACATAAATTACTTGGTTAGGTGGTGGTGGTGGTACATGGATACACATTCCATAGACAGGTACCAATAAAAATTCTTCCAATGTCTCGAAGTCACCTCCAAAATCACCTAGCAATGGCACAACATATCCTGGCACTCTAATTAATTTCCCCTCTATGTATTGCAGTTTCGGAGGAATAATTTTTCGGTGATAGTCATATTGAACTAAATCACGCCAAGAAACCTCAATTATAGGAGCATTAGGTTTGACAAGATAATCAAACAATAATTTTTTTATATCAAATCCGTAGCAAACTGATCCTGTAAATACTGAGATTACCAATAATAAAATCAATCTTCTAAGAAAGAGGGGGCAACTTATTGACATTTCATCAATTCTCTAATCACGCTTTAGAGAGCAAGCCATCATGAAGGGAAATCATGTAAGCCCGCCAAGCAGGGAAAAAGCTCATTAACATACCACAAGTCATGATCAATAAAACAAATACGAATTCTTTCCTCCCTGGCCATTCAAGAAGAATCTGTAAGCCAAATTGATCTTGTACAATAGGGCTTACAGCAATCAATCCAATGTACTGAAAGACAAATCCTAGACAAACTCCTACAAAGCAGAGTATTGTCGCCTCGATCCACAATAGATAGAAAACAGTTAAGGGGCCTGCACCAACTGAACGCAAGATAGCCATTTCCCTTCTACGCTCGTTCATCGTTGCCAGCAGAAGACTGATTAAGCTCGTCAAACTGGACAAAATCACAATTGCACTAACTGACATCAAAGTTTTCTCAAAAATTCCCATAATTTGCCAAAGCTTTTGCATCGTCACACCAGGCAAAATTGCTGAAAGAGGTTCCTTCTCATAGGCGTTGATTTCTCTTTGTACTCGAAAAGTATGCATTTTGGAGGTAAGCCTGACTAAAAATGCTGTGATACTCTTTGGTTGCAGATCAGATAAATTTATTGTCTCTGGGTTGGCAGTTTCTGTTGATGGAAATCCGTCTTCCCAGCCAATGTGAATTGCTTCAATCGCCTCCAGGCTTACATGGATGGTTTGGTCAACTGGCGTTCCAGTTGGCTTCAATATACCAACTACTTGGAATGGTTGGTCATCATGTTCAAAAAGCGCAGCACTGCCGGCTCCATGTGCAATGACAATTTGTTGATTCAGCCGATACCCAAGTTTCTCGGCAACCACAGACCCAATGACCGCGTCATAAAGCCCACCAAAAAACTTTCCAGCCTGGAGTTTTATTTTACGATTATTACTGTATTTGTAGTGTTTCCAATAGTCTGAAGTGGTGCCCAAAACTCTAAACCCTTTATGGGAATCTCCGAGTGATAAAGGTATAGCCCACTCAACTCTCTCATCTCTAGTCCACTCAAGATAACTTCGCCATCGCAAATTATTCGTTGCCTCACCAAGTCGGAAAACCGAATACAATAATATCGGAATAGCATCGCCACGAGCCCCCACTACCAGATCAATTCCAGATACCGTCTGTAAAAAGCTATTGCGCATGCTCTTTCTAAGTTGTTCGATACCGAGCAACAGCGCTACACTGATGGCGATGGCAAAAATTGTTAAAAAGGCTGTGCCCCTTCTACTTAAGATGCTCAACCAAGCTAATTTGAACAGCATGTCCAGTTCCTAACTGAAAAGGTCAATTCAAGACTCGTTCGCTTGATTCAAAACACCGAGATCAATGACCTGATCAAATTGAGCCGATAAGGACGTATCGTGGCTTACCATGATCAAGGTGGTCTGGTTTTTTAAGCACTCACGAAATATTAGTCTCAAAAAAGCCAGTCGATTTTCAGGATCAAGTGCTGAAGTTGGTTCATCTGCCAAAATCAGTTTTGGATTTCCAATAAGTGCTCTCGCGGCTGCAACTCTCTGTTGTTGTCCTACACTTAGTTTCTGAGTTGCCAGATGAGAAAACTTGTCAGGTTCCAAACCAAGGAGATTGAGTAATCGGCAAGCCTCGTCTTTCAAACTAGACTCAGTATTCCCTGCATTTTGATAGCGTAATTTGCTGAATCGACAGGGGAGAAGAACATTTTCGATAAGATTGAGGTAAGGGATCAAATTGAACTGCTGGAAAAGAAAACCGATGTGGTCCACTCGAAAGGCATCGCTTTTTTTGCTGCTTAACTTCGTCAGGTCTTCACTGAGGACAACCGTTTGCCCTGAGGTGGGTAATACAATTCCTGCTAACAGAGATAAGAGGGTTGTTTTTCCGCAGCCGCTCGGTCCTTGAATCAGAGTTCTACTGTTTTCGGGAATATTTAAATACGCAATTTTGAGAGTTGAGATCGTTGATGCGGGCCAAGTGAAATTAAGATCTCTGACAAATACAGCGTTCTTCTTCACAATTCGCTGGGAGGAGGTAGATCGGCAGGAGTAAAAGACAGTGTATCGTCAAACTTTTGAAGATACACTGTGAAAGGGGGATCGCGATGCGGCTTCCAAGCCGCGAGTTTCAGCGCGGTGGCGCTGGACGTCTTGGGCGCTCTTCACGAGGTCGAGCCTCGTTTACCCTGACAGCGCGTCCATTGATGGGTTGCTCGTTAAGTCCCCGAATGGCAGCTTCGGCCTCAGAATCTTCCTGCATTTCCACGAAACCAAATCCTTTGGAACGGCCGGTCATGCGATCCATGATAATTGAGACTTTGTCTACTTCACCAAATTGACCAAAAGCATCTCGCAATTGTTCTTCGGTGACACTATAAGCCAGATTTCCCACGTATATATTCACGTTTATTTCTCTCGAAAGACGACCTGTTGCGTCCATTTGTTGAGTGACTCCAGGCCTGAATCCCACAACATGAAGCATCCCACATGGGATGCCAAGCCCACCTGCACCTTACCGACTACCATCAAACTCTAAAGCTTGCTGCAATCGAAACCCGGTCCGTGTTGCCTTTCCCGCACAGCAAGTTCTCCCTTGGAAAACCAGCGAGACGGTTTAGGGAACGCTACTTGGCTTAGCCCAGTAACTCCAGAAGCACCAACCCAAAACAAATTACCCTTGCCCTCAAACAGTAGATCTTATTCCACAGGAACTGATGCGTTTTAGGGGACGATTCAGCGAGGTGGACTTATCAAACGGTGTGAGGACCCTTGAAATCTGCGTCAGAAAACTGCCCGTTGGGCGGAATTCTGTTGAAATGGCTGGACATCCAGCAGGTAAAGAAATTTTATACACTTAGGACTAAAAAAAACAAGAAAGATCGAATGAAAGTGATTCTTGTTAACCAAATTTAAAAAATTAGCATGTACTAATAAAATTTATTTGCATTTATTAAAATCTTTTATTAGTCTCTTCAAATCTCCTTGCTTCAACATTTTTCTCGAGAAGCATTTTTTCCTTTCAAAGGATATTTTATTCAGGAGTCTACAATGAAATTTCTCAAAATTTGCTTCATGAGCTTTTTTATTCTATTTCCCATGATTTTATCTGCAGAGGTAAATGTTTACTCCTACAGACAATCTTTTCTAGTAAAACCTCTGTTCGAAAAGTTCTCAGAACAGACAGGGATTGAGGTGAACACAATTTTTGCTTCAAAGGGCTTAATTCAAAAAATACTAATGGAGGGTAGGAATTCTCCGGCGGATTTACTTCTGACCTCCAATTCAACAAGATTGGTTGAAGCCAAAGAATTGGGACTGACTCAGTCAATTCCGGATCAAATTTTAGAAGAAGCCGTCCCCTCGACATTCAGGGATCCGGCGGGGAATTGGTTTGGCCTGACAATCAGAGCTCGCCTTATCTATGCATCGAAGGAGAGAGTTCAAGAAAACGACATAACGTACGAGGAACTGACTTCCTCAAAATGGAATCGTCGGATCTGTTCACGAAGTGGTAAGAACGATTACAATATTGATTTAATCGCCTCCATGGTTGCTCATCACGGATTAGAAGAAACCAAATTATGGCTCAAAGGCGTGAAAGAAAATTTGGCTCGTCGGCCCCAGGGGAATGACCGAGCACAAGTGAAAGCCATCTATGTGGGACAGTGTGATATTTCACTAGGAAACAGCTATTACTTTGGAAAGATGTTGGCCGACAAAGAGCAGCAAGAGTGGGCAAGGAGCGTTAAACTATTATTTCCTAATCAAGAAAATCGTGGAACCCATGTAAATATCAGTGGCATGGCGCTCACAAAATATGCTCCAAACCGAGAGGATGCGATCAAGCTAATGCGTTTTTTAGTGAGTGAGGAAGCACAAAAAATTTATGCCGAAGTAAATTATGAGTTTCCGGTCCGACAAGGAGTAGCTCTTTCTCCGCTGTTAAAACCATATGAGGGTTTCATCTCAGATAAAATACCGCTCATTGATTTTATTCAGTATCGAAGAGATGCTTCAATTTTGGTAGATCAGGTGGGATTCGACGAGTGAAAGAAGACTTAGTAATTCAACAGAATTCAATACTGAATTTTGTTTTTAAAAGCATAACGATCTCAGATACGGAAAAAGTTTGGCAATACCTCAGTCTGTTGATCCTAGCCTTTTTGTCAGTTCCCATTGCATCAATTGTATTCATTAGCCTTGGTCAGTCTGGCGATCTATGGGGACACTTATTTGATACAGTTTTACCAAGATATATTCTGACTACTTTTTGGCTTATGATAGGTTCTGTCATTGGCGCATCCATCATCGGAGTCAGTACTGCTTGGGTAACATCTGTTTATGATTTCAAGGGAAAAACTCTACTCAGTACATTATTGACGCTACCTTTAGCCATGCCTGCCTATCTAATGGCTTATGTTTGGACAGATCTCTTGGAGTATGCTGGTCCATTTCAAAATTCACTTCGTAGTTTTTTCCTTTGGAAAAGTTCTCAGGATTACTGGTTTCCTGAGATTCGGTCGCTTGGTGGAGCCATATTTCTTTTCAGTTTTGTGCTGTATCCATACATATTTTTTTTGGCGCGGACAGCTTTCCTAGATCATGCGCTGAAGACGCTTCGTATTGGTAAAATGCTTGGCCAGTCGACGTCACATGTCCTAATGACTGCAACTATCCCACTAGCAAGACCAGCAATAATCGTAGGGGCTTCTTTAGTGCTAATGGAAGTTCTTGCAGACTATGGAACTGTCAGTTTTTTTGGGATCAACACCCTCAGCAAGGGTGTATTTGATTTATGGCTAAATATGAACGATCTGGCTGCTGCCTCTCAGCTTTCTCTAATTGTTCTTTTTTTTGTTTTTGTCCTTCTTGGATCAGAACGATGGAGCCGCAGAACCCAGAGATTCTCCTTAAAGCCTTTGGATAATAGTTCGCAAAAAAAAGAGCTTAGTTGGCAAATGACTCTTTTGGTTTGGTTAGGCTGTGCTGTTCCAATTGCGATTGGATTCGTAATCCCCGTGATTACTCTTTTCAGCAAATCAATACTCAGCAAAAACACCTGGGAAATCCAGAAGCTTTGGGTAATTGTTCAACAGACAGCTTCACTTGCATTGATAGCATCTTGCGCTGCCTGTTTGGTAGCAATATTAATAGGCTTTGGAGTAAGGCTTCAGCGAGGGACTAGCACAAAGTGGGTGGCTCAGTTTGGGTCGATCAGCTATGCTTTTCCGGGCACAATTCTCGCGCTCGGAGTTCTTTGGCCACTGAGTTCAATCGACAATGCGACTGATCTTCTAATGGGGGAATGGTTTGGGATTTCAAGCGGTTTATTATTATCCGGGACCGCCTTCGCTTTGGTTACTGCATACGTGATTCGATTTCTCGCAGTAGCATATGGCTCAGTTGATAGCGGCTTTCAGGCAATTCCAAAGGCGATGGACAAGCTACCAAGGCTTCTCGGAAAAAAGCTTCGCTTTACGCTAGTTTCTATTCATCTACCTTTACTGAAATCGAGTTTAATGACAGCGAGCCTGATTGTGTTTGTTGAGGTCATGAAAGAACTTCCTGCAACACTAATTCTGAGGCCTTTTGGAGTAGAGACCTTAGCAACCCACGTTTATCAATATGCTTCTAGCGAACAACTTACTGCGGCTTCCCCAGCTGCTTTATTGATCGTCTTAGTTGGAATTTGGCCCGTGTTGGTGATTAATCGTGTGTTCTCAAAAAACCAATAAGCCAATTTTACTGCAATTGAGCAAGATAAGCCTCAATTTGCAAAGCTGTTTTATTCGAAAGATCTCTGTATTGTTCTAAACCTTTGACTTCAGGATGCGCAGCAACCTCCTGATAATGCTGAAGTGCGTCAGGAAATTGTTCAAGCGTATGGTAGAGGGCGGCTAATTGATAATGCACTAGAACAAACCATTGGGTATTTTTTGGGACGGGGCGGGCAACCAAAGACTCCAATCTCTGAATTGCACTATCGGTTTTGCCTGCTGATCCGTCCATTTTGGCTAGCTCATAAACTGCAGCGATTTCTTCCTGACTTACTCCCCCTTGATCTACCTTTTCCCACCAAATTCTTGCAGATTCAGGGTTTTCTAGAACAGTAGCGTAGTATGTCGCAATTTCAGAAGCAGAATTTTTCTTAACCTGTGGATCCTTAGATTTCTCATACCTTTGTGAATAAAACTCCACAAGTTCGGTGTAATTCCTTTGTTGCTGCAAGATTGACGAGACGCGGCCCACAGCCTGAGCTTCCAAAGTCAGATCAGCAGCGTTTTCAAGAACCTTTCGATAGGAAACCAGGGCCCCCGAATTATCACCAATCTGCTCTTTCAATGAGCCTTGCTGAATCAGAGCTTCAGCTGTTTCTGCACTTTCAGGATCTACTTTGCGCTGTAGATCCCAAGTGGCTAAAGCCTCTTTCCAATTTTTCTGTCCAATTTCAGCTTGGCGCCAAAGGATTACCCAATCGACAGAGGCTTCAGCACCTTGTTTCTGCAGAAGAGGCTTAAGCTCTTTGCTAACATTTTTCCAATCTTGCTTATCAATATAATTTTGGATGCGCACTCCGAAAAGATATTGATCAATCTGTTCAACTTGTTGAGTTGCAAGCTTCTGATAATCTTTATTTTGATCTGTTGATTTTGCTTTAACAACCGCCACATAGTATTTCCGAGCCTCAGACCACTTTTCCAACTGTTGAAGATCAGCTCCCAGCTGATAATTTGCAATAACTGCATAAACAGAATTCGGATCAGGTTTTCGCTTCAAGAGCTCCTTCAGCGTTTCAGAAGCTTTAGCAATATCTCCTTTCTTCCGAGCTTGATTCGACTTCTCCATCAATGCTGCAAGGTCAGCATCACTATTGCCTCCCTTGTCCAACTCTGCTAACCACTTCTGGGCTTTTGAATCATCCTTCAATGAATTCTGTGCGTAGTAAACAATTACCTCTGCACAAGCTTGCTTTGATTCTTTGGATTTCAGTTGCGGACAGGTTTTTTCATAAAGCCCTACGAGTTCTTTCACCTGTTTCGTTTCCTCAAAAGCTGGTCTAGCCTCATCAAGCAACTTTAGTCTTTCACTGTAGCTGTTTTTCGGTTGTGCGTTTATTGCTGCCTTATATAGCTCTGCAGCTGGCTGCCAACCTTGGAGTTGTCTTGTAGCCCGGGCTCGAATCAAAAGAGCTTCGGCAGTACTCGCACGCTTCTTATCTTCTTGCTCTAAGAGTTGATAGGCCCTCAAGACACCTTTCCAATTTTGCTGCTTAATTTCGGACTGAAGAAGCATTGAAAAGTTTGATTCATCAAGCTTGATAGTGCCAGCCAGTTGCTCCTTTCTAATCAAATAAGATAAGCCCGCCCAATCTGCTTTTTTCTCCAACTCAATCAACTTGTCTGTGACGTCTATTTGCTGAAGTGATTTCCACTGTCGCAGGGCGGCCTGCTTAAGCTCATTATATTCTTTGGGAGAATCGGCCTGGGCTACCAATAGAAATGATTGAGCCGCATCTTGATTCCGCTTGGATTGAAGGTGCAATTGCCCCAATCGGTAGTGCGCAAGTGTAAACCATGAGCTATTTTCAGCCGGTTTACGCATGAGAATTTTCTGGAGAGCTTCTAATTCGATTTTTAAATTTTTTTCTATTTTTGCTTGTTCAACCTGCCTCCACATTGCCTGCATCTCAACTTCAGAATTGCCACCCTTATCTAGCTTAGCTAGCCAGAATTTTTCATTGGCCCAGTCTTTCTTTTCAGCTGCTTCATTTGCTAATTTCTGAGCTAAGCTCAATTGTGCTTCAGGTGGTGTCTGTTGATAAGCGAGGCTTTGCCAACGATTTTTTTCTTTTGAGTCCTTTTGTCTATCTGCAATATATAGAGCCCAATTCACCTTATCGTTTGGTTCAGCCAATTCGTAGGCTTTTGAGTAAAATTCAAGTGCCTTCTGGGCCTGTTTTGCAGACTCTGCAGCTTGACCTCTGGCTTGGTAGTCAAAGATAGTTTTGACAGAGTTGGGATCAGTACTTTCCAATTGATCATAGACAGCCAATACTTCTGACCATCTCTTTTGCTCTTTCTCAGCCTCTACCCAGGAGCGTAATAAATTCACGTCTGGTTGGAGTGTACCGTCTTTTAAACCCTGCTTGGTCAGTTTGCTAACTAGTGGCCAATCTTTCTTGTCAATTGCATTCGCTAACTCTTGGGTTCCAAGATATTTTCGCAGTCCCAAAACTTGTGAGTCCACATAAATCTTAACTTCAGCATTAAGATTTTTTGGATCAACCCGTTGAACTGATTGGTAGTATTTTAAGGCTTCGGGCCAATTCTCTCTATCTTGATTCCAATCACCCAACCTTAGATATACTGGAACAAAGTTCTTAGAAGAAATCTTCAAATCAGAGGAGGTAGCTGGCTGCAAAATCTGTATGGCCTGAGCTTTATTTCCTTCCTGATTTAAAAGATCTGCTAAGCGCAATCTAGCCTGAACAGAAGTATCTCCCGCATTGAGGTTCCCCATTTTAAGCAGCCACTCTCGCTCTAACTGCGAATCCTTACTTTGTTCACGTGCCCAATAGAGCATCAGGCCAGCGAGTTGCTTTTTAGACTCCAGATCACTTATTTTCTCAAATTCTGATGTAACCAGTTTGGGAAATTCTGATTTGATCTCACGAGGATCCCTCTCAAAAACGTTTTGCAACCTGCCGATTACCCACATTCTTTTCGGGCTATCTTTTATGGGTAATTTGGCAAGTGCCTGCTCGTAATACGCTCTTGCTTTGATCCATCCACCAAGTTTTTCTGCAGCTTCACCCTGAGCCAAAAGAGCATCTACCTTTTCAGCTTCTTCAGGCAAGGTGGTTTGTAGACGCCCATAAAGCTCAAGAACTTTTGACCAGTTTTGCTGTTTGGTCTCAGCTTGAACCCAAATTCCAAAAATCTCTTTATTGAAAGGAAGATTTCCAAGTCTCTCTTGTTCAGAGATAAACTTACTTACTTGCTTCCAATTTTCATCATTCAACAAACTTTGTAGTTCTTGTTTGGCAATCACAGAATCCACTGAACGCAACATCTGCTGAGCATCGGTTGCCAAGTCAGAGTCTTGCTGCTGATTAGCAACCTGCTCTAAGTATGGTTTTGAAGCACTCCATTCTTTTCGATTCTGATGCAAAACTCCCAACTGGAAAGGAATTTGCCAAAAAAAGCCGCTGCTCGAGGGCACAGGCCGTTTTTCCAAATCTTTCAATCGATTCAACGCAGTATCTAAATCTTTATCTTTACGGTCTATATCGATCAACAACATGGAGGCCCGAAGGTCAGTATCATCAACACCTCCTAAGTCGGCGCGTTGTAACCATTCTGATGCCAGCTTCTTGTTTTGCAGTTTATCTAAACCAATTAAACCAGCTTTCAGAGCATATTGTTGACGAAATTTTGGAGATTTCTCTTGGGCATATAGATCTTCATAAATTTTCATTTGTTTCTGATAGTCATCTCCATTTTCGTAGAGAACTGCTAAGCGATTGGAAATCGCTGCAAACCGTTCATCTCCAGCCGCCATCTTTTTGATAGCACGCTCATAAAAAGTGATAGCTTCTTTCGGTCGATTCAGACTCTCATTTGCCTCTGCCTGCCAGATCAAGTCTGCTGCACTTTCAAATTTGTTGGATTCTTTTCGTTGTAGCTCATTATATAGGTTCAGTATGCCCGTCCAGTCTTTTTGATTTTGTAAAGCTCCAACCCAGACATTTAACAAACGATCATCGACCTCAACAAGACCACCTTCCCAGTTTTGACGAATGAGATTATCGACTCCTCTCCAGTCTTGTTGATGCTGAAGTTGAGCGATGTCTTCTCGAAATTGTTGGTTTCGTAACGCGTTGAATCGAAGTTTCGAGTTTTCGAGCAGTTCTTGCTGCTCTTGATCTGTAGAAGGTGTGTTTAGAACTCTTTCATAGCGAACAAGTGCTCCGGGAACATCATTTAATTGATCATAATGAATGGCTGACTGGTAGCTTCCTTGAAAACGCAAACTCGGCTCTACCTCCTGTTGCGCAAGACGCTCCCAAATCGGAAGTGCTAACAAAGGCTGACCAGTTTTCTGATAAATACTTGCTCGCAAAACTGCAGCCCTCAGATCATTTGGGGTGTCACTACCAGTATCGGCCTCTGCCAACCACGGTAATGCCTGGTCAGCTTGCTGAAGGTCAATCGCTAGAACCTCTCCAAGTTGAAGTGCATAGTTTCGATACAGGAGTGAATTTTCAGGAAGCAAAGCCAACAGGTGAACTTTGTAGAGTGGTGGGATTTTCTGTGGTTGCTTGCTAGCTAGGTAGATCTCTGAAAGGCGTCGTACCAATTGCTCTCTTGGTGGTTCGGCATTGTCCGGAAGAAGATACAGTGCCTGCTCAAGCAGTGCTATTTCAGTTTGTGGATTTCCAACCCTCCTTTCTGCATCTGCCCATTGAAGGAGATGATTCAGTGTTTTGCGAACAGAGCTTTCGGGCTGCTGATCCCACTTTAAATATGCTTTTCGCAGTCCGACCCAATCCTCTTCAATGCGAAGTGTCTCCACCCAAGTCTGCCAATCTTGATCCCGCAATAGAGAAGTCGACTGATTTGAAGCCCACTCAAATAGTTCAAGTTGTGCAGAGGTGTCCTGCATTTGTTGATTCGCAACCATCATTCCTCTAAAGGAACTTTCC
>JACLAD010009755.1_pt1 | contig 36610 bp, 37 predicted proteins | sample 8027901 | NCBI WGS metagenome assembly JACLAD01 (sample SAMN15725071, study PRJNA655200) | protist metagenome | isolation source: fluorescence activated cell sorting (FACS) single amplified genomes of... | place: Spain: Blaines Bay Microbial Observatory, Mediterranean Sea | collected 2016-07-05 | reverse complement strand
GCTTGGAATCCATCCTGTTTTACAGTCTTGAATCGGCTTTTCAGCAGGATGACAAAGAGTTTTTCCCCTCAAAATGCCTGAGAAGTCATCTTGGCAGATGTGTAAGAAGTCTTCCGGAAAGCTCATGTGTTAGCCTCTCCTTTGTGAAATATGCCATGGAATCATCAGCCGCTCGGCCAGAGTAACAATTCCAAAAAGGCCGAGTCCCAAAAGGGTCAAAAGGAATATTCCAGCGAAAGCAAGATCAGGTCTCATATTGCCAGTGACAATTTGAATGTAGAAGCCTAGGCCTTGGTCACTACCAATGAATTCTGCAATAGCGGCCCCAACGGTAGCATTTATGGCGGCGTACTTGATGCCCACAAAACATTGAGGTAGAGCAAAGGGGATGCGAATCTTCAGGAAAATTTTGATTTTAGAGGAGCCAGTAATTTGGGAAAACCGATCTAATTCCTGACTCAAGGACCCAAAGGCCAGAATCGCATTCAAAACAATTGGGAAGAAACAGACCAAAAAGACAATAATGACTTTTGGGAGCAGGCCAAAGCCGAGCCAGGAAATGAACAGAGGAGCAAAAGCAATCTTTGGAACCATTTCCACGCTGACTAGGAATGGATATAAAGTTTTTCGCAGGATGTTCGAAAAGGTAATCGCCACTCCAATGGGAATCGCGAGGCTGATTGCCACCAGAAACCCCAGGACAGTTTCTAAGCCAGTAATATAGGTGTACTGCATCAAGCGAGGAAGGTCTGCAGCGGAGTTTGTGATGATTTCAGAGGGCTTGTTGAGAATATATTTGGGGACTTCAAACCAATCAATCGACCACTCCCACAATAGAAAGAAGCAAGCGAAGAAAGCAAACATCATCCATGATTCAGATATCCATCGAAACAAGCGCTTCAATGCTTTTTCACTCATAGCACCCCGTAGCTGTGAAAGACAGAGTGTATATCAGCAAGATACTGAATAAATCTTTGATCCTGTTTGACAGCGAGGTTTCTTGGGTAGTCCATTTCAATATCAACGACTTTATCAATTTTTCCAGGACGGGGGCTAATCAGGTAGACCCGAGTTGACATCTGCACAGCTTCTTCAATGCTATGCGTCACCATCACGACAGTTGGTTTTTTGTTGAGCCAAAGCCTCTGCAAATCTCCTCGAATATTTTCACGAGTCATCGCATCCAACTTGCCAAGGGGTTCGTCAAGTAAAAGTGTCTGAGGTTGATGAATCAAAGCTTGGCATAGTGCGGCTCTTTGCTGCATTCCACCGGAAAGTTCATGGGGCATCCTTTGCTCCATACCTTTCAGAGAGACGGAATTCAGCAAAGAGTCGATTTGTTCACGAAAATTTTCTGGTCTCTCCCCTCTCAATTCCAACTGTAATTCTATATTCCCAAGAACTGTCCTCCAAGGCACAAGCGTGCTTTCTTGGAACATGACCCCGATGTCATTTCTCGGAGAATGGACTGGGGTCTGGTTCAAAAAGATTTGCCCTGAGGATGGTTTTTCCAAACCAGCCAGCATCATTAGCAATGTGGATTTTCCGCAACCGGAAGGACCAAGCAGGGAAACAAACTCGCCTTCTTGTATGTCTAGGTCAGCGGGCCCAAAAGCGACAAGGGGGCCATCATCTGTACTAAAGACTTTGGAAACTCCCTGAATCTGAATCGCCGTATTCAAGAGAATCTTTTGGAAAAATGGGAGGTCTTATTACCTCCCATTATGGTTGAAGGAAATTAGGGGATGAACTGATTGGTGTAGAAGGCGGAGGATGGATTACTGGTTTGCAGATCATTGAACTCTTTCATCAGTGAGATCATGTCTTCCCAGTCTGAAGCTACGTGATAGCCAAGTTTCCGGCTTGTATTGCCCTTTGAATAAAGGATTCCGAGGGTTACATCCAAGACCGATCGTGCTTGGGCAACACCTGCCTCCTCTGCCATGGTACCACCAACAATATCTGCCATGGACTTGACTGCCATGTCGGGATTTTTCTCAGTCTCCTTGTAGGCAATCACAGAGGCACGAACAAAGCGCTCGACCAATCCAGGGTTGTTTTTCAGAGTGTCCTGATGAGTGGAAATGCAGTATCCAACCTGATTCACACCAAAATCAGAATAGGCAAAGGCAACAGGATCATCTCCACCATTAGCTTTGATTTCGGCTGGCTTGTCATCCAACCCGCCGAGAATAGCGACTGCTCCTCCCGAACCTTGGAGATAGCTGGAAACCAAGGCACCATCAGGCACATTCGTCAAGTTGACATCACTGACTGACATGCCGTTGTTTTGCAGAACTAGCGGAAAGAAGGTGTTCACTCCTGCATTGGCAGTCGTCAGAATTTTTTTTCCTTTTAGATCCTGAACAGTTTTCACTCCACTATCTGGTCTCACGAGAATTGCCTCTGTTCCTGTTGCGTCAATCACTGCGACAGAAACAATGGGAGCTCCCTTGGCTGCCAGATTCACCATTGCTGCACAAGATCCGTAAGCAAAATGGCTATCTTTATTCGCTACAAGTCGGTGTGCTGAGGATGAACCGTTGCCAGAGCGAATATCGAGATCAATCCCGGCTGCTTTGTATAGTCCCTTATCCTTGCCATAGGCGAAACCTGCATGGGAACCATAATACATCCAGTTTAGTCGCAATCGAACCTCATCAGCAGCCTGCACAGTCGCTACAGTTGACAGTAGGACTAAGCTCAAGATAGAGATGATTTTCTTCATTTGAACTCCTCGATGGAAGCGGAGAAATTCCGCGGTATTGATTAAGGGGAGAAAAGCCAAACCTGAGCCCCGCCAACAACCATGCTACGGAGCTTACGAACCAGAAGTAAAAGTTCGCTTGTATTTTGTATACATCATACAAGGTTTAAGTCTACCATTTTATTTAGTGACAATAAATTTTTTTTGCAGAAGCTTTTGGTGGCCAATGGCTGGCGAGTCGGAGGGGGCTTGGAATTGCTAAAAACGACGAATGTTCAGGCTGGCTTGGGATGTTCGTAGAGACCGAGTGTGATGGCCTGTAGTTTAAGCAGGGAACTGACGTGCTGAAGGGCGGGTGCCTGAATACCCAAGTGCTCAGCCAGCTCAAGGACGACCGTCACTAAAGGATCAATTTCGAGTGGACGTCCTGCTTCAATATCTTGGCGAGTAGATGGTTTGTGACCAATAATGCTGGTTGCCCCATTGATTCTCTTATCAATGGAAACATTGAATCGGGCTCCTACTGCTTCACCGATTCTTTGGACTTCAGTCATAATTTCACGGACCAAGGCAGCAGACCCTGAATCATTTCCAATCTGGTCAAGAGTCGCACCCGTGAGGGCCGATACTGGATTAAACGAACAATTCCCCCAAAGTTTGATCCAGATTTCATCACGAATTTTTGTTTTTTGCGGTGCTTTCAGACCACCAGAGATCATCAAGGCAGAGAGGTGCTTTACTCGACCTGAAGGTTCTGAGGAGGGCTCTCCAAGAGTGAAGCGGTCGCCATCCAAGTGACGTATCAAGCCTGGCTCAGCAATTTCACAAGCAGGGTAGACCACACATCCAATCGCCCGTTCAGGCCCAATCGTTTCCCAAATCACTCCTCCAGGATCGACCGATTGAAGAGGCTGATCATCCAGTGAAGTTCGGCTTGCAGCCTTGTGAAAGTACCACCAAGGCAGGCCGTTGACTGCAGAAACTACTGCTGTTTCGGGTCCAAGCAGAGGAATGAGATTTTGAGCAATTTTGGGGATGCCATGAGCTTTGACCGTTATAATGACAAAGTCTTGAGGGCCAAATTCATTTGGATTTTCACTGGCGGGAAGATGGTGTGTAGAAATTTGCCCATCTTTTTCGAAGCGCAACCCTTTTTCTTGGATTGCCTTTAGATGAGGTCCTCGGGCTACTAGAGATACTTCAGCACCTGCTTGGTCAAGAGCTGAAGCGAGATAACCTCCAATTGCACCTGCGCCATAAATACAGATTTTGGTCATTATAATTTTCCCATGACCTTCAAATTAGTCTTCCAATCCAAGTTTTTTTGCGAGGCCAATGCGCTGTAGTTTGCCGGTTGCGCCCTTCGGAATTTCATCCACAAAGACTATGTGTTTTGGGATTTTAAATTTTGCTAAGTGCTCTCCGGCGTATTTGCGTAACTGTCCAGCATCCATTGATTTTCCATCAACCATGACGATTGCAGCACCAATTTCCTCTCCCAACATTTTATCGGCAACAGCAAAGGTCACTACTTGCTGGATATCTGGGTACTCCATCAAGACATTGTCAACTTCCAATGGAGAGATCTTTTCACCCCCTCTGTTGATGATTTCTTTCAAACGGCCTGTAATCTTCAAATAGCCATCTTGGTCAAACAAACCCTGGTCGCCGGTTCGGAACCATCCATTCGTAAAGCTGGAGGCGTTTGCAGCGTCATTGTTTTCATAGCCCGGTGTAACGTTCTCACCTCGAATGCAGACCTCTCCTTCTGCACCAGATGAGAGTTGAGTGCCTAATGAATCCATGATGCATACTTCTGGAGAGGTGACTATTCCTACGAAACCGGCTTTCTGTTTTCCCAACTCCAGTGGGTTTGAAGTCATTTGATGAGCGGCTTCCGTCATTCCATAAGCCTCAATGACAGGGCAGCCAAAGACATCATTTAATTCACCGAAGACGGCAGGAGACAATGATGCTGAAGAAGACCGCAGGAAGCGTAACCCTAAAGCCCTTGCAGCTTCAGGTTGTTTTTGCACTCTGAGTAGAATGGTTTGGTGCATCGTGGGTACACCCGAATACCACGAGATTTTTTCTTCCTTGGCTAGTTCAAGAAATTTCATTGCATTGAAGCCACTGGAACAGCAAACAGAAGCACCTTGAGACATGCTGGTAGCCAAGACGGCAATCAGACCATGAATATGAAACAGGGGCATAATATTCAGGCAATGGTCTGTAGCTTTTAATTCCAGACTCGCAGAGATATTTCTTGTGGATGCCAGGATGTTTCTTTGGAGCAAGGGAACAACCTTGGGACGCGAGGTAGTCCCAGATGTGTGAAGAACGAGCGCTTCGTGATCAAGAGAAGATGGATGAATCTCTGCTTCTGATTGAAAAAGCTCAAACGACCCAGCTGGACTGCCGGAGTGAACCTTTGCTTCCACTACAGGAATTGAGAGATCCGCAGCCGCAGCCCTAATAGGATTTGTGCTGTTTTCCTCGACAATCACTAGGCCGGGTTTCAGATCTTCGAGATAAAATGCGTATTCACTCTGTTTGTAAGTTGGATTCAAAGGTGCGGCGGACATGTAGCTGGCAACGGCTAGGAATGCTGAAGCCATTTCAGGCCCATTCGGGAGGACAATCGCTACTCTATCAGAATTAGAGAGGCCTTGTGAGGCTAGTTGTCTTCCGATTTTGTCACAGTGGCTTCGTAAGGCCTGATAACTTAGTGATGGTCGATTTGGGGCACTCAGGGCAATTGCTTCAGTGCTCCCTGCATCGATGATTGATCTAATCGTCACGGTTCTATCCTTCTTTCAACTACTTGTTTTTCCTAGTGTTGTTTTAAATGACTTCGATGGTCAGAGTGCCTAGGTTTTCAATTTCACACTCCATTTTATCACCTCGTTGAATGGGTCCGACACCCGCAGGAGTACCCGACATGATCAAATCTCCCCCTGCAGTCATATAATGCCGATGGTACTTTTCGTTACTCGCATAATTCCTCCTCCTGTTTTGAACAAAAGCAAAGAGGCCAACCACCAATTCAGGTTGACTCAAAAATTTTCTGGCCGAGCGAAACAAAATAGATGAACGTTCGACTTAAACCACCGGCAAAACTTTTTTCATGATTGATCTGATTGGTCAAACTCTTTTTAAAAATTGGTTAAAAATTGGTTAAAATATTGACGTCTGACTTTGAACTGTGCAATAACGTCTTTCATTTATTTTTCTCAATCACACAGGAGAATCTTTGACGTCTGCAAATGGAGCTCTCATTCAACTGAAGGCCTGGTTATCCCAGAGCAATTTGCCAAAGGACGGTAGATTGCCTCCTGAGAGAGATTTTGCTGACCTGCTGGGTGTGTCCAGAGGGGATCTTCGCAAAGCGCTAGCGACTCTTGAAAAAAATGGAGAACTATGGCGAAGAGTTGGTAAGGGGACTTTTTTTGGTGCGAAACCAATCGATGAATTATCTGTTGTTGGTCGGGTTGCTGAACAATCTAACCCAATGGAGGTGATGAGTACGAGGATATTGATCGAACCCTTGCTCGCTCGACAGGCCGCAATCAATGCGACAGGTAATCATATTGATGACTTGGAGCGCTGCCTGGTTGCACAACGGCAGGCTGTGACTTGGCGTCAATACGAAAATGCGGAAAATCGCCTGCATCGCACCATTGCAGAGGCTTCTCGAAATACGGTTTTGTTGGCACTTTTCGATCAATTGAATGCAATCCGGCGTGCTGTGGTTTGGGGACGACTCCGAAGTCAAACATCTGTCCCACCGAACGATCATCATAGTTTTGCACAACACGATGCGATAGTTCGAGCAATCCGCGAACGAGATCAAGAGAATGCTGCTGCAATCATGAAATCGCACCTTGAGGAGGTCAGAGATGGCTTGATCAGGGCAAAACCAAATGCAGTGTAAAGTTCAACTAAGGCGAATCAACAATGGAAGTTTTCCGAGGAATCAAATAAACAAATAGGAATGAATTTAAATGAATGAAGAAAAGCCGACTTTGGAAGTCTTCAGCGATTTTGTATGACCCTGGTGTTATCTTGTCACCGGGCGTGTCAAAAGGTTGGAGGAAAAATTCAAATTGTCGATCAAGTGGGTTCAGTTTCCATTACATCCTGGCACCCCAAAAGAAGGTCTGTCTTTAGAAGAACTATTTGCAGGCAGAGATTTGGATATCCCAGCCATTCATAGGCATCTGAGAGAGTTGATGCGCTTGGAGGAGTTGCCCTATGGAAATCGAACACATACCTATAACAGTCGATTAGCTCAGGAACTATCTAAATGGGGGGAAAGATTTTCAGCAGGTACCATCCTCAATCAGAAGATATTTGAAGCGTATTTTGTTGATGGCCAAAACCTAGCTAATCAAAACCTGTTAGTAAATCTTGCTGGGGAAGTTGGGCTTTCAACTCAAGAAGCCGCGGAAGTCCTTGAAAATCGTTCTTACAGAGAAGCGGTTGACCTTGATTGGGTGAGATCGAGGCAAATCGGAATTTCTGGTGTGCCTACGTTCGTGATGGGACAGTTTGGAATTTCAGGAGCCCAACCCTATGAGATGCTTGAGCGCTTCGTTGTTGAAAATACCGTCTCAATCTTTAATCCTTCACTCCAAAAGAAAGGTCTTTTTTAGATCCAATCCAAGTTTGTAAGCAATTCCACTTCATCTGGATAAACCGCTTCCAGAATCTCTTCCGTTTTGACAATCTGATAAAATATAATACATCAGGAAAAAATAATTGTAATGTTTCAATAATGTTGTAGTAATTTACAAAACTCATTCAAACTCATTCTCTGAGTTATTTATTTCCAGAGGTTAAAGGGAGAGAGAATTTTCTATCTTCTGACAGAAATTTTCTGGTCTAAATTTGAATAACTTCATCATCTTGTCACATTGGCTTTCCTTTCAAGAATGGTAGTTATGGAGTACCGACTATCGCAAAATTTGGTGGTTATCGAAGAACCATTGGAAAAAAACAACCTCAACCAACTGAAGGAAATTCTGACGAAAACTCCTGAACCTCCAGAAAGTTTAACAATTGATCTTAGTAAATCTCCCATGATTGATACTGCGGGGATTCAACTCTTAATTGCGATGAGGGAGTTCATGCTCAATAAAGATCGAGAGCTAAAGATTATCTTCAATGAACAATTGGAAGAGATACTTAACTGGTGTGGAGTTGGTTGGCTGGCAAAAGAGAATAAGGAATGAACGCCAAAATTCTGATGGTCGATGACTCCAAAACCATACGCTTTCAGGTCCGTAAAATTTTGGAGGCTGAGCCAGATCATGACTACGATATCTATGAAGCAGCGGATGGGAAGGAGGCGCTGGATGTTGTGGCAGCGTCCACTAAAGAAAAGCTACCGGATTTGGTGTTGCTTGATCGCAACATGCCAAGGATGAATGGGGATGAGTTTATTCGGATCTTCAAAGCTGATCCTCAGTGGGGACATATCCCGGTGTTGTTTCTGACAACTCATGGAGAAATCGAAGAACTGGTGAAAGGACTGACAGAATTACAGGCGGATGATTACTTGGGGAAGCCATTTAACCCATCGGAATTACAGGCCCGTGTTAAATCTCTGCTCCGTGTCAGGATGGCAGAAAAGGAAACACTGAGACTCAACAATGAGTTGGATCAATCTCTCAAAGAACAGAAACTTCAATTTGAAGAATTAAAAAAGACAAAAGTTGAGCTCGCAGAGATCTCAGCTGTTGCTGAATTAACAAGGATTTTTGAGAAATTTGTTCCCCGCGAATTCCTTGATCGCATCGCCAAGACTGGTATCGAAAACATCACTCTTGGTCATGCGGAGAGTGACGTCATCACAATACTGTTCTCTGACATTCGGTCATTCACAGATATTTCAGAATCAATGGAGCCAGCGGAACTGATGCAGTTCCTCAATACCTTTCTCCAGTTTATGTCAGAACCCATCCATTTGAATCATGGCTTTGTGGACAAGTTTATTGGTGACGCCATCATGGCGCTATTTGATCAACCTGGGAAACCAGATGCGATTGAAGCTCGAGATGCCGTTCGTTCTGGCATTGAGATGCAAGCGAGCTTGGTTCGCTTCAATAAATTAAGGGCAAAGCAGAACTATCCACCAACAAATATTGGAATTGGAGTTCACAGTGGGCCGGTAGTGATTGGTACTCTTGGTTCAGATGCCAGAATGGATTCAACCGTTTTGGGTGATGCAGTCAACTTGGCAGCACGTCTTGAGGGTTTAACCAAAAATTATCGTCTTCCGATGTTGGTGTCGGAAGACTCAAAAAACCTGATCAGTCATCTCGAAGAATTTAACTGGCGCCTTCTAGATCGCATAACGGTCAAGGGTAAGTCAGAGCCTGTTCGTATCTTTGAAGTCTTCAATCAATATTCTGATAGAAATCACGAAAACAAGCTCAAGGCGGCGAGTGTTTTTGAGGAAGCCATGACTCCTTACCTGAATCAAAATTGGGAATTAGCGATTGAGGGATTCAAAGAGTGCGAAGAACTTTTACCAGAGGATGCATCAATTGAAATGCACTTAAATAGAGCACAGAGCTATCAAGAAACACCCCCAGCTGAAGATTGGGATGGGGTGCACCGCTACTTCAGCAAATAGTAAAAATGGATTTGACCAAGTTTGATCCTGAAGCGGTAAAGCTATTTCTTGAAGAAGCTACTGACATGCAGGATCAGATTGAAGAAAGCCTACTCACCCTGGAAGGTGATCCTTCGAATCAGGATGCGGTAAACAATGCGTTTCGTGGTTTCCATACGATCAAGGGTGGCGCTGGCATGATTGGTTTTGAGGAGTTACAGAAATACACTCACGAAGTAGAGTTTCTGTTATCAGATGTTCGTGGTGGCTCGCGCAATGTCACAGAGGAACTAATCAGTACCCTCCTCAGCTCAATTGACTGCCTGAGAGGCTTTTGTTCTGAATTAGAAGGCGAGGGGGATTTCGATCATACACTTGCCGAAGCTAGCTTGGCCCAAATCCGTATTTTGTCTGGTGATTCCAACAACCCGGCGGAGACTCCAAAACCAGCATCAATCACCCAACCAGAACCCGCTCTCCAAGAATCAGTCAGCACATCAACCCCCAAGGACACCAGATCTAGGTACCTAATCCGGCTTAAATTCTCGGAGGATATTTTGGAAAATGGTGGGGATCCTATTGTTTTGCTAAAGGATTTTCATGAACAAGGGGAGTGTTACATAACTCCACATTGCCACTCAATCCCTGATTTGGAATTTCTTGATCCGACAAAGCTGCATCTACATTGGAGTTTGGTTCTTTCGACAGCCAAAACAATGGAAGATCTGGAGGACCTCCTCATGTTTTTCATGGATGAGGAAGGAGTGGAGATAAAATTGATTCAAGGGCCACCGGAAGAAACGCAGATCAAGCAAGACATCAACGCTGGAATTCTTGAAGCAACGACCGAACAACCTAAACAGGCAGCTGTCCAGCAGTCTTCAACAGTTAAACCCTCAAAAAATGAAGAGCCAAAGCCTCCGACCGTTTCACAGAAGTCAGAAACCAAAGTACCTAAAACCAGCTCCCCAAAGAAGAAAGATGAGTCAGGGGGATCAATTCATGTTTCCAACATGAAGCTGGATAAATTGATGAATCTGGTAGGTGAGACAGTCATCAACCAAGCAAGATTAAAAGAATTCGGACAAGAGCTGCGCTTAGCAGATCGAAGAATGGGGGATCTCTATCAACAGATCGTCTATGACTCAGATATTGTTGTCCGAGAGCTTCAAGATCAGGTGATGAACATTCGCATGGTACCAATCAAGGGGACTTTTTTGCCGTTGCAGAGAATTGTTCGTGATTACTGTGTGAGTTCAGGAAAAAAAATCAAATTACAAATTTCTGGAGGTGAGACGGAACTGGATAAAAATGTGTCAGAAAAGCTTGGTGGTCCACTGAAGCATCTTGTCCGTAACGCAATGGATCATGGGATCGAGTCGATTGAAAAAAGATTAGAAGCTGGCAAGGAGGAGGAAGGGACGATTTGCTTGCGAGCTTTTCATGGGGAAGGCCATGTCTTTATTGAAGTTCAAGATGACGGTGGAGGAATAAATTCAGTGGTAATTCTTAAGAAAGCCCTAAAGAAAGGCCTCATTGATGAGAAAGCAGACTTGGACGAACAGGAAATTTTTCGACTCTTATTCCATGCTGGTTTTTCTACGGCTGAAAACGTCTCGGACATCTCTGGCAGAGGAGTGGGAATGGATGTTGTTCGTCAGGAGATTGAATCATTGAGAGGTTCAATTTTCATCAATAGTGAAGTTGGGAAGGGCTCAACTTTTCGAATCAAACTTCCGCTGACGTTGGCAATTATTGAGGGGATGCTAGTCCAAGTACAGAATCAGATCTTTACGATCCCGCTCCTTTCAGTTCTGGAATCGATTCGACCAACTGCTGATCAATTCAGGACGATGCAGAAACAAGGTGAAGTGATTGAGATCCGCGGTGAGTATCTACCTGTTTTGAACCTTGGTAAAGCCTTCAATTTGGAAAGTGAACGAAAAAAAACAAACGAAGAAAAATTGGTTGTGATTGTAGAGAATAACAAGATGAGGTGCGGTCTCTTAGTAGATCGTATTTTAGATCAGCAACAGGTTGTAATTAAGAGTATGGAAGAAAATTTCTTTCAAATCCCAGGTATTGCTGGAGCGACAATTTTAGGAGATGGGGGGGTGTCTCTGATTCTTGATTTGCCAAGTTTACTGAGAAAGAGTTTTAAAACAAATTGAAGGGATTTTCTCAATGGGGTTAAAAGAGAAATCTAAATATGAAGACTCCTATGAATTTTCAAATCATGAGGGTCAGCAATACGTGAGTTTCAAGATCGCGGAGGAAACTTACATGGTAGATATTAAAAAAGTGCGCGAATTCATTACATATGATCGAATTTCTATCATTCCAAATTTGCCAGAACACTATAAGGGAGTGATTAATTTGAGAGGTTCAATTATTCCTGTCATGGACCTGAGATTACGGTTTGGATATCCCCAATTGGAATATAATGAGAGAACAGTCTTGATGACTATCTTTGTTGAAGAAAAACTCATTGGAATGGTAGTTGATAAAGTCTTGGATGTTGTCAATTTACCAGCAGAAAATCTGCAACCTCCACCGGAAACAGAAATGATTGTAGAAAGGCAATTCTTGGAGGGGCTTTGTGAATGGAGAGGAGAAATGTTGATTTTACTGAATTTGGATTCATTATTTGCCCAAGATAAAGCCATTCAGGCATTAATAGGTAGCACCGAAAATAGTAATTGATTGAGGAATTATGACTAAGAACTCTCTCCAAGCCAAACTTCTCATTCTCGTGTTGGCTGTCACACTTACTTCGATCATTGTGATTAGTTATATCAGTATTTCTACTCTTCAAAATGCTTTGGAATCAAAAGCTTTGCAACAAATGGTCTCAATCAGAGAGGTCCAAAAATCTGCTTTGGAAAATCAGTTCAATAACTATCGAAAGCAGATTCAAACCATGGCGCAATCAAACTATGTAATTGAAGCTATGAAGAGTTTTGATAAGTCATTTAAGAGCTACCCTAGTGAGTTGCTTCAATACGAGCCTCAGATAACACTTCAACAAAGATCAAAAGAATTGAGGTCTTATTATACAGGAGAATTCTCAGAGGAATTTCAGAAAAGAAATGGAATCAGATCTGATAGAATTAATGAGGTATTTAGTCGTTTAAGTCCTGAGGCAATTGCTTTTCAGCACACATTTATTGCGGACAACCCAAATCCGTTGGGTAGCAAACATCTAATGGATAAACCAGCCCATGTTGAGCGTAGAGAGTACGCTGAATTTCACGCGAACTTCCATCCTTTTTTTCGTAATTTTTTAGAGAAATTTGGCTATTACGATATTTTTTTAGTGGAGCCTGAAAATGGCAGAGTTGTTTATAGTGTTTTCAAAGAATTAGATTATGCAACCTCTTTGGTAGATGGACCATATTCCCAGTCAAATTTTGCAGCTGCCTTCCGTGCTGTTCAGGGCAGCCGAAATTCGGATTTGGTGAAGATGGTTGATTTTGATGAATACTACCCTTCCTATCAGAGCGCAGCCAGCTTCTTGTCCGTTCCAATTATCGACGGTGATGAACCAGTGGGAGTTTTGGTGTTTCAGATTCCAATTGACCAAATCAATACTACTATGACCAATAGTGGAAGTTGGAATTCTGTTGGTTTGGGCAGGTCAGGTGAAACATACATGGTCTCTAATGACTACTCGATGCGGAATGATTCACGTTTACTCATTGAGGACCCCGATAGTTATTTTGGAATTCTACAGAAGCAAAACACCGCCGCCGAAAAGATCACTCGAATCAGAAGCCTCCAAAGTAGTATTTTGATTCAAAATGCCAAATCGGAAGCCACCATTCGGGCGATCCAAGGTGAAAAAGGGACTGATTTGGTTACCAACTATCTCGGTAACCAGGTTTTGAGTGCATTTAGTCCACTGAATATCCCTGACGTCAATTGGGCAATCATTTCGGAGATTGAGGAAGCTGAGGTCAATGAATATACGAACGAATTGATTATGTTGATAATTGCTATCGCAATTTTGATTTCAATTGTTGCAATGTTGATCACATTTTTCTATGTGCGCAGTAGCTTGGCAAAACCGTTGAAGCAAATGGTTGAACAGGTTCAGGAACTTGAGATTACCAAGACCCTTGATCTGAGAAGAAAGGATGAAATTGGCCAAATTGCAAATGCCATAGATTTGTTCACTACTCGGCTCTTTGAAATTGTTACCAAAATTAAGGATCGAGCCGCAGACATCAGTAGTTCTTCACAAATCTTAGCGGAAGGGAGTCAAGATCTTGCTACCAGAACAGAAGAGCAGTCGTCTTCCCTAGAAGAAACAGCATCTGCGATGGAGGAGATGACTTCAAACGTTCAGCAAAATGCTGAGAGTGCAAATCATGCCAATCACATCTCACAAAATATGCGTGACGTTGTTGAGGAAAGGAAATCACTTCTCCAATCCTTACTCGATCAAACCATCAGTTCCAATCAGAGCGACATCGATAAAGTGAGAGAGTCGAACGGTGAATACTTTGTGAAGGCAGAACAGATGAATGATCAGATGGTTCTGGCAATGAAGGGGATTGGAGAAAGTTCTGAAAAAATCTCCGGAATCACCTCCGTCATTAACGACATTGCTTTTCAAACGAATCTATTGGCTTTAAACGCGTCAGTAGAAGCCGCGCGTGCCGGAGAGCATGGGAAGGGGTTTGCGGTTGTCGCAGCTGAGGTTAGGAATTTGGCTCATCGCTCTGCAGAGGCCTCTGAGGAGATAAGTACCTTGATCAAGAACAGCTTGGAGCAGGTCGCCAAAGGAACTTCCTTGATGGGAGAAGTCAATACTGTCGTTCAAGAAATGATTCAAAAAGCGGATCAGGCTCTGGAAGCCCTCAAGGAAAATTCTCGACAGAATCTTGAAAAACTAAATAACCAAACCACTGATAATTTGAAGGAGATTCAAACAGCAGTTTCTGAAGTGACCGATCTGATTGAAAACATCAAAGCAGCTTCAAATGAACAGGCTGAAGGTATCCGACAAGTCAATATCGCAGTTTCAGAACTTGACAGAATTACTCAACAAAATGCCCTCTTGGTGGATGAGTCAGCGACTACAAGTCGATTAATGTCTGATCATTCCAATGAGCTAATGAAGATTATTGAAGTCTTCAAATTGGAGCAAATCGAATACAAACCAGAAGAAGGATCAGTTTCTTCTCAAAAATTACTGACCAACACCATGAATAATCAGTCATCAGGGAGTATTCGCCCCAGCAGCTCCATTGATGACGGACTTCCAGATTTTGAGTGAATTGAAAAATTCCAATGATCAACAAAGATGCTGACGACTCCTTTATATTTGGATCTTGTGGCCCCTCAGATTGCTAGCTCCCATCAGGAAGCATTTGATCTGCTCGCCAGGCTGGCAGAGAATCGTCTTGGAATGGATTTCCACAAGCGACGCCATGACCGACTTTTCTTGATGATCGGGAAGCGGGTTAAGGCTACCTTCAAAAAGAGCATCCTTGACTATCTCTCCTTTCTAGAAACAAATCCGAATCATCCTGAATGGGTAGAGATTGAGCAAATTTTAACAATTCAGAAGACGGAATTTTTCCGGGAATCCTCCCAGATGAAATTCTTTGAAGAGACGATTCTACCTGAAATTAAACATCGGAAATTCAAAGAACGGGATTCAAAAGTGCGGGCTTGGAGTTGCGGCTGTTCTACTGGGGAGGAGGCCTATACTCTTTCAATTCTCTTCCATCAGAGATTTCTTCCTCCAACTGATTGGAATGTTCGAATTTTGGCTTCTGATGTTCATCAGAATGCCTTGGAAATTGGCCAAATTGCTGAGTACACAGAAGAATCATTACAAAATGTCTCCAAAGAAAATAAGCTGAGTTATTTTGAAAAAATTGGACAAAATTATTGTGTCATTGAACCTTTGAAAGAGATGATTCAATTTCGTAAAATCAATTTGATTTCTGATAGTTATCCCATTAAGACAAAATTCAGTGTGATCTTCTGCCGTAATCTATTGATTTACATGACGCCATTCTGGCAGAATACAATTGTAAACCGTTTAAGAAATTATCTTGAGCCAGGCGGTTATTTACTCTTGGGTCACTCCGAATATTTGGCTGACAAGAAAGATTTTCAGCTTACCAAATTTAATGCTTTTCAATCTCCAATCTCCTAAAAAATGGGCCTTTCAGGAAACAAGATCAAAGTACTGATTATTGATGACTCAGCACTTGTGCGAAGGGTCATGACAGATATTTTATCAGCGGATCCAATGATCGAAGTGGTGGGAACAGCCCCTGATGCACAGATCGCAACAAGACAAATTAGAAAATTGGAACCTGACGTCTTAACGCTAGACATTATGATGCCAGGGATGGACGGGTTGGAATATCTTGAAAGGCTAATGAAATCTCATCCCATGCCGGTCGTCATGGTGAGCGCGTTAACCCAGAAAGGGGCGCCAGACGCTTTGAAGGCTTTGGAGCTGGGAGCAGTTGAAGTTATTGGCAAACCTCAGACAACTGTTCGTGAAGGAATGGAAGAGATCTCCATTTCAATCGTGGATGCGGTCAAAGCAGCTGCACAGGCAAAATTGAAAAAGGCTGGGGATATCTTTCTAAAATCTCCTGAGAAATATACCGCTGATGCCATCATTCCAAAAAATCCTCCTCGACATCTCGGTGGACACGCCATTGATCCTCTTATTGCGATCGGTGCTTCAACTGGTGGAACTGAAGCCATTCTAGCTGTCCTATCGAAGTTGCCAGCATCAATGCCAGGAATTGTCGTAGTACAACATATGCCCGGCTCATTCACGAAGAGTTTTGCAGAAAGACTTGATCGAAACTCTAAACTAACAGTGGTTGAGGCCACCAACGGAGAGGTTGTGGAAGCTGGAAAGGTCTATTTGGCTCCGGGTGAACAACACATGCTTGTGGAGAGCGCAAATCGTGGCTATCACATTCGACTCAATGATGGCCCCCTAGTTTGCAGACATCGTCCATCTGTTGATGTGTTATTTCGCTCAGTAGCTCAGGAAGCAAGACATCATGCCTTGGGTGTGATTCTAACGGGCATGGGAGATGACGGAGCTCAGGGGATGCTAGAAATGAAGGAAATGGGAGCTTTCAATGTTGCTCAAGATGAAAGTAGTTCTGTGGTCTACGGAATGCCTAAGGTCGCCTTGGCCAAAGGTGGAGTGCATCAAGTTTTGACATTGAAGGAAATCCCTGAATTGCTGGTCCAACGAACTCACTAAGAAATTAAATTTTCAGACATTAATCCTCTTCAATCAATATCTGACACCTGTTTCCACTCCTGTTTATCTGTTTTTAAACCATCATCCCTCCTTAGACCGACCTGCCATTAAATCCTGTAGTTGATTACGAAATAGACTCGCTCCTCCATGAGCTGGATGGCGAAGTCCGATAGAAGATATACCAATTTCTGCTAGCTGTTGTTGAGCCTGTCTGCCAATCGCCAAGAGCCTGACATTAGGGAATTGCGCTATCAGATAATTGAGGACCTCTCTCCCGACTCTTCGCTCCGATGGGTTAGGTGTGCGGTTAGAAAGAAACCCGCTCTGCTTCTTGTAAGGGTGCCATGGAAACGAATTCCAAAGAATAGTTTTGTGAGTCAAATTAAAACGAACAAGTTCACCCCAAACGATTGTAGCAGTAGGTTCATTGAATCCCTTTTGATTCAATCTTTCTTTACTTGTTCGCTGGTGTCTCCCAGTAAATACATGGTTTGCGAACAATTGCTTATCTGCTAGCTCTCCAAGAAGTAATCGTTCTGATGTCATCGGAATGCCCGTAAAGTGACCACCCTGATAGCCTAGTGCTTCAGCTAGCATAATGTATTGAACCTGACCTAATCTCTCCAAAAAATAAGCACGAAGATTCTGCTGTCTAACTTTATAAGAATCATTGTGCTGATCGTGCTCAAAATCTACTTCCCACCAAGGATTAAAAACTTCGACTTTTGGAGATTCTTTCAGGAGATTCAAGAATTCATCAATCATGTTATTTCATTTTGAGCTAGAGCTTAGTTTGAAGAAAATGTTCTCAAAGTTACTTATTGAAAAAGATTTAATTTGACGTTCAAAAATATTACCTCTATCAATAGATACATGCATTGTGCATCATAGATTTAATTAATTTTCCTCTAAATTTTAACTTAATATATTGGAGTTAAGAATGCGAAAACGAATTAGCATGCCGGATCGAGATTTCATGAAAGCCGCCAAAAGTGCTGCTAAATCTGGTCAAAGTTTAAGAGCTACAGCTTTGGGAGCAGGGGTAAGCTTGCAAACCTACAAAAATCATCTGATGGATGTAGCAATGCGACTGCAGGAAGCCCCTCCAAATTTTCCCAAAGGCAGACGAACCCGTATGAAGGAGCACATCTCTGAAATCCGAAGCTCAGGTCAGGGAGGTCAGGGTAGAAGGTTGGCTCTTCCCAATGAAATTTTTGCGATCATGGGTTGGGATGTTGGGATGAAAGTGAAAATCAAAAAATCAGGAAAGAAAGTAATTTTAGAAACTTATGAGGGACCTGAATCAGGTTCCGTAGAGGATGAAGATTAAGTAGTCCTTTCCGAAGGATTCGCTTTGATCCAAGGGCCAAAGGTTATTCTGTAATTGAATGATGGGGCCAACGCATATAGAAACGTGCCCCATTTTGATATCTTGGATCTAAGCGAATGATGCCCTTATGAGCTTCAAGAATCCTTGCTACAGTTGCCAATCCAATTCCACTTCCCTGCTTGGAATCATCTAATCTTATGAAGGGTTTGAAGATTCTATCCCCTTCTGAGTTTGGAATTCCATTACCATTATCTTCAATCCAGCACTCGCACCAATTCCCTGAAACCCTCGTTCCAATTTTGATCTCAACTTGATCGAGTTTACCCCGATATTTGATCGAATTGCCGATTAGATTTTGCCAAACTTGACTCATCTTTAGAACATCGCATCGTACCTTGGGCCATTTTGAGGGAAGTCTGAATTTAACGATTCCCTGCTGTTGCTCTTCTTCAAACTGTTCAATCACAGTTTGAAGAATTTTTCCCAAAGAAACAGTTTGCATGTCCCCAATTATTTTTCCAGCCATCGCATAATTCAACAAAGTATCAATAAAGGTGAGCATCTTTGTGAATGAACCTGGAATTCTGTCCAACAATTCATGCATACCAGGATCATTTCTAATTTCCGGATAATCTTCCTGTAAACGATGCAAAAATAGATTGAAAAGACTGGCTGCACCAACAACAGGAGATTTTAGATCATGACTCACCATATGAGTGAAATCCTGCAATTCCTGTTTTTGTTGTAGTAAGTTCTGTGAAAGTTTTTCAACTTGATCAAAAGCTTTTTTTGTTCGAATCGCCGAATTGATTCTGGCAAGTAGTGTGGTTTTTTCTACGGGTTTTAAAATATAGTCAACGGCCCCAGCATCAAAAGCTTCTCGGAGGGTTTGCCGATCATTCTTTGCGGTAACAATTAAGATTGGTAAATGAGCAAAGCGAGGTTGCTCTTTTAACAGTCGTGTTGTTTCTATTCCACTCAATTCCGGCATCATGTGATCAATCAGCATCACATCAGGCACCCACTCTTTCACAGTTTCTAGGGCTTCTTTGCCGCTACAGACACTTCGAATACTTGAGGGCTGTTTCCGCAAAATATCTTCAATGACTAAGCGATTATTCTCCTGATCATCAACGATCAGTATCTTGTCCATCTTGATCTAGTAAAGTTTTTGAAGTGTTAAGTGGATTGGTACGCAAGGCCCAATTAGTCTGAGCAACAACACCTTCCAGCAATGCCAAATCGTTTTGAGATAGCTCTGAACGATAAAGAATGCTGCGCAACTTTGCCATTCTTTCTGTTCTGGTGTGAGGAAGAAGAAAGCCAACCTGATGCAGTTGGTCCGCCCATCGTTCTAGGAATTGATTGATTCGATTTATTTCTGCTTCTGAACTCGTTGGTTTCTCAGAGGGATTTTGAGGGATTTGTTCTTGGAGTCCGAACAGTTCGTAACAACAAATTGCGACGCTTTGAGCTAAATTTAATGTTTGATATGCCCCGGTCGGAATCCGAACCCATCTTTGCGCCCACTCCAGTTCCTCGTTGCTAAGACCACGGTCTTCAGCACCAAAAATTAGTGCATTGGGTTTGATAGAATGAATCAGCCATTTGAAAGGCAATTGTAGGCTTTCCAACTTCCGATTTCGATGACGCTGCTGAGCTGTAGTGGCAATGACTCTCGAGCAATCTTGGAGAGCAACTTCAAGGCTTTGAACAACCTTCGCATTTTGCAAAATCTCTTTGGCATGAGTTGCCATTTTGAGAGCATCTTCACTTTGAGGATCACAACGAGGATTGACTAGAAACATCTCGTTGAAGCCGAAATTCATCATCACTCGAGCGATTGAACCAACGTTGAGTGCTCCTTGGGGTTCTACTAAAACGATTCTTGGAAGCATTCACCTTCTTCTTGACACTGATCAAAAACGATATAGTTTGGGAATTCAAGTCGGGGTGTAGCGCAGCCTGGTAGCGCACACGTCTGGGGGGCGTGTGGTCGCTGGTTCAAATCCAGTCACCCCGACCAGTCCCTTCCCCTTTGATTTCAATGATTTAACACCTGCCAGATAGAAATTTTCCGAGTTTACGCAAGAAACAAGTAAGCTAAGAGATCATTTGGTCATTTCCTTCATCATTTCAGGGAATTACCAATGTCTCGAAGCAACCTAGGAAGAGTAAACAAATTTAAAAAGTTTACTCAAGGATCAGCGGAAAATATTGCCACATCTTCTATTCCCACCTCAAAAAATTCCTTATCAAAAACTTTCCCGAAGAGAGCCAACCAAAAGCTACGGGAAAAATCCACAAAATATTCTGGTCTCTATACAGAAGTTTTGAAGGATGGAGATTTATCCTTCATCGGCAGGTTCAAGATACATGGAAAGAATAAGCGAGCCTCTCTAGGACGAAGAAGCGAAGGCATGACTATGGAGTCTGCCTACGTTCTTCGTCTTCAGATGATGGAGGAAGCACGACAAAAAATTTCAATGGAGGAAGATTCTGTAATAGGAACTTCAACATTATCAGATGTTTTCGAAGAATATCTTGAAGCCAAAAGGCTTCATAACGGCAAACCAATGAACTCCGAGGGAAGGACTCTATCCATTTTTAAAGCTAATTTCAAAAGTATTAAGACAAAACAAATTCATCAGATCGATGAAAAAGACCTCAGGAAAATTCGTTATGAACTGCTTTCAAAGGGCAGATCAATGAGGACTGTCTACAATTATCTTAGTCTGATCCGAACTATTTTCTTCTTCAATAATAAAAGAAATCGTATTTTATCACAGCAAATTAACTGGTCTGAAATTATCCCAAAGCCAAGTGAACTTCCTCAAACCACTGAGAGGCTGACTGATGATGAAATGAATTCCTTGATGCTGGCTCTAGATGAGGAGACTCCTCAGGTAAAAAATCTGTTTCTATTCGCTATCTATACTGGCATGAGAAAGTCTGAATTGTTCAAGCTCTAGTGGGAACACGTCAAATGGGAAAATGGCCATATCCATATTCCCCAACCAAAGAGTAGAAGGGCTAATGAAAAGCTTACTATGACTTCTGGTATGAAAATCATACTTAAAAATCAGATGGATGTAGTGGAGAATTCAGAATTCCCTGACAAAGAACTAGGATATGTTTTCTACACACCTAATGGGCTATGCTGGAAAGAAAAATCTAGATCAATTCAAATTGTATATCAAAGACTTAGAGATAAGACGGGTATAACTAATTTTAGGATGATGCACGGTCTTCGACATCATTTCGGTTCAACACATGCTGCCAAAGGAACTCCTCTTCCAACACTTCAAAGACTGCTGAGGCATGGGTCAACCAGTATGACCATGAGATATATTACGATTCTTGACTCGGAGAACATAGAAGCTGCAGAGAAAATAGAGAAAATTTTTGACAGTCAAAGACATGAAGCTAAATAAAAAAGACATAACCACCTGATCGAAAAAACTGAAGGAATCTTTTTTGTAGGTGGGGAGCAAAACCAAGGTCAATGGGGTACTGACTAGATACTATTCACATGCGAATTGCGAGAAGACCCGATACTCTGGAATCAATTCTTTTTGATGCGGAAGCCCAGAAACTATTTGGGCCAGCATTGGTTGGGTTTGTGGTCAGTGAGGTTAAATCACGGATAAGAGCATGAGGAGATAAAATGAGCAAAGTGGAAGAATACTTTACAGCACCAAGCTTTTCTGCAAACTCCTCAACTCCAAAGGCATCTACCAGTACAACCAATATCATTTAGTCAACAATTGAGATTTCCGCTCCCATGTTGGAGTGAAGACCACAATTGTAGTAGAGAGAGTTTGGGGCAGCTTGGGGAATGACAATTGTTAAAATACCGCTTGTAGTTCGGCTATTAGTAACCCCACTTGTATATTCATCAGAGTAACCGCCACCAGTCGAACTTGTCCCTAAATAAAGTGGATGACTATCAGTAGAGGAATCTTGAGCATCAAAGCTATATGTATAGCCTCTTCTCAGAGTCAGGGTTTGCCCTTGAACACTATCAAGAGAATATTTCCCGGCTGAAACTGTGACTGTAAAAGTAGTATCGTTGTCGCTAGCAGATGAACTTCCGGAGTCACCCCCACTTGTTGTGGTTTCAGTGTAAGAGTCATCATCTTCATCTTTAGAAAATAAGCCGCATCCAGCTAGTAAAAATAAGCTGGCAAGGACTAAGTATTTCGAAATCATCACTACCTATTAATTGAGGACAATGGCTATAGCAATCAACCAAATGAAAAAGCTTCTTCCATCTTTCTTCACGCTAGTGTTTTGAGTTGGATTAATAAGCCTGCATGAGGTTGCTGGCCTTGCTGAAAGGAGAAACCAGCACAAGCTAGAAATTCTATTCAGCTTCTGTGTGTGAGGTGTCAACTTATCAATTGAGTCTCTAACAACACCTCTAACATATCAAAATCTATGGGTCAAATAGGTGTCTGGACGTCATCCATTAACAGGACTGATACGGACCCAATATAAGCCGGCAGGGGTGGGAACTTTAGCTGAATGAGGCACTGCTGCCACATTCATCACGACTGGGAGCAGAGAACCGGCAACAATGCAAACAAGAATGCCCAGACAGAGACCCAGACACAAAGATCGATTGACCCTACCTTCTACCCGATATCATCGAGTTAGTGCTGCTGCAAAGCTAGTGACCTCTAGACCAATACCCTTCATCCTCATGATGGGGAATCCAATGATGCAAGTCCTGCTGGTCAGCCCCTGTGGCTCTTCTTGTATTTTGTTGTGTGTGGTGACTGATTCCAGCTAGGGCATCGTGTGCAGTTGGACTGCGCTATTGATTGGCCACGGGTGTCAGGTATGAAGAAAACCTGCTGGCACTGTTGTTACGTGACAAACCTGCTCAAAGCAGGTCGTGCTCAGATGTGGCTTGACCCCAACTGGATTCAGATTCAATAGATCCTGTTACTGGACGGCTGGTACTTCCAGCAGTGTTTCCAGAACTGCTAGGGATACAAAAACTGCGGAGAGTGTCCAGAGTCCAATGTTTCGGTTGGTGTTGTCTGTTTGAAGATACTGCATTGTGCCTCTTTGGGATTGGTTGATGGATGCAACGTGATTGTGCTTCTAGGTATATCAGCCAATCAGATAGACTCGGAGGGCAGCGGGGGGAGGAGAAAATTAGGCTGTGAGATGTGCAAGGCCAGAAGCTGTCTGGTCTTGCGCTAGTAGCGTTTTGTTGTTAGTGAAATTAAATCAAAGATACCAGCATAAGGAATAGAGATGACTAGAGCAGAAGCGTTTGATAAAGCTTGGAGACTTGGAATAAAGGGAGATTTTTCACTGGTTGATGAGATTTACCACCCAGATTATAAGGCTGTAGATGCTTATTCTGGAGTTGAAGTTAATCTTGAAGCAGACAAAGAAGTTGCATCAACTCTTGGTGATCTTCTCATAGGCACCCATCCTGTAGTTCTTTCAGAAGATGAAAATTTTTTGCGAATACACCGATATAATAGACACCTAGGTGCTGAAATATTTGCTTCAGTGACAACCGCTATTACCTACAAAGACGGTCTAATTATCACTCAGCAAACTGAAGTTGAAGAACTAGATTACGACCCCAGCGAAGGCCAAGACTGGAACTGGGAAGACTACGAGTGATCAGCAAATATAAGGAGAACTAGCTATGGCAAATGCGCTTCAAGGAAAAACTTTGACTACTTTGACTGTCATTTTACCGAATGAAGAAGTTGCAGCGGAGATGATGGAAAATATACATGGCCACCTTGAGTTCATGCAGGAAAAGAGTTATCGAGAAGGCCCGTTGAAGCTGATTCAATACTTCATCTCATCTGGCCCTGAATGGAAAGAAAGTTCCTCATTTCTTGATGGAAAGATGCCCGAGAAAACTGGGAGAGTAGTGTGACACTGGTTGAAATCTATGAAACTGATGATGGACTATACGATCACTGGATTGAATCTAAGGAGCATCATCAGATTTTGGAAGATTTGCTTAAGAAAGTTGGAGGAGAAATTCAAACCCACAGCTTTCAGAAAATCATTCAGAGCCTTTGGGACTGATAAAGCTGGGCAGTCACTAACCTCTTTCAAGTGAAAGGAGAGGCTTAGTGGTTTGAAGAATTTGTACAATGGTTGACTAAGCAACTGATATTTTGCGGAGAAGATTCCATGAACGAGTACAATAAAATGCTTGCGGGGGAATACTGGGTTGCGGATCAGCGTATGATGGAGTTACAAGAACAAGCTAGAATTGACTTAGAAAAATATAATGCCATTCCAAACTCAAACTATGAAGAAAAATTGGCTTGCTTGAAGTCAATCTCCAAAGAATGTTTAACGGCAATGGTATGTTCTCCAGTCACATGGGAATTCGGTTGTCATCTCAGTTTCGGAAAAAGTGTTTTCATAAATTTTGGCTGCATTATGCACGATGGAGCCGAAATAAAATTTGGTAACCGGATTGCGGTTGGACCAAGATCTATGTTTTTGACTGCTGGACATCCAGTTGAGCCTGAGAAGAGATGGATTTTGAACAAAAATGGTGAAGAGGTTGGTTGCTGTATCAACAAACCCATCTGTGTAATAGATGACGTGTGGATTGGTGCAGGAGCAATCATCTTGGGTGGTGTAACCATTGGCTCCGGATCGACAGTAGGAGCAGGAAGTGTCGTAACGAAGTCGGTACCTGAAAGAGTTGTCGTTGCAGGTAATCCAGCTAAAGTGATTAGAACAATTCCCTCCAAGTAGTGTAGTTCAATCTGTCTACCACTGGCATTTAAAGCTAAGTACAGAGGCTAATGAAATAGTATATATATTATCAAAAAATATTTCCCCTTCTCCAGCCAATACGCAGCTTGATTCACAATCAAGCAAGCCCAGACAAACCAGCAATAACAGCGATTCTGAAGACTCTCAGAGGTGCTCCAGCAGCAAGATTGGATAGCCCGTAATCCCAGACAGTAAGCAGGCAATCCGCCTGATTTGGAGTTGCCCCTCCGGCTGTGCTATAATACTTAAAAGCTTGATGAAATCGGCAGGTATTCCAGACCCCCCCACGGGGTCAGGAACCTGCCTTTTTCTTTTGTACATCCCTCCAGAGGAACTTAATGACAGCAGCTACTCTAGCCTCTCCTCAGCTGAGATCAGAGAAGATCATGAGCCAAGATGAAGCACTTGGAATGGTGGAGGGCTTAGCGATTGGAGATGCACTAGGAGCTTATCTAGAATTCTCTGACCGGAGAGAGACCTCGGACTATGTCAGAGAGTACAAGGAAGGTGGGCCACACCGACTTAAGGCAGGCTACTGGACTGACGACACCAGCATGGCTATAGCGATTGCAGATGCCTTGCAACTGGCTAAAGGGGAGTTTGACGCTCATATCGTTATGCAGAATTTCTGTGACTGGTTTACTGGAGGTGCCTTTAGCAGTACAGGAGATTGCTTTGATATTGGGATGACCTGTCAGGCTGCTCTGCAGAAGTACATGAAGGAGAAATCTAATCCTTACTGTGGTGGTACTGATGAGTATTCCAGTGGCAATGGAGCAATTATGAGGATGGCTCCTGTAGTGATTGCTGCTGCATCAGAAAATGAATGTGTGGATCACGCACTCAAGCAAACCATGCTGACACATGGTTCTGCTGAGTGCCTGCTCTTTAGTGAGGCGTTTGCTAGAGAACTCTGGTGGGGAAAAGCTTTGCCAGAATATAACAAGCTCAGGCTTGACAGAGGAACACCAAGAGAGGAAGTCAAAAGCTCAGGCTATGTCCGGCACACCTATGAGGCTGCATGGTGGTGTGTACAGAATACATCAGGCTTTGAGGATGCTGTAATTGAGGCAGTCAATCTTGGTGAAGATACAGACACGATTGGTGCTGTTACGGGGCAGATAGCAGGCAGGATCTACGGAGAGACAGGCATTCCAGATTGGATGTATGAGGGTCTATATGCTGCTGATGCAGTCAGGCATCTAGCCCAAGATCTACACGACCTTTCTTTTCCAAGAAATGGCGTGTAGATGATTGAGCTTCTTGAAAAGTATCGAGAGCTTAGTTTGATTTATGATGGTGAACCTCTAAATGAAATGCATGAGCTAAAATTCTGTCAGTCCTCTCTTAAGGAGAAACTGGAAGCTTACTCTCATCTCCAGATGGCTCAGATGTACAAAGACGATGTCCACGCTGAGAGGTTTTGTCTCTGGTGGGCACAAGATTTTCTGGACAGATTAGGACTTCCTCACTCGTATAATGAAGAGATTGCAGACCACCATCAGTCTTCAGACTAATAATTCCTTGGCATCTAGTTTTGATGTCTTGATTAATTTTGTCTCTGGGAAGCTCTAGCCCTCAAAAATTAGATTCTCCAATCTGACCACCCCCCAGTCAGTATATGCAGTAGATCTGCTTCTAGGAACATCACACTTCCTGATACCACCCCTTGATTAGCAGGGGCATCTTTTTTTGTATCATCAAAAGTATGAAGCATTGCTGTAGATTCTTTTAGAGATTGGGTAAAGTGCCAAAATCAGGAGGTTTTAGGATAAGCTAGAAGTAGCTATCTACGAAAATGCTCTTTTCGTAGATTATGGATTTTAATTGTGGTTACTATCTGGAGGTGCAAAAGAGGTGTCTGATTATCAAAATCTATACACTAAGGATACAACATTGGTATACTGTGAGTTAAATTGAGGTTCAAGAATATTTTCTTCAGAAGCAATTTCTTGTGTTGGCAAATGATTTACAAAAGTATCCGTTTCCATAAAATTAAATTCAAATGTGTCTCCAACGTATGAGTAAACTTTCCAAATAGTGCTAATTGCTAATCCCAAATTTGAAATTCTATTCTTGTACAATTCAGTTTTGCCCCTACACATACCTTTCCTTGTTTCTTCAAAACCTGATAATCCTTCTATGGTATCAGCAGTTACTACAAAAGGGTCGCACAGGTTTACGCTATACATGCCTTCGGTGTAACCAACACCTACCCCAATTCCAAATGTTAACCATCGACTACTCTCACTATATGGGTAAAATACTCCCCAACTTTTACCTGCTGTCAGGGTTGTTGCAGAATAATCCGCGCTCAATGATGGTTCTGACCGCGCGTCAATCAATGACTGATAATTTGAAGATTTGTTATAGAAGATAGAAATCTTAGTTTGTGATGACTCAATCGAGAATGCTTGTTTTTCCTCGTTCACTGTATTAGCCCTTTCCAACTCACTGTATGTAATATTATCCAGTACCGGTGGAATATCAGCGACATCAGTTTGTGATACGTCAAAAAACCACTGTGTAAATAACCAGTTTGTAATCAAATCTTCCTCAGCTTGTATAAACAATGGAAATCTTTGTTCATGGTTAATGTTCACCTTATCATTGGTGGAAATTATTACTTCACCGTCCGTTCGAAAACCTCCGTTTGGCTTATTGATCCCTGATCTCAGACCAATACCTAATCCACGTGGTTTTGGTTTGGGAGAGCACGCTGCAACTAGCGTCATCAGAAAAATGAGCAATATTGGCAATATCCTAATTCGCATACTTATCGCTTCGTATATGGTGTATTTATGACATCAAATACACATGGAGTATTGAAACTAAGAGAAGAACTATCTGAACAATTTTATTGCTCTATTAGACTTTCCCTTTTGACAGAGGTTTTACGTTTTGTAAATTAGATTGATCAAAAGACAGGAACCAAGATGTGAAAGCTCAGTTGTTGAGTAATTTTTATCGCACTATAAAAAACAAGGGAAACGATATTTTCATCATTGATATGAGCAGATGCTTCAATGTGGTCTCAATTATTCACTTCAAGAGTTACTTGTGTACCACCAGCTGCCTATTTCAAGTCAAACTGCGTTATTCTAGGCTTAGTCTCAGTATTAATGTATTCATCAAATACCTTTGGCAACAATTGTGTTAGCATCAGGGATCTAAACCCTAACTCATTATAGATCGCGGTTCTGTAGAGTGTTTTTTGTCAAACTGGTCATGCAGTAAATACTCCTAATTGCTCCCTCCTCACTCAGCCTTGGCTGAGACAATAGACAGTCACTGTCACCATTAGTATCCTTCCATAAATCATTCTGCCTCATTGAGGCTTTGGATAGGGGTGTGGGATGTAGCCCCTTTCACTAAGAATGAAGTGCCGTGCCCCCTCCTCTCTCTTTGGGGCACATTTTCAAAAAAGCTCAAAAATAATGGAGATAACCATGGAGGTAGCAACCAAGAAGCAACAGGCCCTGAGCCTCTTAGCCTCAGGTAGCCCAATGGAAACAGTAGCCAATAATCTGGGAATTCACCGATCCACCCTTTGGAGGTGGAAGAAGGATCCAAAGTTTGTTGCAGAATGGAACAAGATGCTGGATGAAATGAAGGAAAGACAGACCCTAGCGCTTGTAAAACTTCAGGAGGAAGCCATCCGGGCTTTGTATTCCTGCTTGAACAGCAGCAACGACACACGCAATGCTTCTAAGGCAGTGGAGGGATTTTGATAGCTTTCGTTAATGTATTGATCACAAGCTCAAATTGACAAAAGCTCCTAACCTTTGGTGTATTAAATAGTCTTGCTCACGCTGATGAAGGTTTTCTTACCTAGACAGCAATGTTGAGGGAATCCCAATTGAATTTGGCTCAGCCTTTGGCCACACAGCAGTGATTTCTCGCCCTTGATTTCGTAGACGAGCCTTTGATGGATTGCTGTTATGCATCACTTGTTGATCTTGCAGGTAGGCTGCTGTTGAGTCACAACGAACACAATCAGTCGCTTTTTGAACTCTATATTTGGCTGAGGTTAGCGGCCACCGAGAGCTTATTTTCGATATCCTCGGTTGCACAGGATGCTCACCCATAAATTCACCCATCTTCCAAATTCCTCTTTTAATTCGCCCATCGGGCCAAGTGTGAGTTCCTTGGCCATTGGGAAATCCATCTTTGTGATTGCCAACATATCTCTCACCGTCTGGCCATGTGTGGGTTCCTATTCCATCAGCTACACCATCCTTGTGGTTCCCAATGTACTTCTCACCGTTTGGCCAGAGATAAGTTCCTTGCCAATGAAATTTATTATCTTTGAACGCACCCACATACTTTTCGCCATTTGGCCATAAGAATGTCCCTTGACCGTTAATTAGTCCATTCATCCAAGCTCCAGAGTACTGCCTTCCATAAGGATGAGTGAATGTGCCATGACCATTTAGCAGCCCATTTTCCCATTCTCCTGTGTATTTACGCCCATCCGGAAAAATCAGGCTGCCTATGCCTTCGAATTTATTATCCCTGAATGCCCCAATATATTTCCTTCCATCAGGATAAGTGAAAATGCCCTGCCCAGTTGCTCTGTTTTTCTCCCATTCTCCGACATATTTCCTGCCATTTGACCAAGTGTAGGTGCCTTGACCATTCTTTTGGCCCTCTATGTATTGACCCTCGTACTGATCACCATGCGGCATAGCTAAAATGCCCAGCCCATGAAGTCTGCCATTTTTAAGTTCACCAACGTATCGGAAACCATCAGGGTCAATAAAGGTCCCCTTACCGTTGGGCAAGCCGTTTTTGACCTCTCCTACGTAGACAAGATGCAGATCTAGTGGTTTTATTGTTTTCCAACTGGTTTGGTGAGAGTCCAGATCCTCCTGAAATTTATCTACCTCGATGTATCGCTTCATTATTGCAAGTTGAGGATCTCTTATTCTGTTGTAGCCAAGGACAAAGTTACCTTCACTTAGCTTTAAAACCCCGAATGTACCGAAGTAGGGCATTTGCTCTTCTTGGTACAAAGGAACCCGCTGCTTCAGGTACATTCCAAGTTCAGTCCCAGTTAGGTAGCCATCCTGATTTAAATCTGCCTGTCCTCTGATTCCACGTATGAACAAAGCTCGGAATTCACTATTGTCAGGAACAGTTTGGTCAGCACTGCCTGCTGAAATAAAATGGCGTACTGGCTTTGAAATCATGTAGCCGTTGTCGACTGCATTGGATACTGCACTTGGTTGTAAGACTGAATCAGATAAAAAGGAATCAAAGATAAATAGGATGTGCTTGGACTGACCCTGTTCCAACAAGGAGAGAATCTGCTCCACTTGCAATGATTTGCTGCTGAACAATATTTCATTTCGTTGTGGACTAGGTGCATCAACTGGAACCAAAGACCCAAACTTATAGCCATTACTCTCTTTGGTATAGCCATGACCTGGGAAATAGAATAGAAGCCGATTTTCTTCTTCATTGCCAAATTGATTGATGAAGTCAGTGATCTCTTCAAGCAAGATATCTCCAGTTGGATCTAATCGAGTTTCCACCTGAAAGCCCTGCTCCTCCAATGCCTGATTAACGGCAACTATATCTTCCTTGATATTGGTTAGGTCACTCCATGCGTTGTCTTGATAATCACTTGCTCCGATCACCAGAGCATAGCTGCCTTTGTAGAGTTCGACCTGTTCACCATCTGGAATCTGGATGGTGGCAGGTCTGATAGCTTGGCTCTGGGCGAGTGCAAGTTGGGTTATAGCTAACAGCGATCCAACTAACAGTATCAGCCTGATTAGGAAGCAGTGCCTTCTCATGATCAACTCGAGCAGATTAGTTTGTAGTGATTCCTAAGTGTTTTGGCTGGCAATTTTGTAGATCCAAATGAAGGTGGATTGGATTTGTGTTCATTTGTGTAAGAAAGAACTTTTTCAGTACTTCTATCAGCAGAACTCAGCCTATCTTTTCAGATGGATCCCATTGATGCTGATATCAGAAATTCAGTTGAATTGAATGCATTCTGGGGTGGAATCCACATCAAGTTCTGGATTCCATCGCTCACCACCTTTCCCTGACCCAAATGAAGCACTCTTGTTGTTGAAGGGTAGTTCATTCAGAGGGGACTGAAAGTACTTTTCCATCTGGGGAGAATTCCTGAAGTTTTCATACAGACTTGCTAGATGGCTTTTATCGCAGGCTTCAAGAATCTCTGCAGAATTTTTGTGCTCACAAGGAATCAAATCAAAGAATCGAATCAGGCTGGCATATTGATCCAGCATTTCAAAGAGCACAAAATCGGCAGCGGATGCTGCACTAGCCACGAGAAAACAATTTGTCGATGAGGATTTTTTTGATTCCAACCATCTTTCTATTTTTTTAAATGATCCCCTGTCTGCAACCATAGTCGCATCAAATAGTTCTGCTGCTGCTTGTTGTTGATTTTCATGTTGAGCATACGCAAATTCGACCATTTTGTTTCTGACATCCATGATTTCACAAAGAAGCTGCTCGCACTGGGAATTTTCATTTCTATCAGAGCCTTGCATATCTAGCTCACGAGCCAAAAGGTTCATACAAGCAATAGATTGAGCAACGACGATCTTTTGATCAGCATCATGAACTTCAACGTAAGGTAAATTAATAAGGGGATTTATTTTTTGAAGTGTTGGCTTCGCTTCCAAATGCCAATGCGAGCCCTCAACCGACAACCCTTCTGGAGTTTGAACTGCCGTAGTTTTGTAGAAAATACATTTTAAAGGGACACCAGAGTAGAGAACCATTTGACGTAGAGGAGCACCTAAGCCCTTGGTACTCCAATAGGCTACTGTAATCTCTGTATTTTTATTTGGCATTTTAGGGGCTAAAAAATATTAAGAAAATTAAAAACTGAACTGTTCAGTTTGTGATGAATACTTTGGGGCATCAGCAGTCTCTGTTGTTGATGGAGCCATCGGGCATGGTGGTGTCGCAGAAATTGGCTTGATAAAGCTTAGCGGCTCTTAAAAGTGCTCCACTTAAATTAGCTTCGGTTAGATTAGAACCACGGAGATTGGCACCACGGAGATTGGCACCACGGAGATTGGCATTGCCAAGGTCGACTCCGTATAAGTCAGCTTGGCTCAATTCGCATCTAGTACATTCTTTTGTAGCTAGCAGCTTCTTTCTTGCTGCTTCTCCACTCAATATTAAGCCAGACTTTTGTTGTGATTGAATGGATTTTTTGCAGTCTCTGTTGTTGATGGAGCCATTAGGCATCGTAGTTTTGCAAAATTTGGCTCCAACCGTGTTTGCTCCTAGTATGTTAGCATTCGTCAAGTTAGCCTCTGTCAGATCCACATCCCGCAAGTCAGCCCCCATGAGATTAGCCCCACGAAGATCAGCTTTCCCAAGATAGAGCCCTTTCATGTAATTGTCTTTCAAATCACACCCAACGCATTCGTTATCCCTGACAAGCTTCTTTTTGGCCGCTTCATCAATGAGAATGTTTCTGGAAAAGACCTTGCTGCTTTCATTCATATTTGCTTGTACTTGCGCACAGTCTCTGTTGTAGATAAGCCCGTCAGGCATTTGGGTTCTAAATAACTTCGCTTCTCGCAGGTTTGCATAACTTACTTTGGCTCCATGCAGATTAGCCCCTTCCAGATTGACTTCCGTCAGATCCATCCCAATTAGGTTCGCTTCTCTCAAATCACACCAAATACACTCTTTGGCCTCCAGCAGTTTCCTCTTAGCAGCTTCACCCGATAGTACCTTTGCCGTTACTTGATTATCTGTCAACTGAACAGGGGGCGGCGATTCCAATGTCATCAGTTTCAGCTTTGCAAGATATCGCTGTGGTGCTGTGTGGAACATCCTGATGTATTCCTCCAGAATCTTGGGATTTGTTGAATCTTTGACCACCTCCCAAGCCTGCGCAGCCAAATCCGAATTGGCTGTCGCAGTTCTTGCTATATAAGACTGAGTTGCAGACTTTCCAATCCTAAAGACAAAGTCTTCCTTGTTCAGATTCGAATCCTGTAATTTTCCGTATTGAGGGTTCAATTTCCCCTTCCAGTCCTCTGCTGTCCTTTTCTGGATGTAGGTGCCCAACTCTGATCCAGTCAGGTAGCCATCTTTGTCGAAATCAGCACTACCAGCCAAGGCATCCACAAAAGCACGTCTGAAAATACTATTGTCTGGCACCTCTTGATCAGCACTTCCTGAAGTAATGAACTGCCGCACCGGCTCTTCGGTAAACACTTCGATATAGGAAGGAGCCGCTCTTGTCGCTAGAAAGACGGAGCCCGCAAAACAGGCATCAAACATAAACAAGACATGCTTGTCAGATGTATTCTTGGCGAAGACCTCAATCTCCTGCATGCTCATCACACTCCGTTGAAAAGCGATGTCACGGCCTTTTTTTGGTAATGGTGCATCAGCAGGGACCAAGTAGCCCATCTCGCCACCGTAACCCAGTGTCTTGGTGTGTCCATGTCCCGCATAATAAATCAGCAGTCGATTTTCTGGATTTGCTCCCTTTTCAAAAATGAAGTCCTCAATGGTGGCTTCCAGTTGTTGCTTGTCTGGATCTTCCAGAAGTTGGACCTCAAAACCATTTTCCTGCAAGGCCCTTTGCACCTCGATTACGTCTTCTTTGACTCCAGCAAGCTTGGACCAGCCATTGGTGTAATTACTCACCCCAATCACCAAGGCGTGAGATTCCTCGTAGATGTAGGAGATGGATTCTTCTAGAGCCGTGATGGCTTCAATGCGGACAGGTTGAATGGCACGAGTCTGGGCCAATATCAGTTGGGTTGCTGAGAAGAGCACCCCGAGTACGAGCAACGCACAGATGGTGGATTTGTGGCTCGACATGATGAAGCCCTGCAAACAATAGTTGGATTTGTTTTCGGTTTATTGCTGCAGTTATTAACTTGGCTTGGTAGGGATTTGCAAGTGTTTGTAGATCAAAAATTAGAGGGGCTTTTGATGCAAGGCACTTTCAGGGGAGTTTGAAAAGGTGAAAGAGATTGTGACCCCTCCCGATAATAAAAAGCGCCTGAATCAGATTCTATACACTATGGAGGCTATACAGTTTGGTCGAAAGATTTCTATCAAAAGAAACTAGGATTCAAAATTAATGGATAAGATATTCAGTGGTGTAGATGAAATTGCATTCATCTTGGATGGGTAAATAATCTTATCAACTCATTCAAATGATCTCATTTGTTTACGCAAACTGTTTACGCAAGAACTGCTATTTCTCTCTAGCCTAGGTTTTATGACGTCTGGGGGGCGTGTGGTCGCTGGTTCAAATCCAGTCACCCCGACCAGCCCGCCAAATATCTTCAAGTTCCCTTAGTCTTCACAAACTTCTCTCAACTCTTAGTTTAATTCTACAAGCTCCAATCCTAATTTTTGTTGAAGATCCTTCAATCAGAAATTTGGTTGGTTAGAGTTGTTGCACACTCCCAGTGATCTCACAAAATTGTGGAATGAAGAGAAAAAAATTCCAAGTATGGGCCTTGCATACCTACTAGTAAGGTAATTATTTCTGAAAATCTTGATGAAATATACTCAAAACAGAGATGCATGAATGGCATTAGGAAAACTCACAGGACCAAAGAAAGCAGCAGTCCTCCTCCTGGCACTTGGTGAAGAGGGAGCAGCAGAAGTGATGAAAAACCTGGAAGAGGCAGAAATTCAGCAAGTTGGTTACTACATGACTCGCTTCAACGATATTTCTTCTGAGGAATTGGACCAAGTTCTTGAGGAGTTTTATCGACAGTCTGTAATGAGTGATGGCGGTAGAGACTTGATGGCTTCACCGGATTTCATCAAAAATGCCCTTGCTGCAGCGCTTGGACCTGAGAAAGCCAAGGAACTCAATGCTGCTATGAGTTCCCAAACTGATGACATGGGCTTGGATGCACTGAGGTACATCGATCCGATAATGATTGCCAACTATATCCGTACTGAACATCCACAGACCATTGCATTGATTATCTCCTATCTGACCGATATTGATCAGGCGGCTACTGTATTGAGATCACTTCCGGAAAACTTACAGGCTGATGTGGTTTATCGTATTGCTTCATTGGACAGCATCCCCCCTGGAGTTGTCAACGAACTCAATGAGGTTTTGACCGATGAGATGAAGCAGGCAGGCAGTATGGTTACCAAAGTCGGTGGAGTGGCTCCAGTAGCCGAGATCCTTAATGCGATTGATAAAGCTTCCGAAACAAGAATTCTCTCGACAATCGAAGAGTCGAACCCAGATTTGGCAGAACAGATTCGAGAATTGATGTTCACATTCGAAGACTTGACCTTGATCGATAGCAAGCAAATGCAGACGGTATTGAAGGACGTTGATAAGGCCGATCTTGCGATGGCTCTAAAAACCGCTAGCGATGCAGTAAAGGAGTTGATTCTTAGCTCGATGTCGACGAGGGCGGCGGAGATGCTGAACGATGATCTTGAAAATATGGGACCTGTCAAAGTGGCGGATGTGGAAGGTGCTCAGCAGAAAATCATCAAAGTGGTCAAAAAGTTGGAAGAGGAGGGCAAACTGATTATGGCTGGGGCTGGTGACGACGTAGTCTGAGTTCTGATCCTCTCTTAAGGGCCAAACAAGATGGCCCTTTCACTCTTCAAATCTTTAATCTATTGAACATCCACCCAAACACTTCCTCCTTTAGCTGATTCTACCATCGCTTGGACGATCTCGATCGAGTGGCAACCATCTTCAACGTTCGGATACCAGCTAGCCATTTCGTCCGGACGATTTCCCTCCTTCATTGCATTGATTGTATCTCCTAAATCCCTGTAAAGATTGGCAAAAGCCATCACCATCCCTTCAGGGTGGCCGACGGTAATGCGATTGGCTCGCTGAGCAGCTTTAGAAAGATAATTCCCACCACGCTCCAAAATTTGCGTAGGGTGATTGAGAGGAGTCCAGAACAATTGATTGGGTTGCTCCTGAGTCCAGCGTAGTCCACCTATTTCCCCAAAAACCTGAAGAGTAAGGCCATGGGTTCGGCCAATAGCCAGACCACTGGTCCATAACCGTCCAATGGTTCCATTGTTCATTCTAAAGGCTGAGAGATTGTCATCTTCGAGCTGTCGGCTTTTTATCCCATGTCCGAAATCACTGGAAACAGATGTGACCTTTTGACCTGTCACAAAGCAAGCCATATGGAGTGCATGAATCCCGCAATCCACCGTGACTGCCGCCATTCCGGCTTGGGTAGGATCAAATCTCCAGCGAACTCTGGGATTCTCTGCATCCTTAGCATCGGCCATAAATCCACCTGCAAACTCAGCAACGACAACCCGAATCGCTCCTAAATCGCTATTTTCCAACATGGATCGCATTTGGCGTACCATGGGATAACCTGTGTATCCATAGTTGACAGCGCAAATCTGGCCAGTCTTTTTGGATACTTCTACGAGATCTTTGGCCTCCTCAACGGTCATTGTCATTGGTTTTTCACAAAGGACATGGAAACCAGCCTCCATGAATGCTTTCGATATCTGATGATGGGTAGCATTCGGAGTCGCAACCGTTACTAGTTGAATACGGTCTTCTCTTTTTTTCTCTTTATCCAACATTTCCTGCCAGTCACCGTAACATCTTTTTTTGTCAAGTCCCTGGGCGATGCCAAATTCAACAGCCCTCTGCGGATCAATATCCATAGCACCAGCAAGGAATTGAAATTTTCCATCCATGACAGAACCAGCCCGATGGGCAAAGCCGATTTGACTTCCTTCTCCGCCACCAACCAACCCCCAGCCTAACTTTTTCAATTTCAATCCTCAGAATCAGAATAAGTAAAAAAGAACTCTCTAGGGCCTGTCATCAAATAAACACTTGATCGTTTGGGGGACATCGTTCTTTTTGGAAGAAAAAACCTTTTTCCTTTCCCAATGGAAGAGAAGTCCCATGACCACCAGACGCTA
>JACLAD010015670.1_pt1 | contig 36722 bp, 37 predicted proteins | sample 8027901 | NCBI WGS metagenome assembly JACLAD01 (sample SAMN15725071, study PRJNA655200) | protist metagenome | isolation source: fluorescence activated cell sorting (FACS) single amplified genomes of... | place: Spain: Blaines Bay Microbial Observatory, Mediterranean Sea | collected 2016-07-05 | reverse complement strand
GGAATTCCAGAAAATCTGTGAAGTCGCACTGACACCAGTTGTCGGCATGTACGAGCAGTGTCGTCTGCGTTTTGAAAAAATCTGCATGAGCACGCAGGGTCCCGGCTGTTCCAAGCAATTCTGTTTCTTTTACAGCACGGACCCAATCTTGAAAGCGAGGACGCACAATAAATTCCTCAACAATTTCAGATAAATAATGAAGATTCACGAGAGCCTCACGCATGCCAGCTCGCCAGAGGGTCTCCAGCCAGTATTCCAAAAGTGGCCTCTCTCCAACCGGCATCAGGCACTTGGGCCAGTATTCGGTCAGTGGGTGCAGGCGAGTCCCCAACCCGGCAGCCAGCAACAGCGCTCGTACTTCACTCAAGACGTTGTATCCTGCTTCTGTTCAATCAAGTAATCGATAATTGCCAATAGCCAGACGTGGTGGGTCATTTCCACGATGTTGTAGGCAGTGCTGTCCACCAAGAGATTGACATCTCCCATGGTTCTCAAGGGGTTGTCAGACCGGAAGCCCGAGAGAGTCAGGATCGGGAGCCCCATTTCCCGAGATTGCTTGGCACCGTTAAGCATATTTGGTGACTGGCCACTACTGCTGATCAGTATAACCAGATCTCCCTCATCAGCATAGAATTCCAAAGCTTTGGCAACCCAGTGTTCATAGCCATAATCATTGGCAAAGCAGGTCAACAAATCGGCTTCGTTGAAGTTGATCGCTCGCATCCCAACTGCCTTAGTAAAATCAACTGTGACATGACTGGCCATTGCGGCACTCTCGCCATTGCCTACACAGATGATTTTTTGCTTTTGTTGGTGTGTCTGGGAAGCAAGTTGGACTGCCTGCTCCAAATCTGTTGTGTTTGCTGTCTGCAAGCGATTGTGCAGATGGTCGAAATATTTTTGGAAGCAACTGGGATCAGGCTTGTTGTATTTTCTCTGGTCTGATAATTTTAAATCAGCTTGTCTTTTTCAATACTTGGTCTGGCGTCCCTTCTTCCAAGATTCTTCCCTGCTCCAAGCGATAGATCCGATCACAGTGCTGGACAGTGGTCAAACGGTGCGCAATCACGATCATCGTCTTTTGTCCCTTGAGTCGTTGGATCTCCGCAACAATTTCTTTCTCAGTCTCATTGTCTAGTGCACTGGTCGCTTCGTCCATGACCAGGACACTACGTCCATGATAAAACGCTCTTGCCAGAGCAACACGCTGGCGCTGCCCTCCCGAGAGACGTACCCCACGCTCTCCTAAAATAGTATTCACCCCTTGCGGAAGTTGCTCAACTAGTTCGGTCAGTCGAGCTTGGCGCAGGGCTTCTCTCAATCTGATTTCATCAATCTCAGATTCTTCTTCACCCAGAGCCACGTTACCACGCAAACTGTTGTCTATTAGAAAGACCTGCTGGGGCAAGTAAGCAACCTGGGAACGCCACTCCTCCAAATTATCCTTGAGTGGCTGACCATTAATTTGGATATTCCCAGACTGTGGTTCCAGCAATCCAAGCAAGACATCCACCAGCGTGGTTTTGCCACTTCCTGAAGGTCCAATCAGGCCAATCGTTTCTCCTTTCAGGATTTGTAAAGACACATCTCTCAGTACAGGTTGAACCATACCCTGATAATTGAAGCAAATCTGTTGAAAGGACAAATTCTGAAAATATAAATGCTTTGTTGCTGAATGATTTACCGTTGCAGGTGCTACTTGCTGAGACCCCAAAAAACGTATATCTCTGCTGAGTCGCATAACACTATCGCGCTCAAAGCGTAGCTTGATCAGACTACTGGAAAGGCTGTTGGCTGTTGGCTTGAGTCGCAACGCAGCTACCCCGAAGACTCCCATAGTGGGAAGTATCTGAGTCATCTCTTGACCTAGCCACAATGAGAATGAAAGAATCACGATGACAAAAGCTACCAACAAGGATTCGAGCAAATAACCAGGCGCTAGATTGAGAAGCTGTTGCCGAGTGGAAAAGTAAGCGATTGACTTGGCTCCCCGCTCTAGCCTCGATTGAAAATAGGCTACTTTACCAAGGACTCTCAGTTCTTTGAGTCCTTCAATCGCCTCATGAATGTTCTGCACAACCTGATGGTTCGCCTCATTGCTTTGGCGCCCATATTCACGCAATCGAGAGCGAAAAAATTGGTCATAAATGATGATCAATCCACCAAGCAAGGCTAGGAGAGTGCAAAGAATCCCAAGATTTTGCCAGGCAAGTAGCAGAATGATCACAAGGGCAATCAGGCCATCACTGATGGTTTTAAGCAAGGTTGACAGGACCCCACCATAGCTGCTAACCAGCAGTTGAACACCATGAACATATTCAGAGCTGTTGCGACTCAGATATACCTGGTAGGGCAGCCCCTGGTAGGCTCGCATCAGATTGGTTCGAAGGCGAACTTGCTGCCGTTGACTAAAGGAGGTGATCTTGTATTGGACCCAAAGATTTCCAAGTGCCTTGCCGAAGAAAACCAAAACCAGCCCGCCTCCCAGGCTAAGCAGCATTGTCTCCGCTGTCGTGTCCAGACCAACCCACTGAAAGAGATCACCAAGTATCCCAGTTCCAGCACCGGCCGGGTTCATTACCAAGGTAATATACGGTGCAATCAGCCCCAACCCTGCCAGATCCAACATGGATGCTCCCAAAAACAGCAACACGAGTTTCGGTATCTTCTGGCGATCATCACCAAGCAGAGTCAGGATTTCATGGAGGTACTGGAGAGCAGCTTTCACTTCAGGATTGACGCTTAAATTTGGGGGGTCATGTTAAATCTCGTAGGTTTTTTTGCTAACACCTCATTGGCCTCTTGATGTCGAGGCAGCGGTTGACTGTTTCCCTCGTCAAGTATTGGAGTGACCACGAATCAGTATTAAGCTGATGTTTGACATCCTAAATTACTATTGAGGAAATTTAAGAATTATAAAGTTTTTTGTTCAATATTTGAACAAATTATAGTTAAGACTGATCAAGTTGAATTCAAAGAGGGAAATTTTGCGTATGGTGACCACACAGATTTTTCTCTTCTGCATCAGTTTGGCCAGAAAGACTCATTCAGGATGTCTTTGAGACGAAAAGGACATTCTTTTGGGAAAGTTTCTTCAATCAGGCTTGTCTCGAGAGCAGTCCGTTTGACGGCACGGGGATAAGTCCGCTCAAGCGAAGCGGTCGTTTGATTTTTCAGACTAGGATTATCGGCCAATAGTTCATGGAGTTGGTCTCGTTGCTCCTGGATAGTCAACTGACAACTCACTCCTCTGAGTTCTGTTTGGAAGACCCATTTGAGCAAATGCACGATCAATACTTTGAGACGGCTTTCCCACTCACGCCGAACACACCCTTACCCATATCTTCAATCTCCTCAGCCAGATGCTCGACGTCCACTGATTTCCATTCTCCGGAGCGTAGTAAGCGAGCCTGTTCCAAAGACCATTGGTAGAAGTCTGCTTCGTACTGAGATGGATATTCGCTCATTTCATTTCTCAACGTTGTTGGATTGTGAGCCCTGCAATAATTTCAAGAGGGCGGCCAACCATTCGGTTTGAATAAGGACAGGCCAATTAACCTTTTGAGCAGTCCTATTTTCATTTTCTAGATCCTTTGCTGCCAATCCATATGGCTCATAGCCATTATCGACGGAGGGATGGTGCTTAGCAAAAGTAAATCAGAAAGTTTCGCTCACCAATCTTTCTGGAGTAGCTGTTTTGGACTGAGCGTCCGGGTTACAAAAGGTTGAATGAACTGCTCCTCATTTTTCTCTGTGAGGATCTTGGTAATTTTCCAACTTTTGTCCATTTGTAGTTCCCAGACCTCTAAGAAAAGTTCCTCTGCATCCACAAACCAGTAGTAAGGTACCCCTGCCTTGGACAGGGTATCCGGCACCAACTCCCGGTCTTTCTTACGGGTAGTATGGCAAACCTCACACACCCAATCCGGACGAACGGATACAGGAAATCCATCCGGTGGCTGAGAGTGTTGATCTCTTTTCCAGCCCGCCAAATCCGCCTGGAGTATACGATCTGTGTTCAAATACTGCACAGAAATTTCCGTTGCAATCCACCATCCTCCTTCTCCATTCGAAGCCTTACGGCGGTGAAAAAGCCCTCCGACAGCACGCAGGATCTGTGAGGTGACATTGCCATGCAGCCAGCCAGGTAGAGCCTTGATGCCGATTACCCCGTCAATCCATTCTGGGTGAATTCCCGGGAAGATCTGTTCATAGGCCATCAGTAGTTGGGCCGGTGTTTTTTTGTCTTCCAGATTTAGTTTCATAAGCTACATCCCGGTTTCAGAAGTGAACTAGTTGTCTGCATTTCTTTGGGACAGCACCTTGGACAATATTTAAATTTTCCAATTCCATCACCGCTTCGCACTCTCCATATTTGATATGAATATGCTGTGGAGGGTGCTCTTTATCGATTACGTACATACGAATAATGATTCCCTGCAATCGACTGATTTCAGGCATCTTGGTTATGGAGTCAGCATGGTAATTTGCTCAAAATTCAAAAAGATCTACAAAACAATCATCAGAAAACGAACAAATCATGAAGCTAGTCTGTGTTGCTGTCCACTAATGCTTTTTCATTTAAGCTTTTTTTCAACAACTCTTGTGCAAGAACAGGAGAGAGATCTGTACCATCTTTCCAGCAGACGGTTCCAGCCACCTCGTCAATCATTGGCAGCATCAAATCCCCAGAATTCTGTAAGCGATTCAGGAATTTTAGGGGTACCAGTTTTCTTAGATCTACGACACCTGCCAATCCATCTTTAAAAACCACCTTCATTTGAAAGCCTTCTCGCAGATAGGCTCTGACTATTCGGGGGTATTCGTTCATTCCAAGGGCTCAATGTTGACCAGTTCTTCCTCGTTTCGAGCCAACTCCCAGTTTTGAAGGAGTTCCACTTCGTGCATTTTTGCCCATTCTCTAATCAATTTTTTGACTCGTTTGGGGAGATCACCGGAAATGACTTTTCCTGTTTGGATGTCTACAGCGCCTCCATATTCATTGTAGACCGCATGAAAATGTGGTGGGGCGTGGTCACTCCAATACATATAAATGGAAATTCCCAAAAATAAGCTGATTCTTGGCATTCTATTCTCAAATAGTGTGGTGCCTCATCTTGATAGCTTTTGCCCCTCATCTGCTAACTTTCAAGGTCGATAGACTTAGCCATCCTACGTCGATTTGCAATATTCGATGTTGAAACAGGTCGACCGTTAGGGAACCTGTTCTGTCGAAAAACTCACCAGTAGTTGTTGACGAACCGTTTTAGCCGGTTGCAAAAGGTCTATAAATTTTCAGCAAGAACATCCCATCTTCAAAATCAAAATCTGGTTCTCTTTTGCTACTTTGTTTTGCTGCTTCAATGATCTTCAAGGTCCCACTTCCCCAATTCTCGAACAAGCCCATCATGTAAAAGATCTTGGCGAGAAGTTTGTTCCCCGGCCTGGACGGATGATGGCGCTTGAGTGCATCCAGGGTAATCGTGGGAGAGAACAACTGAGCCGGATTGTAGAAGCGGATGAAAGATGGGCGAACTTCAATCGTGGATTTGACATCCATCCGATAATCACGGTAAACGATCAAGTTGACCAAGGCTTCGCGCAGCATTGCCCTTGAGAGCTCAAAGTACTCTGTCCCGGCTTGTTCACCTTTCAGATAGCTTTTGCACAGAGAATTCAACAAGAATCCTTGGGCATCTGCAAATACCTTCAGTAAGTTGCCCATACACTCCTGCTCATTGCTCATCTCATCGTAACTTGTATTCGATGGAAAGCTGGCGACCTTGATTTCGTAGTGACCTGAGAAAAATCGTGCTGGGTGCTTACCAAACAGCAAGACGGCAGCATTCGTAACAGAGCCTTCCTTTACCAAATCAAGCTTCTCCAACACTTGGTCAGTGGGCAGGTAGAGATTTTCGTTGAAGTCCCGGACGGCATTGGCGATCTCCATGAAGTTATGGACGCTCGTCTCATCAATGTCCGCAAACGTTGCTGCAGGGCAGGGCTGGAAGTCAAAACCGTAGCCATTTTTTCGTTGCTGGAGTAGTAGGTGATACTGTTCTTGGCTCAGCTGCTGAGTCGTCGTGCCAACGCGGATGTAGGGTCTACCGTAGGCCACATGGGGCTTGAGCGGGCTCTCCTCCACACAGACTCGCACACAGAATTTTCCCTCAAATTCAATCCTCTCAACTTGTGGATAAAGTTTGGGATCAGTGTTGAGCTTGATCGAGTTGGCGACATTCTTCAACGTGTCGTCCGTGACTGTTTGCCCAATGATCTGCCCATCATCTGCAACACCAAAGTAAAGAATGCCCCCCTTGTGATTGGCGAAAGCACACAGCGTTTGAATAGCTTCATTCAGCAACGAGGTCGAACGTTTGAACTCGATGCCTTCGGATTCACCGTTTGCTAATTCTTGGTGGAAGTCATTCATGTGTTTCGAAAGTTGAGGAAGCTATCACTTCCAGATGTTTCAGCAGGGGAAAAACATGAAAAGTGTTTATGAATCACCATTTCAGCAGATGCACCAAGCGAATGATCACTCAATTTTGCCTTGGCCGATGTGCATTTATAGAAGCACTGTGTTGTAAATGGGCGTTCTTACCCAATTGGAGTCACATCGGGTCAAACAAACTCAGTCCAACGTTATGGACGATGGGAAGGAAGGGATGATATCAGACTTTGGTAACTTCTCCATTTGGCTGAAAAAATGTAGTTTTTGACTCTCATCACAAATCCAATATTCCAGTGCGCCAGCCTGGAGGTAGAGCCCTCCTTTTTTCTGCATTTGAGCCATAGTGTTCCCTGGTGACATCACCTCGACACATATTTCTGGAGCGATACTAGCGGCGCTATCAGAGATTGTTTGCCGACGTCGCTCAATTGTGATCCAGACCACATCTGGAGAACGCACACCATCTTCGGTAAGAATGGGGAATTCAGGAGGACTGAATCCATCCGGACGATGTTGCATCAGTAACCGCTGAATTTCATAGACCACAAAAGCGTGCTGAACCTTGACAGCATTCATAAGCAGTTCTCCATCTCCATTCAACTCTAATTTGTACGGAAGATCCTGCAGTTGTGGGTCCTCACAAACTGCGTCCCAGGTCCAACTCATGATTGCCTACTTGGTTGCAAGTTCGTTTTGTTCTAGGAAAGAATTTGAAGCTGCTGGCTGAATTGAGGACAGCTTCGAATTCCATAAAATTTGTCTTTGATGCGTGTGAACCACCTCCACCACAATCACTGAAACAGGTGCTATTTCATTTAACTCCGTCATCAACTCAACTTCACACTCTGCCTTGGCTTCCACTGGGTCTCAATACGGATCATGAACTAACACCTCACAACTATACTCTTTGAGTTCCCGTAGGGTGTCCAGCACCTTCGAATTGCGCAGATTGATGTCTTTGAGGAAGTGGCTTCACCTGCACTACATCTATGTGGAACAAATTCAATACAATGGTTTGATTTTATTGATTCCCTCATACTGACGAACCCGTTCCCAGTCTGTCATCAGCTCTTTCTGATGAAAACTAGCCCATTCGATCACCAAACCCAGCGTTCAAGGAGGGAATTTATTGGCTCTCACAGAAAGAGTCAGGGTGTCAATCTCTGCTTTTGCGACCGCGAAACTGGCTGATTTCCATCATAGAAGTATTCGTAGACCTAAAAATCTGAAGATCAAAAATCACGAAAGCTCTAAATCTACTTCGCTGGAGTCACCATAGGTTTCAATCCCCAGTTCCTGCGCAAGCTCCTGGGCACGCGGATGAATGAAGGGAGAGGCCAGAATCTTGTGGTCTGCCGTACGTTGATGACGCTTCTCGTAGAAGGCGATCTTGCAAGAGAAAACGTAGAGCTGGGAACGATCAGTTGAAGATTTCAGCTCGAAGATGATCAGCGTCCCATTGCGAACGATGATGTCGAGCTCGATTTGGTCGGGCCTGCCGAAGACCTCCCCCGCGTCGTCATACTCATTGATATTCAAGACCTCGATACCAAAACTTTCTGTCAGCACAGCAGCCAAGGCATGCCGAAAGGCTCTCTCTGACCCAAGCCCCCAACGAGCACCGAGAGCAGCGATCTTGCGGTCCAGCCTACTCTTTTGCTCCCCGACCTCTAACCACAGACGCTTGTTCTGCTCGGTTTGTTCGGCCCACTTGCGATCACTCTCGGCCTTGGACTCTTCCCACTTGCGGTTTTGTTCAGCCCATTTGCGGCTTTGTTCTTCCCAGTCACGGCGAAGTTCCCCAAGAAGCTGATCAAAGCGACTCTCTGTTTGCTGACGATTCGCATAGCGCTGCGCAGTCAAGCGCTCAATCCAGCGCTCTAACTCCGGGCTCTCTTCCAACAAAGCTGGTAATTGTTCTTTCACCAGCTGGACAATCTCTTGTTTCTCCATCACTACTTTTTTGAGAGATTAGCTAGTCTTGAAGCTAATGTCTGTACTCCCAATTGCCGGTAGGAGCCTTGGGACGCTGTAGCTAAGTCCATCAGCACGAAGTTCTTCACGAAGGACTCAAGATTGGATTTGTACCAGTTTTTGTACACTCAGTCGATAACTCTGTTGGGTATGAGGACATTTGGCCTCTTCGTGCCCACTCATTGGTAAATCTAGTTGCTCACCATACTCACACATCCAACCAATTTGCCGAGCAGGAACACCAACCATCAGCGCATAGTCTGGGACATCTTTGTTGATCACCGCTCCGGCTCCAATGAAAGCATAGCGTCCGATCGTCACCCCACAGACCACCGTACAGTTGGCTCCCAGAGTTGCTCCCTGCCTGACCAGAGTATTGCGGTATTCTTCTTTACGGACAATCGCCGCTCTTGGATTGTAGACATTGGTGAAGTCCATGCTGGGACCACAGAAGACGTCATCTTCCAAGGTGACGTTGTCATAGACCGAAACATTATTCTAGATCTTGCAGCGACTGCCAATCACCACCCGGTTTCCGACAAAGACGTTCTGACCAAGTGAACATCCTTCCCCAATGATGGCTCCTGAACAGACATGGCTGAAATGCCAGACCTTGGTGCCTTCCCCTATGGTCCCACCTTCATCAATGATGGCGCTCTCTTGTTGCCAATAACTTAAAGCCGCCATACGCGGATCCCACGCTCCTCTGATGCTGCTTTTGGTGCAATTCCTTTGAAATCCACCACGACCCCGCCAGGGATTAGTTTGTCTCGCCACTGATCCACTCCCCACTCCCTGTACAACTGATGAGCCACTGCCAGCACGACTGCTGATACTTTTGGCGAGTTCTCCAAGTTCCCCATCAACTCTACCCTGTACTCCGCTTTTGCTTCTGCTGGATCACAGTGGGGATCATGCACCAACACCTTGCAACCATAGTGCTAGAGTTCCTGGATGATGTCTGGGACACGCGAGTTGCGCAGATCTGGGCAGTCTTCCTTGAAGGTCAACCCAAGAACAAGCACCTTCGCACCGACTGCACCAATTCTTACCTTGGCGAGTTCCTGCACGGTACGGCGGGCAATGAAAGTTTTCATCTCATCGTTGATCCGTCTCCCAGAAAGAATCACCTGTGGGTTGTAACCTGCTAGCTCTGCCCGGTGTGTCAAGTAATAGGGATCAACTCCGATGCAATGTCCCCCGACCAGCCCTGGCTGAAAGGGGAGAAAATTCCACTTGGTACCCGCAGCTTCCAACACTTCTCGTGTGTCGACTTCCAGCCGATCAAAAATTAAAGCCAATTCGTTGACAAAGGCGATGTTTAGGTCACGCTGGGCATTTTCAATCACCTTGGCCGCTTCAGCTACCTTGATCGAAGAGGCCCGATAGACCCCAGCCTCTATAACATAGCCATAAAGATCAGCGACTCGCTCCAAGGCTGCTGGCGTCGAACCTGAGACGACCTTGCGAATCGTAGTGAAGGTGTGCTGCTTGTCTCCCGGATTGATGCGCTCTGGCGAATACCCCAACGTGAAGCCCTGCGCTGACACCTGCTCCTCAGTCGAGCCAGCCACGTACTTCAATCCTGAAAGTCGCTCCATTACAGGAGCACAGTCTTCTTCGGTACAACCTGGATAAACTGTCGATTCATAAATCACCAAATCTCCAGTCTTGAGAATCTTGCCAACTGTTTCGGTGGCCTTGAGCAAGGGAGTCAGGTCTGGTTGCTTAGCCTCGTTGATCGGGGTGGGAACCGCGATGATGTGAATAGAGGCTTGGCGTAGGTCCTCAGGATTATCGGTGAAAGTCAAATTTGCTTGCTGGAGTTCCTGAGTAGAGACTTCACCGGTTCGGTCATACCCCTGTCGAAGCTCTGACAAGCGAGTGATGTTGATGTCAAAGGCGATGACGTGTCGATGCTGACCGAAGGCCACTGCGACTGGGAGTCCCACGTAGCCAAGCCCAATGACGGAGATAGTTTCTGGAGACAAGGTAAAGTAAGTCGGTAAGAATGTGAAGGATTTTGTTCAGAAGTTGAACATGAGGAGGGTGTGCCAAAAAAGTGAGCCGTGGGGTGGTATTCATGTTAATTTCGAGCAATCTCATTTGGGCCAATTTTTGGCGGCCACCCTAAACCTGCTAAGATTCGTTCAACTGTCTGGGCACCAGTTTTGATTAAAGTTCAATCAATTGTGATTTTAAGTCTGGGAGATCATCCTGGATAATTTGCCAAAGGATATTCTCGTCTACACCAAAATAACCGTGGATTAAACTATTATGCAGCCCGATCATACCTCTCCAATCAATATTAACATTTTTATTTTTAAAAGATTCTGGAACTTGACTTGCCGCTTTTCCTAAGATTTCTAAATTGCGGATTACAGCATCAACAGTCTTGCGATCATCGATGAAACTTTTGATGTCCAGACTGTTGGTGTAGCGACTTATTGCCTCAATTGCATCCAGCATATCTTCTAGAAATAAGTTGTGGTCACGCTTCGACATACTCTACATCTTCTAACACGGATGCACGTCGATTTTCTTTTATTGCCATCAAAGTAACCAAATCAACAGGCCTTCCCAGAACCTCCTCCAAGTAATCTGCCAGGTGAATAAACAGGAGTCCGACGGGTCGTTCAAACTCAACTAAAAGATCCACATCACGAACAATTTGTTCATCTTCTCGAGCTAGCGAACCAAAGAGGCCTATTCGACGTACACCGTATTTATGCTTCAACTCACCGCGAATTTGGCGTAATGCATTTTTGATTTCTTGTTTGGAGGGCTGCTTTGCAACTGATGGCATACTTGGTCTCCCGACTTATAAAATTTCATGGTGACTTCAACGAACACAACTTTTTCGATCACAGTAATTTCGTATCCCCATATATCGCCTCAATCATTCGCAGGCATTGGCCAAAAATTTGGATCCAAAATGTTATCTTCGGAAAAAGGACAAAGTTGTGGGAAGTTGGATTTTACCAAGCTCGCTTCCAGTTCTACTTTGATCAAAGCTCGTTGGTACGCTGTGCTGACTTTCTGTGAAAATGTGTCTTTCAGGCTCGGGCTGTCTTCGAGCAAATCCTCAATCTGAGCGCGCTGCTCCAGGATTGTCAGACACCAGCTATTACTTTGTAGATACGGCTGAAATTTCCATTTGAACAGGTGTAGCAATAGCTAGATCAAGCGATTTTGAAGTTGTCGATGTTCGGCTACGGCTCATGCCTGCGAGTTCCTCAAAAAGGTGTGCTGTTTCAACTTTTTCCCAATTTCCTGAGGTGAGCACCTGCTTCTGCGGCTTCAACCAACCCAAGTAATCGTGTTCTTACAAGTTCTCGTGCGACATTTTGTGTTCCATTGATGAAGAGATCTTCTTTCAAATCCCGCACACAGACCTGAAACTGTGCTGGCCCTTGATGAGTTACCAATACCCGAAAATCAAGCCACAAATCCCTCTATACTAAGCCACCCAAGATTTTCATCGCAAGCGCTCTAAGTACATATACAGGGACGAAATTTTCAGCGCTCATTATGCTCTGAACGTATCAAATCAGCTGAAGAAGTTTGAAGATTCTTCGTGTGCTTTCGGAGATCTCTATGATCGGGCAAAGTGCAACGCTGCGTAATGGGTGGAACCTGCTTAGCCTACTTGCAACGTTGGCTAATCACCAACTCACTCTCATCCGCTACTGGTTCATCTAGGTGAACAGGATGGGCTGACATCTCCAGGATATTGGTCTTTTTCATGGCTAACTCTTGTGGTTAAATTACTCATCTGCACTACCTTTTCCTTACTCGATGCCGAATCAACTCAAAAAATCCTGCTAAAACATGAGTTATCCAACTCTTTGAATATGCTCTTTCAAGGGTTTCGGCAACGAATTATCAATGGACAAATCTACTCGGTAGGGCAGCAGCAGATTTTCAATCGCTTCACTGAGTTGCAGTTGATGTCTGGGGGTTAGATATTCCCCTTTCAGGCCCAAGTCAATATCAGAACCTTCTTTGGCAGTACATTTGGCTCGTGATCCCTAAAGCCATACCTCTTGAGCCTCTGGATACTCAGCAAATACCGTCTGCAAACGCTGAGTGGTCCGTAGGGTGGGTCCAAATGCGCCTTTCACTGGGGCCAACTGCTGAGAGTCGCTGAAGCGTTACCCGAAGTCTCTGGAAATGAGCAAGGTAGCGATTACGGATGTTAGCTAAATTTGCTGCGCAGTCTCTTCGGTATAGATATGAACCGTCAAATTACGATCTTTTAGCATTGGCGTCCCTACATCTCAATTACGGCCATCTCTTCCTACTTCCTCATGAACTGGAATCAGTTGTTGGCTTTGTGGATATGCTGCCCAATCCATCTTTGCCATAGAGTTTGCCTGCTTTCCAAACAAATGTTTTCTTCCATCTTGACGAAAATAGAGCAACCCAACCATTATTTTTGGACTAGGCTGGACTAAGAGCCTATCCGCAAATAAAAGATTGGCTATTTTTCCCTTCTCGTCGAGCCTTTTTACGAAGACAAATGACAACCTGAGGAGAAGGAAGATATGTCCAGAAAGAAGACCTGGGAAGTTTCGGATGCCTTTTGGGAATTGGTGCAACCCCTGATTCCCACGAATCCAAGAGTCGCCCACAAGACCTACCAACGCCAACAAGGAGGTGGCAGGAAACCGAAATATTCCAATCGCCTCTACTTTTCAGCCATGGTTTACGTACTAAGAAATGGCATCATCTGGAATGCCTTGCCCCGTGAAAAATTTGGCTGGATGAGTTCCTCGGCACTTCACGACAAGTTCCAGCAATGGAGTATTGCCGGTGTGTTTACCAAGATTTGGCAGCGAGGTCTGGCCGAATACGACGAACTACAAGGAATTGCTTGGACTTGGCAAGCAGCAGATAGTGCGAGCATCGAAGCACCTCTGGCCAGAGAATCTAGCGGTCCAAACCCGACGGATCGGGGGGAAAAAAGGCTCAAAACGACATGTTCTCGTCGACGAGAAGGGCATCCCCATCTCGTTACTCGTCAGCGCAGCCAACCAGCATGACAGCGTGGCTCTGGAGCCCTTACTCAAGGCGGCCGTCGTTTCACCGGTGGCAAAAACAGAATGCCACTTGTGCCTGGATGCAGGGTACGTTGGTAAAGAGGAAGTCGCCCAGTGCAATGGTTTCATCTCCCATATACGCCCACGAGGAGAGGAAAAGAAGGAGATCGCAACCAATCCCGAGTTCAAGGCGCGACGATGGGTCGTCGAACGGACACACTCCTGGTTCAATCGCTTTCGAAAGTTGATCCCCAGGTATGAAAAAACCGACTGCTCCTACTTGGCCCTGACCAGTTTAGCGGCTGCCCTGATCACTTTGAATCAGGTAATGGCTATTTGTGGATAGGCTCTAAATTTACTATGCAAACAGTGAAGACTTATGCAAACAGTGAATATGCATCAGGCCACGACTCAACTTTCTCGTTATGTGGATCTGGCGGCTGGTGGTGAAGAAATTCTCATTGCTCGTGCAGGAAAACCCGTCGCTCGCTTGGTTGCTTTAGAACCAGATCAGATGAAACCAAGATCATTGGGCCTAGGGAAAGAACGTTTCAAGATGCCTGAGCAGTTTGATACTCTCCATCAGGAAGCGATTGAAGAAATGTTCTCAACGAAGATTTAATGAGCCAGTCCTCTTTTTTGCTGGATACGCACATCCTCCTTGAAGCATTGTTAGCCCCACACAAGTTACCGCTCATTATCCAGACTGATCTGATGAATCCCAACAACACCATCTGGTTCAGTGTGGCCAGCATCTGGAAAATTGCCATTAAGGGTTCTCTGAGTCGTGGTGACTTCGGCTTCAACTCCGGCGAAATTCATCAGCTTGCTTTGGAGACTGGGTTTACAGAGTTACCAATTTTATCAGACCATTGCCATCTGGCTACCAACCTGCCTTTACACCACAAAGATCCCTTTGACCGACTGCTTGTTGCCCAATGTGAGGTTCTCTCCACAACACTGCTTACGCGAGATCGGGCGCTGCCCCAATATTCACCAAAAATTCAATTACTGATTTGAATATCTCTATCGGATCAAATCTCAACATCAGGTGCTCAAAGTACTATTTAGTGTAGAGACACTGGGGTTGTCATTGGCACCCGTACATTTCAATCAGGACCATCTCTTCCTACTTCCTCATGATCTGGAATCAGCTGTTGACCTCGCTCGTGTAGTCCGTCCGCTGAAAAGTAGCACAAAATTCTTCTTTTTCCTGATCATTGACCCACTCCACGCGGGGATAGAGTCGCTCAACCCGTTGAATACCACTTCCCAATCCGCTGTAAGGCAAAAGGTATTGACCAAGCGAACTGAGGATTGGATTGCGATGAATCGAAAGTCCACTGCGAATCTTAGGAATACTTAATGAGTTGGGTAGTTTGCCGGGACTGCGAATCTCGACACGATGCTCAAAGATGAAGACCTTGATCGTTGCGTTGATGAAGTAATCACGGTGCAACAAGGCATTGACCAGTACTTCCACCAAGCAGGCTTCCGGGATTTCGAGGGCGCTCTGCTCATTGAAACCCTTGCTGGTTTGGGGTCTGCGAAGGTTGCTTCGTAAGAAATTAAGGGCCTGCTGGTAGAGGGTAGGTATCGTTCCGTAAAAATTGTCTTTGGATAAAAAGCGAGTGGTTCCAAGGTCATCCCCGTCGAAATGAACACACTGCACATAGAAGGACTTTGAAAAGCGCTGGGGCTCTCGGCCGAAGAGCAGGTTGCCGGCAAGCGTAAGCACCCCTGTTCGTATCAGGTCCAAGTTTTCACAAATCGTGTTGAGATCAAGCCTTCCTGCTTTGAGATCCCCATAGACTTGCAGATCGCGTTTGCGCAGAAATTCTTGCAATGACTCCGGATTGAGATCCCTCAGGCTGGAACCAGTCAGTAAACTCTCTTCAGCAGATAGACCTCCACTCTCTGCAAAGAGCCGACGCAATTCTTCAGGAGAGATGAGCCGCTTATCCGCACCAGATTTGGTGAGATAGACTCCTGAACTGGTAGCATAAGGTCGTGCACTACCTTTCCGAACCTGCACCAACAGCAACAGCTTCTCCTCGACCTGAAATTGCTCGACAAGTGGATAAATCGGGGGCTTCACATTTTCATTGGCTGTGTTTGAGATCAACTGGTGCAGTCGGTGAAGATCTTCGGGAGAGAGACCTTTGATTTGGTGATCATCGCTAACACCAACGATCAACTGGCCTCCTTCGGCATTAGAGAAAGCAACGAGTTCCTCTGCCAACCTCCGAGCGTCCTGAAGGTTTTCCTTGAACTGCGTGAAGCTGTCTTCTCCTCCTGCAATCAAATCGGTGAGGTCATCAATATTCACTGGCTTCAAACTTCTACGGATGTTTTGTACTTGTGAGGACAGATGTAGGGCCTGTCCAATTTACTTTCAGAAATAGCCTTCTCGTTTTTTCTTCTCCATTGATCCGGCCTGATCCTGATCAATCAAACGACCTTGCCGCTCCGAACTCCTTGATTGCAGCATTTCCTCTAGCAAGTCCTCCACACTCTGCGCCGTGGAGTCGATCCCTCCAGTCAAGGGATAGCAACCCAGAGTTCTGAAGCGCATCTTCCGATTTTCAGGCTTTTCTCCTGGTTCCAAGGGCATCCGCTCATCATCAACCATCAACCAGGTCCCTTGACGCTGTACCACCGGTCGTTCCCGGGCAAAGTAAAGTGGGACTACCGGAATCTGCTCCTGCAGAATGTAGAGCCAGACATCCAACTCCGTCCAGTTTGAAAGCGGAAAGATGCGCATGCTCTCTCCCGGCTGCAGGCGTCCATTGTAGAGTTGCCAAAGCTCCGGTCGCTGGCCCTTCGGATCCCACTGGTGGTGAGTATTCCGGAAAGAGAATACCCGCTCCTTGGCTCGGGAGCCTTCTTCATCCCTGCGGGCTCCTCCAAAGATCCCATCGTACTTGCCCTTGTCCAACGCCTGACGCAGGGCTTGGGTCTTCATCACATCGGTATGCACCCGACTCCCATGACTGAAAGGACCGATTCCTTGATCAAGGCCTTCCTGGTTGGTATGAACAAGCAACTCCAGCCCTAGACGTTTTGCTGTTTGATCCCGAAACTGGATCATCTCCTTAAATTTCCAGGTAGTGTCAACATGCAGCAACGGAAACGGTAACTTGCCTGGAGCAAAGGCCTTGAGCGCCAAATGCAGTAAAACGGAAGAGTCCTTACCAATCGAATAGAGCAACACCGGACGTTCAAATTGAGCAACAGCTTCCCGGAAAATGTAGATGCTCTCTGCCTCAAGCTGCTTCAAGTGTTCAGACATCATGATAACCTCAGAGCGCTGAGCAGTTGCTTCAGATTTTCTTCCTGACTGTTCTGGTGGGTGTTCAAGACCAATTCAGGATGATCTGGTGGTTCATAAGGAGAAGAAATGCCCGTGAAGTTTGGCAACTTGCCGTCTCTGGCCAACTTGTAGAGTCCCTTGGGGTCCCGCTCCTCACAGATTTCGATGGGGGTATCGACAAAGACCTCAATGAACTCTCCGGGATCCAGCAGTTCCCGCGCCTGTTGTCGCTCACTCCGAAAGGGAGAGATGAAGGAAACCAGTACGATCAAGCCAGCCTCCAGCATCAACTTGGAGACTTCTCCGACACGCCGAATATTCTCTGCTCGGTCTTCTTCCTGAAAACCAAGATCCCGGTTGAGTCCGTGGCGGACGTTGTCGCCATCGAGCAAATAGGTGTGATAGCCCAGCTCCACTAGTCGTTGTTCGAGTGCATTGGCCAGGGTTGACTTGCCAGAACCACTCAAGCCTGTGAACCAGAGCACTCTGGGTGTCTGTCCCTTGAGCTGAGAACGGACAGCCTTGTCCACTCTGCCCTGGTGCCAGACTACTTGACGCGAGGCTGTGGCTGTGATCATTCCTGCAGCAATCGTATTGTCGGTTACTCGATCCACCAGGATGAAAGAGCCTGTGGCCGGCAGGTCTTCATAGCGGTCACAGGGGATGGTTTTCTCCAAGGCTAATTCACAGCGGCCCAGATCATTGCGCTCCAGTTGGGGGGAAGGAAGTTCCTGCATGGTCTGAATTTCGAGTCGATGCAGCAAGCGCTTGATTGTCGCGGGCACGGCCACCGTCCCTAGGCGCAGCTCATAGCGTTTCCCAGGTCGCAACGGCTGATCCCCAAACCAGACGAGGTTGGCTTCAAACTGATCGGTGAGGATCATTGGTTCTTCTTTCTTCAGAACAAGGACTTCTCCCCGACTGAGATCCGTTTCTTTCTCCAGCACAATGGTGACCGCCTCTCCTCGCTCCGCAGATGGCTGTTCCCCGTGGACTCCAACGATCTGCTTGACCCGATTATCTACCTGAGAAGGTAGCAGTAGCACCTCGTCGCCAAAAGAAATCTGACCAGCAGTGACTGTTCCCATGTATCCCCGAAAATACTGGTGAGGCCGACTGACAAACTGCACAGGGAAGCGGAGAGGCTCCCCCTCGATCGAAGTTTGAATCTCGACTTCATCCAACCAGTTCAGCAGGGTTGGTCCCTGGTACCAATTCGTATGCACTGATCGATGGACGACATTGGCGCCAGTAACGGCGGAGATCGGGAAGCAATGAAGCTCCTTCAGACCAAGTTGTTTCCCAAGGGATTGGATCTGCTCTTCCAGTTGCCGGTAGGTCTCCCGGTGATAGTCAAGCAGGTCGAGCTTATTGACCGCGACCGCCACGTGCTGGAGTCCGAGCAAGCGCACAACCGCCAGGTGACGACGTGTTTGAGAGAGCACACCCTTACGGGCATCAACCAGTAGGAGAGCAAGTTGACAGTGGGAAGCCCCTGTGACCATGTTGGCAGTGTACTGCTCATGACCGGGGGTGTCGGCGACAATGAACTTGCGCTGCTCGGTGCTGAAGTAGCGATAGGCCACATCGATCGTGATGCCCTGTTCTCGCTCAGCTTGCAGGCCATCTAACAGCAGGGAGAGATCCGGTTCAGCTAGGCCTCTTTTGAGTTGATCGGCTTTGAGGGTTGCCAGTTGGTCATCGGGGACCAATCCAGCGTCATAGAGTAAACGCCCAATCAGTGTGCTCTTGCCATCATCCACGCTCCCGCAGGTCAGGAAGCGGAGCAGATCTTTTCGTAAGTGCTTTTCAAGAAGGGAGGGCATAAGTCAGGCGAACTTAGAATGTAAAATATTGATTTTCAAGAATTTAAAGTCATCTCACTGATCCAGCGACAATCGTTCCTTGGGCCAAGAGCATGCCGGCAATCCATTTCAAGGTGTCCACCTTGGATTCGGCAATGTCTCTCTTTCAATCTGCAATGATTTATGATTGACCCAAGTGGGTTTCTTTGCGGGGGTGTTCGATTTTTTGTTGGGCTTCCTTACGCAGCTCCGCAATGCCAATTTGCACATTGGCACTATCCTGTTTTGTTGCCAGCTCGTTCTCAATCAGCGTGCAAAACAATAGGACAATTCCGCTGTTTCTACCATAGAACAATTCCTACCCGATCGATGTGCCCTTTTAGATCTTTGTTCTGAATCGTTTCGTAGATCACTAGGTCCACTTTATAGGGCAGCATTAGCTCATCAATCGCAGACTTTAGTTGCAGTATGTTCGAGAAATTCAATTGGGATCCTTTGAGAGCAAGATCAATGTCAGAAGCAGACTGATGACGATTCATTGCCCGAGAGCCAAAGAGAATGATTTGTTCCACTGCGGGATGTGATCGGAGGACGCTGCCTAGTTTTTTGAGAGTTTCGGAAGAGAGTCCGCTGGAGTTTGCTAGTTCGTCTGCAGTGGACTTCATATGGATTCCACCAACTTTACCATCGTTTGTTGAAATTGTAGGAACTGTCCGTGGTAGGAATTCTGGATTTCTGCTAACGCTTGTTCTGCATTGATCTGATTATAAGCATGAGAAGTCAGATTCCTGGCAATGATCATGTTCATCCAGACCTCTCCGTCTTCAATCAATCTGTTTTGAAAGGCTTCCCTGGTGGCATCTCGGGAACCATGAATCGTGGATCCCTGGTACTCAAAAAAATCCTTCATCACCTTCCAGGCCAGCTCGTGGGTGTATTCGAAGGCTTGAATCAAACCCTGTTTCTCAAGCAGACTGAGTTCTCGCTCTTTGCTCAGGAGCACCGCATCATTCAACTGAGCGAGCGCAAGTTGGAAATTGTGAAAGCGCTGGATCCAACGAATTCCAGAATCAGTCATATTTCTAATTCATCCAAAAGAGAAACGTATTCGATCTGTTCTGAATTTTTTGAAAATATTTTTCTTCATTTGAAAATCCAATTTGCAAAAATTGAGCAGCATCCTAAGAATGTATGACAAATTGTTCAATTATCGAACAATATTAAGATTCCTGAATTTTCTTAAGCAAAAGTTGTCTGAAATTTTGAAGATTCACTTTAGCTAGTACTACTTTAAGTTGTATTTACATTTTTCTCTATCGATAGCGTTGAAGCTGTGATTTTAGGGCAGCTAGCGTGTTGTCTGACAACACAATACACAAGTATCGCATGACTGATCCGATAGATTGTCAGTTCCAACTTGAGCTTCGAGGCTCAACATAGTGGGATTGTGAGCCGATTCATCACCAAAATGCATTCCAGTCCGATTCCTCCAAATTTCTATGTCTACCAACTCCCATAACGAATCTGCCGAGCAAGTCAAATCCAACTCTGCTCAATCCCTGCCTGAGTGGCTTCAATCTCCATGGATGCCCAAGCTGCTATTTATAGTGGCCCTGCTAATTTGCTATGGCATCTCCGTGAATGTACGCTACCAGCAATTGGAAACCTGGAGAGCCAACCCACAGCAATTTTTTGTTGGTGAACAGCCTCTGATGACCACACTCGATGCACCTTACTGGCTCCGCTGGGCCAAGGAGTATCGTGATGGGGAGTATTTCAGTTATGACGACAAGCGTTCCTATCCATCTGGAACCCAGTGGTTTAGGGAGCAACAAGCTCAAATCGTTGCTAGTGAAAATGGAACACAAGCAGAGCCCGTATCTCCTCCTGAGCGTTTGACTAGTCCCACAGCAGTGCCATTGCTCAGTTTCCTCGTCGCGATGATGAGTCCCTTCTTTGCAGGTAATCTCTACCTGGCCGGACACTGGCTGGTCATTCTAAGCGGGGGTCTGTTCATCCTGCCTTTGGGACTCTATGGCTGGAGGCTAGGATACCCGATCGCAGGAATGCTCGGTGGGCTGATTGGAACTTTCTGCAGTGAGTACTTTGTGCGAGTTTCGATCGGAAGAATTGACACCGACATGCTCAATATCTTTTTTCCAATCCTCGGGGCTTATTTCGTGCTGCTAGCCTGCCAAGCCGAGCAAGAGCGTTGGGTCTGGACCTGGGCCGCACTCGCTGGGTTGAGTATGAACCTTTTTGTCTGGTGGTATGGGAAACAAGGCTTTGTCCTCGGTTGCTTTCTGACACTCTTGGTCGGACTGATCATCTGGAAAAGCTCAGCCCGACAAGGGCTACCTGCGCTTGGATTTTTTGTTTTTTTTGCAGGCCCTAGCAATTTGCTCGGGGGTCTTGGGGGTGTTCAAGGGTTTTTAGGGAATTACCTATTTGTTGGTGCGATTAAAGAAGCCCAAGCACAGGAAGTAGTCAATCCAGTCACCTTCCCAAACGTCTTCAACACAATCTCTGAGGCGGCCAAGGTGCCAATGAGCGAAGTCCTACAGCAAGTCCTGAGTGAGTCCAACTGGGGCTGGATTGGACTGATCGCTTTCGCCTTGTTTGCCATTCGCTACTGGCCAGCAGTCATTCCACTGTTGCCAATTTTTGCTTTGGGCTTGTTTGGCTTTCAATCCAGCCGCCGCTTCATCATGTTTCTGGCACCCTTTGTAGGCTTTGGCCTGGGAGTCTTGCTGACGATTGCCATTCGTCTTGCTTGGGAGTGGTTGAGATCACGACTGGAACCGGAAGATCCCACTGCTGTTCAAAGCCACCCTGTCTGGGGCAACGCCAATCTAGTGGGACAGGTGTTGATCTACGTTGGCCTATTTGGCAGCTGGAACTTCTTCGCACCTCAAACTGCGATCAGTTATGTACCTGGACCTTCCATACCACCACCCGTCTATCAAACCTTTGAGCAAGTCGAGCGGCTCGTTCCCGAAAATGGTGCCATCTACACGTGGTGGGACTACGGCTATGCAATCACAGACAAAACAGAACGTGCGGTTTTCAATGATGGAGGGGCTCAACTGGGTCCGACCACCTATTTCATGGCCCGCTCTTTCATCAGCAGTGAGCAGGAAGAAATGCGTCGAATTATCGGCTTCCTCGCTTCCCAGGGTGGCGACGGAATCGGCCGCTTCAACAAGAGCAAGGACTCTCTGCTGCGTGAGGTTTATTCGGGTAAGTACAAGCCGCGTGAGCCAATCTATGTTTTCTACACCTACGACATGATCGGTAAGTACTCTGCGCTCTTTTCAATTGGTTCCTGGAATTTTGATACCCTCAAGAACAGCGTCAAGGGATACCAACGACTACAATGTTCGAAGTTGGAAAACCAAGTTCTGACTTGTCAGGGAGTCACTGTCGATTTGAAGGAAGGGCTGGTCAATGGGCAGTTCCCACTGCGCAGACTGGTTCAGTCTATCCAGGGCAGAGAGACCAAGATCCAAGAATTGAAATCAGAAGGTCTGAGTCTCCAGCTGATGATGCCCAATGAGCGGCAATTCAGTGAGATTTATCTGATGGAAGAAGCGGTCTGGGCTTCCAACTTCAACCAGATGTACCTACTTGGCAACTATGACAAGGAAGTTTTTGAAGAAGTTTTCCACGCCTTCCCAATTGCACGTCTATACCGCCTGAAAGATTTGGATCCGCTGGAATAGGAATACTAAGAACGATCGGCTCCTTTACAAGGATTGAAGATCAGTTGAAACTTTGTAAATTTTGATCATACTCCCTGCGTTATTCAGAAGAAAATAACGGAAAGTTCTAGGCTGTGCCATCCATTTGTTGAAGAGAAATTCATGCTCTACGAAAAAGATTTTTTGGCGTGGACCCAACAACAGAGTGAGTTGATACGTCAAGGGCGTTGGCAGGAAGTTGATCTGGATCACCTGATTGAGGAATTGGAAGACATGGGCAAGAGCAATCACCGAGAATTGGAAAGTCGGTTAGTTGTTCTGCTGGCCCACCTGCTGAAGTGGGAATTTCAACTCAATCAACTCCAAGACCAATGGAGGGAATTCGATGGAAGAAGTTGGCGAAAAACCATTATTGAGCAGCGTGTTCAAATTGAGCGTTTGCTGGAGGATCGCCCCAGCCTCAGTTCTCATTTCGAAACCATTCTCCAACAGGCTTATCCTACAGCACTAAAGTTGGCTTACAAGGAAACCCAACTGGACTCGTTACTCTTCCCTTCTGAATGTCCCTATTCCCCCAGGCAACTGCTAAACGAAGATTTCATGCCTGAATCTCGCTGATTTCTTAATTAGATTGGTTGGTTTTAGTTCTTGTCCTGGCTGCACAGACAAAGCACTCAGTATCAAAGCTGAATTGTTTTGCAGTTCAAAAGTCATTGGATTCAGAACTATGTATTTGTGCCAAATCCTGCTTCATTACCTTCTTATTCATAATTTTCCGGAGCACTTGGAGCTATAGATTCTGTGTCTTAGAGATGCTCCTAAACACCAGCAGAGAATCTAATCCTGAGAAGCAAACGATCACCTTGTGGGTATTTTCAACCAAAGATTTCACTTTCTTTTAAGGGTATCCCAATGAGATCTTTCGGAGAAAGTTGAGGATTTACATGCGGCCAGTCAATTTGTAAATCTGGATCATTCCAAAGTAGCGTCCGTTCATGTTCTGGAAACCAGTAATCTGTAGTCTTGTAGAGGAATTCAGCAGTTTCACTAAGAACCAGAAATCCATGGGCAAAGCCCGGAGGAATCCAAAGTTGGTGATGATTTACAGAATTCAGTAGTGCCGAGGTATGCTGGCCAAACGAAGAAGATGAACGTCTGAGATCTACTACCACGTCAAAAACCTCGCCCCTTGTCACTCTGACAAGCTTTCCTTGAGGATGCCTGATCTGATAATGCAAACCTCTGAGAACACCTTTTTGAGAGCAAGTGTGGTTGTCTTGCACAAAATTTACTGATTTTCCAATCGCTTCCTCAAAATCCCGCTGATTAAAACTCTCTAGAAAAAACCCACGCTCATCACTGAAAACCTTAGGTTCAAGCATTAGAACATCTGTTAGGGTTGTAGAAGTCACTCGCTCATAGGGCATTTGCTGACTCCTTCAGCAATCGGAGAAGATACTGTCCGTACGCATTTTTCGCCAAGGGCTCTGCAAGTTGCTGAAATTTCTCTGCAGTAATCCAGCCCTTGCGATAAGCGATCTCTTCTGGACAAGCCAACATCAAGCCCTGACGCTTCTGCAGGGTCGCTACAAATCCAGCAGCCTCCAACAGACTGTCCTGAGTACCGGTATCCAGCCAAGCAAAGCCACGCCCCATCAATTCTACTTGGAGTTTTCCTTGATCAAGATAAAGCCGGTTCAAATCGGTAATTTCCAATTCTCCTCGGGCTGAAGGTTGAAGCTCCCTTGCAAAATCGCATACCTGCTCATCATAGAAGTACAATCCAGTTACTGCATAGGAACTCCGGGGCCGCTTGGGCTTTTCCTCCAAGCTCATGACTTGCCTATGTTCGTTAAACTCAACCACGCCATAACGTTCGGGATCTTTGACTTGATACGCAAAGATGGTTGCTCCGACTGCATGAGAATCAGCACTTTGGAGTTGCTTGACGAGGTCATGTCCATAAAACAGATTATCCCCGAGAATCAATGTACTGGGGTGCCTGTTGATGAAGGATTCCCCCAGAAGAAACGCCTGAGCTAGTCCATCTGGTGAAGGCTGAACAGTGTATTGAATCGAGATTCCCCACTGGGAACCATCACCCAGCAATTCTTGAAATAAGGGAGTGTGTTGTGGAGTAGAAATAAGCAATATTTCTCGGATTCCAGTCAGCATCAATGTGCTCAACGGATAATAGATCATCGGTTTGTCGTAGACTGGCAGCAATTGTTTGGAGACAGCTTGAGTCATCGGATAGAGCCGGGTCCCACTTCCTCCCGAGAGGATTAGTCCCTTTCTTTGACTTTTCATGATGTATTTTCGTTTTGAATTAAAAATGGCTTGGGGAACGAGGCCATCTCTCAAAATTCTACCTACTGTCTAGCAGGCCCTGATTAGGGCAGGGGAATACGATTACTGCGGGAAGTATCCCAGTTTGAAATGGGGGTCTCTCGGAGTCCACCTTCCATCGAGGGTTCACCAACCAGAAAGGGATCATTCATTCGATATGGATACAGATCTACATCCGGACAAGTACTGTCTGCCAGATCACCATTGATTGTACAAGTTGGCAACAACACATGTTCTGGATCATCGGGAGGTCTAAAGCTCTCAAATTTCTTCCAGGCAGTTTTCATATAATCCTGCCATAAACGTGCGGGAACGCTCCCGCCGGTAACTTTCAACATGGGTCGGTTGCCATCATACCCCATCCAGACCCCTGTCACGAGTCCAGGAACAAAGCCTATAAACCAAGCGTCTCTGTATTCAGAAGTTGTTCCCGTTTTTCCTCCAATATCACTTGGAGATTCAGACCAGTTCGCATTGCGCCCCGTTCCGTAGAGGACAACACCGTTGAGCATGCTTCGCATTTGAAATGCCGTCCAATCACTCATTACCTGAGTAGACGCTGGGGTAGATCTTGTGTAGAGAACTCGGCCCTCATTGTCTTCAATCTTTGTTATGAAGCTGGGCTCCCAAAAACGCCCCTCATCCAGAAAAGGCTGATAGGCAGCAACGAGTTGCAAAAGACTGGTTTCTGCACATCCTAAAGCTGCACAAAGCCCAACCGTTGGATTGATCTCAATCTGGAGTTTTCTAGCAAATTCTTTGAAATTCTTGTGATCAATCTGCTGAAGAACCTGCACCGCAACCGTGTTGATGGACATCTCCAATGCTTTGGCCAAAGTCATCGTATCCGCTGTGTAAAGAACTCCAGTGGAACCAGTGAGTTCGCGTTCCAGGCCAAATTTCCCATCGTAATTACCGGGAGCATAAAGGTTCATGAATCCTTCTTCATCCTCCCACTCCAAGTTCAAAGGTTCATCTCTCCAGACGGACGCTGGACTCAACCCATCTTCTAAAGCTAGCGCGTACACTAGGGGTTTGATCGCAGAGCCCGGCTGTCGCAAAGCTTGTACTGCTCGATTAAACTGGGATTTGCGAAAATCTCTTCCTCCCACCAAGGCTCTAACCTCTCCACTGGTAGGATCAATACTGAGCAAGGCTACCTGTTCCTTGCGTTTCTGAGAAAAATTATTTGCTACTGTGGATTCTGCTTGCCGCTGTAATTCTGTATCCAGCGTCGTATAGACCCGATAGCCTCCTCCATATACAAACGGCAACTGATGAGCGTTCTGCATCTCTGAGACGACTTGTTGCGCAAAATAAGCCCCAGTCCCCTGAGATTTGGGAAGACGAACACTCAGAGGTGCTTGCCGGGCTTCTTCAATCTGCTCATCAGGAAGCCAGTTCAGGCGCTCTAACTGCCGTATCACTTGCAGTTGGCGGTCACGTGCGGATTCCAACCACTCAGATGGATAGAATTCACCTTCGGCAGAAGCATTGGTAGGAATTTTTAAATAAAATTCTGGACGACGAATGATCCCTGCCAATAATGAGGATTCAGAGAGGGTCAATTCTGACGAGGACTTGTTGAAGTAAACTTGGGAGGCCTGCTCCACTCCATAGTTTCCATGTCCCAAGTAGATCGTATTCAGATAGTTTTCAAGAATTTGAGCTTTTGTCAGCCTTTGCTCCAAAGCCAGTGCTAGCAGGGCCTCTCGAATTTTTCTTTCCAAGGTTTTTTCGGGAGTCAGCAGCATCAATTTGATCATCTGCTGCGTCAAGGTACTTGCCCCCTGTCGGTAGTCGCCACTCCGTAGATTGACCCACAGCGCTCCAAGAATGCGGACTGGATCGATTCCAAGATGTTGAAAAAAGCGAGAGTCTTCCGCGGCAAGAATACTTAGCCGAAGGGCATGTGCAGGATGGTTACCGGGCACTTGAATTCGATTTTCAAGACCGCGGAGTGTATAGAAAGGAACATCGTTTCGATCATACAAAACGGTGTTTGAGGGAGAGCGGGCGATGGCAGTTTCAAACTCGGCTACAGACTCCTTGGCCATAGGGACCAAGATCGTATATGCTACACCCAGTGCACCAAGAGGTAATCCGATTAGCAGGATTCCCCAGAACAGCCATCGCATGCAATTCTATCAGTCTCTAGAAAGTCCCAGGATGCTCAATAGGGCCGTGAAGAGGTTGAGGATATCCAGGTAGAGAGCCAACGTTGCGGAGATATACTCATCTGTCGCATAGTTGCGCATGATATTTGAGGTGTCATATAATATGAATCCACTGAAAAGAATCACCCCGACACCCGACATCATAAAGTGCATCATTGGGCTCTGGAACAGGAACATGTTCAACAAGCTACCAATCACGATCGTGATCAATCCAACCATCAGGAATCCAGACATAAAGCTGAAATCCTTCTTGGAGAAAACCACATACATCGTCAAACCACCGAAGGTGATCGCAGTCAGCGCAAAAGCCTGGGTGGCGATACTGGGTCCGACGGCATAGAGCAATGGCCCAAGAGTTAGACCTGAAACTGTCGTGAAACTGAACAGAGCAATCATGTTCAGTCCAGGCTTGTGGCGAGCAAACTGGGCAAAGAAGATCAAACCAATCATCAGAACAAACAAAATCATTCTGTTGGAAGCGACAATCGGCAATAAGGGGCCTGTACCCAAGTATGCACCAATAGCAGCTGTCACCATGGAGGCAGCCAACAAGGTGTATACTTTCTTGATAAATACCAGCCTATCTTCGAGGGAAACGGATTCAACCGTGACCCGACCGAAACTGGCTTCCTGAGCAGTGTTAAAGTTCAGCATCAGTTTCCTTTTGCTAAGGAGTAGTGAAAAAGTGGGAAAGAAATCCCATTGAGATCTAACTCAAAATCTAGCGTATTTTCATTTGCTTGACAACCAAATCCGGTCTAAATTAGTACGAATTCAGGTCAGAACTAATGATGTCGTGAAGCAATCATCAAAGCCAATGCAAAAAATTGGACACTTTTGGTCCATCGAAAAAAACAAATTGCTCTCGATTTTCATCATTCTCACGCAGCAAGAACGGCACCTGATTCTCGACAGCAGCATCATGATCAGTCATAGAATCCCCAATCATCAAACATTCTTCGGGTTCCATTTTTGTTTCTGTCAACATCTGCGCTAGCACTTCCGGCTTCGTATGGGGCGCACCAAACACCTTGGAGAAAGGACTCACTAAATCAATCGCTTTCAGAATATGCTCCATCTCAGCCTGAGGGGTTCCTGTCACGATCATGTGCTGTTGATCATGAGGATTTGAGTTCAGGAATTCACGAGCACCTTCAATCCAAGGGCAAGCAATCACCCCCTCGATCACGGAATCTGCATAACGCTGACAATACTCCAAATTTTCTTCTTCACTCAGTTCCTGATTTAGAAGTTTACGAAAATAATGTGGGATCTTGATGTGACGGGAAACCCCACCATGCAGTAAGTGATATTCTCGAACGTATTTGCGAACCTCATCATCATACTCACGGAAAAGCTGATCAAAAGCCTCTGTCTTCAAAGGTACCGAATCTTTGATAACGCCATCGAAATCCCAAAAAATCAGTTTGTAGGCTTCTGGGGTGAATTCCATGGTTTTGCTCTTAGGGTTTAATAGCCAAAATCTGAACGACCGCAGCATGGCCATGGTGTAATCGACCCTCAATCACAGATCGTTCTGTTTCCACGGTGTGAACAAGTTCCAAACCTGCTAATTCCACAGGTAATTTGGAATTTTATTGATGATACTTACCGGAAAATCGTTGGGCTCTTTCCGGTACACATAGTCTTCTGCAGCAAAACGCTCATCCCAGATTGTCATGATACCTTTCTCATTGCCTCTAGTTCATGGAGTTGCTTTTCCAGAGCTGTCATTGTCTTTTCAGAAGATTCTAACTTCTCTCGCAATTCGAGGACTACGCTCTCTGGGGCTTTGGCCAGAAATCCCTGATTGTTGAGCTTTTGCTGACTTTTCTTGCAGAACTCTTCTTCCTTCTTGAGTTTTTTCTGCAAGGAGAGAATTTCCTCGCTCCAATCCACATCTCCAGCACCAATCAAGGCTAAGGTGTCCGAAAAGTAGCTACTCAATGCAGTATCCTGATTACTGACATCGGGTTCCTTAGATTCGATATTCAAAGAACTCAGTCGCGCTAGCCTGAGAATCAAGTCCTTGTGCTCGTTCAGTAATTCTGTGTGTTGTGTTGACTGCAAAGTAGCTGGAATCTGTTTGTCCATTCCCAACCGGGCTTTATCTCGCAATGCGCGAATCGTCGTAATAGCTTCTTTGATGTACTCGATACTGGAATGACTTTCAGGATACTCATGCTGCTCAACGACTAGCGGCCAATCGCTACCGATCAACAGCCTTGGCTGATGGAATTCCTTCCACAGAGCTTCGGTTACAAAGGGAACAAACGGGTGTAACAAACGTAGGAGAGTCGTGAAGCTGTAAGCCAGTACCTGGTTATCAATTGCTGTACGCTGAGGTTTTTTATCGATCTCCAGATACCAGTCACAGTATTCATTCCAGAAAAAGCTGCGCAGCTGATCAATCGCATCTGAGAGCCTGTATTGCTCCAACAGCTTTTGGGTATCACTAACAATGTGTCGAATTTGATGTAGCAACCATCGGGATGTGTCCCCTTCCACCTGCAATGGAGGTGTCACCGGAGTATGCTCAGGTAAGTTCATCAGGATGTAGCGTCCTGCGTTCCAAAGCTTGTTAGCGAAGCGACGACAGCTTTCCAATTTTTCAGGATAAAGTCGCAGATCCTGCCCTGGCCCTGTTCCCACCAGTAATGCTAACCGTAGCGCATCCGTTCCGTAATCACGAATGCTCTCCAGTGGATCGATGCAAGTTGCTGGGTCCGATTTTGACATCTTCTTCCCCTCCTTGGTTCGGACTAAACCATGGAGATATACAGTCTGGAACGGAACCTCCTCCACCATGTAGGTGGTCATCAAGATCATCCGAGCCACCCAGAAGAAGAGGATATCATACCCCGTTTCCATCACTTGGGTTGGGTGGAATTTTTGATAATCTGGGCTTTGCTTTAGTAACTCCTTGAAAGAAATTGAGCCATCTGCCGCTTTTGCTGGATCCACCAAGGTGCTCCACGTCCAAAGTGCTGAGGAAAACCAAGTATCTAGCGTATCTTCATCCTGGCTCCAGCCCTCCCCATCGGGAGAAATACCTATTTGAATTTTTGCAGAATCCCCTTCTCCACGATACCACACAGGTACCCTGTGGCCCCACCAGATCTGCCGGGAAATGCACCAATCTCGAAGGTTTTCAACCCAGTGAAAATAAGTATTGTTAAAGCGATCCGGAACAATTTGGATTTCCCCTTCACGAACAACTGCGATAAGAATTTCTCGTAAGCTCCGCTTTTCACCTTTCCAAGGCACTACAGGCTTGTTGACATCAATGAACCACTGTTCGCGAATCTGGGGTTCTATCGAACCACCACCACGACTGTTGAAGGCTTTACTGTTGACATACTCTCCATCTGTTTTGACGAGCAAACCCTTGGCTTCCAGCTTCTCAACAATTTTCGGTCTTGCTTCCTCGATTGGCATCCCTGCGAATTCTCCCGCATTGGCCAGCAAGCGCCCCTGAAAATCGATAATCTGTTCCTTGTCCAGTTGGTGTCGCTCTGCGATCTCAAAGTCGGTGTGGTCGTGCCACGGAGTGATCGTCATCACTCCTGTGCCAAAGGATGGATCCACGACAGAGTCCTTGATGATCGTAGCCTCGACAGGCCCGTTGATCCATTCACACTCGAAGGTATCACCATGATTGAACTCTGAGTAACGCTCATCATCCGGATGCATCACGACATACTTGTCGCCAAATTTTGTCTCTGGACGAACCGTTCCAATTTGGAAAGGCCCATACTGGAAGGTATAGAAGGGAGATGCGACTTCCTTACGGTCCACCTCATCGTCTGAAACATTCGTTTGTAGCTTCGGATCCCAGTTAACGATGCGGTGCCCACGATAGATCAGTCCATCTGCATACATCTGCGAGAAGGTCTCATTGACACATCGGTTCAGTTGAGGATCCATCGTGTAGCGGTCCCTTGACCAATCACAACTGGAACCCATTGCTCGTACCTGGTTTTTGATCGTATCCCTTGAATCCACCACGTAGTCTGCGATCCGTCGCAAGACTTCTTCTCTGCCTAACTCTTTTCTTGGGTCTGTAATTCCTTCTTCTCGCTGAATTTTCTGTAAAACCACGTTTTCGGTAGCGATCGCAGCGTGATCTGTACCAGGTACCCAGAGTGCTTCGTAACCACGCATCCGATGCCAGCGAATCAGAATATCTTCCAGTGCCAACATAACCGCATGTCCCACATGCAATTGGCCTGTGGCATTGGGAGGAGGCATGGAGATGGTGAAACTGGGCTTATCGGATTGAGCGTCCGCTCGGAACCAACCACCTTCCTCCCACTGTTGATAGAGATCGGTTTCAAATTCCTGAGGATTATATGTCTTGGCAAGAGATGTCATGGTCATTTGAATGACGGGGTTGGCAGAAATTCAACAATCATTTCAGGGTCAGCATTCAATCAGAGCAGGTGTTCGAGGCCATAGAAGAGTTCCTGAGTTCCAATTACTTTTCGGCAAGCGAGGCAAACGCCGGGCATGAAGGATTCCCGGTGAATGGAGTCATGTCGAATGGTCAGTGTTTCTCCAGTTCCCCCAAAGATTACTTCTTGGTGGGCAACCAGTCCTGGCAATCTCAGAGAATGAACCCGGACTCCATGCACCTCTGATCCCCGAGCACCTTCAAACAACTCCTTCTCTTCTACCAGAGCCTTTGGGATTTCCTGGCGAGCTTCAGCGATTAGCTGGGCGGTCTTGACTGCGGTTCCTGAAGGGGCATCGGCCTTTCGATTATGGTGGAGTTCAATTACCTCTACATCGGGTAGATATCTGGCAGCATCCTGCGCATATTTCATTAATAATACCGCCCCAATCGCAAAATTTGGCGCAATTAGCCCTCCAATGTCCTTGTCTCTAGCCAATTGCTGAAGTTCTGCCACCTGCTCCGCCAGTAGTCCGCTGGTTCCAACGACAGGATGCACTCCTGCTTCCAGAATCTTACAAGTATTTTTAAAGGCGACGGCAGCCGTTGTAAAATCAACCACTGCTTGCGCCTGGCTTGCCTTAATTCTGGCAATCAGATCATCTCCCAGGTCTGTCTGATCCACTAGTTCAAGATCTGCTGCTGCTATGACTGCTTTGACAACTTCCTGGCCCATACGGCCTTTAGCACCGTTCACCAAAACACGAATATTCTTCATTTTAGGATTTATTGAGGGTTCGAATTAGTTACAAATGAGAAGAACAGCAAGGAAGGATAGCTTGATTGAGTTTTGAGCTATGCGTGTGGCCAGTTCAATGTTCAAAGAAGCTGCTGGACAACTTCTGTGGGAAGTTCTCTAGCATCAGATTAGGAACCAAACTCTTCTTAGAGCAAAACTCGACGAATGTCGGTCAGGTACTTACCAAGGGACGCTACAAATCGAGCTGCCTCCGCTCCATCAATCACTCGGTGGTCATAGGACACGTCAACAGGTTGCATCAATCGAGGAACAAATTCTTTACCATTCCAGACCGGCTGCATGCGAGAACGCGTCAAGCCAAGGATCGCAACCTCAGGCGCATTAACCAGTGGAGTGAAGGCTGTACCACCGATTCCACCCAAGCTTGAAATTGTCATGGAACCTCCCTGCATGTCCTGACTTTTGAGCTTTCCATCACGCGCCTTGACACTCATCTCGCCCAAATCGCGAGCCAAGTCATAGATACTCTTCTTATCAACATATCGAATCACAGGCACAACCAAACCATTTGGGGTATCCACCGCGACACCAATATGGAAGTACTTCTTGAGGATTATGCGCTCTCCATCCGGAGTGAGTGAAGAATTAAAGGTCGGGAACTGCTTCAGATTTGCCGCTAACGCCTTCATGATGAAAGCGAGTAACGTGATGCGAACACCTTGCTTGGCAGCCTCATCTTTCAACTCTTTGCGGAAATCCTCCAGGTTGGTGATATCTACCTCATCGTGATGCGTCACGGCAGGTATATTCAGCCAGACTCGATGGAGATGTTTACCTGAAATTTTCTTGATCCTTGGGAGATCCTGAATTTCGATTTCACCGAATTTGCTGAAGTCAACCTCGGGCATTGCAGGAATCCCGCTTCCAGAAGCGGCTGATGCTGTAGCAACTCCAGACTCAGCTTTTGTGACAGCCTGCTTGACGTAATTTTGGACATCCTCTTTGGTGATGCGATTCTTTCGACCAGAGCCACTCAGTTTCGAAAGATCCACTCCCAATTCTCTCGCAAACTTACGAACCGATGGACTTGCATGTGCCTTGCGAAAGGCAGCTTCATCAATCTTACTTGGTTCTGCGACTGGACTCGTTGGGGCAGCTTGAACGGGAGTAGGTGCTGAATCTGACTTTGCTACTTCCGGAGTTGAATCTTCAGGGACGGAAGATGCTGTAGCAACACCGCCTGGAGTGCTCAAGCGCACGACAGCAGTTCCTGCAGAAATACGATCTCCCACCTTGACCAATACCGTTTCAATTGTGCCTGCATCTGAAGATGGCACCTCCATCGTGGCCTTGTCACTCTCTAAGGTGATCAATGGGTCTTCCACGTTGACGGCATCTCCTGGTTTGACAAAGATCTCAATGATCTCCACATCCTGAAAATCCCCAATATCAGGCACAATCACTTCCACGGAGGCAGAAGCTACTGGTACTGAGGGTGGTGCTAGATCAGTGGATAGGGTACTTGCTGGAACCTGAGCCTCAACCGCATCGGTTGAAACTTGCTGGTTAGCACTGGCTGGCTGTAGTTTTAGAATCGATGTTCCTTCTGAAACACGGTCTCCAACCTTGACCAGCAACTCAGCCACTTGTCCATCTTCAGGGCAAGGTACATCCATCGTGGCCTTGTCACTCTCCAACGTCATCACCGAATCCTCTGCCTTCAGCGAATCACCTGGCTTGACAAGGATTTCGATGATTTCCACATCACTGAAGTCACCGATATCTGGGACCTTGATTTCCTTGATCGTAGACATGTATTCACTCTCTCAAGCATAAAGTGGATTAGTTTTTTCCGGATCAATACCGTACTTACGAATGGCTTCAGCGACCTGCTTGGTGGGGATTTCTCCTTCGTCCGCCAGTGACTTCAGGGCAGTAACGGCGACATGGTAGCGATCCACTTCAAAGTGACTGCGAAGGGCTTTCCGGAAATCACTTCGTCCGTAACCATCCGTCCCGAGAGCGGTGTATCTTCGTGGGACAGCAGCCCTTATCTGATCAGCAAAACGCTTGACGTAGTCGGTTGCCGCAATGACTGGACCTGTCGTTTCAGCAAGACACTGCTCCACATGACTCAACCTTGGAGTCTCTTCAGGATGTAGCCGATTCCAGCGTTCTACCTCCAGAATATCACGGTGCAGTTCATTGAAACTTGGACAACTCCAGAGATCTGCCTGAACCCCCCAATCTTCCGCCAGTAGGTCTGCTCCAGCCATCACTTCACGGAAAATAGAACCACAACCCAAAAGCTGCACTCTCAGCTTGCCCGGCTTGCCTTCCTGGAGTCGATACATGCCCTTGAGGATGTTCTCTTCCTGTCCTTCAGGCATCCCTGGTTGTGGATAATTTTCGTTCAGAGTGGTGATGTAATAGAAGACGTTTTCTTGCAACTCATTCATGCGGTAAAGGCCATTTTGGAAGATGACCGTCACCTCATGTGAAAAAGTTGGATCGTAGGAAATACAGTTGGGAATGTTGGCTGCCAGGATCTGGCTGTGTCCATCTTCGTGCTGCAGACCCTCACCGTTTAGGGTCGTTCTACCAGAGGTTGCTCCAATTAGGAAACCACGGGCCTGCATGTCGCCTGCTGCCCAGGCAAGATCTCCAATTCGTTGGAATCCAAACATCGAGTAGAAGATGTATACCGGAATCATCTGCAAGCCCGAGGAACTATAGGAAGTTGCTGCTGCAATCCAAGATGACATCGCCCCCGCTTCGTTGATTCCTTCCTGCAGCAATTGGCCTTTCTGATCTTCGCGGTAGTACATCAACTGATCACGGTCAACCGGCTCGTACTTCTGTCCTTCGTGAGCATAGATTCCAATTTGGCGGAACATCCCCTCCATCCCGAAGGTCCGGGCCTCGTCTGGAACAATTGGCACCAAGCGTGGGCCAAGTTCCTTATCACGGGTCAGCATGGTCATTGCCTGGACCAATGCCTGGGTTGTGGACATCTCTCGATCACCAGAATCCTTCAGCAAACGATCAAAGGTGCTCAGTTCTGGAGCCTTGAGTTCATCTCCGCGCTGCAAGCGCATTGGCAGGAACCCACCGAGTTTTCCACGACGCTCTCTTAAATACTGCATCTCCTCAGTGCTCTCATCTGGGCGGACCAACTCAAGCTTGGCGACCTGCTCATCAGAAATGGGAAGACTGAAGCGATCACGGAACTTGTAAAGATCATCACTAGACATCTTCTTTTGCTGGTGGCTTGGATTCGCGGCTTCTCCCGAAGCACCCATTCCAAAGCCCTTGACCGTCTTCATCAACAGAACGGTCGGCTGTTCCTGGTGATTCACGGCAGAGTGATAGGCAGCGTACACTTTAAAAAGGTCGTGGCCACCCCGCTTCAATTTCCAGATCTCGTCATCGGTCATATTCGAAACAATCTCCAGCAATTCTGGATATTTGCCAAAGAAATTATCACGGGTGTAGGCGCCACCTTTGTTCTTAAAGTTCTGGTACTCACCATCAACACACTCTTCCATCCGCTTGCGCAACAAACCTTTCGGGTCTTGAGCTAGTAGAGAGTCCCAATTTCCACCCCAGAGCACTTTGATTACGTTCCAACCCTCACCTCGGAAGGCACCCTCAAGTTCCTGTATAATCTTGCCATTTCCTCGAACAGGACCATCTAGTCTCTGCAAATTACAGTTAACCACAAAAATTAAGTTATCCAACTTCTCTCTGGTTGCTAGGCCGATAGCTCCTAGGGTTTCTGGCTCATCTGTTTCGCCATCGCCAAGAAATGCCCAGACCTTCCGGTTGCTGGTGTCTGCCAAACCTCGATTGTGAAGATACTTGAGGAAGCGCGCTTGGTAGATCGCCATAATCGGACCCAATCCCATGGAAACAGTTGGAAACTGCCAAAATTCTGGCATTAACCAAGGATGTGGGTAAGAGGAAACTCCATTGCCTCCAGCTTCTTGTCTAAAATTTAGCAGTTGGTCTTCGCTGAGTCGACCTTCTAGAAAAGCCCTCGAATATATTCCCGGGGCTGAATGCCCCTGAAAATAAACGAGATCACCGCCATGGGCGTCGTGACGCGCGTGCCAGAAGTGGTTAAAGCCTACTTCATAGAGCAAGGCAGAAGAGGCGTAACTGGCAATGTGCCCTCCAAGTTCCGAACTCTCTTTGTTCGCCTTGAGGACCATCGCCATTGCATTCCAGCGTACAAATGCCTGCAGGCGCTCCTCCACGTCTGGATTGCCTTCTGGTCTGGCTTCCAATTCTCTAGGGATCGTGTTTTGGTAAGGTGTGTACGCAGAGTAAGGAGTATCAACGCCAGCAATTTGCGCCTGATCAATCAGTTGACGCATTAGATACTGAGCCCGCTCCCTGCCTTCGTTGGCAATTACGGCTTCCAAGGCCTCTTGCCACTCTTGCGTTTCTTGAGGATCAATGTCATGGACCGGTGTGTTCATTGCGTTTCCTTCATGTTCTCAAAGCGATAGTTGATGCTGAAGAAACTCTCAGCCAGAGGCATAGCAAAAACGACTAAGTTATCTGTCAATGTCACTATAATCAAGAGTTGGTAACCCATCCCTTCGCCAAAAATTAGGCTTATTCAAAACTCTGCTAAAATATTGTAAGTAATCTGCTCCCAATTGCTTCATCAAAACCAGCTCTCTTCGAACATTTTTGTTGCGAGTTTATAATTCAAAATGCAAGAGAGATCTTAGTCCATTTTTCAG
>JACLAD010010157.1_pt1 | contig 36736 bp, 32 predicted proteins | sample 8027901 | NCBI WGS metagenome assembly JACLAD01 (sample SAMN15725071, study PRJNA655200) | protist metagenome | isolation source: fluorescence activated cell sorting (FACS) single amplified genomes of... | place: Spain: Blaines Bay Microbial Observatory, Mediterranean Sea | collected 2016-07-05 | reverse complement strand
GGACCAAAGACCTGGTACCGATGGTCTTTCACGATCCAGATCTGCAGCGGGTTTTTGGTAGCTCTGAGCGACTGGCAGACCTGACTTCGACAGAACTGCGCCAGCGTTTTCCCTTGATCCCAACCCTCTCTGAAGTTGTGCAGTGCTTGGGAGAACGTAAGCACCTGATGATCGAAATCAAGGAAGAACACTGTCCGGAACCGGAGCATCAACTTGAGATCTTGCAAGAAACTCTGGCAGGACTCGTGCCAGGAGAGCACTTCCATTTCCTGCTGCTGAATCCAGCAACCTATGAAAAATTGTCTGCGTTCCCCAAAGCTTCTGTACTACTGGTTGGTGGCTTCAACGTGGCAGAAATCAGTGAGGCGGTGAGTAGTCAGGATTTTGGTGGAATTGGTGGACAGTATCTGTTAATGCCCGACACCGAGGTGCAGCGTCACCTGGAGCAGGGAAAGATCGTTGGCACTGGCTACCCTCGAAGCTGGCCGGCGTTCTGTCGTGAACTCTCTCGAGGTGTGACCTATCTGTTTTCCAATCAGGCCCAAGCCCTGGCCAAGATCCTGGCCCAGGAACGCCTGCGTCTTTCCCTTGATCCCCATTGAGTAAGAGACCATGGCCCGACAGGATGACGAACTGGATTTGGAAAAGCTCCGCCGTGAAGTCGATACCCTGACCCAGCAGGTTGGTGGCAAGCCTGCGCCTGGAACAACCACCCGACTTCCCGCTCAGGAGGAGCCAAAGAAAAAGAAGAAGGGCAACCCCATCATGTATGGTCTGATCGGTGTTGCCGCTATCCTTCTTGGGGGTAAACTGATCTTTTCGTTGATGAACTTCCTGGTGCTCGCTGTGATCGCAGGCGTTGGCGCCTGGTGGTATTTCTTCAAATTCCGCAAGGATGAGGACTGACAAACATGCCGCGCTTCAATCCCCGCTTGGTGATGTTCAGTTCGATGGGCCTGGAGTTGGGTCTCTCTGTGATTGTTGGACTCCTGCTTGGCAGCTCTCTGGATCGTTTCTTCGGCACTGGACCCTGGATGCTGATTATTTTCACGGCCAGTGGCATCGCCGCTGGTTACCGCAGTGTCTATCGCCTGCTCAAGCGCTTGCAGCAGGAAGACGCGGCGACTCCCTTGACTCATGACTTTGACTCCAAGACCTGAATGTCCAATTCACCTTTCCCCGAAATCTCTGACGAGGCCCTACAGGTTGGCTTCCGCAAAGCCACAGAATTCCGAAATTTGCTGATCCTGGCATCCGTCGTCCTGGCAATTGTCTCGCTCTTGTTCGGCCTTGACTTTCTCTTGGGATCCTTGCTAGGTTCAGCGATTGTTGGTTTGAACTTCCACTGGACCGTGCGCTTCGTTCTGAACATGTTGGAGGAGCGAAAACTAAGGCCACTGTATTTGCTGATCTACGGTGCGAAGTTCATTGTCTCGATGATGGTTCTCTACGTGGCGATCGTCCAATTGGACATCAATGCAGTTGGGATAATGCTAGGTCTCTCCAACATTTTGTTGGCTGCCACCGCCTACGCGCTTATCCAGCGACCAAGATCCTCTGATTCTTCCGACGTCCTTTCCTAGGGATACTGATGTTTCGACAACTGAACTTGGCAGGCTTATTTCTACTGACCCTGACATCCCCAGCTTTTGCCGCAGAGGGTGGCTTCACTTGGGCTAACCTCCTGTTCGGAGGATTGGCAGAACCACTGGCCTCAATCGGGATTGACCCACGCCCGATCCTCGACATGATCATAGTCGCCGCCGTGCTGATCGGTCTGGCTTGGTGGCTTGGCAAACCCTTCCGTGAAACCCAGATGCTGGAACCCTCGGGAAGACTAGACAAAGATCATTTTGCTGTCACCGTTGTCGAGGGTATCCTCAATTTTCTCTCAGGCATCATTCAGCACGGTATTGGACCACGACCCCTGCTTCCCCTGCTAGGAACCTACGGGCTCTTCATCCTATTCCTGAACCTCGCTGGACTGGTCCCTGGATTCAATCCACCGACCGACCAGTTCAACATCACCTTCGCCTTTGCGATTGTTGTTTTCCTGCTGACCCACACGCTTGGAATCCGTCAGCATGGCGCCAGCTACATCAAGCAGTTCATTGGCCCTATGCCACTAATGGCGCCCTTGATGTTTCCAGTTGAATTAATCAGCCACCTTGTGCGGCCGATGTCCCTCTCCATCCGCCTCTTGGGGAATATGACCGGTGACCACAAAGTGGTCTTGATCTTCTCCTCGATTCTGGCGCTTGGCTTGCCCGTTCCCTTCATGGGCTTGGGCATTCTCATCAGTGTTTTGCAGGCCTTTGTCTTCGTACTATTGTCTGCAATTTATTTTGAAGTTGCCATGAGTGAAGCCCACTGATTGGCTCTTCGTTCTGTTCCGTACACGTTCTTACAGTTCTAAATCAAAAGGAAGTTCCATGAACAAAAGACTCATGCTGGTCCTGTTTCTGATGCTGCTAGCAGCTCCACTGTACGCCCAAGAGTATGGCGAGCTGGCTACCTTCGGCTTCGCCATGGGTGCTGGTGTTGCGATCTCGTTCGCCGCCCTCGGTGGTGGAATCGGTCAGGGCATTTGTATGCGCGGTGCTCTCGAAGGAATCGCCCGCAACCCGAACGCCTCCGGCAAGATCTTCACCCCAATGATTATTGGTCTGGCGTTGATCGAATCCCTCGTGATTTACGCACTCGTGATCGCCTTCATTCTGCAAGGTAAGGTCTAAATTTTCACTGGGCAGGCTTCTTGCGAAACCTGCCCAGTTTCTGCTTCCCGTATCTACCCTCGCTGACACAACCTCCTCACAAAAACTGACCCATGCCTGACATTGCCTGGGGTTCCTACACGATGCTGGCAACTGGTTCCCTGATCGGACTCTTCGCTGCCTATCGAATTCTGCTGCAGGGTTTCAGCCTGCTCTTCTGGGTACTACTGCTGACTGGTGGTGCGATCACCTTCGGACTGGGTGCTCAGACACTGGGCGAAGACAATTTCCTGAGCGAGTACTTGCCACTGGAAGCTCTCGAGAACCTTGAAGGTAAGGACTTTACGGAGCAACTCCAAAGCCTACCACAGGAAGCTCGCGGTCAGATCCGTGCTCTCTGCGAACAGCTCTGAACCAATCTACTGGCGTAGCCGGCTAGCCCCAACCCCCAGCGGTTATTTGCACCTCGGCAACGCCTACAACTTCCTGCTGACCTGGCTCTGGCTTCGCCATCTTGGTGGGGAACTTTGGTTGCGGATCGACGATCTGGATCAGGCTCGTGTGCGTCCTGAATACATCGAGGACATCTTCCGGCAGCTGGAATGGCTCGGGCTCGATACCGACCAAGGCCCCCGAAGTGTTGTGGAACTTCAACAAACTTGGACCCAGCAGCTGCGCACGGAGCGCTACCTGTCCGCCTTGACAACACTCAAAAATACCGGAGATCTCTATCGCTGCATCTGCAGTCGCCGCCAGTGGCAAGCTCTCGTTGGCGAAGAAGGTTGCTATCCAGGAACCTGCCGTCAGCAGCAGCACCCTGCTGAACAACCCGGTAGTTGGCGGATTCAACTACCTGAAACAGCCACGGTAAGTTGGCAGAAATGGCCGAGTGGTCAGGAAGAACTAGATCTCGCTGACGAGATGGGCGATTTTGTGATCCAACGTCGTGACGGACAGGTTGCCTACCAGCTAGCATCCTGTCTGGATGACCTCGACTGGCAGATGAATCTGCTGATCCGAGGGATTGATCTGCGGCCCTCAACTGCTGCCCAGTCTCATCTACTTCGACTGCTGGAACCCGAACGAGTTCCTCCGGTCGTGCTACACCATTCGCTGCTGACCGACGAGGGAAATCGTAAATTTTCTAAGTCAGACGGCGCCTTGTCTTTACATATCTTGAAAAAACAGGGATACACACCGGCTGATGTCTATCGTAGCTGCGCACAGTGGCAACAGTGGCCCGAGGCCTCCTCTGTGCAGTCCTTGAATGATCTTCAACAATCTTTTGCCCTCGCTCTCAAACAGGAACCATGACCATTGCCGCCCCAATTGCCAACTCCCTCCAACGTGCCTCCTGGATCCGCCAGATGTTTGAAGCCGGCGCCCGACTCAAGCAGCAGTACGGGGCGGACCAAGTCTTTGACTTCTCGCTGGGCAACCCAATCCTCGAGCCTCCTACCAAGGTGCACGAGACCCTACACGCCCTGCTCGATGACCCAGCGCCTGGGCATCATCGCTACATGCCCAACGGCGGCTTCCCCGCAGTACGGGAATACCTGGCTAACGAGCTGAGGGAAGAGCAAGGATTACCCTTTGAAAAAGAAGACATGGTGCTTTGCGTTGGCGCCGGAGGAGGACTGAACGTGGTTGCCAAAGCCCTACTGGAACCTGAAGATGAGGTTGTTGCGCTGGCACCCTACTTTGTCGAGTATGGTTTCTATGTGCAGAATCACGGGGGAGTGTTGACCGTGGCCAAGACTCGCCAGGAGGATTTTCTACCTGACTTGGATGCGCTGGAAGCTGTGATGACCCAGAGGACCCGGGCGATCATTGTCAATTCACCTAACAACCCAACAGGAGTCGTCTATTCACAGGAGGTACTCGATGAACTTGGCACATGGTTACGTACCCAGGAGCAGCACTTTGGTCATCCAATCTATCTGATTGCTGACGAACCTTATCGCAAGCTGCTCTTTGATGAGGTCGTTAATGGCTCCGTGCTCAAAGCCCACCCGCACTCAATCTTGATCACCTCACATTCCAAGGATCTCGGCTTGGCGGGTGAGCGGATCGGCTACATCGCTCTGCATCCAGAAGTTCCGGATCGTGCACTCTGGCAGGAGGCGCTAGTCTTCACCAATCGAATCTTGGGCTTCGTCAATGCCCCAGCGCTGATGCAACGAGCGCTGCCTCATCTGCGTGGAGTACAGGTCGATATCGGCTTCTACCAACAGCTGCGGGATCAGGTCTGTGACTTGATGGAAGAGGTAGGAATTTCTTGTGTGCGGCCCCAGGGAGCATTCTACCTGTTCCCGCAGGCGCTGGAGGAAGATGACGTGGCCTTCGTGCGCCGAGCCCAGGAAGAAAAGATCCTGCTGGTACCCGGCTCCGGCTTCGGCTGGCCCGGTTGCTTCCGGCTCTCCTACTGCTGTCCGAGTTCGGTCATTGAGAATTCACGGGGGGCTTGGCTACGATTGGTGGAGAGTTATCGGTAGGCAGTAGATTTTTAAATGCTCCCCCTCATCCGGCCTAACGGCCACCTTCTCCCTCATGGAGAAGGAAAAATTCACTTAAAGTCGCAGGCTGTTATTGACCAGCAAAAACTAACGCAATGGAAAAGGAAAAATTCGCTCAAGGTTGCAGGCTGCTATTGACCAGCAAAAACCAGCGCACCAGCATCCGTTGCAACACCGAACCAAAAACCCTCGTCCGTTTTGGGAGAAGAGGGACCAGCATCGCTGGTGGGTGAGGGTGATTCAACAGCTCGCTAGTAGTCCTCGTAAAGCATCATTCCGTCGGGAGCCTCTGGGTTCGGAATCAACTGCTGTCGGCCACAATCCACCACCAGGTCCAGGGCTTCCAAGACAAGCTGCCCTAGCAGCAATGGGGCCCCTTCTGGCTTGGCTACGCAGCTGAACACATCGTCACGATCGCCCACCTGGACACGCAACTCTCCATAAAGCTGCCGCTCCTGCCGACTGCCATCAGAGAGCGTCACCGTCACCTTGCGTGTGGGAGGCAGCCCCAGCTGTTCATCAATTGACAAGGGTAACTCTAAGGCACGAGATCCCGTATCGACGTTCAACTCACACTCCAACTGCCGTAAGCGCTCCTCGGTCAACTGACCATTCTTGATCAACCCCCGACCCTCATCATTGCTCAGCAACGCCTTGGTCACTACTCTGCCCATTCTGACTCCTGGTTGGTGGATACAGGCCTTAAAACCTACTCGAGACTTGAACCATTCCCAAAAAATTAACCTATGTATCCAAGAGATCGGATGCTCATGGTTTGGTTTTTTAATGATGCTCGCTTTAAAGCAGTCTATATGGATGAACAGATAGCAATTCAGCACGAAATTCTTAGAATCAAAAAATTTTATCCCACGCTTCTTTGCCTCAATAAAGTTCTGCCAGGTTAAGACATACCCCTCCACTTCTTAAAATTTCTGGAGAATCACAAATCCCCCACTCTAAGGCCCAATCTTTGCTAAATTTGCTCCGTCTAGTATACGGAGAATGGAATCTCTAGCACTGCCCGGCCATCCTCATAAAGGTCCTCAGGAATTTTTTTCCTTCCAATTCACTTTCTACCTTGATTTTGTGCAATCACTCAAGGATTCTCCGTCCAAGCTCACGATGCTTGCTCTGTAGAGGTTAGTCAGTAACCACCTAGAAATGCAGCAGTCTTAGATAGATTCAAACAATAAATCATCGTGTCCACTTTTGTGGCTAATCCTAAATGTAAATCGAACTCCCAGACCAGACTGGAAAAATTCTCTCTAAAAACTACAAGAAGACAAAAAGCGATCGTTCAGTTTTCGAACTAAAGTTGATAATTAAACACTTCAACTCGTAGGGTGACTTCAGTTGAAAATTTCATTTCATATTTTGTTCTCGAAGGAGGAAACTAAGCTAAATTTTCCTAGATTTTTTTTCGTAAAAATGTTCTTGTGTTGTTGAAAAAAGAAGATAGAGTATTGCCAGATTCTTCTTGATGGAAAAGCACGAATTTTCTCAAATTGTGCGATTGATGACAATCCTAACCAGAGGTGAAGGATGAAAAGTTGGATTCCCCTTTTGCTAGCTACCGGATTCGTTGCCGGGACATTTCAAATGGCTTCTGCCGTTGATAACGTGACTGTGAAGCTGGGGAGCCAGACTTCATCTAGTCAATTCTTTGTGAAGGACAGCAATGACGCTGCAGTTCTGACTGTGAACGCTGACAACACAACAGCGATTAACGGTACTCTCTCAGTTTCCGGTGCTGCCACGATGAGCAGCACTCTAAGTGTAACTGGTGCAGCGACAGTCAGTGGTGCGTCCACATTGGGTGGCGATGTCCAGATCACTGGCATCATCACTGACAATGATAGTGATGTTTATGTGAACGATGGCTTGATCGTCACCGGATCAATCTCCGATAATGCAAGTGATCTTGTCCTAAATGACAATGTCATTGTCACAGGCACTATCATAGACAATAGCAGTGGTGACGGAAAAGTGACAGTTTCAGGATTGGCAGGTGCGCGCATTGCAGATGTTCGTGACAATTCAACAGACTTCACTTTAAGCGCAGCTGATGGCACAGTCCTCATGACAAAAGATGCTCACGTTGTTTTGCCAGCTAGTATGGCGGCAGGAACGATGTTTACGATCATGGTGGCTAGTGATAACGCAACTTCAATCAACCTCAAAACGGCTGCGACTTCAGTATCAGTTACTACAGTGTACGCTGATAATGGGACTATTATTACGGCAAGTACAGACAACAGTACTGTCCTAGATAATAGTTCACTGACTACCTGTATCGCCAAAACTGCAACTGCGTACAACTGTATTTCTAACGATTGACGTCAGAGAATAATTAATATTGATTTTTCACCAAATACTCCCTCTGCTCGAAGGAGTATTTGGCTGAGCAATTACCTGAGTAAAGCAGGGGCAAACCTTGATTGAAATGCGCCTCTGCTGTTCGTTGACACCTTCAATGCATAAGGGAACCGCTATGAACCGGACCAAAAAAGGAATCAAAACACGGAATGGAAAGCGAATGTACCGTGGTATTGCCACCTTCGTAGCCGCTCTGATGGCGGCAACTCCAGCGTGGGCCGGAAGCCTTGTCATCAAGGGAGCATTAGCAAGTTCAGGAGTATCTAACAGCGTTACAGTAGACAATGCGACACTGATCATCCAGACTGGTACGGGATCAGGCACTTTGTCAACGGATAATGCAACTGCGTTTGTAGCAACAGCAACTGGCAGCACACTCTCGCTACAAGGAACAATATCCGTAGACAACATCACTACTGTAAAAAATCTAACATTGTTCGGTGGAAGTTCTGCCGGCAACACAGTTGCCACTCTGGCAACTGATAATTTGACAGTAACAGGAACCACATCCGTTACGGGGGCTGACTACGACAAAAATTTTATCGCTACAAGTTCTAGCAACGGTTTGGTGCAGACGGTAGGCACTACCGCTGTCATATACCCAATTGGTACTGCATCTGCTTCAAGAGCAGTAAGTCTCCAAGCTGCAAGTGGCAGCGGCAATATCCATGCTTATTCAGACCACTCAACAATTAGTCTGACGAATAAGACTTCGACAGCGCGCTCGATAACTACCACGGGGCTCTTCGCCAGCCACACCAGCTCCTATGCCAGTCAGACCTTGGCTGCAAGTGGAACGCTGAATGTCAATAAGACCAACTTGTTAATGCCAGACACAACAGCACCTGCGAATGGTGGCATTAGCCTCGACAGTGGGAACCAGTTCTCTACAGACAGTACTGTGACCGTATCTCTCTCTGCAACTGACGCTTTTGGTGTCACCGGCTACGCTCTTCAGGTAGATAATTCGACAGCACCAAGTGCATCAAGCTTCACTTCACTGAGCCCAGCTTTTACACTCTCAACAACTGTCAATTTTACATTCCCCACTGGAACAGCAGACAACCGAACAGTATTTGCCTTCTACAAGGACGACGCTGGAAATATTTCTGCAGCAGACAATGACAGCATCATCTTAGATTTAGCTAAACCAGTCGGTGTGAGTGCAAGTATTAACGATGGTGCCGCAACAGCAACGAAGAAAGCAGCATCGGTTGTGATCAACGCTACCGATGACTCTGGAGTAACTGGCTACTACATTGGTTTGCAGAGTTCAATACAGCCAAATATTGGATCATTCACTTCAGTTGCATCGGCTGATGCAGCACTAAACACATACACAGACAATATTTCACTGAATTTGCTGTCTGCAGTAGGAACACAAACCGTATATGTTTGGTTCACGGACGTAGCTGGCAACATATCCGATGCTATATCCGATAGCATTGAATTCAGTACTACTACGTCAGGTACAGGTACAGGTACAGGTACAGGTACAGGTACAGGTACAGGTACAGGTACAGGTATTACGACCGATCAAACGGTTGCTGCCGACGGAACAGAAAACAAGATTACTACCTCAGCAGGAGAAGTCAGCATTAAGAATGACGGTGGCAAGGTTACAGCAACCACAGCCAGCGGTACTACCTTTGAAGTGAGTGGACCAGCTGGTACTCAAACCAAAGTCAAAACTGATGGGACAGTTGAAGCAGAGATTACTGTGGGCGGTGTCACCGCTGTCGCCAGCATGGACGCAAAAGGAACTCCAACTAACAAAGTTACTGTCGGAGGCAAAACCACTACTGTAAAACCTCAAGCAGGTGCAACTACGACAATTGCCGCAGATGGATCTGTCAAGGCTTCCAGCAGCATAGGTGGGAAAACAATAGAATTGACTGCAAATGCCAATGGAACTCTCAGTACTGGACATGAAGTAGGTGGCAAAAAGACAAGCACTACTTTGCCTGCAGGTTCAACAGCGAGCACTAAAGCCTCTGGGGCTGTAAGCGTCGCCAGTGAGGTGAGTGTTGGTGGAACAGCAGTCACATTGAACACCGATGTATCAAGCGATGGAGTCGCTGAAATTAGCATACCAGCCATCGGCAATGCTAAACCGGCTATGCTTCCGCCAGCTCAGCCAGGAGACAGTATCAGCGTGAGTGGCACCACAATCACTTTAACAACCAGTTTGGGAAGCTCTGCGTCGAGCCGAACTAGCTCAAGCAGTACCTCAGGTAACTTCGTTGGCCGATATCCATCAGACAGTTCTGAAGTACTTGTGTATCCTTCAACAACAGGGGCTACATTCAGCATCAGCAGAGACCTAACCGGGACGACTTCAGAGATTAGCCTTGCCTCAGGTAGTGCTACCATTGACTACGGCAACCTTAAGGGTACCAGTATGGGTGCCGCGCCTTTCCAAATCACTAATGACGCTGTTGTCTTACCTATCGCTCAGGGCGCAAACTACTCTGGCGTAGGAGTGATGAACACCTTGACTCCAGCATCAATGGAACTCAAATTCAGTGACGTACACTCAGTATGGACATATTCAAACAGTTCCAGCAGTTGGCAGGCATACTCCGCTGACAGTTCTGTCCAAAGCTCATTGAGTGGAACCACCGGGGTCACCGCCCTTACCAGCAACATTGAGCCGGGAACTGGAATGTTTATCTACAGTTCTGCCGCAGATAATATTACATTGGCCGATGCGAAAAACTTGAGCGTTGAAACCCAGTTGACCGGCCAAACACTTGGTAGCGGCTGGCACCTATTAGCCGCTGGTAATAAGAGTGACACTCCTGCGGAAATTATGGCAACCAACAGCAACATCGAAAGCATCTGGGTTGCTGATGGCTCATCATTTAAAGTCTATGCTACAAATTCAGACTTGGTTAGCCAGATAACTACTAAGGGATATACGGCCCTTGATGCAAACGAAAAGCTTGCTGCCACCCAATCCGTATGGATTCATGTAGCTAGCACAACGAGTCGATCATCAGGCCGCTTGGTCGCTCCTCCCTTAAACTGATCCAAAATTTGTGCGCACCAACTTAATCAAGGTACAAAATGAAGAAACTTACACTTTTACTCCTTGCATCAGGGCTCGCAATAGCTATCGCGAGTTGCGCTCAAGATAGCGATGATGACAAGACCACAACACCTGCAACGACCACTCCCGCTGCAACCTTGAGTGCACCACCAAACCCATCAACTGTCTTTACTTTCCCAAGCTAACTGAGGCAAAGAGGAAACAAAGATGATATGCCATAGGCTCCCTCGTTATAAAGTAAAAAGACCGAGGGAGCCTATCAAGAAATCCCACACTTACAACTCTGCGAAAGCGTCCAAATATTTTTTGGAAATACTGCCAGGAACAGAATACGCATCCTCACTTACCGAAATATTAACTTTAATAAAACACTATCAGTACTTTCCAACCCGGAAATTTTTGGCACATCCTCTGCAACAGTGAGAACAGAGGTTACTTAAATATTTGAGTAAGTCGGCTGCTATACGCTCCAAGGTCTGAAGGAAAAGTAAGCAAACTTTGATTTATGAGAACAAGCAGTTAAACCTGAGTCGTTGTGGACACGATGAAACTTGTTATGTCCAGATTCCACCACATCCACTCTGAAATTTAACTTGCTTTTCAAAGTCAAGTAGCTATGCTTGCCAACTTAATGATCTAGAGAGAAATGCAGCTAATCTCGCTCCGCCGCCGGAGGAAATGATAAGATTGCCTATTTGCGGCCGCCACTATGTGGAAAGCTTACTCGACGCTTTTGTGCTGTCGGTAGGTAGGGCAAAAAATGTGTTTTTACCACTAAGACATCGCTTCTTGAGTCTCAGGAATGGTAAATATTGGCGCGGGTCGCTCGCTGTTCTTTGGGGAAACTGAGAGTATTCTCCGTAATTTCTGACTTATTTGAAGGAAAATCATCTATGAAGCCGAACATGATCAAAAAATGGAGTGTTGCTTTGCTCGTGGCAGCTGGAGCTACTGGCCTTGTTGGCTGTGGTAATGTCAGAGATGGGAAGAGCCCCGATGCTGCTGCATTGACGAGTAATGAAGAAATACAACAAACACCTGAATTGGATTTCATTCCAGCGACAGCTAAGCAAGTTGCAATAGTTCAAAACGATATTGGGCAAGATCCAAACAGTGATCAAACCGTTAATAATTTGATCAGTCCAACTTCCACTACTCTTCAGGTTCTAGATAGCACCTGGTCTACCAAAACCAATAATGTTGGTGTAGGAGGTGTACCCACGAACGAGGCTGATCGGCTAGACATCGTCTACAATGCGATTCGAGACCGCTTTGATGGAATTTACGACAACACGAATGATTCGATTGTTGAAACCGATGTGGCAACCGTTTCAGTGAGCAATATTGTTAAGGGGAACACCTACACTGTGGATGTGAAGGGAGACAGCACTCTGGATGAAGGCAACACTGTAACTGGCGCTGTGATTGCCAACGTGAACGGCAGTGATGATGTCGCCGCTACAGTGAGCATAGATCGAGATGACAACCTGCGCTACAGCTTCAATTTTATTGCCACTGCCGACGGCACTGCAAATATCAATCTGTCAAATGTAGGTATAGGCTACACAGTTGATGTATCTGACGGGACAAATACAGCTACTGTGACACTGAAGGATGACTTTGCACCCTTGGTAGCCCTGCAGCACGCTGATCGTAATGGACAAGACAAGACCAACTATAACAATGATAATACTGTACATGACAGTATCGGCATGCTTGTCGAATATGGAGAAGCTCCGGTTGATGAAGCTGGCGAACCAATCAACGGCAATGCACAAATTTTCTATCCAAAGCTGAACCTTACGGCTTCTCTCTATGACGAATGCCACTTCCGAAGCAAGTCTGAGAACATTGATGTAAATTCTGCGGAGTCACAGGAACCAATCAACGCAAGCGAACTCGACGCTAGCTACTACACCACACCGCTTCTAGCAACATCTAAAACACAAGGTGGTACCTACTCTGGAGGCTCTTGTCCAACCGAAAGTACTGTAGGAAAGACGTGCGCCACAAATCGCTCTGACCGCTACTACAACGCTAATGATTACGATTGTTGGTACGGGACTGTTCCTGGAACGAGAGACACCTGCCGCTACTTCATTCCTGATCCAGGAAGTGCAACAAGTTTCTATGAAGTTACCTCCGTTGGTGGCAACACCATCACCAGTAGCACCGCTACTGCCTCTGCCGCAGACATCACCACGGCGCTGATCACAGCAGGAAAGTATGCAAACTACACATTTCCCAACGCAGTGACATTTACCAGCGATATTAGTACTGCCTTTGACGAAACCAGAACTCTAGGATTTAAAGGTCATCCGACTCTAGGTCCGACAGCCTGTACAGGTGCCGCCGGCACTCCAGCCGATGTTGCACGTAATATCGTCATCGACTTCACCGAAGAGGTAGCCAGCATCAGTAATAGTGACAACACCACCGCACTGCAGGCCTCCTACGAAGCAAGCGGTAACCTGGCATCAACCACTGTGAGCTTAGCCAGCGACTCTTTGGGACTTCTGCATCTGGAAACTCCAGATCAGCACAAAGCCCGGGCGAAAACCTATCATGCTGATACCGCCAGCAGCACGATCTCTGATCGGAAGAATCATCTGATAGCAACTATTGGGGATTGGCGTACTATCAATGAGAATCGCAGGTTCATCAGCAACAGCCAAGATGTAATACAAGCATCCTCCAGCACACTCTACGGCCCCGAAGTGGACAACGTGTTTGGTCCAGATGAAGCCACTGCAGCTCTGAGAGGCTTCCACTTTGGTCTGCGAGCTGAAGACTATGTAAGGGATAGTGAGTCTGACGGAATGAACAAGAACAGTATCCTCAAATTTGTTGGGGAAGCTGACTCAGACAACAGCGATCTCAAAATAGTAGCAGGACACTCCTCCGGGGTCGTAATGGTTGATGCCACTCCAACGATGGCAACTGCCGGTAACGTGGATGACACCGCTACCGCTACAAACGTGAATGCAGATTCTACGATCACGCTCACTTTTGATCAGAATCTGCTTGATGATGCTAGTTATCCCGAATACTCCTATCTTGATCTACACGGTGACGATTATGTCTACCGAGTGGACCTTGATGACAACACTGCTGTACGCGGAACGGCTCTAGCCGAATCAACAGGTACACTGGGGGCAGACGAAGTGATTGGTGACGCTGCGATAGCGATCACTGTTGCTGCTGTGGGCACCGACACCTTATACGCTGGTAGCAAAATCAAAATACAGGATTCTGATCCGGGCTATGTACATGCAGCAGCAAGCGCAGGTGACAGAGAATTGAAGCTGAGTGGATTGGAATTGGGCTTCATTGCTGAAGGATCCATCATTCAAATCGGTAACGGGGAGCGTGCGCATCGCTACCGAATCGTAGATGATGGCGCTGGTAACGGGTATGTGGATGTTCAAGCGGCTACAAATGTCACCTTCGTTATTTCGCCTCCTTTGCGTGCTGATGTACTTGCCAACAAGGACGTGATCGTCGAAAAAACAAGTATCCACACTGTAATCAACAATGAGACCGGTGGGGCAGGTGGCGTAATGGGTACCGTAGAAATATACCCGACACTACCTAGCAACTACGACCAAACCAGTACTGTGGTCACTGTACTAAATGGAATCACAAACTCAGTCGCCGCCAACGAGTACATCGATGCGTTCGGTCTGAGCACAGGTGCCTTCCCATTCTTGACAGGAACAAATACCGTCAATACGGTCGCCGCTGCTGTCGGAGTATCCAATTCCGGAAACGTGGGCACGATGACAATCACTGTCTCTGACACCACACCTGTTGCTCAGAATCTGAATTCAACAAGCGGTGCCTACGGAGGAGCTGATGACGAGCGTCTCACCGTACCTGCAGGAGAGTCTGTTGACATGGGTGCCTTCTTCAGCGATCTGAGCCATACTTCCACAGCGAGTGTAGGAGGTACTGCAACAGCACCTGATTTCTTCGTCAATTACGAAGATGTCCAAGACAACAACTTTAACTCATGGGCTAAAGTCGACGTCTATGACAACTATGATAACGGGCGCAGCCCACTACTGGTCGGAAGCGACAATTTAACTCCTAAGCTGGCATATGCAACTCAGGACCAACAGGACGTCGGAAATACCTTCCTTTATGATGTGACTACGCTATCTGGGATCACGGTTACCAACGCTCACGGAAACCGCAACATAGTCTCAGACGATGATACATTCTATACTTACGACTCAACAGCTACCTTTGCCACTGCGAATGACGAAGACGACTATCCATTCTTCAGGTTCTTCGGCAACGACATTAGTGGTGGCACGAACTCTGTTGACACTACTTCCGGTCGAGTTGTGATCAAACTTGCAGGAGTGAGTACGATCTCCACCATGGGCGCACAATCCTACTTCTACAGCCCCAACGCTGTAGACATCGACAGATCCGACGCTAGCGACGGTGACGCCTGTGAATTAGAGCAAAACGAAGTTGAGCAGTATATTCACTCTACAGCTCTTGCCTCAACAGTACGATTGTCTGACGCTACCAACCAAGCTGGCATAACAACCATCGCTGGTTCTACCACTCTGTTTACAACAGCTGATGTAGATAGCGATGGCACTACCGACGACGACAATCACGGTGTGGATCACACGGGAGTCGGGCGTGTTGGTACAGACGGTACAAACCACCTGATCTTAGGGATCAATGATTACATCGCTGCGGCGACTACTCGAACAACTGATCTCCTAGTAGTGGAAGACGTCTTATTGGACGGAGTGCCTTATACCCTGCACTTCTCCGTTCCATCCTATAGCAGTACGACCTCAGAGACTGTCGACACAGCCTCTCTGCCTGGCCTTACTGTCTACAGAAAAGTTTCTGTGAGTGGAATGGACTTGCTAAGTAGTGGGGCTCAGGACGACTGTTCCCCTGGCAATATTAGAGCCGGTCACCAGGTTGACGATACATACGCCCCTGTAATTGCCTTCAACATGCGCGAGCACGTCAACGGCACTCCTACCGTGGTTTACAGTCCGGGCACCGATACAGTCGGCGCAACAGACGAGACCGTCACTGGCGGTACCTTTGACGATGACCGCGTGGACTTCACTGCTGAATCAAATTCGGTTGGCAGCACCACAGGTACTGAAAATCAGGTAACGACTACTCTAAATGTCAACAAAGGAATAACCAACTTTGCAACTACTGCACTGACTGGTGAGTCGGCAGTAGGCTTCATCGGTCACGGTGCGAAGTTGACTTTCAGCAACCTGACAGATTTCGGTGGCAATACCAGTTCCTTCGAAATCACACTGAACCTCGGTCATGGTGTCTTGGCAGCTGCCCCAGGTGCTGGTGTTGATCAGGATGGTGACAATACTCTCGATGCGAACGAAGGAGCGATTGACGAAGACAATGCTGGAAATCCTGAAATCGTTGATCCAATCCTTAACGTGATCAGCGGAACCGCTGTAGAGTAAGATTTCACTTTAACTGAGAAGGTTTGCTTCCTCAGAAATTTGTGAAATTGTGAGTTAAAAAGCCCAACTCCTCATCAGAAGAGTTGGGCTTTTTTCGTTTTGAGCCTAGCTCTTCTGATACAAGTACCAACAAACGTGTCGTGACCACTGCTTTCTTTACCAATGGTGGTGATCTATATCCGTCAACAGCTTTAGGCAACGCCTCCCGTATTGACTTGGATAATGGTTCCTACACCTCTGCTGGTGGCAGCAGCTTCAGTGGACATGGTAAAGAACAGGACGCTCTTGCTGAATGCTTCAAAGCGTACCACGCCAATGAAACGGCAGCGGTCACTAAAGACTCCCTAGACAATTACACTCGGATCACTGCCGAATAAACATAGCTACCTCTTCCCGAGCCCTGGTAAGGGCTTGGGAACTCCACCTCTTCATACCTCTCCTAGTGCCTAGCTTGGCTTTTCAAGAACAGTTGATATCCTGGCAACGATACAATTAGCGCTTCTGCTGTCACAGCTGAAAATACCAATTCGAGGCACAATCACCACGGCTATGATTGATGCCGCTAATGACCAGTTCTTCAAGTCTTTCGAATTCAATCCCACCGAGAAATTAAACTACTCCTAGTTCTTTTCCCTGCCTTTCTCACGAGGCACTGGTCTATTTTGCCTGTTATTTCTGCGTTTTCTTGTCTCCCCTACTATCTCTCAGCCAAACCATCACAAGTCATTCAGGTCCTCATGGAGACGGCTCTTTCCCTACCAAAACCTCATCTAGCCTCTGACTGCCTGCTCTCCAAGAAGGAAAAGTCAAATAAACTTTGCAAACCCCCGCTCAGCAGGTGAGGAGGTGGATACCAGTAAAGTAGAGTGTGAGTAGCATCTTTATTCAAAATCATTGACTCCATCCAGCCTGACTGCTTTCATCTCTCCGATGTAGACTAACACACTTGACTTGCTGGTTGCCTCTAAACGAGAATATACATCATTATTATACATTAGCTAGGAGACCGTATGATTCGTACACAAATCTACCTGACGGAACAGGAACACACTGAACTGCGCCGACTTTCTCGTCAGTTCAAGCAGAGCCAGAGTGAGTTGATCCGACAGGCAATCGACCATTTCATTGAGAAATCTCAACAGCAAAACAGAACCAAAATTCTCCAGGCTGCGGCAGGGTTGTGGTCTGATCTCAAGTCCCCACAGGATACCGATTTCCAGCAACTGCGCTTGGAGGCTGATCGCTTGAGGCTAGGCGGCTTGGAATGAGCAACTTTCTGCTGCTAGACACAGATGTACTCATTGATTTTCTGCGAGGACATCCAGAAGCGATCCAGCTACTGGAAACCAGCAACCATGAATTCTGGATCTCTGCAGTGAGTGTTGCTGAACTTTATGTCGGAGTGCGGGATGGCAAGGAAAGAGAGGTACTGGATCAATTGATCGGGCTATTACGAGTTGTTGAGATCACCACCGAAATTGCCCAGCAGGCAGGCCTGTGGCGCAGAAAATATGGCAGGAGCCATGGCATCGGCATCATGGATGCTCTAATTGCTGCCTGTGCGGATTCATTACGTGCCCCCTTGGTCACCCTCAACCTCAAGCACTTCCCGATGCTCACGGAGATTTGGGCACCCTATCGCAAATAGGCGTGGGCATTTCTACAGACAAGCAAGTGATCCAGCGTAGATTTCGATCATTTCAGATTCATAGTTGGCTAGACGAACCCAGCATCACGTCCTTTCAACATTTTCTTACCAAAAATAATAAAAACCCTCGCCCAGTAGGAGGAGGAACCGTTGAAAACGGTGGGTGAGGGATTGTTCTGCACTGAAAGAGTCACACTAACTTTTGAGTTCCTCATGGCCCCTCATCCGGCCTAACGGCCAACTTCTCCCCAAAGGAGAAGGAAAAGACCACTGCTTTATTTTGGCTTAAGTAGCAGTGTGAAAAGTCAGATTTCACCAAATCAATCCAAACTATCTAAAAACCCTCGCTCAATGGGAGAGGGGGAACCACGTCAGTGGTGGGTGAGGGCAGAAAAAGAACCTAGCTAGAAAAAATACAGTGGTTTTGGTGGAGTGGTGATGAAATTAAATTTCACACTGAGTGGAGGAAATGACCGAAGAAAAAGTTTGGGATCTGCTGGACAAGTTGGTTGCTTCCCAGCAAAAGATTGATGAATAAATTGCTAAAACCGATGCGCAACTTGCCAAAACCGATGCCAAGCTGGATCGGATTGCAGAAATGCTCGAAGGTGTCTCTAACAACCAAGGTAAGATTGCCGAAGAATGTTTTTACAACTCCCTCAAACAGAATCCAGTGCTGGTCGGAAAGCAATTTGATTCTGTCTTCAGGAATATCGTTGGTTCCACCCGAGATAGCCAGGAAGAATACGACATCCTGCTTTTCAACAGTGACTCTGTCTTTATCATCGAGGTCAAGTATCGAGTACATCCCAAAGACATTGACACACTCATCAAACGCAAAGGCGGCAACTCCCTACTGCTGCTTCCGCAGTATCGAGATTTTCAACGTCACCTGGGATTAGCAACCTTCTCGATTGAAGACGCTGTGCTGCAGGAGGCTCTAGATCACGGAATAACTATTCTGCAACGGCGTGGTGATCTGATAGAGACCATTTCAGCTGCTGCCTGACGATTCGCTCCTGCCGACTCCAAGCCTCTTTGCCTAGCAGCACTCCCCCTCATCCAGCCGAACGGCAACTGCTCCCCGAGGGTGAAGAGAAAACTACCCTGCAAGCTGTGGTGTTTGCTGTTTAGAGGAGAATGATGCACACTGGTTAGACTAGTTTGCCAACCAGTTGAAACAGGAGTGAGAAATCATGTTCATTGAAATTGGATCCTACGAAGCAAAAACAAAGCTCCCAGAGTTGCTGCGTGAAGTGCAGGCTGGTCAATGCTTCACCATCACCCTCCGTGGAAAACCAGTGGCCAGCCTGGTTCCCTGTACCAGTGCAGCAGATCATCAAGCCGCAGTGAATGAGATGAAAAGCTTCCCAAGGATTGAGGGGGTTTCTGCAGAGCAGGTGAGTGAGTGGATCACGGAGGGCAGAGCTTGAAGCTGGTTCTGGATGCCTCCATGGCGCTAGCTTGGATTTTTGAACGGCTCGATGCAGAGGAAGCTGCTTTGGCGAATCATCTACTGGACGTGTTTCTGGAGCATGAGGCCTGGGTTCCACGGCTCTGGTACGCGGAAGTTGCCAACGCTCTACTCGTCGCAGAGCGCCGGGGGGTCATCACCCAGGTAACGACTCATAATTTCTCAGAGAGTCTGTCCCGGCTTCCTCTCAAAGTCGATAACAGGTCAGGGTTACGCCACCAGGCCCCTGTGCTACAGCTTGCCCGGGAACACCAACTGTCCGCTTACGATGCGACCTACCTGGAGCTGACACTGCGCCTGGAAGCAAGGCTTGCCACCTTTGATCGCAAACTGGCCCTCGCCACAAGGCAAGCCGGTGGTATCATCTTCGGTTCCTAGCTGGCCTCTCATCTGATCCATAGACCACCTGCTCCCTAAGGAAGAAAGATCAATTCTCTCCAACGGATCCAGCTGGTTTGCTTGTTGGATTGTAGTTTTTGCTCAATTGGGGCAACTTTCTCTGAAGCATCTTTTGATCATCCCCATTCCTCTGGAGAATCCCGATGAGCCTGGCGCAGGAAGACATCGAATTCATCAAGCAGCATCTCGGCGAATGGCTCACTGAGGTCAGCCTGGGCAAGCCACCAGCTGTCTATGAGATTGAGCTGCGCGAACGCATGGTGCGGGTGGAAGAAGCGCTCAAACACCAGGGAGAACTGATTCAGCAGCTCATCCAGCAAATGGATAAGCGCTTTGAGCAGGTGGATCTCCGGTTTGGGATGATCGAAAGACATTTCGAACAAATCGACAAGAGATTCGAACAAGTTGAAAAACGTTTCGAACAAGTCGATAAGCGTTTCGAACAAATCGATAAGCGTTTTGAAGAATTTCAACAACAGATGGACAGGCGCTTTGAGCAGGTCGACAAACGTTTCGAACAGGTTGATAAGCGTTTTGAGCAGATGGATCAACGCTTCGTCGAGCTACAGCGCAGGATGGATCGCTTCATGTTCTGGTCCCTAGGCATGACCCTCACCGTTGGTGGAATTGTCATCGCTGTCCTCAAGTTCTAGAGCGCTACTACTCCGGATGATCCCGTCCACTTTTTCCCAAGCATGAACGAAAAAACCAAACGTTTCTCTCTTTCTCTTTGATGATCAGATCAACCCAATCCACTCTATGACTTCAGCCAAAACCGCATTGATCACAGGCATCACTGGACAGGATGGTGCCTACCTCGCCGAGTTGCTACTGCAGAAGGGCTACATTGTCCACGGCATCAAGCGTCGCAGCTCCAGCTTCAACACTGGCAGGATCGACCACCTCTACCAGGATCCACACATTGATCACCGCAACTTCGTGTTGCACCACGGAGACCTGACCGATGCCACCAACCTGATCCGGATTGTGCAGGAGGTACAGCCCAACGAGCTTTACAACCTGGCCGCCCAGAGCCATGTCAAGGTCAGCTTTGAGACCCCAGAATACACCGCCAACTCGGATGCGCTGGGGACTCTACGGCTACTGGAAGCAATTCGTATCCTCAAGCTGGAGAACAAGACCCGCTTCTACCAGGCTTCCACCTCAGAACTCTATGGCAAGGTACAGGAGACCCCACAGACTGAGCTCACGCCTTTTTACCCTCGTTCCCCCTACGCGGCAGCCAAGCTCTACGCCTACTGGATCACGGTCAATTATCGGGAAGCCTACGAACTACACGCCAGCAACGGCATCCTCTTCAATCATGAATCCCCTTTGCGTGGAGAGACCTTTGTCACACGCAAGATCACCCGAGCTGTCGCTGCGATCGTTCAAGGACGACAGGAGTGCCTCTACCTGGGGAACCTCGATGCCAAGCGAGACTGGGGACACGCACGAGATTATGTCGAGGGGATGTGGCGGATCGTCCAGCAGGAAAAACCTGATGATTACGTGCTAGCTACCGGGATCACCACCAGTGTACGCGACTTCACTACCCAAGCCTTCGCAGTGGCAGGAATTGAGATCCATTGGGAAGGAGTTGGAGAAACAGAAATCGGCAAAGATGCTCAAACTGGAGCAGTACGAGTACAAATCGATCCACAGTACTATCGTCACACCGAGGTCGATCTGCTGCTGGGGGATGCAACCAAGGCACGAGAAAAATTAGGCTGGCAACCGGTCTGTGATCTACAGCAATTGGTGCAGGAAATGGTTGAAGATGACCTGCGCACTCCCTGAAATTTTTCTGTTTTTAGATTCTTTCAAAACCAGCTTTTTCAGTAACAAAGAAGCGAAACAGTAGCACGAGAGCAAGAGAGGTGTGAGACAACGGTCTGCTTTGTGCTTGTAGTCGATTCAACGAAATGAAACGGCTGCACAGGGAAGGGTAGCGAGGCGCCAGTAGGCCAGAGCAAGGAAGCTCTGCAAGTTCGTGCTGTTGAGAAAAAAGCCAATGCGCACCTGGGTTATTCTGCTCCTACTGCTCTTTACCCTCAGCGCCTGTTCGCCCTCCAATTGGAGAATCTGCTCGCTGAAGTCCTACAAGCAGGCGTTACTGCTCAACCGCCTCAACTGTTACTGAGCCTTTTTGCGGTAGTCAGCCATCTGGAGCTTCCGGTTGGCTGCGTCGGGAACGGGACGCTTTTTCCGATTCATTTTTCTCCTCCCGTGTCGCTTCTTCCTCTTCTTCGGTTTCTTCTTCCTGCCAGTGACCACTCCCTGCTAGACCAGCAATGTCCTGTCGCAAGTTGGTTTCCAGCACCAGCAATTCATGAATGAACTGTCCGGAAGCACCAAGATCGACGGTTTGGTTGACATATTCCGAAGAGCGTTGCATGTCTTCCTGGTACTCGTTGCGTAGCAATTGAACCAGGTCCAGTTCCGGATTTTTTTCAGCAAGCTGCAGGAGCCGGATGGCACTGTGCAGTTCATCTTGAACCCGTCGAAAGGTCTTCTCGATCTTCTCCAGTTCTCCAACTGTGAAGGGAGGATCCAGGCGCTTGTTCTGGCGATCCAAGGCGTAGTCAAACAGTCCGAGCCGTACGTTGTACTGACGCACTGACTGCACGAGGGTCTTGTAGAAGCGGCGTAGCTCTGCGGTGTCTCCGGTTTCGACTCGATTACGGCGGGGACGTAGTCGCTTCCAGAAGGTCCGTCGATCTCGCTGTCGGCGCAGTGAGCTTAGTTCGTTAGCCAACTCTCGGCACAGTTTCCACTCCTTGAGACGTCGGCGGTACCAGAACCAGAAGACACCGGGCAGCAATAGCCAGCTAGTCAGCAGACAGGGCCAGAAGATCCAGAAGCGGCGACGCTGGTAACGCTGCAAAGCCTGTTGGTAGGCTTGTTGCAGCACATCCAAGTGTTTATCTTCCAAAGCATTGACCGTGCGTTCCGCGACTGGACGAAGGTAGTCGGGGCGTCGCAATGGAGCTTCGTTCATGAAAGGCTTTTCAAAGGAAAGAGGGAGAAGAGAACGCAAGATCAAGGGAATACCGGAGCCAACGACAAAACGCAAAATCCTTCCCAGCTTCCAGAACCCTTGCCATTGTCCTACCGAATTGTGTTAGAGTGTCAAAATTATTGAGTCAGTGTGCATCATGAGCAGCAACCGCCAAAACGTTTGCTCCTGTCGAGACAACTTCTCCGCACTCCGTAAAGAGAGGACATGAGCCAGCCTGCCCCGATCAAACCACTGAAAATTCTACTGCCGGCAGATCTCCAGAAGCGCCTGCAGGACTCCGTGAAGCGACGCCTCGGTCGTTTCAAGCTGGAGCCTCAGTTTGATCTCTATCCGCCTCGCAAAAGTGCTCCCAATGATGGCACGATCAAGGTCGCCCTGCCCCACCAATTGTCTGGGGGACTGCGTAAGATCAACACGCTGAGCAAGATCCTGGAACTCTACCTTGTGCGCGGTCCAAGCCTCTGGCATCGCGTGAGATTCACTAACGAAAAATCTGGTGATCCACGACGAGAACGCTACCAGCAACTCCAACAAGACATCGGCCAACGCGAAAAGTCCAAGGAGTTCCTGCGTGTCGTTCATCAGAAGCTGGTGCTGGAAGAGAAGGAATTCTACCTGAAGGAGGAGCAGGAGATCGTCAAGGAGCTGCAGGGGATGTTAGAACGGATGCAGCTGGAAGGTGCCTACTGGGCTGGGTTGGACCGGATCTTCAATGATACCGTGGCGGAAGTGACCGGAATCACGACTCTGGAAGGGCTGATGAAGGGCCTGATGCACATCCTCATCGTGGATGACCTGGGTGACCGCACACTGAACGGCCTGACGGGCCGAGGGCACAAGCGCAAGCTGCTGACCGCCCTCACCTTGCGGGAACTGACCCAGCAACATCGAGCCTACATCAAGGAACACCCTAAGCGTGGAAATTTGAGCATCAGTGAGTTTCTGCACGACAGCGAGCAATTCCATCAGTACGATCTGATTCTGCTCAATCAGTGGGATGTCAATCAACAGAAATTCATGGTGCGGCTCGGTGTGCGCAAAAAAGCGATCCTGAGCAAGAAGGAAGAGGCGATGATGAAGCGCCAGGATTCGCTGGACGACAACATCGCCAAACTTCAGAAAGAGCGTGAAGATCTGAAGAATCGCCTGCGTACCACGGTTGAGCAACTCAAGGAGATCGAGGAACAGAATCCGGATTCAATCAGCAGCAACGCAGAAAAGAAGTACCAACGCCTGCGTACCGTGAGAAGTCGACTGGTCGAGGACCTCAAGCGCAAGACTCTGAAGATTCGTGAGTTGGAACGTCCAATCAATGCGGACAGTGAGCTCACCTTCAAGGATCATGACCTCTTCGAAGTGATCATTGAGCGCCAAGGCTTCCAGCAGTGGATGAAGTCTCAGGTTGACGACATCGGTAGTATCTTTGGCAGCTCCGGGCAGAAGAAAGAAGGGGTTCTTAACCAGATGCTCAATCTTGGAGAGATCGTCCGTCAGCTACGCAAGGAGAGTCTGCAGCTACAGACCCTGCAGCGCACTGTCACCCAGCTGCAGGAACAGCTGACCACTTACGCTACGGAGCATGGGATCACTACAGGAAAGAAGACGATCGAAGACGTGATGGACGATCATCTGCTGGACAAGCTCGAATACATCTTCCTTGGCGGGCAACTCGCTCAGGAGTTGGCCCAAGCAGCCCAACCAGCAGAAGTTTCTGAAACCACGCCTGATTCCGATTCTACCGCGGTTCCAGGATAGCGGTGCTACTTGGCATTGGATCCATTGCTGGGCTTCCCAGTGCTACTTTCTAGGCCTAGCAACTCGGCTGTATTGCTCCCGAAAACTCTCCCTCGTCGCTAACTCGTACAGGAAACCACACCCTCCTTTTTGTTCCTGCTTGTTCCCTGCCCACAACTCGTGCTAACTTTGCTGCTTTTATTTCAATCATCCGTCCCAATGCCCTAGTCAGTCGGAGTCATATGTCTCAGTCTTTCCGGATCGAAAAGGATTCGATGGGGGAAGTGCAAGTCCCTCAAGACGCCTACTACGCCGCCCAAACTCAACGTGCTGTTGATAATTTTCCTGTCAGCGGACTGCGTCTCAGCCGCTCACTGATTGCCGTACTGGGTTACATCAAGCAGGCTGCAGCCAAGGTCAATGGCGAATTGGGACATCTACCCGCAGAAATCGCCGAAGCTATTCAAAACACGGCTAGCGAGGTGATTGCCGGCAACCTGGATGCCCACTTCCCGATTGATATCTACCAGACTGGTTCGGGGACCTCGAGTAACATGAACGCTAACGAGGTGATCACCAACCGGGCGATGGAGCAGGCTACTGGCAAGTTGCCCCGTGCGATTCATCCAAATAACGATGTCAACTTTGGGCAAAGTTCCAATGATGTGTTCCCCACGGCGATCCGTATCGCAGCCACTCTACAGGCGCGTCAGCAGTTGATCCCTGCACTTCAACACCTACACGACACCTTTCTAGCCAAAGGAAACGAATACGCCCATGTGGTCAAGACTGGCCGAACCCACCTGATGGACGCCATGCCCCTGACCTTTGCCCAGGAGTTCGGTGGCTACGCTCGCCAGATCGAACTCGGTATCGCCCGAGTGAAAGCGGCCTTGGAACGCCTGTGTGAACTGCCCCAGGGAGGAACTGCTGTCGGTACAGGGATCAACACCGATCCAGCGTTCCCACCAAAATTTGCTGCTGCGGTCTCAGAGTTGACCGGAGTTACCTTCTGCGAAGCACAGAACCACTTTGAAGCTCAGGCCACCGTGGACGCTCCCGTGGAGCTGAGCGGACAGTTGAAGACCATCGCCGTCAGCTTGATGAAGATTTGTAATGATCTACGCTGGATGAATTCTGGCCCCAACGGAGGTATCGGCGAGATTCAACTGGCTGCTCTTCAGCCAGGCTCTTCCATCATGCCGGGCAAGGTCAATCCAGTCATCGAAGAATCTACCGCGATGGTTTGTGCCCAGGTCATTGGTTATGATGCCTCGGTCAGTATTGGCGGACTCTCTGGCAACTTTGAATTGAACGTAATGCTACCGATGGTTGCCCACAGCCTACTGGAATCAATCCGCTTGCTGGCAAATGCTTCACGGAACCTGGCGGATCGTTCTGTTTCTCGAATTGTTGTTCGGGAAGACCACATCGCTGCCTCGGTTGGCAAAAACCCAATCCTGGTTACTGTACTCAATCCTCTGATCGGCTACGACCTAGCCGCCAAGATCGCCAAGACTGCTTTTGCTGAAAATCGATCCCTCAAGGAAGTTGCCCTGGAACTGGCAGGCGACCAATTGACCGAGGCTGAATTGGATCAGGCCCTCGACCCCGTCAAGATGACAAAAACCGGCTTTGTCGAGTAAGAAATCATGTCTTTTTGGCCTGTTGACCCTACATTGACTGCTCTTGTTTCTTCTGGAGAACCCATGCAATCCACCAATAACATAAATGTTAAGCAAATTACCCCGTTGACGCCTCCTGATGAGATCAAGGAGGAACTTCCCCTCAGTGAAAAAGCTTGCCAGACCGTGGTTCAGGCGCGGCAAACTGTGCGCAATGTCCTGGATCGGGAAGATCATCGACTCTTTGCCGTGGTTGGGCCCTGCTCCATTCATGATACGGAAGCCGCAATGGAATACGCCCAGCGGCTCAAGGCCCTGCACGAAGAGCTCAAGGATCGGATCTACCTGATCATGCGAGTGTACTTTGAAAAACCCCGCACCACTGTTGGATGGAAGGGATTGATCAACGATCCAGACCTGAACGGTACCCACCAAGTGGAAAAGGGCCTGCGTCTGGCTCGGAAGATCCTGCTTGATATCAACGAACTGGGACTACCGGCAGCCACAGAAACACTGGATCCGATCACACCCCAGTACATTGCTGACCTGCTCGCCTGGAGTGCGATCGGAGCCCGTACCACCGAATCACAAACTCACCGGGAAATGACCAGTGGGCTTTCCATGCCCGTTGGCTTCAAGAATGGTACGGATGGCAGTTTGGATATTGCGGTGCACGCCATCCAGTCTGCAGCACATCCCCATCATTTCCTGGGCATCAATCACGAGGGGCGTGCCTCTGTTGTTAATACAAACGGCAACCAACACTGCCACATTGTCCTGCGCGGTGGTAAGCACGGACCCAACTTTGATGCCTTGTCCATTCAGGATACGGAAGAGCAGCTGCGCAAAGAAGGGGTCAAACCGATCATCATGGTGGACTGCAGCCATGGAAACTCCAACAAGCGTCCGGAAAAACAGGAAATCGTGCTGCGTGACATCGTGCGCCAGATCGTTGACGGCAACCAGTCCATCGTTGGCACCATGATCGAGAGTCATCTACATCTAGGCAACCAGCCGATCAGTGACGAGATGCAGTACGGTGTTTCCATCACGGACAAGTGCCTGGATTGGGAAAACACAGAGCGCATCTTGCGAGAAGCCTACGAACACCTGGGAAATTTGCAGTATCTGACCAACTGCTGAGACCTAAAGGAAATTCTTGACATTTTTTTGGTAAATGCCGATTATTTTTAATTTTCATTTTTCCTGGAGAACACCATGGCCAAGAACGCCAACCGCGTGTTTGTGAAGATGAAGAGTCCGGAGAGCGGCTACATGTACTACACCTCTAAGAACCGGGTCACGACCCCAGGACGCTTAGAGTTGCGCAAGTACGATCCGATTGTCCGCAAGCACGTGCTTTTCAAGGAAACCAAGTAACCGACCCTGTCGCGAGACAGTGCAGATTAGGAGAACCCCATGGCTCGTCGCTGTGACATCACCGGCAAGCGACCACTGACTGGCAACCGCGTTTCGCATGCCAACAACAAGACCAAGCACCGCCAGTTGCCCAACCTGCAGACCCGACGTTTCTTTGTTCCGGAGCTCGGTCGTGAGGTTAAGCTGAAAGTTTCGACCCGTGCGATCCGTACCATCGACAAGAAAGGCTTGACGGCCTTCCTCAAGGACAACGGTCTTACCCTCCGCGACGTCAGTTGAAAAACGGGGGTCCATGTCCCGTTTTTCTGATGTGGACCCACGATAGCAAACGCTTTTCCCAGAATACCGGAACCTGTCCTTCCCGAACCTGTCCTTGTCCCTTCCGCTTGCAGGAGTAGACCATGCCGGACTGGATGCGCAGTTCCGGGACTCGAGTCCTGCTGATTGCCAGCTTGGCCCTTGCGGTCCTGTTTGGATTTCAGTTCTATCAGAACCAGAAACGACTTGAGGCCCAGAAGCAAATTGAATTGCTGGACGTGCGTGTGGCTTTTGGCCAAGACGAACGGCGTGTGAGCACTGGTGTCTTTGGGACTGTGCTCAACAACAGCGAGCAGGTGATCAAGATGCTGGAGATCACCATTGACTATCTCAGCAAGGAGGACGAGGTGATCAAGAGTGCTCGTTTCTTCCCCGTCTACCACCTATCTTTTCAAAATCCTGGCACCTTGGAACCCAAGCAGTCACGTGAATTTGGCTTTGACCTCGAACCCCAAGCTCCCCCTGACTGGTCTGGAGAAGTCCGGACTCGGGTGAGTGAGGTTCAATTCCGCTAAGTTTCCAGCCATGCATCTTCAACTCGAAAACTTGCACAAGAGCTATCTTGATGGTGAAGGCCGTACCCTGCACATTTTACGGGGAGTAGATTTGCGATTGGAGCAACCTGGCCAGACAGCTGCCATCGTTGGTGCTTCTGGAACAGGCAAGAGTACCTTGCTGCACTTGATTGGCTTACTTGACCAACCAGACCAGGGGAGAGTTTTGCTGGACGACCAGGACCTGAGCCTGCTTTCCCAGGATGCCCAGGCTCGCTACCGCAACACCCAGTTGGGCTTCATTTTTCAGTTTCATCAGCTCCTGCAGGATTTCAGTGCGCTGGAGAACGTGATGATGCCAGCATTGGTTCAGGGACAGAGCCACAGTCAGAGTCGCAAGCGTGCGAGTGAACTGCTGGAACAGGTCGGACTAGGGGAGCGCTTGTTGCATAAGCCCTCTCAACTCTCCGGTGGCGAACAGCAACGGGTTGCCATCGCCCGGGCCCTCACCAACCGCCCGCGTCTCCTGCTGGCTGACGAGCCCACTGGCAATCTGGATCAGGAAAATGAGTCGCAGGTATTGGATACCTTATTGCGCTGCTGCGCCGATGGGCAAACCACCATGCTGATGATCACCCACAATCTGCAACTGGCCACTACACTGCAGCAGTGCTATCGTCTGCAGGATGGTCGTTTGCAATTGGATTCCAGTCCTTGAACCGCTTGTCAATACTCACATTCTAATGCCCACCGTTTGTGCTCCTGGCCGTTTTTGTAGCAGCCTTTGGCTGTTGCTGGCTTTCTTGCCACTGGGTTTCCCCAGCCTACTCCTCGGGCAGGAAGCCCGAATCCTGGAAATTGAGATCCAGGGAACCTCAGAATTAGAAGAAGCCCAACTGCTCTTCACCCTCGAGAGTCAGGTCAACTTTCCGCTCGACCGCCAACGTATTCGTCAAGATATCCGCCAGATCTTTGAGACCGGACTCTTCCGCGACGTACGAGCCGAAGTCGAACCACTCGGTGATGGCTATCAACTGCGTTATGTTGTCGAGGAGCGTCCTCGTCTGCTCTCAGTTCGACTGGAAGGGATCAACCTACTGGATCTGGACGAAATCCGTGAGAAGCTCCTGCTGAGGGCCAACGACATCTACGATCCTTTCAAAGCCGAGCAGGATCAGACAATGATTCTCGACAAGTATCGAGAAGATGGCTACACCACTGCCCGTGTGCTACCCCGTTTGGAGAAGGAATCCGAGCAGGAATATCGACTGACCTATGTGGCCCAGGAACAACCAAAGGTATTCCTGACGGATGTAGACATCAGCGGAACCAAAGTGTTCGCAGCAGTTGATCTCAAACGTCTCATGCTCAGCGCAGAGGTAGACTGTTTCAACTGGATCAACAGCTCTGGTATCTTTCAGGAGGAGCGGGTTAATCAGGATCTGGTCTTGTTGACTCAGAAGTACCTACAGCAAGGCTACATCAAAGTCTTCATCGACAAGCCCGATGTGATGCTCTACCACAACCCAGAATACAGCCGTGTCGAACTATCCCTGAACGTCACTGAAGGAGACCAGTACTTCACAGGATCGGTCAGTGTCAGTGGTGACTTACTGGAACCAGAGGCAGAACTGCTGGAGCAACTCGAACTGAAAACTGGTGGGGTCTACAATCCCTTCTTACAGAACCGAGATCGAGCCGTACTGGATGAGCTGTACCAGGAGCGTGGCTATGCCTTTGTACGAGTGATTCCGCAGACTAGGATCAATGAAGACAACAAGACTGTGGACGTGAATTACCGCATCCTGCAAGGAGAGAAGGCTTACATCGGCCGTATCTCCGTTGCAGGAAATACCGAGACACGTGACCACGTGATCCGCCGTGAATTTGAGGTTAACGAATCACAACTCTTTGATGGCAAGCGACTCCGGCTGAGCCAGGAAAACCTTGGGAAGTTGGGCTTCTTCGAGCCAGGCTTGCAGCTTGAACGACGAAGACGTCCTGAAGAAGATAACGTTCTGGACCTGATGGCACGACTCAAGGAAACTCAAACTGGAACCTTTCAGGCCCAGATCGGCTATAGCGATGTGACCGGATTCAGTGGTGGACTCTCTCTCACCAAAGGAAATCTATTTGGTAACGGACAGACACTGCGATTGAGTGCGCAATTCAGCGAACAGGATGTCACCAACGAGTACAGCGTCACTTTTATTGATCCCAGGATCTTTAGTACGCAACTTTCCAACTCAATTCAGTTCTCACATCGACGTCTCGCAGACAGCACAGGTTTAGAGCGAGGCAGCCTGCGTGAAAACACCTATGGTACCAGTGTAGGGATGCCCGTCTACTGGCGTTACCTGCGGCTCTCTGTGAGTTGGAACGCAGTGGATCGGCTCTACGACAATGAAGGATACAACGTCTTCAAACGCTCCATTGCACCAACGCTGACCTACAATACGGTCAATCATCCAATTTTTCCGACAGAAGGAATCAAGACTAGCCTGACACTTGTACAGACTGGCACACCCTTCGGGGGTAACGTCCAGTTGCGTGAATTCATCACCAACTACCAGCAATTCTGGGCGATCAATGAAGCACAAACCCTGATTGCCATGGTCAAGGGACGGCTCGGTTGGCTACAGCAGATGGGTAGTTCTCCAATTCCTCCAGAAGATCGTTACCGCTTGGGAGGCCTAAACAGCGTGCGTGGCCACAACTACTACGCCATTGCAGGGCCTTACGGTGGTACAGAGAGAATCATCAACCAGCAGTTGACCAGCTACATCGACGAGTTTGGTCTAACGCAGACACGATTGAGCGACAAGCGCACCTCAGGGCTGAGTTTTGATGAGTTGGGGAAGCTGAAAAGCGGTGGGATCAGCGAGCGACTTTTCAACCTGGAATTGCTCTTTCCACTTAGTCGCGATGAACGGAGCTTCATTCGAGGCGTGGTCTTTTTGGATGCAGGCAACATCAACGCTGAACCAGAGCAGTATGCGCTGCTGGGGGAGGCAGAACCGGATTTCTTCGATCTACGTCGCAGTGCCGGAGGAGGGGTACGGCTAATCACCCCACTGGGAGTACTGCGTTTCGAGTATGGTGTTAAGCTCGATCAACGACGTGGAGAAAGTCCTGACCGCTTCGACTTCAGCATCAGCGGCCTATTCTGAGCAACCTTCCCCATTGCCTTGCTCACAAGCACGCCTTACCAGTAGCTCCACGTGCTCAATTGTGGCTTGGTGGGTCACTCAAGCTCCGCTTGACGACTTCCTCAAAGCCTGAAGACCTCAGCCGCTCCAAGTCCTGGGGCAAGATGTAGAAGTAATCATTGACCTGAAAACCGGTAGTGGTGATCAGTGATTGCTGCACAGACACCTCAAAACGGTCGAAGCTGTTGGCCAACTTGTAGAAGATCAACGGTGCGTCTTCCAAGGTCAATTTAACTCGCAGATAAGACTGAGCCATCCGCACGAAATGTCCGTCAATCTCCTGTACAACATAGCCTTTTTCATCGTCTTCAAGAAACTCCAGCTGCAATCGTGGATTATGCAGGAAGTGCTGTTGATCCAGGTCCAATTGAGGTGGAGAATCGTAAAGAATCGAGTGCTCCAACTCCCTTGGGAAAATCATTGCCGAAGAACGAACCGTGATCTGGAGGTAATAGCAGTAAGCACTCCGACCATCGGCAAAACAAACCCGATTCATCTTGGCGCCTTCAATATTGATCTGTCGACGACTAAGCGCGTACGCAATCCGACTATGAATCTGAGGCGCCTCCCGAACATAAACCAGTAGTCCAACAGGACGTCCCCTTGGATTGGTCAGCACGCTCACCGTTGCCTCCGAAGACCAATTTTCGAAGCGCATCATCTGCTGGGCCAGGATCGCGGAACTGGAGCTCAGCAGAAAGCGGTTGGGGAAAGCTGCGAAAAACCATTCCAATTGGCGCCGATAGGGATTGATCAGAGCGTTGATTGTATCTGGACTGAGGTACTGTCGGATGGTCCGAAGCAGCTTTTCAGTGGTCTGGCTCAATCCTTTCTCATCCAATGAACCCATCTTGAGCAAACGCCAGTGCTGCTCCAGTTCCTCATGACTTTTCTGCAGCCGTTCGTATTCCTGAGGCTGAATTTTGGCTACTGGTGTATAGAGCGCATCTTCGATTGAATTCTGCAAACCCTGCTGAATCAGCAGGTTGATACGGGTATCAAACTCCAGATCTTGCTTCTTCCGATCCAGGTAACTGTTGATAGCATCCATTGCATCATTCAGTTGGCCGCTGGAACGCATCTCCGCGTAGACTCGGTAGGTTTCCTCAAAAAAAGTTCGTAGGGTACGAGTATCTTTCGCTGTCACATCGCTGACCGAGCGATAGTCAGAAATGTTCACCAAGAACAGCAGGATCACGTTGACCAGATCCCGGTTGGCAATTTCAAAGAACTGCTGGATGGCCTGGTCGAAGTACGCTGAGGTCTTACTGAGTCGTACCACGGTCATGTGGTGGGCGATCATCAGAGAGATGCTACCAAAGAGTTCTGGATCAGCGTACCCCAAGCGTTCAAGGGCTCTGACTGCGATCGAGGTGCCAGAGATCTGGTGCCGTGTTCTTGGATCAATCTTTCCCACGTCATGAAACAGTACAGCCCACTTGAGTGCAAGGATGTGCTTAGGCTGGAGGTACTGGTACAACTCAGGATACTGCTTTTGCAGAATCTGTAGCTCTTCTTCAGCAGCCTGCACTGCATTGAGTGAGTGAATGCTGACCGGGTACTGGTGATAGGACAAATTTCGAAGTAGGAAGTGCATCTGGTTGCACTCGGGAATGAAACGTCCTAGCAGCGTGTCAGGTAGATATTTCTGAGTTGTTGTTCCACCAAAGAACGCGGGTTCATTGAGTCCAATTGGGTCAGAAATTTCTAACATGATGCGCAGTGCCTGGTCGACATAGGGCGTCATCATCAATTCGCTGAATTTCTCAGAAAGTTCAGGAGCTCGACTCTGGACTACTTCAACCGTTAGTGATTGAAGCAGGTCAGCCATCTCATCTTTCAACTCAAATGAGAGATCATAGCCAACCTTGCCAACATAGATGAACAGATCCAGCAGCTTGAGCGGGTCACTGAAAATTAGACTCAGGGGAACCTGCGGCATCCCTTCGAGTGCATTGATCTCAATGATGCGACGTTGGCGCAGATATACCGTAACTTGGAAAGTCTGGAAGGTTCGGACAACGTGTCGCTCCAGAATATTGCGAAGTAATGCTCTGGAGAGTTGCTGAATCGTGTCCTGCATCTGCAAACGATAGCGATCAAAATCATCAACATCCTGAAACCGCTGCTTCTTGAGCAGATACAGGCGCTCCATGTTGTCGTTGATCACGTTTGGCTGCAGGTCTTCTCCTCGGCAACCGCTATGTCGCGCCTCCTCATCAAAGTAGTGATCTCGGGCCGCACCAGTGAAGTTTCGTAGATCGTAGGTGAACTCCAGGGCCTGACACAGCTTGAATGCTTGTCTTGGAGAGAGCAGACGCTGCTTGATTAGCAACGCAATCATCTCTGCTGTGTAGGATGGGAAGACACCAAAGGTTGCTGCTGCAATCCACAGAGGAATCTGGAGACTGCGTAAACCTCCCAGATCGTGTTTGAGATCTGCCTGGTTGAGTTGTGGGCGCTCCGTCTGCAGGTAGGTGTTGATTTTCTCTAGAACGTAGGGTTCATAAGGGAGGATTTCAAAGAAGTGTTGTTTGAGGCGTTCCGCCAGACGTTGGCTGCCTACCAGTACGCGACTCTCCAGAATGGAGGGAATGGTTTGCAGCATGCTACCCTGCTGGAAGCGCGTCAGGTCCTCGTCAATCTCAAAATATTGGTGAGCGGTCATCACCTGCGCTGCATTAAGCAATGTCTCGATGCGGATTACCAGTTGGCGGACTACCTCGGCTTGTCCTGCAGCCAACTGTTCGGTATCCAGGCAATAACCCAGATCTCGATCCGAAGCCAGGCTCAACTCACCACGACCGTAGCCACCCCGTGCAAGAATGACTAGATGGGCTTCAACAAACTCCCGATCAACCGGGCAATCCCTTGCGGTCTCCAGTAGTTCTTCCAGCTGACCAACGCGCTTAGCATGTTCTTCGATGTCGTGTTGCAGATCTCTACAAATCTTCTGGTAATAGCGGCGCATCTCGCGATCTTCGCGTTCTCCTCCTTGGCCAGGAAGATTCTCTAACTCTTGCTCCACACGTCCAAGCTTCTCTCGCTTTTCAGGCAGAATGCGCTGCTTGTAGTGAAGCTCCGTCTCCATTTGCTCAACATGGAGCCGACGTAACAAGGGCAGATCATTCAGCGCAAAATCAAAGGTTGCCTGAATGATGCTGTCCATCAACAGTGTATTGCGTGCCAGAATTTCAAAGGAATTTTCTGTCTGGAGATTGAGTTGAACAATTCGCTCATTCTCTAACTGGAAGAAATCTTGAATGACTATCCCGCATCCTTTTTCACGCTGGACCAGATGCGCCAGCAGAGAACTCCCTTCAGAATCTATCGGCAATTCCGTTAATTGCTGCTGTAATCGAGGAAAGTAATTAGCTTCTGTAAATTGCCGCTGCTGTAGGCGAAACGGCTCCAAAAAGGGGTAGTGTTCTGCAGCGTTGAGCAGAGCTTGTTTCATGCAAAAATCCTTTGCAAAAAATCGAGAGCAGGCGAAACTAGATAGTTATCAGAAAAAAAATTGAAGTTTCTGTTTCAAACAAAGACGTTTTACCTTTCGTTTTTTCTGCTATTTACTTGAATGTTTTAAATGTCGCACTCGACCGGACCCAAAACTCGCTGATTTGATCATCGCGTTTGGTCTTCCAGCTAATTTTTATCTTCTGGTAGCAGCTTGCTCATGGAATATGAATCCTCTTTTGGCCAATCCAACCAAGATTTCTCACTTGACATGCCGAATGTTCCCTTCGGACGTATGCAGCACGATATTTATGTACTGCTTGGTTCAGTACGAAAGCATCACAGTGCCTCTTTCTTTGAGAAATTGTGGGCTTCAATGTTTGGAAAAAAGGAGAGCCCAAACAGTCCAAGGTTGATGGCCCAGTCTCTTGTGAATGCATGCGAGTCCAAGACCACCCAGGAATTATCAACACAACTCAGTGAAGATCCTGCGCTTTGTCAAGTACGCAGCAGCTTGGTAAAGCACGTACTGGATCAGAAACGCCTCTACGAAACCTCTGTGTATCGAGAGATGCTTTTCCAAGCGTGTTTGTCCATTTACATCGGTGGCGCTAATCCTCGCAATATGCAGACCGCTGGACAAGTATATATCAATTACCTGCGACATGTTGCGGAAATCAACAAGAAAAGCCTACTGAGCGTCCGTTCCTCGGCTCTACAAAGCATGGACGTAAGCAAGATCAGCATGGATGACCTGAACAAGGGCCTGGAGGAAATGGAGCCTGAAGATGCGATGGCACTGCATGAGTTGAACTTTTCTCAGCATATGCTGGAACGCAACAAAGAATTGATGGCTCAAATGCTGACCTCCATCACGATTCCGGTAGATCTCTCGGAACTTAACCGGCTCAGTCCATCACAAAGTCTTAGCAATGGATTTATCGGAGAAGGTGGACGTGGAGAAGGTTCAGAAAAAGAGACTGTTGTAATTCGCAAGGTCACTGCAGTCGCTGATGTGATGCGCTTCATCCTGCCATTGCACAGCTTGGCACTAAATATTGCAAAGCGCCTGCAGGCGATCGAGTCTGCTATTCCCCAGCACTATCTACTAGAGGCACGTGTCCGCACAGAAGCTTTCCGTACTTTATTGCTCAGAGTGGAGTTGAAGCATCCCCATGTTCGAGCCCACATGCTGCCAGCCTACAAGAAAATGCTTGATGCCTACTACAAGGCCTACAAGCGAGCCTCCAAAACTACTCCTGATATGAAGGAGTTTCCTATTTTCTCGGAGTTTGCGCAGGCCGCCTACCTTTCACATCTCCATCGCAAGTCTCTTGGCTTGGAACCTCCTCAGGTTGGACAAATCCTGAAAGATGCAAAGGAGGCAGTCGACTTAGCCGTAATGCTGGAGGCCAACCCGAATCAACGCAAGATGCAGGCGCGCATCACTGAGCAACTACCCAACTACGGGGTGATCCTCTAAGGATTATGAGGCACATCCCTTGCTGAATTTATAGTACTCGTCGTGTCAGGATGACCGCATCCTTCGTCATGGACGAGCAGAATGGAATCTGCTGCCCTGACTTCCTAAATTCCGGTTGATCACCGGGAAAGTATGTCATGAAGCAGAAGTTTTTCCTGCCTCTCGCTCTTGCCATGTTGTTTTCAACCGCAGCAGCCTGGGCCCACAAGATCCCCATTGATCGTAGCGAGAAAATCGCTGGGCGCCAAATTCAGAGCATTATTCAGCAATTTACCAACGAGCGTGGTCTATTGCTGGAACCCAACACCGCCACGCACAAGCGACATCTTCCCAAGTCCATCAAGCCTGAACCTCCACTG
>JACLAD010003857.1_pt1 | contig 36764 bp, 29 predicted proteins | sample 8027901 | NCBI WGS metagenome assembly JACLAD01 (sample SAMN15725071, study PRJNA655200) | protist metagenome | isolation source: fluorescence activated cell sorting (FACS) single amplified genomes of... | place: Spain: Blaines Bay Microbial Observatory, Mediterranean Sea | collected 2016-07-05 | reverse complement strand
GGGGCAACTCTTCAAGTGTTGGAATTTTGCCAAACTCTCCCTTCTCAATAGATTCTTTAGATTTATTTACGAACTCGTTCCAAACTTTCATGTTGACTTCGCTGATCTTCTGACTCCAATTCTGCATGGACTGATTCAGTTCTTGCGGATTCTTCGCCCAAGCTTCGGCGACTTGTTGCAGGGATTTCAGTGCTCCGAATGGATCGGTATCAGTGCCTTGCTCGTTCATCTTGGAAATCATACTTCCAAAGAATTCCTGCATTTTTTCCTGATTGATCCCCTGTGTCTGAGTATTCATCGAACAGCTCCTATCATTAATTGCTTAGCTGCAATGCTTCATTTCCACACTCTCGCTTTGATTCAGAGTGCAGAACTTTCTTTTTGCTGGAAATCAGATTCTTAGCCCACCATCAACTTCAATGACCCTACCGGTGATGTAATCATTCTCTAGAATGAAAACAGCTGTTCTTGCGATTTCTGAGGATTCACCAAGCCTTCTGATTGGCACTTGATCTATGATCTTCTGCTTCACGTCTTCACGAATCGCAGCAACCATTTCTGTGTTGATGTAACCTGGGGCGATCGCAGCGCAACGTACTCCATGTTGCGCCATTTCCTTGGCCCATGTCACAGTCATTTCTGCTACACCCGCTTTTGTGGCTGTATAGTTAGTTTGGCCCATATTCCCATTTCTTGAAATACTAGAAATGTTGATGCAAACACCTTTGCCACCCAATTGAAGTTGTTTTTCAAAAAACTCACGGGCGCACAGGAATACTCCTGTTAGGTTTACATCAATGACTAGTTGCCAATTTTGTAAGGACATCTTTTGGATTTCCTCACCAGTTACGTTCCCTGCTTCGTCCTTAATCTTTTTCTTACGAACAATGAGTCCATCTCGTGTGATTCCAGCATTGTTGATTAGCCCATCAACTTGACCAAAATCTTTGACGATTTGATCAAATAGGGAAACGACTCCATCCTCTTTGGCTACATTAGTGATGTAGGTTTGAGCTTTGACTCCCTTCGCTAAGGCCATCTCTTTCGTGGCATTTAAATCATCTTGGTTCAGATCAACCAGAGCTAGGTTTGCTCCTTTGTCCGCAAATTCTGAAGCAAATGCGCGTCCTAAGCCTCGTCCACCCCCTGTAATAACTACAACTTTTCCTTCTAGATTCATACAACCTCGCTAGTAAATTAACTCTTTAAAATCAATCTCAATTTTTTTTAGAAATTTGTTTACCGTTCTACTGCTAATGCGACACCAAGACCTCCTCCAATGCACAAGGTCGCTAGTCCTTTTTTAGCATCTCGACGTTTCATTTCGTGAAGGAGTGTAACCAACACTCTGCAACCGGAAGCTCCAATTGGATGTCCAATGGCAATCGCACCTCCATTTACGTTGACTTTACTATCATCCCACTGGAGTTCTTTGGCAACTCCCAATGCTTGTGCAGCAAAAGCCTCATTTGCTTCAATCAAATCTAAGTCCCCGACTGTCCAACCTGCCTTTTCAAGACACTTTTGTGTGGAAGGAATTGGACCAGTACCCATGATTGCTGGGTCAACTCCAGCGCTTGCATAAGCCTTAACTGTTGCCAAGGGGGTCAATCCAAGCTCCTTGGCCTTACTAGCTGACATGACAACGACAGCCGCAGCACCATCATTGATTCCAGAAGCATTGGCAGCTGTAACCGAACCATCCTTCTTAAAGGCTGGTCGAATCTTTTGAATACCTTCAATCGTAGCTCCCTTGCGAATGAATTCGTCATCCTGGAAAACGATCGGGTCTCCTTTACGCTGTGGAATTTCCACAGGCACAATCTCTTCCTGAAATCGTCCAGCAGCTTGCGCTTCTTCAGCTAAGTTCTGAGATCTCAAAGCGAAGGTATCCTGCTCATCTCTACTGATTTCATAACGATCTGCGACATTTTCAGCTGTTATGCCCATATGGTAGTCGTTAAATGCGCACCAAAGTCCGTCTTTGATCATGGTATCCGTCATTTGCCAATCACCCATACGCTGTCCATTTCGTGAGTTGGGAAGAGCATGTGGGGCTTGGCTCATATTTTCTTGACCACCCGCAATTATAACATCGGCATCGCCACACTTGATGGCTTGCGCAGCCAAGTGGACAGCTTTCAAGCCGCTTCCACAAACCTTGTTAATTGTCAAAGCAGGTGTTGCCTGGGGCAATCCAGCTTTGATAACCGCTTGTCGAGCTGGATTTTGGCCCGTAATGGCCGTTAGCACTTGGCCGAGAATAACTTCGTCAATCGCTTCGGGTGCCAGGTTTGTCTTTTTCAAGAGATCACGAATGACAATCGCACCTAAGTCGGCAGCACTAATTCCTGCTAGGCTACCATTGAAACTACCAACTGCCGTTCTTGCGGCAGCAACAATTACTACTCTCTCCCCCACGCAATTCTCCTAGATTTGAATTCAGGCTGGTTCAGGACGCGCCTCCAACGTAGGAGACGCTGAAAGGAAGGTGAATAACAATTATTTTAACAGAAAGCAAATAAAGTTGCAATTCTATTATTTTTCTGTAGAAATTCGATTCTCAATCAAGTTTTCTACAACTGAGGGATCTGCGAGAGTGGAGGTGTCACCAATACTGGAGACTTGATTTTCAGCAATCTTACGCAAGATTCTCCTCATAATCTTGCCACTGCGAGTCTTGGGAAGACCTGGAGCCCATTGGATCGCATCAATCGTTGCAATTGGTCCAATTTCCTTGCGGACTAGCTTGACCAAATCAGTCCGTAAAGTATCCGTCGGTTCAACGCCACTGTTGAGAGTTACGTAGGCATAGATACCCTGCCCCTTGATTTCATGAGGGAAACCCACAACTGCTGCTTCTGCTACGTCGTGATGAAGTACAAGTGCAGATTCCACTTCTGCTGTCCCCATCCTGTGACCAGAGACATTGATCACGTCATCAATCCGACCAGTGATCCAATAGTAGCCATCTTCATCACGCCTTGCTCCATCTCCTGTGAAGTACATCCCCTTATATTGAACAAAGTAGGTATTTAAGAAGCGCTCTGGATCTCCATAAACACCACGCATTTGTCCGGGCCAGGAATCCTTGATACAAAGAGCCCCTTCGGTTGCCCCCTCCAGTTCAGTTCCTGTTTGAGGATCAACAATAACGGGTTGAACTCCGAAGAAGGGCTTCGTCGCTGAGCCAGGCTTTAGCTTCGTCGCACCTGGCAATGGGGTAATCAAGATCCCACCTGTTTCTGTCTGCCACCAGGTATCCACAATTGGGCATCGCTCTTTCCCTACAACACGATGATACCATTGCCATGCTTCTGGATTGATAGGCTCTCCTACGGTACCGAGCAAACGCAATGAACTGAGATCTCGTTTATTAACAAAATCATCACCTTCTTTTGCAATCGCACGAATCGCTGTTGGAGCAGTGTAGAAGATATTGACTTGGTGTTTTTCGACAACATCCCAAAACCTACCCCAGTCTGGATAGTTGGGCACACCTTCATACATCACGGAACTGGCACCATTCGCTAAAGGACCATAGATGATATAAGAATGACCAGTTACCCAACCAATATCAGCTGTACACCAGTAGGTTTCTCCATCACGATAGTCAAAAACATATTTGTGGGTCATGGAAGCGTAAGTGATGTAGCCACCAGTGGTGTGCATCACTCCCTTTGGTTTTCCGGTAGACCCAGATGTGTAGAGAATAAAGAGGGGATCTTCAGAATCCATTTCTTCAGCAGGACAGACACTGGAAATATCATCACCATTAATCTCGGCATGCCACCAATGGTCACGATTGGAGTTCATCTCGACAGTAGTGCCTGAATGATTAACGACGATGCAACTCTTTATGTAGTCAAATCCCTCCATTGCCTGATCACAGTTTGGCTTCAGGGGGACAGCTTTATTTCCCCGGAAACCGCCATCTGATGTCACGACAGCAGCAGGTGCACAATCGTCAATTCGGTTTCTTAAAGCATCAGCACTGAATCCACCAAAAACAATCGAATGGACCGCACCGATTCTCGTACAAGCAAGCATTGCGATGGGGAGTTCTGGGATCATGGGCATATATAAGACGACCCGATCACCTTTCTGAACCCCATGTTTTTTCAATACATTCGCAAAACGGCAGACTTCTCGGTGGAGTTGCTGGTAGGTGTATGTACGACATTTTGTGGGATCATCAGATTCCCAGATGAGGGCTGCCTGATTCTTTCTTGGATTGTCGAGATGCCTATCAAGACAGTTGTAAGAAACATTAATTTTTCCGCCCAAATACCACTTGATACTCGCGGTGTTGAAATCAACTTCTCTAACCTTGCCCCACTTTTTGAACCAATGCATTCGTTCAGCTTGCTTGGCCCAAAAACTCTCAGAATTCTCAACAGATTCCTGATACATTTGTTGATATTGTTCTTCATTAATCAGGGCATCCAGAAAGTTGGATGGAACATCGTATACTTCTGTTGCGCTCGTCTCTGCCATAACAAGCCTCCGCTCTACAAAATTTCGATTTCGAAAAGCTGCACCGAAAGGTTGCCCAAGAACCTTTTCAAGGACAAATAACGGGCAAAAAACATTTAAATATAGCAAGGTTGGCGATGAAAGTCCTGCTGAAAAGCGCAGAAAATGAAGTTTCTAGGGGAGCGGAGATTTGTCGTACAATCCAGGTAGGCCAAGGTGTGTCAGCAGTTGTTCCTCCAAGGCTAGCATTTCTATCTCTTCATCTTTGGATCTCTCATGGTCTAACCCGTATAAGTGACAGCAGCCATGGACTAACATTCGAATCATCTCAGTCTTTGCATCCCATCCATTGGTATCTGCTTGTTCGCAAACATCATCCCAACTGACTGCAAGATCTCCAACATGGACTGCTGAATGGTCCTCTTCATAATAAGACCAGGAGAGCACATCAGTACTACTATCCTTTCCTCGATATTCTACATTTAATCGCTGCATCTCAACTGCGTCCGTTATGTAGACTGAAACAGTGCGCTCTTTTTCGAACAATTTGGTAAGTAGAAACTCCATGACCGCTATCAATTCAGTAGCCCAATCTGGTGTTTCAATATTCTCTTTCCATTGGATTTCGACAGTCAAAGCGATTTCCTATTTAGCAGCCATTCACTAGGCACTAAGACGATCTGCTTCTTCAAATCGGACGGATACTGTCTTGGAAACCCCAGGTTCATCCATCGTGACTCCATAGAGTGCATCGCCAATTTCCATTGTTTTTTTATTGTGTGTGATAACAACAAATTGAGAATTGGTGGTTAGGCGTCGGATGAGTTGGTTGAATCTAACAACATTTGCATCATCAAGGGGAGCATCAACCTCGTCTAGAACACAGAATGGGCTTGGCTTGATCAAGAAGATTGCGAAGACGAGAGAGATGGCAGTTAACGCTTTTTCCCCACCTGAGAGTAGGTTAATATTTTGTAATTTCTTACCGGGAGGTTGAGCAAAAATTTCAATTCCACTTTCAAGGACATCCTCACTCTCAGTCAGTACCATTCGTGCCTCACCTCCTCCAAAAAGCTGAGAAAACAGAGCACCAAACTGATTATTTACTTTTTCAAACATCTCCTTGAATCGTCTTCGGGATTCAATATTTATCTCCCGAATCGTTTTCTCCAGGTCTTCAGCAGCTTGTGTAAGGTCGGATGATTGGCTCTGCAAAAATTCCAGCCGTTCCATCAGCAAGTCATATTCTGCCGGGGCTGCCAGATTTACATTGCCGATCGCTTCCAGTTGTTGGCGTTGCTTCTTCAACCCATTCACCAGAGAAGTTTCATCGATCTCTGCTAGAGCCCCACTCAAATTACTTTCCGGGTCAAAGTCCCACTGATCAGAGAGTTGCTCTTCAAATTGTTCTTTTTGTAAACGATGCTCAGTCTGTTCAATCCTTTGCTTATGAATCTGTTGAAGCAGGTTTTCAAGAACTTTTTGTACTTCTTGAAGTCTTTTGGTCAAATCGCTCCGTAACTGGTTCTGCTGCTCATAGATTGTGGTGTCCATTTTGATTTTTTCATCCAACCCCAATCTTTTTTTCAATAGAGTTGGCATTAGAGTATCCAGTTCCTTGATGCGCAGTTGACCTTCTTGGCTTTTTGATTTTGCCAATTCTAGTGCTTCCAAAATTCGTTGGCGTCTACTTTCAATCTCTGATTGATTTCGCTGATTACGTTCTAAATTTCCTTTGATGTTTCTAATTTGCTCTGTAGATTCAGTTATTTGCAGACGTGAGCGAGTATGTTCTTCACTGACTTCATTAAGATTTTGTTGTTGGACTTGAATCTGTTCCTGTTGTGCTGCTACATTGTTCTCTAACTGTTGCCGACGTCCCTCCTGATGCCTAAATTCTATTTGAATTTCCAGTTTTTGGTTTTCAAGACGTTCTTGCTCGGTCTTTAAACGGATACCATCTTGTTCAATCATCTTTAAACTCTCTTCGGTTCGAAATACCTCTCGTTGATTGTGCTCCTGTTCTTGCTGAAGGCGGGTAAGGTCTAGCTGAATTTCGTGAATTCGGTCTCTCAGATCTTGGATTTCAAGTTCCCGTTCTTGGCTCTCTTCCTCAAGGCTTTCTAAACCTTCTTCCAGTGCTTGAATTCTGTCTTCTTCAACTCTTGATTTGTTTTGAAGCAACTCGATTTCTTGCTGCCTTTGAAGGAAGCCAAAAGATGCTTTTGCGGGTCGTCCACATCTGATCCCCCCAAAAGCTGGAAGATATGTTCCTGCTGCAGAAACCCAGGCTCTAGATCCAGCGTTGCTCTGCCACTTATCTAGGGCTTCCTCGAAAATAGATTCATTTTCCTCTGCAAAGGTTATTTGTTGAAACCAGCGATTTCCCCACTCTTCAAGGGGTGGTTTACATTGGATCAACTTATCGGTGATTGGACTTGACGAGGAGATTTCACTGAGTGGTGGTAAGCGATCCAATGTTAGAATCTCTAATCGACTGAAATTTTGCTCTTGGCAAAGTTTTTCCAGTTTGGGGATGTCTTGAATTGAGGTCAAGATGACCCAATCAAGTATGTTCTCAAGAATTGGGGCTAGGATTTTTGGATTTTCAGTATTCAGGATGGCGAAGTCTGCAAATATACCCAGAAAACCAATCTTTTCTTTTTCTGCTGGATTTTGCTGAAAATATCTCAATAACTGTTGAACGCTATCACTGAAATCTTCATAGCGCTCTTGAATTTCCCGAAGTGAATTCAGACGAGATTGGAGTTTCTGAAACTCACTGAGCAAGGATTTCAATTGACTGCGTCGTTCTTCAAGCACATCCTGTTGTTCATCGTGCTCGAGCCTAAGATCTTTTAATTCTTCATCTAATTGCTCTTGTTCTTCCTCAAGTACACTAGTTCTTCCACTAGATCTGCTCAATTTTTGTTGAGCCTCTTGCACATGATGCTGAGCCTGAATGTGTTGTTCTCTCAGTTCCACCAAACGAGTCTGCTGTTGCTCAAGTCGCTCGATCACAAAATTTTGCTGGTTGGTCGCATTCGTCAATTTCGTATGAGTTTGTAGTAAGCTCTGCTGTAAGTCCCGAAGCAGATTGTTTTGTGACGCCAAAGCTTCGTTTTCCTGGAGGCGATCGCTTTCCAACTTTTGAAGTGCCTCTGCAAATAGCTGGTAATTTTTTTGGAGGCTCTCCATCTCAAGTTGATCTTCTGATGCTTCCAGTTTTAACTCAGTTTGAACTTCTTCCAGTTGTTGATTATCGTCAATTAGCTGCTGAATTCTTTCCTCAGAATTTTGAACACCCTGAGAGATCAACTGTCTTTGTCTCTCAGCATCCTGCAGTTTCTTATCAACCAAAAACATTTCATTACGATTTGCGGCTAGCTTTTCGCCTGACAAAGTGATCTCAAGACCCAGTGTCTCTAATTCGGTCACTCTAGTTTGCTTGGTCAATTGCTCTTCGGTTTGTGTGGCCTCAGTGATTGCTATTCTTGATTTGGTATCCTCCTCACGTTGTTTTGCTTGGTTCCAACGATACAAAATTAATTGATACTCAGCTTTCCTGATGTCTTCCCTAAGTTTCAGATATAGTCTGGCTTGTTCTACTTGGTCTTTCAGACCTTCTTCCTGCCGTTCCAACTCTTGTAGAACATCATCGACCCGAAGTAAATTTTGGCGAGTTTCATAAAGACGCTTTTCAGCAGATTGTCTTTTGAGTCGAAACTTTACGATACCAGCAGCATCGTCAATGAAATTTCTTCTTTCTTCAGGTCTTGCATTGATCATCTCCTCGATCTTACCCTGTTGAATAATGGAATAACCTGTTCCTCCACCGACTCCGGTATCCATAAAAAGTTCGCGAATATCAAGCAATCGAACGGGGGTTTTATTGATCAAGTACTGGCTCTCACCTGAGCGATAAAGGCGCCTAGTTATCTCAATTTCACTGTATTCACGGTACTTGGGAAGTGTGTCGCCGGCAGGATTTGTAAAGGTAAGAGTGACTTCGGCCATCCCCAATGGTTTTTGGTAGGCACTTCCGGCAAAAATGACGTCTTCCATGGAACCTCCGCGCAGTTGCTTGGCTCTTTGTTCACCAAGTACCCAGCGGATGGAGTCAACGACATTGGATTTTCCACAACCATTGGGGCCCACAACAATGGTGACCCCGTTATGCTGGAAAGTGAAGGAGGTAGGATGGCAAAATGATTTGAATCCGGCGATGCGCAGCCCCTGTATGCGCATGAAAAATCAACCGGTAGAAGTTGGGTCTACAGGCGTTTCCTCAACATCAGAATCCTCTGGGGCAACTGCTGCAAGATTTTGCTGTCTCATGCCCTCGAGGGATTCTTTTCTTTTGTTGAAAAATTGCCGGTACTCAAAGTCTTTCTCTTCCATGACCTCATCAAAGAAACTTTTCCAGAGGCCTTGTTCGGGAAAATTCATTTCATCAAAACATCGAACAAAAAGCATGAGCCACTGACGTTCTTCCTCTAGCAAAAGCATGTAGTCGTAGGTTAAACCCTCTAGATTGAGTTGTTCCTGAGACAAAAGTTCTCTGACCTCATCAACGAGTTCACCCTCTTCACTGCGTGCAATGGTGTTTTGCAGCATCTGACATTGTAGTCGGGCAAGCTCTAGTTGTTTCCTACACTCAACCAGTTGGGAGATATTTGAGACAGAGGCCTGCTCCTGCAACCGCAGAGTCTGAACTAATAGCTCACGTTCCGTAACCTTAGCTGTAGATTCATTCGGTTGATCAGTCATTTGATTTTAGCTTATTTGGTTAGCTGAGGACACTCTGAAGGACTCAGGAAGATTGATGAAAGGAGAGTATTCTGGGTTTGGAAGAGAACGTTTCTAGAAAAATCAGAAGAATTCCGAAACCATACAGCACGATTTGAAATCCTCAAGGCACAGTGATTCTCGCAAAGCTTATTCCAACCATTCTGCATGAATTAGGCAGTTTGACGTAGTTCCTCTAATTCAAGACTAGTTGCCTCCCAATTCTGCAGATGTTGAGTAAGCATCTTTTGCACGCTTTCCTGCTTTTTTTGAAGTTTCTGAATTTCGATTGGATCTGCAGATTGAAAATATCCCTCCTTACCAAAATGCTCTTCAATATCTTGAAGTTGGTCTTCGTTTTTAGCGATTTCTCGCTCAAGTTGTTCTACTGTTCGTTGAAGTTGATTAATGCGCTGCTTCTGAAGTTTGCGTTCTTCATGACTGATTGGTGTCTTCGTTTTCTGGGCACTTTTACTTTGAGTTTGGCTGGGCTTTTGGTGTAATGAAGTTAGATCGCGATTCAAATAGTCATCTCCAAATCTTTCCAGATATTCTTGGTAAGGGCCTGAATAGTCTCTCGCCCCCGTTGGAGTTAGCTCAAGAATGTGTGTCGCCACTTTGCTAACGAAGTGTCGATCATGGCTGACGACAATTACAGTCCCTTCAAATTTTTGCAACGCATCGGCAAGAGCATCTACTCCTTCAAGATCCATATGATTTGTTGGCTCATCCAGAACAAGCACATTCCCCTTCTCGAGCATCATCCTCGCAAACAATAGTCTCGCTGATTCCCCTCCACTCAATGCATTGACACTTTTTTTAACTTCATCACCAGTAAACAACACTTGGCCAAGAAGGCCTCTTATGGTCCCTACAGTTTCATGAGGGGCCTGAGTATATAGCCAGTCGTAAACGCTCGTTCTGTCTTTCAGCAAATCATGATGATCTTGGGCGAAGTAGGAGACTTGGGCTTCGTATCCCCAGATACTTTCTCCGTTATTCGGTTCCATTTGTCCCAAAGCAATTTTGAGTAGGGTAGACTTTCCAATACCATTAGGACCAATCAGGGCAACCTTTTCGCCTCGCTCAATCGTCGTATCAATGCCATTGAGTACTTTCAGAGTACCAAAAGCTTTTTGAATATTTTTCAGCGTTAATACCACTTTCCCAGAGGGCCGCTTTTGCTGAAACTTCAGTGTGGGTGACACCCTTGAAGAAAGTTTTGCATCTGGAACTTCTAGTCGTTCAATCATTTTTGCACGTGATTGAGCCTGCCGAGCCTTTGTTGCCTTAGCTTTGAATCTGTCCACAAATGCCTGCATTTCTGCAGCTTTGCGCTCAACGCTCTCAATTTCTTTTTGACGTTGTGAACTTTCTAATTCCTTTACAGCGAGAAATCGCTCGTAGTTTCCGGTATATGGAATTACCTCCTCATAATCAATATCCACAATGTGTGTAGCGGTAGCATTCAGAAAATCACGATCGTGGGATATGTAAATCAGTGTTCCTTGAAACTGGTCTCTCAGAAATTCTTCCAGCCATCGAATAGAAATGATATCGAGATGGTTTGTTGGTTCGTCAAGCAGCAATAGGTCTGGATCACTAAAAAGAACTTGGGCCAGCAAAACACGTAGTTTGAAGCCTCCAGAAAGAGCCCTCATCTTTTCATGGTGATAATTAACGCTAATTCCCAGCCCTGCCAATAACTCTGCGGCAAAGGCCTCAGCGCTATACCCATCCTCTTCAGCAATGGTAATTTCTAGTTCTGCGAGCTGGTGGCCTGTCTTTTCATCCATTTCCTCCTTCGCTAGGAGTTCCTCTTTCATCTCCATGGCTTGCCAAAGACGTTTCTTGCCTTGCATCACGACATGGATAATGACGTGATCTTCATAACTGAAATGATCCTGACGTAAAAATCCAAGTTTCAGTTCTTTAGGGACAGATACCTTCCCTTCTGTGGGGTTTTCGTCATTAGTCAAAATGCGTAGAAGAGTGGACTTGCCAGCTCCATTGGCTCCGACAAGACCATAGCGTTTACCAGGATCAAAGTTGATACTGGCATTTCTGAAAAGCACCTTGGCGCCGTATTGCATACCAAGGTTGGTTACACAGATCATGTTTTACAGAGGAATAGTTAGGCGGAGTTGTTGAACCAATTCTTCAAAAGCTTGTTGCACAGCAGGAGCACTGGCTGGATATCGAAGGCGGAGGGTTACCCTGCGTGGGGCTTCATGAAGACTATGGGCATAAATTCCCAAACGTGCATTTGGCCATTGCTTACTGAAATTTTCGACAGCTTCAGCAACATCACCTTCAGGTAGGTCCAAGATGATTTCTTGAATTTTCCATTCTGAAGAACCTTTTTTCCAGATAGGGAGGGTCATTGGTAACATTACCTTCAGCATGCTTGGAAAACCTGGAAACGCAAAAATTCCCTGCACATGAAACCCTGGTGCACCCTCAGGATTTTCGATTAATTCACATCCTTCAGGCAGATCTGCCATCCGGGCACGTGCCTCATTTAATCGATCCTGATATCTTTTTATCAAAATTGAATAACATTCAGGATGTCGGATGATTGGAATGCCCAATGATTGAGCAATAGCTTGTCGCGTGCAGTCGTCATGTGTTCCACCAATTCCACCGGAGACGATCAAAGGATGAAATTCTTTGTGCAATTCCCTCAGCCATTTTGCGATTGTGTCTTGGTGATCTGGTAACGTTATTGCGATTCCTGCTGGTTGGTCCTGTTCCTTCAGCCACTGCAGCATCCATTGCTGATTACCATTGGCCAATTCTCCCCAAACAAGTTCTTCTCCAACCGTAATTACAGCTGGATTAAGTTGTGATTTAGTCATTGATTTTCATTCTTTGGAGGGTCTTGCCTTCGCCAGTAATAGCAGAGTAGACCAAATGAGATCGCTACATTCCCAAACATCATTGGATAATGACTTTCTAACTCCAATAATTGGATCAATGGCATGAAAAGAAGTGACAGACAGGCAAGGTTCCAAATAATGAAACCTAGGACCATCAGCATTCTTCTGCGCTCTATATCCTGCATCAATTTCTCATATTCCATATCCAATTTGGAGCTGGAACCATTTCGCTCTTCGGTATCTATCATTACCTTTCCCAAGATTGTTTTAGAAGTACAACCAACTAAAAATTACTATCAGAAACAAAAAAGCTGTAAAACAGCCCAGGGGCAGTGGATTCCACTCAGGAAGAATAGATTTGACCTGCACACTAATCTTTCAACAATTACTTGGATCAACCCAGAAAGGCTAGCAGATGGCGAAGGAAGCACAAGTGAGGAAGTGTAGTTTATGAGGGCTCTACGCCCTCATAAAGATTAGCGAAGGATGTTGCGAAGGGAAGCAATCTTTTGCTGTTGATCTCGTTGTGGAGCAAAGTCAGCAGCTCTGTCCAAGTGAGAAAGCAGTTGCCTTCTCGTCTCTTCCATTTGAATGCTGTCTTGTTCCATTTGAGTACTTTCGAGAATCTTGCGCTGTGTATTCGAAATGATTAGATCTGGTAGCGTCTTCAGGAGTGTGTCTCGTTGCAAAAGTGCTTGAGCAATTTCCTGATCATTCTGTGCTTGGAGAGCTGATTCATGTAGACTATCTAGCGCATTCAGATAGGTTTCAATTTTCAGGTGCAGATTTGATTGTCTCTGTGCCGAACGAATTTGTTCCACTGCTTGAAGGTAGTAGCGTTCAAACTCTGTTTCCTGAGGATAGCTAAAGAATGCTGATTGTAATCCTGCAATTGGAATCCTTGAGTCTAAGAATTGCTGCCTGCGAGTCACACTTTGGTCTGTGACACTGAAAAAATTGACAACAATAGAATTGTTGCTGGTAACTTCAACGAAGGGAGGTAACTCGAAGATCTGAGGATTAATCTGAGCTTTCAGGAAAATTCTCTGCTGGTGCTCTACATCGGTCACTACCTCAACGTGCTGGAGATATTCGAGAGTTCGGAAACCAGGAACTTCACGAATTTTCTCAGCGTTGGGGATCATGACTTGGATAAAGAATTGGTTCTTCCTTAATCCTGTCTCAGGGTCTCGAAGATTCTGTTCCACAATTTGGTAGGGAATCAAATCTGGGGTCAACGCGACATTTTGATCGAAAATGATCTCGACTCCAAAGCGCCATATGTTTCTTAGTTCATCCTCAACTTGTCTTGGTAAAGCTACTAGCTCTCTAACCAGGAATGGCTGACTAAGAATGACATCGTCTTCCAGGGGATCTTGGATGAAAGCTCCATCATTCATCAGCTGGTAAGCATCTAGGTAAGTAAAGATTTCTCTGCCTCCGTTGTCCAGTTCAAGAACATATCGAAAACGGTTACCTTGATCATCGGCAGCAAACTGCTCTTCTTCACCTGGATGCAGCATACGGAATCTACGAATTCCGTAAGTCATTCTCTTTCCTTCCAGCAGGTCGTGCTCTCCATAGGTCTTTACGTAGGCCTGAGAAGTAAGCACTAGTCGGTAAAACTCATTTTTGTCTAATATTCCGAATTCTGTGCTTTCACTGGATGGAAACACCAAAACTCTGTTTCCTGTTAGTTGGAGTTGGTCTGTCAGCGACCATTCATAAACTTGATCAAGTTTCCATTCCTGGCTAGATCCATCTTCCAAGACAGCTTGGAGAAAATGCTCGTCGTTCGTGCGATTTTTGACGAATACTGAAGATATCCGGAGATCTCGATGGAGTCCTTTATCGAGCGTTTCTGCCAACTTAATTGCATTTAGCTTAGATGTGTACTCGGGAAAAGCGAAAATGCCTGTTGGCAAAAGCGAAATAGTTATCAGTAGGATCCAGCCTACCACTGTGCAAATTTGTCGTTGCTTACTCAAAATTTTCTCCTACATAAACTTCGACATCGGTTCCCATCCGACCCTTGTGACTGGATGGCATTTGTTCAACCAATTGTTCACCTGGAATCACTTCGGACAAAGCTAACGCCGCTTTCATAAAATTGGGTCTGAAATATATTTTGGTTCTGGGTAGTACCATGCCCTCACGAACTGAAGAAATATTTGTAACTTCCAATCTCATTCCAACTTGTTCCTCTAATTTCTGTCTTTGTTGTCGGTCTAATAGGATTGCAAGTCTTTGGGCGTTTTGATCTTTAGTAGAGGCATTCAATACAGACACATTTAATTGCAATGGTTGTTGGTACATCAACAAAGCTGCAACGGGGTGAAGCATCACAGCATCGCGAGCTTGGGAGGCCATAGGCTTGAGCTGCCGTTCACCGCGGCTCGCTGAAGCTGCCATGTCATCGATACCGGGAGCAGAAATTTGTGAACTCGCTCGCTCTCGATCTTGCGATCCAAGTCGCTTGCGCATTGGTTTCAGAGCAAAAGCTAGTTGCTGTCCATCTGATTTTTCTCTGTCCAACTCCAGTGAAACATCCCCAGTGCTCGTAAAGATCTGCATGTCGACCAGAAAGTCCACATTTCCACTACCTGTTCGACTGATTTTTTCATTGAGTTCAACACGTTTCACCCCATCCTCTTCAGCAAAAGCCATTTCTCGCTGAGGCAGGGTGACATTATTTAGAAAGGCTTGGGGTATGGAAACCTGGAACTTACCCGGAGTATCTCCAGATTTAACTTGAATGGCGGAGAAGAGAGATTCGTCAAAAACCCCTCTTATGGTTAGATAGGATGGATCACCAGGAATGACATCGAGGTGATCCACCATATGTCCAGAGGGTAACTCCTGCGCCAATGTGGTTTTGGCCAAGACTGCCAAAGCACAAATAGAGAACAGAAGTGAAAAGATTTTTCGCATGGAAGCAACCCTTGAATAGTGACGAGAAAAGGCGATTTGCAGCATCAAATGCAGAAAATGCGCCAGCCCTTCTTCATTCACTCCGAGGTGTTCGCTCCTTCTTCCGACAGTTCATTTTCCGCAGGAATAACTTCTGATTCCTCAGCATCCTCGTTTTCTTCAGTTACTGTGGAAATAGCAATGACACGTTCGTCTTCCTGTAATCTTATCAAACGTGAACCTTGCGTAACCCTCCCAATGACTGGAATCTGGTTGGTGTGTATTCGAATCATTCGGCCAGTTTGGGTGATCAACAGAAGCTGCTCTCCTTCCTCAATTTCCAACATTTCAACAACTGGACCTGTTGTTTCGTTAATTCGCATTGTCCGCAAGCCTTTGTTGCCACGATGCTTTGAGAGGGTAAACGCGTTAATTTCCGATTGTTTCCCGTAGCCGTTCTCGGCAACGGTCAACATCATTCCTGAACCAGAGTGGGTAAATGCGGAAACAACTTGATCACTTGGTTCGAGGCGCATTCCAATCACTCCTCGCGCATCACGTCCCATTGACCGTATTGTTGATTCATGGACACGTAATCCCATGCCATTGCGGCTGGTGAAGAACAACTCACGGTTCCCATCTGTCAGAGCAGCTGAGATTAAGGAGTCACCCTCATCTAGGCTGATTCCTCGAATGCCTGTACGGCGTACTCTGGTTGGATCCAGCATGTCTATTTTTTTGCAGATCCCATTAGCTGTGCACATCAATATATGCTTGAGATCAGAGCTATCTTGGAAATTGCGTGGTATTACCAAGCAAGTGCGAATTGTCTCCTCTTGGGTACCTTCTTTTTCATTCTCTCTTTGCAGTTCCAAAACATTTGCTGCGTGTTTTCCACGACTCGTCCGACCTGCTTGGGGAAGTTCATATACCCTAGCCCTGTAGATTCGTCCTAAATTGGTGAAGAACAACAAATGATCGTGTGTGGAGGCGACGAACATCTGTTCAACAAAGTCACCATCTTTGGTGGTTGCCCCTTGAACACCTCGCCCTCCTCTATGTTGAAGTCGATATTCGGTAACAGGGGTTCGTTTCACATAGCCTTCGTGAGATATGGTAACGGCCATATCTTCTTCAGTAATCAAATCTTCGATTGCAATGTCTGAATCATCCTCAACAATCTCTGTTCGTCGTTCATCACCGTAACGATCACGAATTTCAATTGCTTCTGTTTGAATAATTTCAATTACTCTTTCTTCACGTTGGAGAATATCTTCTAGGTCGGAAATTTTGAGGGTTACTTGCTCATGTTCATCTCGAATTTTCTCTCGCTCCATCCCTGTTAAACGCTGGAGGCGCATCTCCAAAATTGCTTGGGATTGGCGTTGAGAAAGAGCGTAGTCAGTCATCAGAACTGATTGGGCAGCGGGACCATTCTCAGCCTTACGAATGGCTTCGATCACCTCGTCCAAATTTTCTAGAGCAGTCATCAAGCCCTCAAGAATGTGAAGGCGATTCTTAGCTTGGTCTAGTTCAAATTGGGTTCGGCGAGTGACAACTTCGATTCGATGCCGCAGGAAAAATTCCAGTGTTTGAGCAAGCGAAAGCACCTTGGGTTGCTTCTCTACGATTGCGAGCATTGTTATCCCAAAAGATGACTGTAACGCGGTTTGTTTGAAAAGATTGCTCAAGACAACATTTGGGTCATCTCCCCTGCGAACCTGAATATACATCCGCATGCCTTTGCGATCCGATTCATCTCTCAGATCTGTGATGCCCTCTAATCTCTTTTCCCGGACCATCTCAGCAATTTTTTCGAGGAGATTGGCCTTGTTCACCATGAAAGGTAATTCTGTCACGATGATAGCTTCACGACCTTCTTTGGTAGTCTCAACATGAGTCTTGGCACGAATGCGAATGATTCCTTTGCCGTTCATGTAGGCATCGTAAATTCCCCTTCTGCCCATGATAATCCCGCCGGTGGGAAAGTCGGGACCAGGTAGAAGTTCTAGAAGATCTGGCAGCGAGGCTGTGTATCGATTTTCAATGTAGTAGAGGAAGGCGTTGAGGACTTCACGTAGATTGTGTGGAGGTATGTTGCTGGCCATGCCAACAGCAATCCCGGTAGATCCATTGACCAGTAGATTCGGAATCTTGGTCGGTAGTACCGTGGGTTCTTGTTGAGAATCATCGTAGTTGGGGATGAAATCGACGGTTCCTTTATCCAAATCACTCATCATCTCATGAGCGATCTGCTTCATTCTAATTTCGGTGTAGCGCATGGCTGCTGGTGCATCCCCATCGACTGAGCCGAAATTCCCCTGCCCATCAATCAGTTGATATCGCATTGAAAAAGGCTGTGTCAGCCGCACGATTGTGTCATACACCGCTGCATCACCGTGGGGGTGATATTTACCGATCACATCCCCAACAACACGTGCGGATTTTCGATAAGCTCGATTGTAATGGTTTCCCTGGTCCTGCATTGCAAACAGAACGCGTCGATGGACAGGCTTGAGGCCATCACGTACATCTGGAAGAGCACGCCCCACAATCACGCTCATTGCGTACTCCATGTAGGAGTCTCTCATTTCATGGACAATGTCTGCGTTCAGAATCCGTTCTGTCATTTTGAGTAGTTGGGATTAATGTGGAAAGAAGGGATGATGCTGACCAAGGGCTAGTCTTAAAACCCTAATGGATCAACAATTAATATTTTTGATTAGGATCAGGTGATAATCTTGGGCGGTTCAGTTTCTTCATCCCTTCCAAGATCACCAAGTTGATCGAGCCCAAGAGCCGAGAGGTCAAATCCTGAGAAAGGCTGAGAGGTTTCTGCGTCAACCCAACGTTCGTTTTCAAAAACGTAGAGTTTGGCTACTCCTCGGAAAGGTGTGAAAACTTTCAGGTAAGAATCCTCATCTTCTGCTTCGATAGTGATTTCACCATCGACTTCTTTGATAAGTTTTGCTGAATACTTGACAGGAATAGATTCGGGGAAGGTCAATTGCTTGCCATCAATCTTCATATTCGGTAACTCCATGTGACTGAATCAACAGAATTTTAAAGAACTATCCTCCTTCAAAATTCTGGGTGTAGCAAGACAAATTGGTTCAGGATGCCAGCATTCTTCCGCCATCAACGGGTAATACGGTTCCGGTAACGAAATCATTTTCAAGAAAATAGATGACTGCCTTAGAAATATCATCAGGCCGCCCCACTTTTTTAAGTAAGCTTCTTTCAATGGCTAGATCTTGGCTAAATGAACTACTCTCGGGGGGAGGCAGCATTGTTCCGGGCGCAACCGCATTGACTTGCACTGCAGGAGCCAGGGCCTTAGCAAGCCCTTTCGTCAATGACACCAGCCCAGCCTTGGATGCACAATAGGGCAAAAACTGTGGCCAAGGCCTTTCTGCAGCTACATCTACAATGTTCACAATTTTCCCATGACCTCTTTTGAGCATTGACGTTCCGACCGATTGTGAGAGAAAAAATGGTGCCTTCAGGTTGAGTGAGATCAAGTGATCCCATTCTGATTCGCTTACCTCACCAATGGGTGTAGGGAAGAAGTCAGCAGCATTGTTGATCAGCACATCAATTTCACCCATTTGTGCTTCAATCTGCTGAATCAATGGTTCAATCTTGGATACTTGTTTAAGGTCGGCTTGAAAGCAACCATGCTTTTTAGAATCCCCACCGATGAGTTCCAAGGTTTCTTTTGCCCCCTCCAAAGACTGGTGGTAATGTAAAGCTACCCTCATCCCTTGTTTGCCAAGTGAGACTGCGATAGCTTGACCGAGACGCACACCTGCTCCGGTAACTAACACTGTGAGGTTATTTAATTCCATTTTGAATTTATGCTCGAAAAAAGAAAACCAATCATTGGTCTAACGATGGGGGATCCTAATGGGGTTGGCCCTGAAATCATAGTTAAGGCACTTACAAAACTCAATCCATGCTTGGATTGGCATCCAGTCATTTTTGGAGACGCCTGGGTTTTTGAACAGGTTGTCAACAAACTTGGTTCAAACCTGCAGCTAAGAATGTGTGAAGATTTGGATGAATTACCTGTTGGGCCCTGTATTGTGGATTTGAAGGTTCACTCCGGTAGGAACTGGAATCTGGGACAAATCAGTGCCTGGGGCGGAGAGTCATCTTTTCAATTTTTGAAAGTGGCAATTGAGGCAGCGCTAGCAAACCAAATTGATGCAATTACCACGGCCCCAATTAGTAAAACGGCCCTACATATGGCCGGTCATCATTTTCCTGGACACACAGAAATTCTCTCCGCATTAAGCAACGGTGCCACACCTATCATGATGCTTACTGTTGAAGGACTGAGAGCCGTTCATGTCAGCACACATGTTTCTTTGCGTAATGCAATTGAGAAACTTCAACCAAAGCGAATTTTTGAAGTTGCTCAAATCACTCATGATGCCTTAAGAAGAATGGATATTGAAAATCCAAGACTCGCATTACCAGGTTTGAATCCTCATGCCGGTGAGGAAGGTCTTTTCGGGGCGGAAGAGGAAGAAATACTTCTGCCAGCATTGAACTTAATGGAAGAGGCAGGCATAAATTGTATCGGTCCCATTTCCCCAGATACCGTTTTTTTGAGGCATCGTCAGGGCGAATTCGATGCCGTGATTGCGCTTTATCATGACCAATCCCACATTGCTCTCAAACTTCTTGGTTTTGAAAAAGGAGTTAATGTAACCTTGGGATTACCCTTGATTCGCACATCAGTTGATCACGGAACAGCTTTCGACCGAGCTTCCCAATTCAACGCAGACGCTGGTTCCATGGAATCTGCGATCGAATTAGCGTTATGTTTCGTTTCTAACTACTACCCGAAGCAGAACGCACCGTTTTTGCAGTAGTTGAAATGGAAGCATTAACGAAAATAAATCAGAGTCTCAATTTTGGCTGATCTCATCTACGAAATACTGGCACCAGGCATCTCATGGCTGGAAGTACCCAAAGTGGATTTACGTATCCTTTGTGGTTGTCCGGCTGATGCAGTGAAGCATCTAACCAGCAAAGGAAAAATCCGTTTGGTTACAGAAAATGGGTCTACCTTTGAAACTGGCCCCAATGCCATTTTGCTTGGGGATAATTTTCTGCAAAATGGCTTGCCGGCAAACATGGCAGAATTTCCGGTTCTGCAAATGTTTTACAAACAAGGTCAAATCATTCCGAATCACCCAAACAACAAGGGTGAACGGCCAATTCTCATTGGTAATGCCAACGCAGTTCAGTCTCAACTCCAATACATTTATCGTGGGAACTATGGTTTGACTACTCCTGAAGAGTTGATCGATTGTGGTGTCAGCCTTGAGGATACTGCTGAGATGATGGCCATGAAGATGCAATTTGCCTTTGGTAGAATTCAACCACCGGATGCTTTATTGGCTACATGTGTCGTCAGAGATACTGGTTGGCAAAGCCTTAAGGAAGATCTACTGGTTAGCCGTAAAGGCATGAATAAGTATCAATTCAAGATGGGTTCTGAATGCATTGATGTGGATTTGAGCCTCAAGGAGGGAGAAACCTATCCTCCTCCCTATAAATTGCCAGATCAACTGCTACCAAGAGATAAATTCTCTGTATGGCATACAGGCGAAGGTGATGGTTGGGACTGTTTTCGTCCTTGTATGGCCAGTATTTTGATGATTGATGGAGAACCCTATCTGGTCGATGCGGGCCCGAACGTACACTACACCCTTGAAGTTTTGGGTATCGACCTAAGTGAGGTCGCTGGAATTTTTCAAACTCATGCACATGATGATCACTTTGCGGGGTTGCCTTACCTACTCCAGGGAGGACGCAAAATCAAATATCTCTCATCCGCACTTGTAAGAAAATCTACCTTCCAAAAGCTTTCAGATCTAATTTCCCTTCCTACTGAAGAGATCGAAAATTTTTTTGAAATCGTAGATCTAGAGTTTGATAACTGGACAAACGTGACCGAATCAGTTCAGGTCCAACCACGTTTTTCTCCGCATCCTGTCGAAACTAATATCTTTTACTTCAGGTATCAGGAAGGAGGCGAAGCAAAGATTTTTGGACATTTGGCGGATATCGTTTCCAGCGCTGTCTTAGGTAGGATGAAAAATCCCGAAGCGAAGTATCACATCAGTGAAAATTTTTTTGATAAGACTCTGCAAAGTTACCTTGAACAGAGCGATGTCAAAAAGATTGATGCTGGGGGAGGGATGATTCATGGCGAAGTGGTTGACTTTGCCAACGACCCTTCAGAAAAATTAATTTTAGCCCACTCTTCCCTGCCTTTTTCAGAAGATCAATTGACTTCAGCTTGTACTGCCGAATTTGGAACTTCTGATCTTAGGGTGCCTCTGGATTATGAAAAGTACTTCCAAGACAAAGCACTTCAGTGGTTACGACAACGCCTACCCTCTCTGAAGAAAGAGGAGTTGAAAGAACTGATCACCCAAAAGACTGAAGAAATTCCAAGGGGACAACAAATCCTTGCTCGTGCACAGGAATCTGGATACATGCCTCTCCTTCTAACGGGGCGAGTTCAGCTAAATGGATTGCTCTACCCAGCAGGGACATTACTTGGGGAGGCAAACGCATTAGCTGATTTGCAAGTATCACGAGAAATGGTTTCCGTTGGCCCTGTTCGTATTCTGCCAATCTCCTTAGATTCATATCGGGAGTTGCTAAAGAGGCATAAACTGTTGAAGAAGCGAATTTCATGGCTCAAGGACTGTGACCATCTCAGAACTTTCCCGATGCTTCAGTATGGCCTTAGTGATGATCAGCTTATCTCGCTTCTCAAAAATTCTGCACGAATCAGTCTGAAAAAAAATCAGCCAGTTTTGCTTCCGGAAAACACTATGGGTATCTTGGAAGTTGGTGAAGTTCAATTCTTGGTGGGCAACAAAAATCTGAAAGTTACTGAGAAAACAGTGCTTGGACTATCAAATAAATTGGGTAAGCCCTTCTCTTGGAAGGAACAAACCGTAAAGAAAACCCAAGTGTTGTGTCTTCCCGTAGAAAATTTGTTGCGAGCACCTGGCGTGCGATGGTTCCTTCAAAGGGCTTACCAAGACTATCATTTTCATTTGAATTGATGACTGACCTCCTACCTGCTAATCTGCCCCAAAATCTTCCTCGGAGCTTACCAGCTCAGAGAGCATTGGAATTGGTTTTTGGCAATTATGCCCTGAATACTCGGCGGGCTTATGAGCGTTCTCTAAAAGACTTTCAAAAATGGGCTGGTCTTCACTCAACTCAAGATTTGGAAAGCCTCGATAGCCTCAGAATGCTAGAATACAAGGAGTTTCTCAGGTTGAGCGGAAAAAAATCCTCAAGCATCAACCAAGCGATGAGCGCTCTAAAGAAGATTTGTCGTGTCCTTTCGGAGTGTGGATATCTTCAACAAAACCCATTCAAGTCATCGCTGATCCGCAATGAGAAGGTCTCTCAACTGAGCAATAAGGGGGCTCTGCGAGTTAATCAGCTTCAGCAAATGCTTGATGCTAATGAAAACATAGCCTACGACGAGCGAGTGGAGACTTTACTGCGTCACAGGAATAAGGTGTTGTTGAAATTTCTATATTTCACTGCAGCAAGAAGAAGTGAAGCCTCTCTGCTAAACTGGGAAAATATCTGTCAGGACGGTCGTTTCTGGATAGCTATTCTTGAGGAAACAAAGAGTGGTGTCCCACAAAAACTAAAAATCAGAGAAGAGCTTTATCAAGAATTGATTGCCTGGAGAGGTGCCTTACAGTTAGCTGGATTGAATACACCGTGGGTGTTCCCCTCCTTGGGGCAGCGTAGCATGGGCAACCAAATGACTGGTAAGGCAATAAACGAAGCTGTACGACGCCTCGGAGATGCGATAGGCATAAAGATTTCCACACACTATTTACGACATACCGCTATCACACTTGCACTTGAACTGGGAGAGCCACTACAGAAGGTTCAAGCATACGCTCGGCACGCCTCTGCAAATACAACTGTTCGTTACTTTCACGATCAGCAACTACTCGAAAAAAATCCTACTGATACCCTTCCAGCTCTTTAGAGAGCAAAAAAATTGATTTAAAATTAACAATTAAATTTAGCAATTTAAGGAGTTGCTTAAAGTTATGGTGACAATAATTCCTTGTAATGCATGCTCTTTGCAGCTGGTTCCTACAAGTAATGAGGATCACATGGAGTAACCTCCTTCAATGGAATTGAATGAACCCCACGTTTAGTCCCTATGCAGAGCTTGGTGTCAGACCTGATGTTACTCTTCAGGAACTGAAACAAGCCTACCGACAAGCTGTCTTGCGTTACCACCCAGATTCAGCGGTTGGAGCAACAAATTCTCTTAAGTTCCATGCTGTCACCGAAGCTTACAAAGAACTTCGTGCAATCGTAGATCAGTCTCAACGGGAGAAAGGGTCTGAACGTCAGCATCCGACATCAAGAAAGAAAAATCAGTTGTTGGATGGAGAACAGCTGGATCGTCAAACTCTTGAATTGGATGTGCCAGCTCTCCAACAATTGCTTTGCGAATCAGATAATTCTCATGTTCGAAAAGTGGCAGCGATCGCTCTGTTTTTAAAGAAAGAGGCATCACTTACCAAAAAATTATTGAACATTGCAAAACAGCCAACCATGTCTAATATTCGCAAGGCAATTCTTTCAGCAATGCATATTGGCCCACGTAAAAAAGTTGTTTCAATCCTTTTATCAGTTGCTTGTGAGAGCGACTTGGAAATTGCAGTTATAGCAATACAACAACTTGAGAAAATTGATGCATCATTACGTGGTAAAATTTTGTTTAAATTGCGAATGGCACACTTGAGTCTCTGGGAGAGAACCAAGAGGGTTTTTGATCCAGATATCTTGCTGATCACTCAATATTCACAATTGGGTGACCAACTTTGCCAGAGGGGCCTTCTGAGCCAGGAACAATTGCAAATAGCACTAGTTTTACAGAAGAAGTTTCCCCTGTTACTAGGCCAGATTCTGAGGCAGTTGAATTATGTTCAACCTCATGAACTTCGCTCCATTCTGAGCAGTCCATCCCGCAACTAACATTCCTTCAGTCTTTCTGCGTCCAGTTAAGGTTCACTTGGCTGGATCTTCCTGAAAAATCCTGATAATTTTCGAAAACTTTAATTTTTTTTGTAAAAATTCCAATTAGGCTACAACTATGTCTGCTTTGCAGAACGCAGAAGTCATTGTGATTGGTGGTGGGCATGCAGGCTGTGAGGCAGCACTGGCCTCGGCAAGGCTTGGCTGCAAGACGATCCTGTTGACCATCGATCCTGAAAAGATTGGCCAAATGTCTTGTAATCCAGCTATTGGCGGAATTGGGAAAGGGCATCTTGTCAAGGAGATTGACGCCCTTGGTGGCGAGATGGGAAAAGTTGCAGACCAATCAGGTATTCAGTTCCGAGTCTTGAATGGCTCACGAGGCCCAGCAACTCGTGGAACTCGTTGTCAGTCAGAAATGTACGAGTACAAAAGTTTGATGCAGATGATCCTAAAGAAAGAGCCCAATCTTTGGATCGTCAAGGGAATGGTAGAGGAACTCATCATTCAGAATCGCATCCTTCAGGGGGTTTGTACAAATGTGGGAGAATTTCTGGCAGGTACTGTTGTCATCACCACAGGAACTTTCCTGAATGGTTTGATCCATCGAGGCGAAAACAGGATCAAGGCGGGTAGAATCAATGAACCACCTTCGGTGCAACTCTCTTTAGCGTTAGCAGATTGTCACCTTGAATTGGGTCGCCTGAAGACAGGTACACCAGCTCGTTTGGACAAAAGGACCATCAACTGGGATGGTATTCCGGAGCAGCTGGGAGATGATCTAATCCGAAAGTTCTCTTTTTGGGGAACAGAAACACCCTTACCCCAAGTGCCTTGCCACATTGTTTATACCAACGAAGCAACCCATAAAATTATAAGCGAGAATCTTCATCTCTCTGCCCTCTACGGAGGAGCGATTAAGGGAATTGGACCAAGATATTGTCCGTCAATTGAAGATAAGATTGTCAAGTTTGCTCAGAAAGACAGACATCAAGTCTTTCTTGAACCTACTGGAATTGGGTCTGATAATTTTGAGATTTATCCAAATGGTCTCTCCACAAGCCTACCTGAAGAGGTACAGCAGGCATTTTATCGTACAATCCCTGGGCTTGAAAACGTGGAGATGTTAAAGGCAGGCTATGCGATTGAATATGACTTTGTGCAGCCCACAGAACTGATATCAACCCTGGAACTAAAAAAAGTACCAGGTCTTTTTCTAGCTGGTCAAATTAATGGAACTACTGGCTATGAAGAGGCAGCAGCACAAGGTCTTTTGGCTGGGGTGAATGCCGCACTGAAAGTCCAGAGCAGGGAGCCTTTCGTACTGCAAAGAGATGAAGCCTACATGGGGGTTTTGATTGATGATTTAATCACTAAAGGTGTCACGGAGCCCTACAGGATGTTTACTTCACGAGCAGAGCATCGGCTCCACTTGAGAGAGGATAATGCGGATCTTCGGCTCTGTGAGAAAGGGCACCAACTCGGATTATTAGATGATGAGTGCTATAAGCAATTCCTCAATAAACAACGTAAAATCTTTGAACTTAAGAAATCTTTAGAACAGACGAAAATTACTCCGGTTAAGGAAACCCAAGAGGCACTGAAACAGATGAATCAGGCTGAGTTAAAACAAGCGAGTAGTTTGGCGGAACTAATACGTCGACCAGGCCAAGGTATTCAAGTGCTCTCAGAGCAAGAATTCAGCATGAGTAAGGTTGTCTGGCAGGAATTCCCTGGGGATGTTCGTGAACAGGTTGAAATCCAGATCAAGTATGAAGGTTACTTGAAGCGACAAGAACAGGAACTTCGACAAATGCGAGAAATGGATCGCATTCAGATCCCAGATGAATTGGATGTGAAAAATATTCCTGGCCTCTCCAGAGAAGTCCAAGAACTTTTGATAAAGCATCAACCGGCCAATCTGGGGCAAGCTAGCCGTATCAGTGGGGTCACGCCTGCAGCCCTGACGGTGATCCGTGTTTATCTCAAAACCCACTTTACCAAAAACTCATCACTCCAACGTGTAAGTTGACGGCTGCTTAGGATGAGAAGCAGAAAAAAAGTCTCAACGGTTCCTATCACACCCTGGCGTGCAAGCCTCCATAACTTGATTTTTGAAGCTGAGACTAGGGCTGGAAAGATCTTTGATATCATTCTGATGATCCTGATTGCGCTAAGCGTGACCACAGTCATGTTGGACAGTGTTGCAGTTGTCCGTAGCGAGTATGGTGAGCTTTTAAATAATCTCGAGTGGTTCTTCACAATTGTCTTTGCAATTGAATATGTCCTTCGGCTCGTTGCTACGCTTCGCCCTTGGCGCTATGCACTCAGTTTTTTTGGCCTCACTGATCTGCTTGCTGTCCTCCCAGGCTTAATCAGTATTTTATTCCCGGGTTTCCAATACCTGCTGGTCATTCGAGTATTCAGAATCATTCGAATTTTACGTATTTTCGAGTTTTTGGACTACCTTCGCGAATGGACAATGTTGTTGAAGGCTTTGCAAGCTAGTCAGGCTCGGATCATGGCCTTTCTATTTTCCATCCTGATTGCTGTGACTTTTCTCGGTGCCTTGATGTATGTTGTAGAGGGAGAGGATGCTGGCTTTACGAGTATTCCACGCAGTATCTACTGGGCGATTGTGACTCTCTCAACTGTAGGCTACGGTGATATTGCCCCTCAGACAGGATTTGGACAATTCGTTGCTGCAATAGTGATGATTTTGAGTTATAGCATGTTAGCTGTGCCCACAGGGATCGTTACGGTTCAATTATCGGCCATGCAGCGTAGGCAAGACCAAAAGTTGACAAGGTCCTGCCACTCTTGTGGTCAGGATGGACATGATATGGATGCTGATTTCTGCAAGTATTGCGGAGAAAGTCTGGAATTAAAAGTAATAGGGGATCCACTAAAAACCTAGAAACAGAAAAAGAATTCCGGCTTTTGCTTGACTGCCTTGGAGCAGATCTGGAAAATGATTATGAAAAAATTTAATTCTTTACCAACTATCAACATTAAAGAGATTCGATATGAGATCATTTTCAACTAATTTGCTCCTTATTGCCGGTGCAGTAATTGTTGGTATTGTTTATTTATCAACCTTTATTGTAGATCGTACGCAGTATGCGGTTGAAATTCGTTTAGGAGACCCGGTTTCTGTTCATATGGAACCAGGGTTGAAATTCAAGATGCCTTTCCTCACAAAGGTTTTTTACGTAGATAACCGTCTCTTATCATACGATGCTGACCCTGGTTCTGTCTTCACAGAAGACAAGAAAGAAATGATTGTAGATGCATATTCAAAATGGAAAGTTTCAGACCCACTAAAGTTCTACGAGACTGTCCGGAGCTTAATGGGTGCTCAATCTCGCCTAGATGACATTATCTATTCGCAGACTCGTGAGGTTTTGGGTAAACACACCCTCGTCGAAATTGTTTCAGGCAACCGAATTGATATTCGAGACACGATTACATCGAATTCAAAAAAGGCTGCAGAGAGTTTTGGAATTGAGATTGTAGATGTGAGAATCAAACGTGCAGATCTACCTGAGGCGAATAGCTTGGCAGTATACGGACGCATGGAAGCAGAGCGCAGAAGACAGGCAAAATTATATCGTTCGGAAGGCGAAGAGCGTTCCTTGGAAATTCGATCAGCAGCTGATCGAGACCGAATAAAGATCCTCGCAGAGGCAAATAAGATTGCAGAGGAATTGAAGGGGACAGCCGATGCGTCCGCAACTGAGATCTACGCTAGTGCTTATCAATTAGACTCTGAATTTTTTGAGTTTCAACGGTCTCATGATGCTTACCGTCATTCTCTCCGTGAGGACACAACCTTGTTACTCAGTTCAGATCAGCCATTTTTCAGATTCCTAAAGGAAGAAGAACCTCAAAGTAGTCGAAAACAAATCGAGTGATCAAGGTTGCTCAACCACTACAGTAAGATTCTCCAGCAATTGGAGGATGAAGCCAACTACGAGCGCTCCGCCCGGCATAGAGATCTGACTAAGCTGGAGGGTGTTCGCTTCCTGCTGAACCAACTCGGCAACCCGGAAAAATCCCCAAAAATTGTCCACATCTCTGGCACCAACGGCAAAGGATCAACCGCATTCCTTCTTGCTGCTCTGCTGAAACAGGAGGGTTTCAAGACGGGATGCTATACCTCTCCCCATTTGGTAGATCTCCGAGAGCGCATGCAAATTAATGGTCAGTGTGTTTGCATTCAACAATTTGTGGATGTTGCGGAGCGGACTTTAGAAATCTCCAAAAATCCTCAATGTCCCCAGATTTCTTTCTTTGATCTGGTCACGGCAATCGCCCTTAAAATATTTGAAAGGGCTCAATGTGATTGGGTAGTTTTAGAAACTGGATTGGGAGGGCGTGCAGACTCAACCAATGTTACTCCGAAAGAACTCGCAATTCTTACAAGAATTGGTCTGGATCACCAAAATATTCTTGGTAATAGCATTCTTAAAATTGCGGCTGAAAAACTTGGCATTGCTCGAAAAGGTATACCACTTTTGGTGTCCCCCCAAACGCAGGTTGTGAAGGAATGGCTAGAGCAGCAAAGCTATTTACAAGAGATACCCACCCACTGGATTGATGAAAAGAATGGTCAACTGATTAACCAGGGTGAACAACGCCTATCAGCACAAAAAGAAGCTAAAATCTCAGATGTTTCCAGAGAACTGGCACTAACTGCTCTGGACATTTTGCTACCTGCCAAGTCTCTAAAACAGAAACAAGAGCGATTAGAACTAGCTACTGATTTTCCTCTGATTGCTCGCAAAAGTCGGCATTTTAACGTCAAACTGCAGAATGAAATTTCAGGACAGATTTTTTCAGAATTGATTCTGGATGGGGCACATAATGTTGATGCCATTGATTCATTGATCACAACGCTCTCAGAGTGGCAAATTTCCTGCTATGGCCTCTTGCTGGGAATGGCAAAAGACAAGATGACGGTTGAAACTCGTGATTCTCTTCAGAACCTTGCCCAACATGCTCAACAGGTTGGACTTGTCCAATATAGTTCCACGAGAGCTGCAGAACCTGCTGAAATTCTTCAATATCTTGAACTGCCTACAAACTCCATCAAATTGTTGAATAGTAGCCAGAATGCCTTGCGATGGGCCTCAAAGACTAGGATGATGCCTTGGGTCATAACGGGATCCTTTCATTTGTTGGGCGAGGTGCTACCCCTCCTCTCTTTGAGTCCTTGCACGAATAACTTGCAAAACGGATAAGCAGTAGTGAAAAAATCTTTGATTTTTTTGATAATTTTTTTGATCTCAAGTGCCCTAAATGGAGCTTTTGCATCAGAACAAATTGTTATTACAGCTGATCGACTGAATGTGCGTGATGGGGTATGGGGTAAAAAGCTCGGAAAAGTGTATGAGGGTCAACAGTTTGAGGTTACTGAAGAAAAAGAGGAATGGGCCAAGATTGAATATGAGTTAGGAAAGTTTGGCTGGATTTCATTGGATTATGCCAGGCCAGCTTTGCATACAATAGCAGGAAAAAATATTACTCTCAGTCAATTCTGCGCTCAGGTCGATACAGAGTTCAAAAAACTGGGCTGGAAAAATATTAGCTGTAATTCAGACGACTGGCAGGCCAACTGGCACTCAGAAAAAGGACAACCTCTAATCTACAAAGTTTTTGGAAACGAAAACTCCACTCACACAACTTTGTTAATTTGTTCTGTCCATTCTGACGAAGATACGACCTACCATTGCTTCCGCTTCATGCAATTGCTGCGTTCAAATCCAGAATTGATTCAGCATCGACTCGTTTTGATACCACTGCTCAACCCAGATGGGTTTTTTACCCAACCCAGAACGCGAACAAATGCAAACGGGGTAGATTTGAACCGCAATCTGCCAACCAAAGACTGGGCAAGCCTAGCTCATAGACAGTGGAAATGGTCTTATCAAAAAAATCCGCGCTACAACCCAGGTAAAACAGCTGGTTCGGAGAAAGAAAACCAATTCCTCGTCAGTTTAATCCTCAAATACAAACCAGATAAAATTGTCTCCCTACATTCTCCATTGGATTTCATTGATCTGGATTACATGGACAAGCGGGAGGGAGATAAAGCATTGCTGGCTATACGAAAACGGGCCTGGTTTCAGGCACAGAGTTTTGCAAAGCAGAGTGGAACTCGTTTCCGCGACTATAGAACTTTTCCAGGGAGCCTTGGCAGATTTGGGGATGAGTGGAAGATTCCGATCTACACCTTGGAATTTCCAGAGAAGCCCGGAAATCAAGCAGCTAAAGAATTCGAACGTTTCAAATCAGCGATGCTGGAACTGTTCAATACCAACCTGAGCACTCAGCCAACAGCACTGAACAACGAACAAGACAAAGATCAGTTACTATAGGGCTTAGCCGTAGGCAGCTTCTTCTACAAACAACTCCAGTTGGCCTTCAACCAAGTCTGTACGCCGGTAGAGTTCGTGGGTTAGCTTGCGAATCAATCGAACATCCTCCCCATCCAGTTTTCCATCACCAGTGACGTCTTGAAAAACATGGATGTTGTTGGCCAATCCAGTGTGATCATTATCAACCGCCAAAGCGACCGCTCTACCATTTGGGTCTACGAAAGAGATCATATCAATCTTTCCGTCCCCATTTGCGTCGATTAAATTGGCATAAACATAAACGCCATGTTTCCCTTCGTTTTCTGCTTCGCTCATGAAAGTTCTTTTCTTAGGTCAAGGTTGGTAAACTCTGGTAAAAACTTTACTTTCTTTACCCATACCTTAATTTAGCGCAATTGCCATGCTATAAAGCTGGCTGATTAAACGATGAATGTTACAGGATAGTCACTATGAAAGCATCTGATTTATTCGTCAAGGCTCTTGAAGCAGAGGGTGTAGAATATATTTTTGGGATTCCTGGAGAGGAAAACCTGGATTTTCTGGACTCCTTGAGGAACTCCAAAATTCGTTTAATCCTTACGCGGCATGAACAGGCTGCAGGATTCATGGCTGCTACCTATGGCCGCCTGACGGGAAGAGCTGGCGTTTGTTTGTCAACGCTTGGTCCTGGTGCAACCAATTTTGTAACTGCTGCCGCCTATGGCCAATTGGGTGCGCTTCCCATGCTGATGATCACGGGCCAGAAGCCAATCAAGACCAGTAAACAGGGAAAGTTTCAGATTGTCGACGTAGTAGAGATGATGAAGCCTCTGACAAAGTACACTCAGCAGATTGTCGGAGGAGATAATATCCCTTCACGGGTTCACGAGGCTTTCCGTCTAGCAGAAGAAGAACGCCCTGGAGCGACTCATCTTGAGCTCCCAGAAGACATCGCCCGAGATGAGACACATGCAGATCTTTTACCCAAAAGACACGTACGCAGACCGATTGCTGAGCAGAAATCAATTCACCAAGCCGTGGAAGCGTTGCAGAAGGCTAAACACCCACTTCTATTGATCGGTGCTGGGGCAAACCGTAAGCAAACTGCCAGAATGCTCCGGGATTTTGTCGATGAGTTTAAAATTCCCTTCTTCAGCACACAGATGGGCAAAGGGGTTCTGGATGAACGAGATCCACTCTTTTTGGGGAATGCTGCTCTCTCCGATGGGGACTTCCTGCATCGAGCGATTGCGCATTCTGACCTGATTCTCAATGTGGGGCATGATGTGGTTGAGAAGCCACCTTTCTTCATGCACGTTGATGATGGCCGAACGGTCATTCATGTCAACTTCCGGACGGCGGAAGTAGATCCCGTTTACTTCCCTCAAGTCGAGGTAGTGGGAGATATTGCCAATAGCGTCTGGCAGATCAAGCAAGCCTTGACCGCACAGGAGCACTGGGACTTCAGCTACTTCCTACAAATTCGAGAAAGAGTGGAGGCTCATTTGTTGGAAGGTGCTAATGATCCACGTTTCCCGATTTACCCGCAGCGATTGGTTGCGGATATCCGTAAGGTGATGCCAGATGATGGAATCATCGCCTTGGATAACGGAGTCTACAAGATCTGGTTTGCTCGCAACTACAGGGCACACTTGCCCAATACGGTATTGCTAGATAACGCTTTGGCGACGATGGGAGCGGGTTTGCCATCAGCGTTGGCAGCACAGATTGTCTTTCCTGGAAGCAGAGTGATGGCCATTTGTGGGGATGGAGGATTCCTCATGAACTCTGCTGAGATGGAAACAGCAGTTCGCTTGAAGCTCAACCTGATTGTTCTAATTCTGAGGGATAATGCTTACGGGATGATCAAGTGGAAGCAGTCGAACATGGGCTTCCCAAATTGGGGCCTGGACTTCGGCAATCCAGATTTCGTTAAGTACGCAGAGAGTTATGGGGCTCGTGGTCACAGAGTGGCCAGTGCTGAGGCATTAGCTCCGCTCTTGGAGCAATGCTATCAGGCAGGGGGAGTGCATCTGGTGGAAGCACCAATGGACTACAGCGAAAACGACCAAATCCTCAACCACGAAATCAGGGAACTCAGCGCCAAGCTCTGATCCCTTACAGGCTCAATCCTGATCCTTTGAATCGACCGTACAGATTGTGTCAATTCCTCCGCGAGTGGCGTAGGTCGTTCTGATCTGCAGCCACTCCGGATCCAGCAACTTCCAAAGATCCTCAAAAATCCTAGCAGTCACTGCTTCCTGAAAGATTCCTACGTTGCGAAAGCTGATGAAGTAGTATTTCAGGGATTTGAGCTCAACAAGTTTTGTTTTAGGGATGTACCCCACCCACACAATGCCCGTGTCCGGTAAGCCTGAAAAAGGGCAGACAGCGGCAAATTCCTTCAGTTCATAGCAGACGCGCTGTCGGGGGCCCTCGTAGCGAAAGGTCTCCAACCAATCCTGACGAATTTTTGACTCATCCTCCATTGGCAAGACGAGTCCCTCCGCATAGTACGTGTTAAGCACATCAGCCATTCCAGCCCTTGGGAAAGGGATTCACAGTGATCTGCGCCTTTTCACGTAGCTCAGCAATGTAGTCTTCGACCGCCTGCTGTCGAACTTGCTGAAAGGCTTGTTCCTCGAACTGCTTACGCTGTGATTCGTTCAGGGCATTGCATTTCAACGCATCTGGTAGCACCTCTGATTGAACCATTAGCAGATGGGTTCCAAATTCAGTCTCCAGAGGATCACTCAATTGCCCAACTTCCAGCTGGAACGCCACCTTTTCAATCGCAGGCAATAATTCTCCCTTACGGAACTGACCCAGCCTTCCGCCGTTTCTCTCAGCAGCAGGATCATCAGACAGAGCCTTGGCCATCTCCTCGAAGGCCATTCCTTTTTCAAACTGTTCCTGGATGATCTTAATTCTTTCTGGGATTTCCTCACCTCGGAGCAGAATCTGGGCAAGCTCAATCTGTCGCAATTCTACCGTTTGCAGCTTGCAAAGCTTGGCTATCTCTTCTTCGCCAACCTTCACCTTGGTGTCCACCTCACGGGCAAGTAATCGTTGGCGTCGAAAATCATCCGCAATCTGGTCCTGCAGAATCTTGTCGTTGACGGTCCTCAGTTGAGGGTTTTGTTCCCGCAACAGGCCGATCCGTTCCTGAACTTCATCGGCAAGCGCATCAATCTTTAGGGTTTTTGCCCGTGAACGTAGCAACAACTCTGCGATCAATCGTTGCTCCACACGCTTGGCGATCTCTGCTTCGTCTAGCGTTTGGCCTTCCTGCAGGACTTGCTGGCGCAAGGCATTTCTGGCTTCTTCCGCCTCACTGAAGGTAAACACCTGCTGGTTGACGATCAGGTAGATTCCATCAACGATCAAAGGGGCTGCGCTGAGGGAGGAAAATCCCAGCATGCAGAAGCTAAAAAGTCCAAAAAGTTTATTCATGGTCAGTTGCGATAGTTCAGGTTCATCGAGCCATAGAGCTTGGGTCGGTAATCTTCCGCCAATTGTTTTAAATGCCGCCAAGGCAGCCGTGAAAGTTCTTTCAGCTTTTTGATGTTCCGACGCTGGAAAAGCCGATCAGCCAAGTAAAATTCAGTAGCCATTGGATACTTGATCTTCTGGCTACCATAGCCCACCTCTTCAAAGTTCTTGAAGCGGATACTTAGTAACTGGGTGGAACCGTCTGGAACATTGATCGGGAAATTGATGGATTCAATGCGGTTGGCAGCAGTATTCATCAACAGGTATTGCCCATGCACGGGATGCCCAAAGCGATGGTAGACGTTCCCGTCCGGTGCGAGGTACATCGTGTGAGTATTGGTAGGAATTTCCAACTCCTTGAGCGCTGCTCGAAAATGCTCCAGATCATGGCTGAAGAAGAAGATATAGTAGGGCCTCAGGTCCATCCACTCGAAGCGTCGATTTTTCGCAATGTGTTCGTTGATCCGGGTTCCTTCAACCTCGTAAAAGTAGTGGAGCATCAGCCCTTCTAAGTTCATGGTCTCCACAGTCAGGTATTCGTCGTTTTTCCAATGCACCAACTGCTTATACGCCAAATGTGGAACCTCCAAAGGGGCGCCATCTTCTTGCTGTCTAAAAGGATCAAAGATTTGGACTTCCACCTCGTAACTGGCTCGCTCCCACTTGATCTTGTCCTGGAACTGATCAATGACGTCTTTCCAGTCCGGCTGATAAGACTGCACCGGGGAGAGAAAACCAAAAAAGATTGCGCAGAAAAGTAGTAATGACTGTCGGATTTTCACAATCAGGATGAGGCTGGAAGAAGAGAATTTTCAGTAGCTTGGGTATTGAATAATTTATGCTAGGATGACTTTCATAGCAAGCACAAACCGGCCCAATTTTTTGAAGGATAGCTAGATGCGCATTCGTTCTGCCATTGCCAGCATGGGAACCTACAAGCCTCCCTTAGAGGGCCGTAATCCAAAAGAATATCTGTTGATGGACTTCAATGAGTCGCCAGAGCCTCCTCCTCCTTCAGTGCGCAGAGCTTTGCAGGAATATTTGTTGGAGGGGGATCTCCATGTTTATCCACACTATGGCAGCTTCTGCGAGGAATTGGGCCAGTATGTTGGGGTTTCCGCAGAACAGCTGCTATTGACCAACGGCTCTGACCAGGGGATTGATGTGGTTTTGCGATGCCTGTTGGAACCAGGCACTAACCTGGTGATGGCAATGCCTGGCTTCACGATGTTCAAGCAGACCGTAGGTACGATTGGCGCGGATTTCATTGAGGTGCCTTATCCAGACGACTTTGCATTCCCTTATGAACAAATTCGGCAGGCGGTCAATGACCAGACACGGATCATCGTGGTCATCAATCCGAACAACCCCACAGGAACGTCTGCGCCCCTAGAACAGGTCGAGGCGTTACTTCGAGAATTTCCTGACTGCGCCGTGCTGGTCGATGAAGCCTACTACGAGTTCACTGGTCAGACCTGCCTGTTTCTTTTGAAGCAGTATCCCAACTTGGTCGTTTTGCGGACCTTCTCCAAAGCTTTTGCCATTCCGGCTCTGCGACTGGGATATGTGATCGCTCGAGAAGAGTTTATCAATGAATTGTTGAAAATACGGGGACCTTATGACGTCAATATGGCTGCGCTTGTGGCAGCTAGGGCTTTATTGCAGGATCGAAAACCCTGGCAGGAGTTGGTACAGCATCTGATGGGAGAGTCTAAACCTGCCCTAGAGAAGTTCTTGAAGGAACAAGGGGTGAGATTTTACCCGGGTGAAGCAAATTTTTTGTTGTTGGAACCAAAAGGCGGAGCCGCTTTAGCGGTGAGCTATCTGAAGGAACAGGGCATCTTGGTACGGGCGATGAGACCCCCACTAGAAAACTACTTTCGGATGAGCCTGAGGAAGATGGAGGATATGAAACTTTTTTTCAAGGTATTTGGCGACTATTTTTCCTCAATTTCAGCAGACTGATCTAATGATAAACTAACTAGCTTTTAAAGTCTCACAACTCCATTTTTTGTGGGATCAAGGCAACCGAATATTATTTAGATTTAGAACGTTGCTTGCGGTGGTAGAATTTACAGTGGAGCCATTGCCAATCTGACCACTGATATTATAACCCCAACACATAGCAGAGCCATTGTCCAAAGCAGAACATGTATGTTTTTGGCCAGCACTGATGGACTTGACGTTGTTAGGGCCCCCAACTATGACAGGCACTAAGCGGTCAGTAGTGGTTCCATCGCCAAGTCGACCATTACTGTTTGATCCCCAACACGCTACAGAGCCATTGTCTAAAGCAACACATGAATGACTTTTACCAGCACTTATAGATTTGACGTTGGTAAGGCTACTAACTGTGACAGGCACTAAGCGGTCAGTAGTGGTTCCATCGCCAAGTCGACCATTACTGTTTGATCCCCAACACATAGCAGAGCCGTTGTCTAAAGCAACACATGAATGAATTGAGCCAGCACTTATGGATTTGACGTTGCTTAGGCTGGCAACCATTACTGGTAATAATCGGGTAGAGGAAGTGCCGTCACCAAGTTGGCCATTAGCGTTATCGCCCCAACACATAGCGGAGCCATTGTCCAAAGCAGCGCATGTATGTTTTTGACCAGTACTAATAGATTTGACGTTGCTTAGGCTGGCAACCATTACTGGTAATAATCGGGCAAGGGAAGTACCATCACCGAGTCGGCCACTGCTGTTCGACCCCCAACACATAGCGGAGCCATTGTCCAAAGCAGCGCAGGAATGATTTGATCCAGCACTGATGGACTTGACGTTATGGAGGTGAGAGACA
>JACLAD010015487.1_pt1 | contig 36816 bp, 37 predicted proteins | sample 8027901 | NCBI WGS metagenome assembly JACLAD01 (sample SAMN15725071, study PRJNA655200) | protist metagenome | isolation source: fluorescence activated cell sorting (FACS) single amplified genomes of... | place: Spain: Blaines Bay Microbial Observatory, Mediterranean Sea | collected 2016-07-05 | reverse complement strand
AGCTGATCGCCAGCCGCACCGCCCACGATGGGGAAATCTTCGCCCAATTGGTCGCGCAATCCGTTCAGCAGATGGTGAATGTTGGTGCCCAGACCTTCGGGCAAGGCGATGCACAACGCCGGTGCCTTGTCGGACGCGGCCTTGGCCATGTTCACCGCATCGGCGGTGGCCTGTGCGGGCGTGCCGGTGGCCCCTGCCCCCATCCCGACGGTAAAGTCGACCGCGTCGGACGCGAACAATGTGATGACGACACTGTCCTCAAGAAAGCCCTCAGGCCCCGCGACTTCGCCGTCCGTCGTGCAGCCAGCGACCGGCACACCGGGCAAAGCCTCGGCCAATTCGCGGGTCAGAACCTCAAGATCCATATCGATGCCCGCAAACACCATCGCGGCCTTGGCAGGCTGGCCGCCCAACTGGTCTTGCGCCAATTTCAATGCGTCTTGCGTGGCTTCCGCCGTGTCAGAATCCTCGCTCCAACCTGTTCCGATTTTGAGCATGCTTTCCCCCTAAAGCTTGCGGCGCTGAAACTCAGGCCGCCAGCCGGGGAAAATATCACCGGTACGGCGGAGGCGGTGTAATTCCGCTGTCCTTCATCACCTTCAACGCCACATCAATTGCAGTTGTTTTAAGACTCGTTACCACTTGAGGCAAATAGTTGCCCGTTTCTGTGGCAGAGACCCATGGATCTTGCGTGGTTGAGATCAAAAACTGAATAGGTGTGTCTTTTGTGACTGTCACACCAGCCAGCGATCCAAACTCATCCACGAACTGTTGACCGTAGTCAGAGGGCGCAAAACTGGACGCGGTGACAAACATCGGCTGCTTGGGCACTTCGCCGCCGTTGTATTCGCTGATCGACAGGGTTTCATAGACCGTGTTTGTCAGCTGGTTCATCAATGCCAGATCAGTGTTCCAGCCATCTTTTGTCTTAAAATTCAATGCGTAAGTGACGATATTCTGGTCCGATCCCATTTCGGAGAAAATGCGGCGCACGTCCGCATCGGTTTTCATCAATTCAATCAATTCGCGGTTCTCAAGCGGGACAATCTTTTCGCGGATGAATTGGATTTGCTCTGCGATTTCAGCGGCGGATTTGCCATCTTTTTGGGCCGGCAGGCGCTGAAATGGTACCGCTTTGACGATTTCATCGACGCCTTCCATGGCGACCAATTCCGCATAAAGCCGTTTTGAATTGAAAATACATTTGCCCAGAAGTTTGCCGTAACCGGACTGATCGGGGCGAATGATGGAATGGGACAGGTAAACGCCAGCCGCCGCCGCGCCCGGTTTGGACCCTTCGATGCCGTAGACGCCGACCGTGGGGGCGACCCCGCCGTGGAAGACCACAGGTGCGGTAAAGGCCACCAGATCGCGCATGCTGCCGTTGCGATAACACAGCGCCCCTGCGGGATAGGGAATAAAGCCCGCTTTGTGCGGATCGACGGTTTGGGTGTCCGCACGGGGGAAGGCTTCGTACTGGCGGCGGACGTAATCGCTCATGACCATGGGGGGCGTGGGTTCATGGGCTTCGCCGTCGGGGTTGTAATCGGGGGCTTCACGCAGCATCGACGCGAAATAGCCGCCCCATGCGCCATCCACATGCACCGTGAATTCGAGGCCCTTGGCGCGGTATTCATCGCGCAGGTCCAGAATATCGGCCAGCGGGTCCACAGCACTTTCTTCGGTCGATCCGATGACGGCCACGACCTCAAGAATGGGGCGTTTGTTGCGCAGGCAGTCTTCCAACGTCTCGCGCAGCAGATCGACACGCATCCGGCCATCACGGTCCACATGCACGTCGTGCATGAAATTGGCCCCCAACCCAATGAGAGCCATACCCTTGGGCCAAGAATAATGCCGCGTAGACGGCGCACAGATGATGGGGAAGTTGGGCACTTCACTGCCTACAAACCGGTGATGGAAATCCGCAAGCCCAAGGTTTTGCACCGAATAGGCATCAAGGGCGGCCTTCACCGTCTCCGCCGACACGCCACACTGATCTTGCAGGTTCAGGCCCATGGCGATGACGTCGTCAATGGGCAGGTTCATCTGTGTCCAGACATCCAGATCGACCAGCTTGGCCTTGGACCCGTCCAGCTTCGTCACCTCAAAATCCTGCGCGTCTTTCAGCGCGTCCATCTCACGGATCGCGACGGCCATGGTGACAGGCAGATATTTCAGGTTCCGCGCGGCCCAAATGGATTCGCCATTGGCCACGGACCCGTCACAGGTGATATGCGCCCAAGGCACGATGCCCGCATCCGGTGCTGTGGGATCGTCGGGCACGGTATAGCCCAGCATCCGCGCCAGATCATTGCCGACCTCAATCTCAAGCAAGGTCGTGACGGGCGACGCCTCAGCAGCGACGTTATTTTGGTTGTACAGCATCGCCGCGAAATAGCCGATGGCACCGGGCATGGTGATGTCCCAATACATATGCGACTGGTTGCGATAGCTCGACAAAGGAATGGACCCGTGCATGGCGTGCAACAATTCGTCCAGATTTTCGTCCAACCCCTGCACCGTGGTCTTGAACGGCTCGGATGCTTTGATGTCGTCAGTCACATATTTCGGGTCGCCAAACTGCTGGCCATATTCCCGCCGCGCATCGCAATGCGCACCCACGGCTTTGCCGACAGAGCGCGCCAGAATATCCTCGTTCTCCGCCAAGGGCCCCAGAAACCACCCCGCAAGGGACGACGTGCCGGGTTTGTCTTTCAAACTCATATGGCCTTGCGCTTTTTGGGCGGCATGGAACGCCATCAATTTTGCGGAAATATCTTTCTTAGACATCAGTATTCCTTCGAGAAATCATTCAATTAATTGCCCCACGGAGGCGCGCAGTTCTTGCTGACGCAGGGTAAACCTTATATGCAAATTGGCAGTTTGCACGGACGAATTTTACCGTCTGTGTGCCACGACACAGACGTCCCCCACCCGTTGTGCGGGTTACCGTCCGAACCGCCCCCGCGCGCTGAGGAACACCACCATGTCAACGCATGCCCCCGATCTGAATGGATTGCTGTCCAAGAATGCTTTGTTTCGCGGGGCAACGGACGCGGATGTGACGGACGTGGCGCAGATGGTGCAAATCCAGCGGTTCCCCCCCGGTCAGGTAATTTTCCACTTCGGGGACACGGATGATGACGTTTATTTTCTGCTGTCGGGATCGGTCATCGGCCAGTTGGTCGCCGAAAGCGGACGGGAAATCGTCTTTACCGAAATGCGCATGGCCACGTTCTTTGGGGAAATGGCAGCCCTTGATGGGCAGGCACGGTCCGTGACGGTGTCGGCCAAGGAAGATGTGGTCGTGGCCCGCCTGAAAGGCGCGCAGTTCAACGCGCTGATGACAAGCCAACCGCGTTTGGCCGTCAATCTGGCCATTGAACTGGCCCAACGGGTGCGCGCCATGAACGAACGGATGTTCGGCCTTGTGGTCCATGACGTGGGCACGCGCGTCCGCCTGCATCTGATGCGATTGGCGCAAGAGCAGGGCAAGCTGGTCGACGGTGCCACCTTGGACGCGGTCCCCACCCACGAAGAAATCGCCACCTTCATCGGTGCCAACCGTGAGGCCGTGAGCCGCGCCATCACCCGCCTCAACAAAGCGGGCCTGATTGAGGCCAGCCGCAAAAGCATTCTGATCAAAAACTGTGACGGTCTGTTGGACGGCTTGGAAATGGCGGACAGCTGAACGCGCACCTTCTGAATACATAAGGGCCCCACCATCGCTGGCAGGGCCCCTGATGGGTCAGGTCAAACCGTCCCTCAATCCATGTAGATCGGCGCGACAGGCGTCACCGGCAACCCTGCCCCATAGGCCTGATTGATCGATGGCGGCACGTAAGGGAAATGCTGCAAGTTCAGATCCTGATCGGACATGCGGGGCAAGAAGGACGTGGGATCGGCGAAGAAAAACGGGTTCACATCCTTGATCGTCCAGTAAATCGCATCCTCCGCAAAGCTGCGCCCGTTGGGATAGCCCGCAGGCGCGCTGGGGTCCCACCGCAGCATATCGGGCGTATAAAACGCCACCTTGTCCGCGATATCATCCTGCGACACCTCAAGCCGTTCAAAGCTAAACGTGAACTGGTCACCGAAGTTTGCCGGATCATCCACCGGACGGCTGGCGTTATAGGCATTGTTGTAATCGCCCACGGTCGCATAGTCGGGGTTCACCGGCAGGTAATATTCCGCGTTGTAGCCCAACGGCGGGTCCACAAAGAAAATCCCCTGAATGCCCGCACGGCCCATCCGGTCCACCGCATCGCCGTTTTCCTTGGACACCACTGTCCAGAAATTCAACGTCTGACCCACGAGCGACGGCACCTCAAGCACGATCAAGGTCATGTCGCTTTCGCCAAAGGCCCCGATCGATGTGGGCAGCGCAGGCAGGCCATCGCCCCCCGACAACGCCTGTTTGATCGCCAAAGCCGCTGGGGCCACGACCGTGCTGAAATCAAAAAAGAACGGATCGCGACGGGGGCCGACAAACAGCAACTCACCGGATTTTCCGTTCACGACCTCAAGCGCCGTATTCAGCGCGGTTGTGTGCCCAAACCCCTGATCCACGCCGCGCCATTCGTTCGAAATCGCATCGGCCCCGCTGGCCAGCCGCATCTCAAGCGTTTGGCGCTGGCCGCCACCGTCAATGTCACGCACACGGATTTTATAGGCCAGATCGGCGATGGCATCATCGTTGGTATCGATCTTGAATTGATAGATCAGGTCCGGATCAAGACGAATGTCGCCTGATCCCAGTGTCCCCGGCGCACCGCTGCCCGACAACGGGTTCAGGGTCATCGCCATCACCAAACCGCCCTCTTGCTCGCCTTTGAACAAGAACACATCGCCAATGTCGGACATTGGATTGGCCTGCGTCAGCGGCGCATCGCGGTGATCAGACGCATGAACCGCGCCAACTGTTGATAAACTAAACGCCACCACGTGGCACATCACTCGAAACATATTGGACCTCATCTTTTAGGTTAATTTCTTCCAGCGGCCGGAAAAACAAACGCCGCTTCACGCCACCATAGGTGCAAGACACCGCTGAACCTATGGCTCTTTTCGGGCACTTCGCGTCTCACCGTCTCCGGTCATTTCGATTTAGGATTAAGAAAATTTTAATTCTGTGCGCGCGGACACAGAACGGCCAGTGGCCTTCGTGTCAAAACCTTCTCATCGGTCCTACTGTTTAGAGTACGTACCGGGGCCGAACCACGTCCGTCATGCCTCAAACAGCAGCGGATGTCTTTATTTGAGAATACCTTTTTAGAACGATCCCTTTTCCGGCCCCGGCGATTTTGATGTGAGTGTGAGTGCACATCAAGGTCGCCGGGGTTCACTTTTTTCGGCCCCTTGCGCGCAAAACGTCTGGCCCAATCGGCCTTGGCAGGTAAGGTGACGATCATTCTCAATGATCGTGGCGGGCGATATGATAAAAAACCAAATCACCTTCAAACAACTCGAAGCCTTCGCCTTCGTTGTCGACACCGGCACCTTTCGCGCCGCAGCAGCTGCCCTTGGCACCACCCAACCCAACATCTCCGCCCGTATCGCATCGCTTGAGGCGGCGTTGAACGTGACCCTGCTGATCCGCGACAGCGGCGCTGTGCGCTTGACGGCCGATGGGGACAAACTGCTGCCCAAAGCCCGCGATGTGCTTTGGGCGGGGGAGGCCCTGATAGAAGAGGCCGACCGTCGCGAATTGATCACAGAAACCCTGCGGCTGGGGGTGACAGAACTGGTCGCCTGCACGTGGCTGCAAAGCTTCGTGCGCCGCGTCCGCCACGTCTATCCCAAGCTGCGCATCCAGCTTGAAGTCGACCTGTCGACCGCCATTGACGCGCGCCTGATGGAAGGCAAGCTGGACCTCGCCCTACAGACCGAGCCTTTTAAATCCAAGGCTTTCGCGCGTGAGACGCTGGGGCGCGAACCCTATTGCTGGGTCGCGAATTCGGACCTGCGCGACCAGCTTCCAGCGGCCCCCAGCCTGCGCGATGTTTTTGATCTGACGGTGCTGACACACGCCAAACACACCCAAGCCTGCGCCGCGCTCCATCAGATCGCCAAGGACCGCGGCCTGCGGCGCGAACGCATCGTGCATTCCAGCGCCCTGTCGGCCTGCGTGCCCATGGTGCTTGAGGGGATGGGCGTGGCCATGTTGCCCGAACGCCTTGTCGCGGATGACATCACGGCGGGCAATCTGCACAAAATCACATTGGACTGGACGCCCAACCCCCTGATGTTCTTTGCCCGTCACGCCCCCGACCGATCTGCACGCTTTGTCGCAGAAACCGTCAAAATCGCAAAGGCCGCGATGCTCACTCCCTGACCTTTTGATCACTTTACTTGATCAGGGATACTAATTTAATCAATTTGATCTTTTCTTTCATTTGGGGCCTTCTGCCCCCCCCCCCTTGTAGGAGCCCCCAATGGCCAAACCTTCCGTTCGTCTTGGTGTCGATATCGGCGGCACCTTCACCGATGTGGTGTTGGAAAAGGACGGTGTGCCGTTTTCAACCAAGGTGCTGACCACCTATGCCGCCCCCGAAAACGCCATCATCGACGGGATGCATCAGGTCTGCGCCAAGGCCGGTGTTGCCCCCGCCGATATTGACCAAATCATCCACGGCACGACCCTCGCCACCAATGCGCTCATCGAACGGCGCGGCGCGAAAACGGCACTGATCACGACGCAAGGCTTTCGCGATGTCATTGAAATGCGCACGGAATCGCGCTTTGAACAATATGACCTGAACCTCAACCTGCCCGACCCGCTGCTGCCCCGCCAGATGCGGTTCACCGTGGCAGGCCGCGTGGATGCCAAGGGCCAAATCCTTGTCGATATCGACCGGGTCGAAGTTGAAGCCGTCGTCGACCAAATCGCGCAAGCGGGCTTTGAAAGCGTCGCGGTGGGGCTCATCCATTCCTACCTCAACCCCGCGCATGAAGAACTGGTGCGCGATGTACTGGTTGAAAAACTGCCCCATGTGGCGGTGTCGATTTCCTCCGAAGTCTCGCCCCAAATGCGCGAATATGAACGGTTCAACACGGTCGTCGCCAACGCCTATATCAAGCCGCTGATGGCGTCCTATCTGGGCCGCCTTGAGGACCGGTTGCAGGCCGAAGGTGTCGCCTGCCGCATCTTTTTGATGCACTCGGGCGGGGGCATTATCTCGATCCAGAATGCCGCCGATTTTCCTGTGCGATTGGTGGAATCCGGCCCCGCGGGTGGGGCCGTTTTTGCGGCCCACATCGCCGCACGCTATGGGTTGGACAAGGTGTTGTCCTTCGACATGGGCGGCACCACCGCCAAGATTTGCCTGATCAAAAACCAGACGCCCAAAACCTCCCGCGTGTTTGAGGTCGCCCGCACCTACAGGTTCAAAAAAGGCTCCGGCATGCCGATTTCGATCCCCGTGATCGACATGGTGGAAATCGGCGCGGGCGGCGGGTCGCTGGCCCATGTGGATGCCCTGCGCCAAATCCGCGTGGGGCCCGAAAGTGCAGGCTCTGAACCCGGGCCCGCCTGCTATGGCCGTGGCGGGGACCGCCCTGCGGTGACCGATGCGGACCTGATCTTGGGCAAGCTTGACCCCGACAATTTCGCCGGTGGGTCCATCCAACTGCACGCCGATGCCTCCAAATCCGCCCTCACCGCGCAGGTGGGCGACACGTTGGATATGGACGCGGTCGAAGCGGCCTTTGGCGTGGCCGAAGTGGTCGACGAAAACATGGCCAACGCCGCACGGGTCCATGCGGTCGAAAATGGCGAAGACCTCAGCGAATATACCATGATCGCCTTTGGCGGTGCCGCCCCCCTGCACGCCGGTCGTCTGGCCGAAAAGCTGGGCGTGGACCGCTGCCTTGTGCCCCCCGGTGCGGGCGTCGGATCCGCCATCGGGTTCCTGCGCGCCCCCTTTTCCTTTGAGGCGAACCGAAGCGTCTACATGAAGCTCAGTGATTTTGACCCCGCGCGGATCAAATCCCTGCTGACGGATTTGCAGGCCGAGGCAACAGGATTTGTGCGCACCTGTGATGACCACAGCCCGATCCTGTCGGAATTCAAAGTCTACATGCGCTACACCGGTCAGGGCTGGGAAATTCCCATCACCCTGACCGAAGAACAGGCCATGGCCCCCGACGCCACCACGTTTGAGGCGCGCTTTATCGAAGACTACACCAAACTCTTCGGGCGGCCCGTCGAGGGCATGGACATCGAAATCACCGTCTGGTCGGTCAACGCCACAACGCCGCCAGACCCCGTCGCGCGCACGGATGAAACCACCGGCCCCGACATGGCAACACCCAGCGGCACCCGCCCCATTTTCGACGCGGCCTCCGCCGCCTTCACCGACGCGAAGGTTGTGAACCGTGCGGATATGGCCACCGGCGCGCGGGCCGCGGGCCCCGTGGCCGTGATCGAGGACGAGACCACCATCATCGTCCCCGCCAGCCGTGACGCCATCTGCCAGCCGGACGGCTGTATTGACATAATTCTGAAAAGGGCCGCCCAATGACCCAGTCCAATGTCGCCTATCAAGTCATGTGGAACCGCCTGATTTCCGTCGTCGAAGAACAGGCGCAAGCCCTTGTGCGCACAGCCTTTTCCACCTCCGTGCGTGAGGCGGGGGACCTGTCCGCAGGTGTCTATGACGTCAAGGGCCAGATGCTGGCGCAGGCGGTCACAGGCACCCCCGGTCACGTCAACGCCATGGCCGACGCGGTGGCCCATTTCATCCGCCGCATTGGGCCGGGCAACATCCACGAAGGCGATGTCTACATCACCAACGACCCGTGGGAAGGCACTGGCCACCTGCACGACATCACCTTGGTCACGCCGTCGTTTCATGGCGCAGCACTTGTGGGGTTCTTCGCCTGCACCGCACATATCGTCGACATTGGCGGGCGCGGGTTCGGGGCGGATGCGCACTCTGTCTATGAAGAGGGCCTCTACATCCCGATCATGAAATTCGCGGATCGCGGTACGGTCGACGAAACCCTCACCCGCATCATCCGTGGCAATGTCCGTGAACCCGATCAGCTGATCGGGGACATCTATGCGCTGGCCACCTGCAATGAAATCGGCCACCGTCGCCTTGTGGATATGATGGAAGAATTCGCCCTGTCCGATCTGGACGGGATTGCCGATTTCATCCTCACAAACTCCCGCCGCGCCACCATTAAACGCATCGCGGCCCTGCCCCAAAAAGCCGCAACCGGTGAGATGACGATGGACGGCTTTGACCGCCCCATCACGCTGAAGGTCAGGGTCAGTGTCGAAGGCGACCGGATCGTGTCCGATTTCACCGGATCGTCCGGTTTGGACAAAAAGGGCATCAACTGTCCGCTGGTCTACGCCAAGGCCTATGCCTGCTACGCGCTGAAGGTCGCCATTGCGCCCGAAATCCCCAACAATGCGGCGTCGCTGGCACCCTTTGAAATTGAGGCGCCGGAAAATTCCATCGTCAACGCCCCGCACCCCGCCCCCGTGGCCTTGCGCCACATCGTGGGGCATTTCGTTCCTGACGCGGTGTATGATGCCTTTGACAAAATCGTGCCCGGTCTGGTGCCCGCCGAAGGGGCGGGCTGTTTGTGCAATTTCCAGGTGTCATTGCGGCCCCGTACGGACGCCCCTGCCCCGCCCCACGCCCGCCGGTCCGAGGTTCTGACCTTCAACTCCGGCGGCTCCGGTGCGCGCCCTGAACACGACGGGCTGAACGCCACGGCCTTCCCCTCCGGCGTGATGACCATGCCGATCGAGGCCACGGAACACGCGGGCCCCGTCATCATTTGGCGCAAAGAATTGCGCCCCGATTCAGGCGGCGCGGGCAAGACCCGTGGGGGCTTGGGCCAATACATGGAAGTCGGCGCGCATGAGGGGCATGAATTTGACATTCAGGCCATGTTCGACCGCGTGGATCACCCTGCACGCGGCCGCCGTGGCGGTGGGGCCGGAGCGCCCACCACCATCGCCCAAGACGACGGCACCCCCATGCGCGGCAAAGGCAAGCAATTCGTGGCCCACGGGCGGCGCGTTGTCATGGCCTTCCCTGGTGGGGCGGGCTACGGCGATCCGGCGGAGCGTCCCAAGGCCCTCGTGAAACGCGATCTGGCGCGCGGCTATATCTCGGCTGAGGTCGCGGCCCGCGACTATGGCCTGTCCGCCGACGATATCGCAGACGTGCAGGCCGCCGTCGCCAAAGGAGACACCCCATGAAAACCCAAGCCCCCCAACAGACAACCTATGACGTGGTCATCATTGGCGGCGCCATTATGGGTGCGTCGGCCGCATGGTTTTTGTCCGATGACGCGGATTTTGATGGCTCCGTCCTCGTGGTGGACCGCGATCTGACGTATGAGAACACATCAACCATGCACACCAATTCGTGCATGCGGCAGCAGTTTTCCGGCGAATTGAACGTGCGCATCAGCCAGTTTGCCGCCGACTTCGTGAAAAACCTGCCGCGCTACATGGGCCATGATGACCGCGTGCCGGATCTTACGATCCGGTCGTTTGGCTATATGTATCTGGCCGACAATGACGCCTTTGCCGATGTGCTGCGCGAAAGGCAGCAGGTGCAGCTGGCCGCCGGTGCCGCGACCCAGCTGATGACGCCAGACCAGATCAAGGCGGCCTATCCGTTCTATAACGTCGATGACATCGTGCTTGGGTCCATCAATCTGGTCGACGAAGGGTTCTGGGACGCCACGGCGGTGTTTGACTGGTGGCGCAAATCTGCCCGCGAACGGGGGGTGGAATATGTGGAAAACGAGGTGGTCGCGATCACCAAGAACGCCGCTGGCACCCGTGTGGAAAGTGTCACGTTGAAATCGGGCGAGGTGATTGCCTGCGGTCAACTCCTCAACGCATCTGGCCCGCGCGCAGCACGCACCGCCCGCATGGCAGGCATCGACGTGCCGGTAGAACCGCGCAAGCGCTATTCATGGATCTTTTCCGCCGAACACCCCTTGGACCGCGACCTGCCGCTGACCATCGATCCCTCCGGTGTGCACGTGCGTGAAAACGGCGGTGGCACCTATCAATGTGGCGGCCATTCGGACATTGATCCGGCGGTGGATTACGATGATTTCGGGATGGATCACACCCTGTGGGAGGCCCACGTCTGGCCCATCCTCGCGACCCGCATCCCCCAATTCGAAACAATCAAGGTGCAGTCGGAATGGGCCGGTCACTATGCCTACAACACCTTCGATCACAACGCGATTTTGGGACCCCACATGGAGGTCGAAAATTTCTTCTTCCTGGGCGGGTTCTCTGGTCACGGGCTGCAACAATCCCCTGCCATGGGGCGCAGCACGGCTGAGATCATGGTCCACGGCCACTACAAAACCTTGGACATGACCCAGTTCCATTACGACCGTATTCCAGCGGGCCGTAAGATCATCGAAAAGGCGATCATCTAGCGCCGTCACGCAGGCGCAAATCGCGCAGGGCCCGCGAAGGCCCCGCGCAGTTTTCTAATGGTCCAGATCGGTCCAAGCCGCATTGTTGGCCGAGGACGCGACGCAGGCCGACACGAACTGCACACCTTTCAACCCGTCCTGAACCGTCGGGTAGATCACATCGCTGGCAGGGGCATCGCCCGTGCGGGCCGCGACGATGGCGGCCGCAGCCTCAGCGTAGATATTGGCGAAGCCTTCGAGATACCCCTCAGGGTGGCCCGGCGGGATGCGGCTGACGCGGTTTGCGGCATCCCCAGCCCCTGCCCCGTTGCGGGTGATCAGACGTTTGGGTTCGCCAAAGGGAGTGAACCACAAATAATTCGGGTCCTCCTGACACCATTCCAGCCCGCCTTTGTCGCCGTAGACGCGCAGCTTCAGGGCGTTTTCATTGCCAGGGGCCACCTGCGAACACCACAGCATCCCCCGCGCGCCACCGGCAAACCGCAGCATCACATGGGCGTTGTCGTCCACCTGCCGCCCCGGCACGAAGGCCTGAATGTCGGCGGCAAGGCTCTCCGCCTCAAGCCCTGTCACAAAACAGGCAAGGTTGTAGGCGTGGGTGCCGATGTCACCCGTGGATCCGCCTGCACCGGACCGTTTGGGGTCCGTGCGCCATTCGGCCTGTTTGAAATCCTGCTCAACCGTCAGCCAATCTTGGGCGTATTCCACTTGCACCACGCGGATATTGCCCAGCGCGCCGGAGGCCACCATCTCACGCGCTTGGCGGGTCATGGGGTAACCGGTGTAATTATGCGTGAGGATAAACAAGGCGTCCGAGGCTTCTGCCACAGCCACCAGTTTCTTGGCGTCCTCCAGCGTAGATGTCAGCGGCTTGTCACAGATCACATGGATGCCCGCGTCCAAGAACGCCTTGGCAGCAGCGAAATGCACGTGGTTGGGCGTGACGATCGACACGGCTTCAATCCCGTCGGGGCGGGCAGCTTCGGCCTGTGCCATTTCATTGAAATCGCTGTAGATGCGCTCCAACCCCAAGGCCTCACCACTCTCGCGCGCCTTGTCGGGGGTGGAAGACAGCGCACCGGCGACAAGATCGAACTTGTCGTCGATGCGGCTGGCGATGCGGTGCACATCACCGATGAAGGCATCCTTGCCCCCGCCGACCATGCCCAAACGGATGCGGCGGCCTGTTTCCACTGCGCGTCCCTGTACCATCAGTCAATCCCCAGCATTTTGCGATTCGCGGCCTCATCCGTGCCGCCATCGGCGAAATCGTCAAAGGCGCGTTCGGTCACGCGGATGATGTGATCCTTGACGAACTGCGCACCCTCGCGCGCGCCGTCCTCTGGATGTTTCAACGCGCATTCCCATTCGACCACGGCCCAGCCGTCGAAATCCATCGCGGCCAGTTTGGAAAAGATCGCTTTGAAATCCACCTGACCATCGCCAAGCGACCGGAACCGCCCCGCGCGGTCCACCCAAGGCTGGTAGCCCGAATAGACGCCCTGACGCCCCGTGGGGTTAAACTCCGCATCCTTCACATGGAACATCTTGATCCGGTCTTTGTAGATGTCGAGGTTGTCGAGGTAATCGAGACACTGCAACACGTAGTGCGACGGATCATACAGCATGTTGCAGCGTGCGTGGTTGTCCACACGGTCCAAAAACATCTCGAACGTCACGCCGTCATGCAGGTCTTCGCCAGGGTGGATTTCATAACAGACGTCCACGCCCATCTCATCCGCATAGTCCAAAATCGGGCGCCAGCGGGCGGCCAGTTCATCAAACGCGGTTTCAACCAGACCGGCGGGGCGCTGGGGCCACGGGTAAATATAGGGCCACGCCAGCGCGCCGGAAAATGTCGCATGGGCTGTGATCCCCATGTTGCGGCTGGCGGCCAGCGCCAGTTTCACCTGATCCACAGCCCAAGCCTGCCGCGCTTTGGGATTGCCGCGCACGTCAGGAGCGGCAAAGCCGTCGAACGCCGTGTCATAGGCGGGATGGACCGCGACCAACTGGCCTTGCAGGTGGGTCGACAGTTCCGTGACCTCAACGCCATTTTCACGGGCCTGACCCAAAACGTCGTCGCAATAAGTCTTGGACGCAGCGGCCTGTCCAAGGTCAATCAACCGCGCGTCCCAACTGGGCACTTGCACGCCTTTATAGCCGCACTCTGCGGCCCATTTTGTGATGGCGTCCCAGCTGTTGAACGGGGCGTCGTCACCGGCGAATTGCGCCAGAAACAACGCAGGGCCCTTTATCGTCTTCATCGGTGTTCTCCTGATCGGTTGGGATGTGGCGGGGGATGTATGTCCCCCGCCACGGGAGGTCTCTGTTCTGACGTATTAGAACGGAGAATCTGGGAAATAGAACGCCGCTGCGTTTTCTTGGGTGATCAGTGTTGCCCCCAAGATATAGCGACCGGCCACTGGGCCATTGGACATGAAGGCGTTTACCGTCACATCCATCGCCGTGGCGATCATCGATGGTGGGTACAGAACATCAACGGGGACCAGTTCGTTGCCGTCCATGATGCCTTTGATGGTTTCCTTCATGCCAGCGCCACCGACCACGAACATGCCATCGCCTGTGCGCCCTGCTTCCTCAAGGGCGGCCACAACACCGATGGCGATGTCATCATCCTGCGCCCAGACCGCGTCGATGTCGGGAAAACGCGACAGGAAATCCTGCATCACTTCGTAGCCGTCATCACGGTTCCAGTTGGCGTGCTTGTGATCCAACACGTTGATGCCGGACCCGTCGATGGTCTCCATGAAGGCGTCAAAACGTTCGTTGTCGATCAACGTGGGGATGCCGCGCAGCACGACGATATTGTCGCCGCTTTCAAGACGGGTCATCATATATTCCGCAGACACGCGGCCCAGTTCAGGGTTGTTGCCTGCCACATAGATATCTTCAATGCCCGGCTGGCTGAGGCCACGGTCCACCACGGTGATCAGCGCACCGGTTTCCTTCACCTGCAACACCGGATCGGTCAGCGGCTCTGATTCAAAGGGCAGCACCACCAAAGCATCGATGTTGTGCACCGACACAAGGTCTTCAAGCGCGCTGGCCTGTGCGGCCGGATCGGGTGAGTTGATGAGGATCAGATCCACATTCGGATAAAGCGCCTCAAGACGTTGCTCCGCCTGTTCCGCGTGCCAGTTCATGCCTGACGCCCAAGCGTGGGTGGGGGTCGGATAGCTGACACCGATCTTGATGGTGTCTTGTGCGCTTGCTGCACCGGCCATGCCGATCAGCAGCGCTGCGCTGAGTGTTGTCAGTGATTTCATGTCGTTTCCTCCGTTGACATTTGGGCGCATCTTCTCCGTTCGGACGCGTCCGTTCTTTCATCCAAAGCGCCTCCACGCTCTGATTGAATTCGTATTAAGCTTTAGGTTTGGCCTTCGGCCTTCTTTTGCCACGGGCCACGTTGCAGCCAGACAGCGATGATAATGATCAGACCCTGCATCGTCCCGTTCAGGTAATTGGACACAAGATCTGTAAGGTTCAGGATGTTGCCAATGGTCGTCAGGATCAGCGCCCCAATGACGGTGCCCCCGATGCGGCCATATCCGCCCTTGAGGACCGTGCCGCCGATGATCACGGCGGCAATCGCTTCCAATTCCCACAGCACACCTGTCGATGCGGATGCCGACCCAAGGCGGGGCACATAGATGATGGTGGCCAGCGACACGCACAGACCTTGGATAACGTAGGTCATCGTTTTGATCCGGTCGACGTTGACAGCGGAATACTTCGCCACGCCCTCGTTTGACCCGATGGCCGTGCAATAGCGCCCGAAGGTGGTGCGGTTCAGGACGAACCAACCGACCAGCGCCACAAAGGCAAAGACCCAGATCGGCACGGGCAGCCCCAGAAAATCACCGTAGTAGACGGGCCGGTACACACCACGGATCCCAAAATCGAGGGCCAGCGTGCCCCCGTCCGCGAAATACGTCACCAACGACCGGAAAATGCCCATTGTGCCAAGGGTCACGATAAAGGCCTCAATCTTACCTTTGGTCGTCAGGAAACCGTTGATGAACCCGGCCCCAAGGCCGAGGATGATGGAAAAACCACAGCCCAGGATCACTGTCGTCAGACCCGGCCCAAAGGTTTCAATGGCGCTGTTCATCGTGATGATCATCACGCCCGAAATCACCGCCGCCATGGACCCCACCGACAAATCAATCCCGCCTGCGGTGATCACAAAGGTCGCCCCCACCGCGATGATCCCGATAAAGGCCGACCGCGTCAGGATGTTGGTCAGGTTGCCTTCGCTCGCGAATGCGGGGTTCAGGACGTAGCCCAAGATGCACAGCAAAACCAAGGCCACCATCGGCCCGTAGGTCTTGATGTCGAACCGCCATGACGGCTTGGAAGGTGCGGGGTGCGTGTTCGCGTCGGTCATGCGGTGTTCCTATTCTTCAACCCTGCGGCATAGCGCATGATCTCTTGTTCGTTGATATCGTCGCCGCTCAGCGCGCCGGCGATCTCGCCTTCGCGCATGACAACCACGCGGTGCGACATGCCGATCACCTCGGGCATTTCAGATGAGATGACGATGATCGACACCCCTTCCAGCGCCAAAGCGGCAAGGAAATGGTAGATTTGCTGCTTGGTGCCCACATCGATGCCGCGGGTGGGTTCATCCACGATCAGCACCTTAGGGGCGGCCTCCATCACCTTGGCCAGCAACAGTTTTTGCTGATTGCCGCCGGACAGATTACCAACCAGCGACTCCGGCGTCTTTGCGCGAATGTCAAAACGGCGGGTGGCACGGGCCATGGCCTCGTCTTCGGCGGCGCGATTGATCCCGTATGCGTTCGCAAATTTGCTGAGCGCCAGAAGCGTCAGATTGGGCCGCATCTGTTGGCCCAACAACAGGCCCTTTTCCTTGCGGTCCTTGGTCAGATACACGATGCCCTTATCGCGGGATCGCGCGACCGTTGTGGGTTTGAACGCCTCGCCCTCGTAGGTGATCTGGCCTGCGGTGATGGGTTCTAGCCCCACGATCGCCTCAACCAGCGCGCTGCGGCCAGATCCCACCAAGCCGGAAAAGCCCAAAATCTCCCCCCGCCGCAATTCAAAACCGATGTTGCGGCAACCCGGCGCGGTCAGGTTTTCAACCTTGAGGATCACCGGCGCATCCACGTCGACCTCATTGACCGGCGGATACATGTCCGACAATTCGCGTCCCACCATCAGTTGCGCCATGGCTTCGGTGTTCAAATCCGACGTGGCCGTTGTGGTGATCCAGTGCCCGTCGCGCAGCACGGTGATCCGGTCTGAAATCGCCTCAACCTCGGCCAGCTTGTGGGACACGAACATGATGCTGACGCCGCTGTCGCGCAACCGGCGGACCTGTTCGAAAAACATCTCGGTCTCGACCTCGGTCAGCACGGCGGTCGGTTCGTCCATGATCAACACACGGGCGTCGCGGCTGATCGCTTTGACAATCTCAACCATCTGTTTTTCGGCAATGGACAGGTCCGACACGCGGTCCGTGGGGCGAATGTCCAACCCGACCTGATCCAGATAGCCCTGCACCAACCGGCGCATTTCAACCCGGTCCAGCATGCCAAAGCGTGAAATCTCACGGCCTAGAAAAACGTTTTCCTCGACCGTCATCTGTTCGGCCAAGTTCAGTTCTTGGTGGATCAGAACAACGCCAAGGGCCTCGGCCTCCCCGTTGGGCGGCAATGTGATTTCCTTGCCATCAAGCTTGATGCGTCCCTTGGTCGGCTGGTGAAATCCGGCAAGGACCTTCATGAAGGTCGACTTGCCAGCGCCATTTTCGCCTATCAGCGCATGCACCTCTCCGGCGCGCAAATCCATCGACAGGCTGAACAAGACAGGAACCGATCCGAACGATTTACTGATATTGGACGCCTCAAGCACCGAAGCCCGCGCGTTGGCATCATCAAGCATATCCCCTCCCCGGAATTCCCTGATCGTATTTGGCTGCACATGATGTAAACCTTTTCATGATTTGTGTAAACCTTTACATTTGGCGATGTAAACCTTTTCTCACCGCGCATCCGCAGGTATGGTCGGCTAAGTCAATCAAAATACGGGCCTTTTGAAAGCGCCTGATCAAAGGGCACAATGACCAACCAGGCGCCGAAACAAGCCACAATCGATGACGTTGCCAAGCTTGCCGGTGTGTCCATCGCCACGGTCAGTCGCGCGATTCGACACCCCGAAAAGGTCGCGGAAAGCACACGCAAGCGCGTCACGGCTGCCATCGCACGGACAGGCTATGTGGCCAACGCCATGGCACAGAACCTGCGGATGCGGAGGTCCCAGATGGTGCTGGTGCTGACCAATTCTATCGCGGAGCCGAACTTCGCAGGCATTCTGACCGGCATGGAAAAGGTCGCCAACGAACGTGGCTACGGCGTTCTGATCGGCAGCACCGAAGGCAACATCCCCATCGAAGAAAAATACATGGGGTTCTTGTCCACGGGCATGGTCGATGGCCTACTTTTGACAACAGGCCACCTGCCCGTCGCAGGCTGGCCCAAACTGCCCCTGCACTCGCTGCCCCCCGTCATCGCAGTCGGGCGTCCCGTCGAAAAAGAAGACGTCTGCTACGTGGGCATCGATGATGTGACGGCGGCCAAGGTCGCCACTGAATATCTGGTGTCGCTGGGCCACAAGGACGTGGCCTATGTGTCCGGCGGGTCCTCGGACGTGCTAAGCGATCTGCGCCACGAAGGCTACAAACGCGGCCTCAACGAAGCATCCGTTCCGCTGCAGGACTGGCGCATCGAAACGGACGGCACCAGCGAAGGGGGCCGGTCGGCGGTGGAACGGATGTTCATCAAAGACACACTTCCCTCCGCCTTCTTTTGTCATAACGACAACATCGCCTTCGGCGTCGTCTCCGCGCTGCAATTGCGCGGCTACAACGTGCCCAAGGATTTTTCGGTCGTGGGTTTCGATGACATTCCGTTTTCGAAAAACATCACGCCCGCGCTGACAACCATCCGCCAGCCCCGTGCCAAAATCGGGGAAGAGGCCATGACCCGCCTTCTCGACCGGATCGCAGACCCCCAGTCAACGCAATCAGACGCTCTGTTCCACGGCGACCTTATGGTCCGCGAAAGCTGCGCCCAACGTCAAAAGACCTAACGCGCCCTGCCAAACGACGCCCCCATCCGACGCCATTTCATCCCGACGGAGACCCCAGATGACCGACTTCACCCAAACCCGCCAGATGTTCGATATCCCCGACGGCATGATCTACCTGAACGGCAATTCCCTTGGCCCCATGCCGGTCGCCGCACCCGAAAAAATGACCGCCTTTTTGCGGGACGAATGGCGGACAGAACTGATCAAAGGCTGGAACACTAAGGGCTGGTGGATGCAAACCAATGAACTGGGCGACCGGATCGCCCGTCTGATCGGGGCGGCCCCAGGAACGACCGTGGTCAGCGACACGCTGTCGATCAAGGTGTTTCAGGCGGTCTCTGCCGGACTAGCCATGGTGCCGGACCGGAAGGTAATCCTGTCTGACAACGGCAATTTTCCGACGGACCTTTACATGGTCGAAGGTCTGATGCGGCTGAAAGACGACGGATACGCACTGCGCCTCCCCGATCCGCAGGACGTGCTGGACAACATCACCGATGACGTCGCCGTGGTCATGATCACCGAAGTGGACTACCGCAATGGCTGCCGCCACGACATGAAGGCGATCATCGAAAAGGCCCACCACCACGGTGCCGTGGTGGTCTGGGATCTGGCCCATTCCGCCGGTGCCATCCCCGTCGATCTGGCGGGCAGTGATGTCGATTTCGCTGTGGGCTGCACCTACAAATACATCAACGGCGGCCCCGGTTCTCCGGCGTTTATCTACGTGGCCCCGCGCCTTCTGGACACGGTGGAGCCGTTCCTGTCGGGCTGGTACGGCCACGAAAGCCCCTTTACCTTTGACACCGATTTCCGCCCTGTTCCGGGTCAGATCACGCGGATGCGCATCGGCACGCCCTCCATCGCGTCGTTCAATCTGTTGTCCACAGCACTCGATGTTTGGGATCAGGTCGATATGGATGACGTCCACGCCCGCGCGGTTGAACTGTCCGACCTGTTCATCACACAGGTTGAGGCCCGTTGCCCAGGTGTCACCATGGCCAGCCCGCGCGATCCCAACCAGCGCGGCAGTCATATCGCGTTCCGGTTTGAACACGGCTACGCCTGTATGCAGGCTCTCATTTCTCAAGGCGTCATCGGCGATTTCCGCGCCCCGGACATCATGCGTTTTGGCATCACGCCGCTTTTCATCAACGAAGACGATATCCTGAAAGCTGCGGCTGTTCTCGAAGACATCTTGAAAAACGAAACGTGGAAAGAAGACCGGTTTCAGGTGCGCGGACAGGTCACCTGACCCGCACGGCACGAAGGGCGGCACCGCACAATATCCGTCCAAGGCCCGCGGACAGCCCGTGGCCGTGGTCCTTGTGCATCCGCACCCATTGCATCCGGCGCTTAAGGCCATCCACCAGAGGGCGCCTTTGATCGGTCCCCATTGGCGCTCCGGACTGACCCTCAGACTTTAACCGGGGGCGTTTCGCAATTGACGGTGCCCCTATGTGAGACTAGCCCCATAACATCTGAGGCACGCATGTGTCGGGCATCCCCGATGCCCACGCCAAACACTCCAGCCGATCAGCCCGGCACTGCGACCCGCATTTCAAACGCAGCCCTCGGGCGCGACGCCGCCAAGGTTCCGGGCGCACGTAAAACCGCCGGCTGAACCACAATAAGCCACAAACGCCAAACACGCGCCATCAGACCGATGTGCGACCAAGGACAGAAAACTGCGATATTAGAGAGGTAAATGGTGCCCAGGGGCGGAATCGAACCACCGACACGAGGATTTTCAATGCGCGTCATGATGGGTTAAATTATTGATATTGTTAGATAAAAAACAGACTGTGCTAGCGATGTGTTAAACTAGGCATGAACACGCGGAGTAGAAATCAAGCCACACGGGCTGCCTGAAAACTTGCTGATTTCGTGCTAGCGGGCGTAGTAATCGGAAGCTAGTAGGCAAAAGGAGGTGGCAGGTGAAAAAAGGCGATGGAAATCCACCAACAGAGAAGCAAATGCAAGGTTCTGATTTCGCAGTTCAACATGGCACGTCAACGAAGCTCACACTTGCGACTTTCGACGATTTTGCCGATGCGCTTGAAGCTAATGAGGCTCCCAATGAAAACCTTTCACGTCTCTTTGACCTTCGCTGCTAGTTGATCCGATAACTGTCAACATTAGCTGGCTGACAACAACTTCTCAGGCTTCAGAAGAAGCTCAACCGGCATCCTAATGCCTACCTGACTTGTTGACGGATGAGTTGAGATGCGTAAGCACAGCGGCATGCAGCGACACTTCACTATTCCAATTCCGCGCGGAACAGAAAACCAACAGATAATGAGTGCCAGAACTTGATGTGACCCGACTTGATCAAATCAAGTCCGTATACCCCGAGCCTCGACTGCCGATCCAACTACGACCAACACCTTGAATTGAAAACCTACGGTACATACTCGCGGCAAGAACTGTTCGAGTTAGTTTGGTTAGAGCCAATGAAGAAGTTGGCACCAAAAATGGGTGTGTCAGCGACCTTGATCGCTGCGGCATGCCACGAACACCAGGTGCCAATGATTGGAGTCCAATTTGAACGAAGGCTATGAGATTGTGGATGTTGAATCCATTGCCATTCCGACAATTCGGACGGGACGTTTGGTGCTGCGCGCACCTGCAGCAGAGGATTTGCTTGCCTGGACTGCGTTCCTTGCGTCAAAGCGCACCGCCCATGTCGGTGGCATGAAAAATGAAGCTGAAGCCTTTGTCGATTTCGCAGCTTTGATTGGCCACTGGACACTTCGTGGATATGGTCGCTGGATGGTAGTCAATCCGGATAATGATGAACTACTTGGATCAGTCGGGCTCTTTTATCCAGTGGGATGGCCTGAGCCAGAAATTGCTTGGACGACATTCGAAGCAGCAGAAGGCAAGGGCTATGCTTTCGAAGCGGCAATGGCGGCACGTGACTTTGCCTATGGTAATCTAGGCTTCAACACTTTGGTTTCTTGTATTGCGCCCGGAAATGATCGGTCGATCGCCTTGGCCGAGCGGATGGGGGCGGCGTTTGAGGGATACTTCCAACACGCTGATTTTGGTCAAATGGCCGTTTACCGTCACCTCGCACCCAGTGCGGGTGGCAACTAAACGACTGACCTTAGCCGCAGAGCTTTTGTCTCAAATCCGCAGTCATGCCTTTCTCTTGATAACAGATATGATTGCAGATGAGGTTTGGTGTGTTCAAAAAATGCGTCGAGTTGATGTGTTCCAGGAGCGAGTTCAGTTGCTGTGTTGAAGTTACTCTGGGGCAAACACTGTGTTGCATTTACTGTGTTCACACATCGAATCCAAACACTGTGTTCAACACAGTAAATCACCCCAACAAACTACCCACCAACACACGAAATACTGTGCGATGAGTGTGCAACGCAGGAAGTAAAAACTGTGTGATGGCTATGCTATTGTATATGTTTGCAAAAGTGGTGCCCGGGGGCGGAATCGAACCACCGACACGAGGATTTTCAATGGAGGCGGTGTAGTTTATGTATTAATAATCAATGGCTTGCGTTGCGATATTTTTGGTGTGCGTGCGAGTGTGTTTTTGGTGTCATTTTGAGGGGAGGGCGGAAACACTGTGTTGAACACAGTAAATAAAGCCTAATTGGTCTTGAAGCAGCAATAAACTTTTTTCCAATCCTGATCGCGTAAACGTGACTACATTAACCATTAAAATTCAACGACTGTTTAGCTTCTTATATGCTGTGAGTAGATCGTTAACATCGTCAAAATATCGGATCTGATTACCCTCAAGCAGCAGTCCACAATCGCAGTATTGCTTGATCGTGCCTGCTGAGTGCGAAATCATGATGATCTGGCTCTTGGCCAACTTATCCTGAAACACCGCCTGGCTCTTCTTCTTGAAGTCCTCGTCGCCAACAGCGGTGATCTCGTCAATAAGGTAGACGTCAAAATCAATCGCCATGCTAAGGCCAAAGGCAAGGCGCGCCTTCATCCCGCTAGAGTAAGTCTTAATGGGTAGGCGCAGGGATGGGCCAAGTTCGGCAAATTCCGTCACATAGTCGATGACTTTCTCGGTCTCTTGCCCATAGATGCGGGAGACAAAGCGGATGTTTTCAATGCCCGTCATGCTACCATTGAAGCCACCTGCAAAGCCGAGTGGCCAAGACACACGGGTGGTGCGGTAGACATGGCCGAGGTCAGGCGGTTCAATGCCTGCCATCAGCCGCATCATGGTGGATTTGCCAGCGCCGTTCTTGCCCATGATGCCGACGTTGCGGTCAGTCGGAAACTCAAAGGAAAACTCTGAAAGGATTGTCTTCTTGACCCCTTTGGTGCGGTAGAACTTTGTGACTTTATCAAAGACAAGCATTTAGAACCTCGCTCGGCGAAATAACCGCTCGCCTGCCAAGCCTAAGAGTAGCATCGCTGCCCCGACACCAATGGGGTACCACATATCAAGGATCATTGAGTTGTAGTTGGGGTAGAAACCTTGCCGGAACCACTCCACCAAATGTAAAACGGGGTTCCACTGTAGAATTTCACGGGCCTGTGGAGGCAGCTGGCTTGGAACGTAAAAAACCCCCGAAATGAAAAACAATGGTCGAGTTAAGATTTTCTCGATCTGGGTCCATGTGTCCCACAACGAGGCAATTACAGCGTTGAGCGTACCAAAACCCAGGCCCAAGAGCCATGTAGCTAAAAATGCTAAAATCACATGCTCAGGTCGCTCAGGCAAAGAAGCGAGGCCTAGAGCGACTAGTGCTGTGTAGAAAATGGCCATGATTAGCGTATAGGTGGTGGTAATCAAAAGCCCGCGTGCAAACAGCGTGTCGACATCCTTGATGATTGGGTAGGTAAGCAAAGCGCGATTGGCGTCAAACACATTCATGAGCTTACCAGAAAGCTCGTTGAAAAACTGTAGCGTCAAAATGCCGGTAGCAAAAAACAAGGCAAGGCTTGAACCAAAAGGCGGCTGCCTTCCAACAATGCTGAATATAAATACAAGCAAGCCAATGCTGATTGTGGGCGTGATGATTGCCCAGACGTAGCCAAACACAGAAGTGCCGAAGGTTGCGCGGGTTTCGCGCAGCACCAAGCTGGCCAGAACACGCGCTTGCAGGGCCAGCAAATCTGACGTGCTAACCAGCTTCATGTCAGATGGTCTCTGACCGAATAGGTAATAAGGGCACCAATGCCCCAAGCGGCAACAAGCGCAAAGCTCAACACAAGCAGGTTGCGTAGGCTGCGTGGATATTCAGCGGATTGTGCTGCTTGAGGCCGCAAGTGAATAGCCAAGTATCGTTGTTGCCGGTCTGCATCACGGCGTGCTTGTTCCAATGAAATAAGCGCTGATGCATAGGCTTGCTGTACAAGGCTGCGTTCTACTTCGAGTTCTTCGTAAAGCGCCAAGCTCTGCGTTACAGCACTCATGCCAACGTCATCAAAGACATTATTGCCTATGGCCTGACGCCGTTCGGTAATTTGTGCCTCAAGCGCCTCTGCATTGCGCCGTAACGCGTTCATGCTCGGAGCATCTTCATCAAGAGTTTGGCGTAGGGCAGAAATACGAGCGTTTAGGTCAATAAGTCGAGACTCCAGGCTTGCGATCAGCTGTATTTCTAGGGCAGCGCTTGCTGAAGGATCAACCGATTGCTCAGATGCTCTAAAATCTCTGATCGCGCTGAGGGCGTCGCGTATTCGCACCTCTTGTAATTCAACCTCTTCACGGGCAAATCGCAATGCGTCGCTGCGGGCATTGGCCGAGAGATTATTAACCAGCGCCTGTGTGAGATCCAGTACTGCGTTGACGATTTCGTGCGCGTGCTCAGGGGTGAAGGACTGAACTTCGAACTCGATTATCCCTGATGTCGGATCGAATTGTGTACGTATCCGCCGCTGCCAGTAATTTACAAACTCTTCTGCATTTGCGTCAGGCTCCAAACGTGAAAGTGGATCGACATCTGTTGCTGAATAAGCTCCCCGCAAATCAAGCTCAGCGTCTACAGCTTCCACAAGCTCGCGGCTCGCAAGATAGCTCAGCACGATATAGGAGTCCGATGTGGTTGAGCCACTGCTGGCCAAGCCCGTTATCGCACCGATACCATCAATGCCTGCACTGGTATCTACACCACGTATAGAAAAGCCTGCACGCGCTGCGTAGCGGTCGGTGGCGATTGTCATGTAGTAGGCCGTTGCGGCGATTATGGGCAGAAGGACGCAAAGCACAAAAGACCAGAGTAATTTACTTAGGCGTGATTTTTGAGTTTGTGAGCGATTATCTGGGGTTGACGTGTTACTCAGGGTGAGCACCTTGCCACTTGCAGGGGATTGTGTGTTTTCTTCGGTGCTCGTCATTTTGTATTCCCTGTTACTCTGAGCCAGCCAATAACGGCTAGACGCAAAGCTTTGCGTCTCAAGCTGTGGCTTTGGGGGCCAGTGTTCGCGAGGGTGGCCAATTGTTCAACCGCTTGTTCGGGCTCGACAAAGCACTGACGCTCAAAATTGTAATATCTCGGGTAGTCAATCAGCGCGCCGTGAACAAGTTCATTAAGCGTCAATTTGCGCGTACGGCGTGGGCATGACAGCCTGTCTATCGTCAGCCCCCACCCTGCATAGAAAGGAAGGCCATGGCAAATAACCTTTGCGCCTCTGATCAGCGCCTCAAATCCCAGAAGAGAGGTCATAGTGTGTACTTCGTCCACTTGCCCGATAAGACTGCTTAGAGCGACAGGCTGCGTCAGCACAACATCGGCGATCTTATAGCAGGCCTCTTCCCCTTGGCCTTTCTTCCGAAGGCCAGCCACAACATCAGGGTGGGGTTTGTAGGCGATATAGGCGCTTGGGTGCTCTTTTCTGACGCGGCGCAGTAGCGCCAAATTTGATTTTACGTCAGGTGAGCCCAATCGAATTGAAGCATCTGTTTCAACTTGGCCAACGACAAGCATAACTAATTGATCGGTTTCGGGACGAGACCAAGACTGTTTGCCAAGATTATATTTGGTCAGATCAAGTTGGATCAGCCGCTCACGAAGTGCTTGGGCGCGTTCGGTAGCGAGCGTATCTAAAGCTTGGTTCTGTAGAATATGCTCAAGACGAGATGGGCGCGTGGCGTCGTAGTAGATGCCCACATCGTCGATCACTAAGGATATCGTAATCCGCCTGCGATGTTGCAGTTGATGCAACTGAGGGCATGCCGCTAACTGCAGAGTCTGGCGCAGCCTGTTGTGGGCTTGGCACATTGGGCTTGGGAATTTGCGGAGCTGCAATGGCTTTGCCAATGCGCGACTTTGGCTGCTTCTTTGGCTTTACCTGTCCACCCTTGAGGCGCGTCTCAAGCTTGTTGGCCAAGAAGCTTGTGGTGTTTGCAAAAGTCTTAATGTCTTCAATGGCTTGATCCAGCTGAACGCTAGCTGAAGCCTTCTCAATCACATCTATCAGTCGGCGTAGTTCCTCGCGGTCAGTCATGTGCGCACCCAGTTGAAGAGAGTGGGGTTAGTAAAAGACCACCCAGACTTGATAAGTACTTCCCTAGAAAAATCCGCAGCGCAGATTTTTGCGGCTGCAGGGGGAATTTCGGATGAGACACGTCATAAATGACGCTGCAATGATTAAACCGCATTATACCGCCATCCGTTCCGGCGCACGCCATACTGCTTCTGACTGCTCAGCTATGGCCCTGTCACACAGCGCCTTTAGATCAGCCAAACGCTCACCCCATGCTTGATGCTGTGGCTGATTACTTGCCGCCAATCGCGCTGCATAATACCCAAGCTTACTTGAGCAGATGCTCAGCGTGCCCACACTAGGTTCGGTGTTATGATAGCGCAGCACGCGGATATAGCCCTCACTGCGCCCCAGCCAGCTGTGGCAGAACTCTGGTGTGTTCTGCACGATACCCGTAGCTATCAACTCATCTCGCATGTGTTCCAATAGTCTGATGCTCATCCAATCCTCCAATCCGTTGTTTGCATTGTATTTATCTCATCGCTGCTGAGCCGACGTATTTTGCCAGTAGGCTTCCCATCCAATCACCGCACTGCCGTTTCTGCCCTGTTTTGCGTGTTCGTTGATAAATAAACATGGAGGACCGCAATGGAATTTGAACAGCGCAAACAGGAACGACGAGCATTGGTACAGCACTTGTTGGCACAAGACTGGGATGTGTTTGGAACGCTCAAGTTCGTGAACGGCAGGACCATTGGCAGAGAAAGCGCCAACAAGCTCTTACGCAGCTACTGGAACCGCATAGATCGCGTGATCTACGGCAAAGCCGCTGAGCGTCAGAACATGCGAGTTCCGCGCTGGTGCTTTGCACATGAGGGCGCAGACCACGAGAACTTCCATGTTCACTTTGTCATGCCAAGTCCACTGCAAGACACGGAACACATGTGCTGTGTGCTCAACGCAGTGTGGGCACAGCATCATGCTCAAACAGCGCCGCTGGCAAAGAACTGGATCATGCCCGTACAGGATAGCAATGCTGTGGCCAGTTACGTCACCCACGAGTACTGGCGCATGGGCAGTGACACAATCTCAGACAACCTTTGCTGTGATAGTGCACAGTTAAATCTGCCGCCACAGCACGCATTAAATGAGCACTACACCCAACAACAGGCACATCGCATTACACGGGCGGCCAGCCCTCTCTGGCTACAGCAGGCACAACAGGCATTAAACACACAACAGGCACAATATGAGGCAAGCGGTGATTTGCAGATGATGGAGCGTGGCTAAGCCCCTTCGCGCAGCAAACACCTGAGCAGTTTAAACAGGGTAGATGCCAAAGGCGCAGGTCTTGGCATATCCTTGTTCACGAGCATACGTTCAAACAAACATCGCAAGACAAAGAGCAAAAGCAAAGATGTTCAAACACAGAACATCAACAAAGGCTCAAACGAAGATGATCAAACAGACAGAGACATAAGAGCTAAACACAGCGTCAGCGGAGCAAACCGTTAGACGCTTTTTTTGTGAGCGTAGCTTCGGTGTGTGTGCGCTACGTTCTACACTACAATCATCAAGTGCTCCCATATCCAACTAATGTGGCACGTATATACTCCATTACCCCATAATCTAATATTATCACATATAATCAGTAACTTGAGTGTCTTTTCGGTCGTCCAATATTTGATTTGAACATACGCTTTAGCTGTAACCAAACAGGTAGGAGCGCACATGACACATCTCGCAAAGCTTACATTCAAAACAGTTGATCGCAGCACCAAACGCGATCCTATTATAGCGCGACGTGACAAACTCATAGCGGGCCTCAAAGAACAAAAACTGGTGCACGTGGCAGCACTCAAGAAGCAAGACCATCGCGTTGAGCGACACAAGTGGATCAAAGATGAGTTTGGAGAAGCACAGCTGATCAAAACGCATCGCCGTGTGCGTCCGTGGTTCTTTGCTCAAGACAGCGGCTGGTATGTTCAGTGCCGCTATGGGGCTCGTGTGATCGCGGCAGATGGCACCAACAACGCGGTGTTTGTGAAGTCATTGGATGAGGTGGCAGCTGTGCTTGATGCATTCCTCAATGCAGCAGCTGCGGGGGAGTTGGACGGTGCCATCACCAAAGTTGCAGAACGGCAACCACGTCTTAAACCAGGGGCGGCCAAGGCAGCAGCAAATGCCTGACGCAAACACAGCTAAAATAGCAGCACTTAATGATCGGGCGCGGCAGCGTCTTGATCATTGTCGCTGGATACTCACTCAGGGCGTATTGTCTTGCGACCCCATCACAGTTGCTGAGCTGTTGATTGCCGTGGAGGACTTCGATGCCTTTACACCAGACAACGATCCATACGCGGAGCACGACTTTGGGGTCATCAAGCTTGAGGGCACAACGTTCTTTTGGAAGATCGACTATTACGATCTAGACCTGCAAATGCGCTCGCCTGACCCAAGCGATCGTGCTGTGACTGCCCGTGTGCTAACGGTGATGCTGGCAGAAGAATACTGAGCATAATTAAAACTGGCACAGCCATCATCGCCATGCCAATTATTCTGCATGATAGAGTTCCGCGTCCTACCCAATGATAATGCTGTGATGGCACATTCGCCTTTGATGCGAGCTGCACAGCTGACCCTGCAATACACGCAAGATCATGGTTCAATTCCGCTCACTCCCAGCAAAGCATTCAAGCGGGTGTTTGTGCATTGGGCTGCTGAACATTTTGATTGGCCCAACATGGGCTATGACGATTTATTCAGCGTGAACAAAGTCCTCAACGAATATGACTTCCCGCCGCTTGAGCTGGTTCATTTCCTGTTGATAGAGCTCAAACTGGCTCGGCACTACAAAGGGCAGTTTAAAATCACCAAACGCGGTTCAGAATTACTGGCCAATCCATCACAGCTGCTGAACACGCTTGTGCCGTTTTATATCTTTAACATTGACCATAGCGCTTACAGTCGCAGCGGTGAACAAGCCTTAGGTACATGGGATGTTTGGTTCAATGTGCTCAACGTAGAAGCCGAGAATACGGCAACAGAACTTGAGCTGTACGAAGTGTTCTACGGCAAGCTCAGTGACGCACCGATGGCATGGCGGGCAACCTCAGCGTTTTATAGCTGTGTGTTGCGTCCTCTGTGTTGGGCTGGGCTATTGCTTGAACACAAGGATCAACGCTCAAAGAGGTCTGAAGCTGTGTATCTCAAAACACCCTTATGGCCCGCTTGGCTGCAATTGGACACTGACGGCATTGTTGAGCCTGCACAGCGGCATTAAATGCTTCGTTAACTGCGCAGTTTTACCTGAGCTGAACCGCACAGCCCAAAACCTCATAGAATTCGTATAGTATGAGATTTTTTCGTAACCTATTGAATTCATTGGTATATCATTTGGCACCATTTCTGGTCGCCCAACCAATACCTCAGACTTTATACTCAAAGCACACAAAAGCTTAGGTTTTGAGGGGATAACGCCATGCGCCAAGCACAGACACTCAATGATGCACAGCTGCGCAGGGTTATACAGTACTGCCGCAGTCGTCGTCATCCAACACGTGATGAAACGATTATACTCACTAGCTTTTACGCAGGTCTACGAGCTAAGGAGATTGCAGCGCTCACAGTTGGTAATGTGTTTGATGAAGCGGGCGACGTGCGTGAGCAGTTCATCCTCAGCGCAGCACAAAGCAAGGGCGGCAAGACCCGTACAGTGTACCTCAATCAGCGATTGCGGAAGGCATTGCTCGAGTACAGCGCATCTATACCCATCACAGACCCTCAGCGGCCACTGTTTCAAAGCCAAAAGGGCGGGCACTTCTCAGCCAATACTATGTGTCAGCTGTTTTTGGACATTTACAAAGCAGTGGGGCTTAAGGATGCATCAAGTCATTCGGGGCGCAGGACCTACATCACACGCTTAGCAAACAAGGGCGTCGGTGTTCGTTTGCTTGCAGAGCTAGCTGGGCACAGCCAGATTGGCACAACTCAACGATATATCGACATAAACATCGATCAGATAAAAAAAGTAGTAGAGCTTATTTGAAAGAAGGATAAGCATTTTATTGCGACATAAGGAGCTTGAAATGGAAAAACTCAATTTATTAACGATCCCTGAAGGCACTATGGGTCGCTGCAATTCCTTGGACCTTGAGGATTTCATCGACGAAATCACCGATAAAAGTACCCCGCTTCAAATAGGGGAAACAGTCTCGTTTGGAAACTTCGTCCAAATTAATCTCATCTCTAGGGAAGAGACTGATGCAGCAATAGCATTGAAGATCAAATTGATGTTCCAAGCAATGTCTGCGGAAGTAGTAATGGAATTTGAAAAGGAAAAAGATGAAGACATGGAAGTTATTAACGAAGCCCTTTACGGGTTCTACTTCCAAGGCGACGATTTTGAAAAATCGCAAAACCCTCTCGACACCGAATATTTTGATGAGTTCTTGGTTGATCTAGGCTTACGTGATGATCCCTACGAAGATGAAGACGAGGAAGATATGTGATCATCATACTCATCCCTGCTCAACTCAAACCGCTTGCCCGTGAGCATGTCCTTCTTGAGGCGCGGTGTCAGATGACTGTAATGCCGCTCAATCATGCCGATTGATGTACCCATCTGTACAGCAAGCGCATGTATATCCATCCCGTCGTTGAGTAGGGCAAAGGTCGCGTAGGTGTGTCGCAAGCTATAGAGCGTACGGTTCTGCCCTGTGCGCGGGCATGTGATCAGCCCTGTGTCTGTAAGGAACTTGCGGAAGGTCTGGTGGATGTTCTTGGATACGGTGCCATCGGGCAGTCTGAACACGGGCAGATCGATGCGCTGCTTGAGTAAATCTTCAAAAGGGATATGCCGTATGTCGTCACTGCGCTCGTGTATGCGCTTGAGGTAGTTGATTGTGCCTGACCTACAGATGATATCCCTGCGTCCAGTCTTACCCGTGACGCTCATCTCTAGGTACTGCAGATCTTTTTCCTCAAACAGCGTCACATGCTTCCATCGCAGGTTCAGCGCCTCTGTGCCGTGGCGCATTCCCGTATTGGCCATGATCAACACATAGTCCCGCATAAGGTGCCGCATGTCTGTGGGCTTGCAGGACGAGGGGCGATCTTTCGGTCGATGGCGCAAATTGGAAGGGCGACAGGCTATGACGTCTTTGCGCTCTCGCCAGAACTCAGCGACCTTGACGCAGTCCGACCCGTTTTGAATGCAGAACCTGTTCATTTGATGTCACCCAATTCAAGTATGCCGTTGGACATGTTGGACGCCCATTCGGCTTTTCTGACATTGTTTCACGATCACGACTGGGAACCGGCATTGCTTAGGGCTGCATTGGACACACCCGCCCGTTTCATTGGCAGCCTCGGAAGCCGTCGGACCCATGAGATGCGCAAGGAAACTCTGCGGCAGATGAAAGTTCCAGAGGCTTCCATCAGTCGATTACGCGGACCAATCGGTCTTGTACCATCTCTTCGGGATGCCTCATCAATTGCGGTATCCGCACTTGCAGAGATTATCGCTGAATTTCGCAATTGAGGTAAGTTTGGTTGGGGGAAGTAGAAATATCGTCTGCTCCCTCAATCTTCGGCATGTTTTCTGCGGCTAACTCAGTGATGCCTGCTATCCAGCTCAAACCTTGGAACGCCACTACAATGACCGCTTCCGTGACCAGTGCTGCAAAACCGCAGAAGACTCGCAGCATCCCAAAAGCGATGCTGCGTCAGCGAAGCGCAAAAAACGAATGTCGGTTTTGTCCGCACTCCGGCCATAAACAATAGTCCAAGCGAACGTCCACTTCATTTAGTTCCTGTCCAGTCTTGCGTCTTTTGGAGTGTTGAACAGTGTGTTAGCACTGAAATCTTTCGATTACCGTGTCCAACACAGTGTTTCTGCCCTACCCTTAAAATGACACTAAAAACACACTTACACGCACACCAAAAATATTGACACGCAAGCCACTGTTTATAAATGTATAAATTACACCACCTACATTGAAAATCCTCGTGTCGGTGGTTCGATTCCGCCCCCGGGCACCATTTATCAAGCAATATCAATAACTTAAGTCAGCGCCATGCACGCTTAAGTTGTGTTTTTCAAAAACACACCAAACACACACTTTTTGCCGTGTTGCTGGCTATTTTGACTGCTGAATCACGGTGTTGAACACCGTGTTGGCTACCGCTGTGTTGCTAACACAGTGTTGGCAGAGTTTTGGGCGAACATGGTTGGCGATAAGCAGCGGAACATGCTGTTATTCTCGAAAGGCGTACGGCTGTGCTGTTCAATTAATTCGCCAGCCTACTCACCAGTGCATCAACGAGGTCGCTCTGAGAGTGAGCCAACGGGTCAGAAATGCTATCCGCCAAAGCGAGCATCATGACCAGACCCAAGACTGATGAATGCACAATGAAGGCTGTTTGCCGACCTTCTATGGAATTGGCATCGAGCTTTTCCGCCAAGCAGCCATACAGTCTGCTCGTAACTTGATTGATCTCTCCAATCGCTCCATCTTTGCGACTGACTTGCGAGCCAACCTTTAACGTTTGCGGCGCTAAGTACATCATTCGAAATCGGTCAAAGTTTTCCGCATGGAAAGAAACAATCTCGGTCACAAAAGCGCTAATAGCTTCATTGGCCGTTTTCGCCGATTTGACCGCATCTTCTGCCGCTTGTGCTTCGGCATCAAGCCAATCAATAAACATTGCCGCTAGCAGTGCGCTTTTGGATGGAAACCAATAAAGCACGGCCTGTTTGGTGATGCCCAATTCGGCGGCCACTTTGTCAAAAGAAACTGCATTTGCGCCTCCCTTAGAAAGGAGGTCCTGTGCTGCATTCAGTATTTTTTTATTCGTCTTCATTTCAGTCATAGAAATATTCTTGATTAAGCATTTGGAATCAACCTACCATTGGTAAGTACTTATGATCAATCCATTTGAAACCCCAAAAAGGAGAGTAAAAAATGCCAATGCTAGCTATGTGTATGCCAATCTTACCTGGCAAATTAGACAAGTGGAAAGCGATGATGGAGCAGGTCAACTCAACACCTGACTTCGCTAAGTCACGAGAGGAAGCAGGTGTTCATGAACGATCATTCTTTCAGCAAACACCAAATGGTGATTTCCTAATTATTACCATGGAAGGTGACGATCCTACTGCGAGTTGGGCACAAATTATGTCTACCATGCCGCCTGAATTTGCTGAATTTGCCGCGGAGGTTCATGGATTAGATGTGAATGCGCCACCGCCTCCACTGCCTGAGTTGTTCTTCGACAGCCGCGCGTAGCAAATAGGTGGTTGAGGAATGTTAGATATGTAAGGCCATCCGCCTTACCTAAGTAAAATCAAACCAGAATAGGAAGTTGTCATGCTTCAAGCAGCCGGCGGCGCATTAAATTTTACCGCAATTCTAATCCCTACACTAATGGCACTTTATTATGGGTTTAGGTGTCTGGTTCAAACCGATAAAGCGATCGCCGAGTGGGGCATAGGTCCCGCAGCCGAACAGATGGTAAAAGTAACGGGCGCCTACGCGCTCGCACAAGGCATAATGTATGCAGTAATTTTACTTACGTCGCCAGCCGGAGCTTGGGAATTATTTGCGTTTTCTACAATTTGGTCTGCAGTTTTTTTGTACATTGCCATCCAGACAAACAACAGTGAATGGTCCAAGATAGAGGGTGTCAATGCATCCAACGAACCCATAATTGTAAGTGCGGTAATGTTAGCTTTGCACATCTATATTATGGCTACGATGTCCGACATTATTTATGGCTGACCCATAAATATCGTCCAAGGCGATCAATTAGAACCAATATGCTAGATTAGAGAAGTTTTGCCTTTTTTTGCTCCGATTATAGCCCCCAAAACAAAACATTAGGGAATAAAAACATGGACCTATTAAGCCTCCAGAACCCTGTATTTCTGGTATATACAGTTGCAGCGTCTCTCATGGTCTTAAAGGTAATGGGCCAAGGATGGATGACGGTCTACCGCATGCTCAAAGTAAATGGAGGCTGGGCAAGCCCGGAAGACCTGCGGCCGGGAATGATCAACAAAGATCCGAATGCATCGCAGCTCGATGCGAATGATTATGTCGAACGCTCCCGTCGCATGCACCGCAATGATTTGGAGAATATCCCTGCGTTTTGGATCAGTGGCTTTTTGTTTGTGCTTGCTGAGCCGAGCTTAATTCTCGCTCAAGTTTTGCTGTATGGTTTCGTTGTTGCTCGCTTGATGCATTCGACCGCTTACGCCACGCAACGGAGCCACGAACTTCGTGCAACCTTCTATACGCTTGGGTCCGTGATCGTGGTCCTGATGGCGTTATACACCCTTAGCGTTGTGCTTAACTGATCCATGCACTCGCCTTTTAGCCGTTCAAACATCCGGCAAGATACAGGAGAACAGACACCATGATCTACGAACAATATGCTGAAGCGTGGGACACACAAAACGCCGACCTATTGGCCAGCCTTTGTCATCCAAATCTCGAGATGATCATGCACTCTTCAGGCACGGTCGTCTCTAAGGCGGAATACATTGAACGGCTTGGGCCAATGATGCAGAGAGTAAAACCAGAAAATCGGCGCTGCTTATACGAAAATGAAGACGTACTGATCATGCACTTTTTGATACCATTTCCAAATGGAACCAAGGATGCTGTTCTCTACTACATTCAAAAAGAAAACGGCTTGATGCGGAGAATTGAAACAGGTTCAACGCCCTTAAACAAAGGCTGAACAAATTTCGGTATGCTTAGACTGAAAACGGCCCTAATGACCTTATCTTACAGGTGAACAACAAAAAGTTGGAATTACGTCGGTGTTATGCTCAGCCGTAATTTTCCCAAAGACAGTGGTTTTTAAATCTGCTCACCCTCTTAAACACACACTTTGGTAGACTTGTTGGTACGCCCTTCCGAAGTGTTGTGGTGAGTGCCTGACTTTAACGCCTATGGGTCCTAATAGCGTTATTTGCTAGTAGGGTATTGGTAGAGTTTAGGGCAAACACATTTGGGGATACAATTGTGTTAATTACCAACACTGCGAGCTTTGGTAAGTCCCATAAACCGGCATGACTAATTTTAACACTACAAAAACTAGAAACCGATTAAATACTATTTTACAAGATCCCCCGTCATTGGCATCGTGTGACGATCTACATCGTTGTATTCTTGCAAGAGCAGTCTTTGACTATCTAACCAATTTACCCCACGTTTGATATTTTCGTCTAGCATTTCGCTGTCTCTAACAACTATAGCAACAACTTCCTCTTTAGTCCGCATTAGACGGTGGTCACCATCAGCGAACGCTTGAGCGTGCCAGTCTTGGATATTTTGCAAGAATTCATCAAAACATTCAGGCTTGGGTTTGAAACGAACAATCGATAGTTTTTTTGGCATTCCTCAACTCCTTTGTATTTACACTACTTGTTTACTGAAACACCTGTCACGTACCATTCACTAGCTTTACCGTTCACTTTTTTTGCAAAGAAAAACGCGTTAACCTTCCAATCTTCTCCTGAGCCAGTGTGCGTGCCCGCCATACAATCGTCCGTGTCCTGTATGATCACGTAGTCATCAATAGAAATACAATCTCCACTCACTAACCATTCTAACGCTTCCGTTTTGCTCCTGTGTGTTCCTGAGCTTATTGACGTAAACACAAAGTCATCTGTGGTGAGAGCGTCTAACTGCGACGCATCTTTTTCCCGGAACCCGTGACGGAAAGCATTCAAAAAATCGGTGGCTGTTGGCATTTTTTATTTCCCTTTTATTTGCGATATCGCCACGCATGAAGTCAGCATCACGATGAAACTTGGTCCAGCATGAGTGTTAAAGTGGTTAGCGCATTCGAAGGCTACTTTTCCACAATCGGAGTGACCTCAAAATTCCCCATTTCAAGGATTGGATCGAAAGCAGTATCAAGTTGCTCAAAGGTATCAGCCTCTAGCACCATGAAAGCCGTATGTTCTAGACGATTGGAATAGTGACCGTGCACCTTGATCCCGTGATCGCCGACGCTTGCTAATGTATCCCTGAATAACGGGAATTTTTCTGGATGATGCGCTTGGCACGTCGAGTAATCATGCGTGAGCTTGACCATAAATAACATTCTTCAATCCTCACCTAATTGTGCGCGACTATCGAAAAAAAGTTCAGGAAGTGAAGGCGGCGGTGCGCTCACATCTAATCCATGAACCTCGGCGGCGAATTCAGCAAATTCAGGAGGCATTGTAGACACTATTTGTGCCCAACTCGCAGCAGGATCATTTCCTTCCATTGTAATGATGAGAAAATCTCCTGCTGGTGTCTGCTGTAAGAATGATCTTTCATGAACACCGGCTGCTTCTCGTGAGTTTGCAAAGTCAGGTGTAGCGTTTACCTGCTCCATCATCGCTTTCCATTTGTCCAATTTGCCCGGTAAGATTGGCATGCACATAGCTAACATTGGCATTGTCTACTCTCCTTTTGGATGTTTCAGGTTACTTGATCGGCGTCGCGCCCGTTTCAGTGCGAATGATTTTCCCATCTTTGAGCAGGTTGACAACCATCACGGCCTCTGATGTCCCATCTGGGAAAGTCATAAGTGAGTGCTCAACCATGATCTCGTCGTTTTCATAGAGACACCGTTGGTTGCTGAAGCTTAATGTATCGCTTTCCATCATAGCCGTTAATGTAGGCATCCAGTCTGATTTGCTAACCTCCGTACCCAACTGATGCCGAACAAAAACGAAGTCTTCATGCAAACAATCCAGATAACCTTCAATGTCCTTACCATCCTGGACGGCTTTGATTTTTTTGTAGAGCGACATCTTTCATTCTC